>FLNY01003878.1_pt1 | contig 53862 bp, 45 predicted proteins | sample 1140381 | NCBI WGS metagenome assembly FLNY01 (sample SAMEA3878172, study PRJEB12797) | bioreactor metagenome | biome: Moose rumen | place: Sweden | collected 2011-10
GCAATGTACTCGTGCTCAATGAAGCGCTGGTTGAAGCGCTTGTACTTGTTGAAGCACTCGCACTTGCTGAGGTGCTCTCGCTAAGTGATGTACTGGTGCTCAATGAAGCGCTAGTTGAGGCGCTTTCACTTGTCGATAAGCTTGCACTTGTTGAAGCGCTCTCACTAAGTGATGTACTCGTGCTTAGCGACTCACTGGTTGATGTACTATCACTTGCTGAAACACTAGTTGACTCGCTCTGGCTTGTTGATGTGCTTTCACTAAGCAATGTACTAGTACTTAGTGACTCACTGGTTGAAGCGCTCGTGCTTGCTGAGGTGCTTGCACTGGTTGAAGCGCTCGTGCTTGCTGATGCACTTGCACTTGCAGAGGTGCTCTCGCTAAGTGATGTGCTTGAGCTTAGCGATTCACTAGTTGATGTGCTATCACTTGCTGAAGCACTAGTTGATTCGCTCTGGCTTGTTGATGCACTTTCACTAAGCAATGTACTAGTACTTAGTGACTCACTTAAACTTGTTGATGCACTTGCACTTACTGACAAACTTGTGCTTGTTGAAGCGCTCAAGCTTTCCGATGCTTTCTCACTTGCTGAAGCACTTGTTGACTCACTCAAGCTTGTTGATGCACTATCACTAACTAACTCGCTGGCTTTTGTTGAAAGCGACTGGCTTCGCAGTGTGGATGCTTGATCGCTGGCCAAAGCACTCTCACTAAGCGACGTGCTCCTGCTTGCAGATAACGAATCTGATGCCAAAGCGCTATCGCTAAGTGATAAGCTTCTAGACTCTGAATTAGCAGCTGATAATGAAGCACTCTCACTTAATGACTCACTTCTTGTCTCAGATGCAGTCTCTGATGCTAAAGCACTATTGCTGACAGATTCTGACCAAGCCTGAGATGTTGAGGCGATTTCACTTACTTTCTCTGAAAGTGATGTTACAGTACTTCTCTGCTCCTGATACTCATCACGTCCATTTGTATAATCATCCTCAGAAAAATACGCATAACCTTTCTTTCCAAAATTTCCATTTTTTGTATCGCCCTTATAATTGGTATATGTTGTCTCAGATGCAGATTTAGAAGTAGAGACAAAGCTCGGCGTAAATGTAGCTGATGTAGATGCAGCAGAAGAATACAACGTAATCCTCTGTGCATTATTGCGACCTACTTTTTTATCTGCATATGCTGTCAATGTATAACTTCCATCACTATTCTTAACAATATTTGCGTTAGAATAATAGTAAGTTGTATCACCAATTTTTATTGCAGTATATTCTTCTCTCCAATGCCAATTATTAGGTCCAGATGTTGTTACAAGATTTACAGTATTTCCTTCTGAATCAACCAATGTAGAATAGGTTGAATTTCCATTACTATCCTCTTCTATTACTCCAATAGAATAGTCCCCTTTCGAGCAATAGATATCAGAAAAATTATTGTTATAAGACTTGTAAGGTCCTTCACCCACTCCATAATAACCAAGGTCTACATATGTTGTATCATCTTCCGATGCATACATATATGTATCATATGTATATCCACCATTACTCTCATCAAGTTTCGTAACAGACACACTACCGGACGTTGAACTGGTTGTAATAGTAAATGAGCCATCATCATTAACTGTAACGGACGTTCCGTCAGCAACCTGAACACCATCAATATAATAAATGCACTGTGTGGTAGTAGTTCCATCCTCTGCTGTTGTTGTCTGATAATCCCATGTAAGGACTCTACCTAATGAATCAGTATACTGAACAGTCTTCTGGACAACCATAATACCAGATACAACACTTGCATTGTCATGCTGGTATGCATTTTCCGTTCCGGAGAATGTTGAGCCATCTCCCGGAACAAGAGCATTTCCATCACTATCGACTGTTACATAGTCAAAATACGCATATTTAGTCTCTCCGGCTTCATCAATATATGTAACCTTTACACTATTTGTAGTATAGCTGCTGCTATCCCACTGACTATAAACAATCTCTCCTACATAGCCTTCCTGATAAAAAGCATACTGAATAAGAAGATTGGCAAGCTTATCGCCATATCCATAATAATTATTTGAACTTGACGTATGATTAAGAGACTGACCATTAGCAACTGCCACAGCCTGAGCCTGCTCAAGCTCGGCCTTAGCCTCCTCTATTTGCTTTAAAAGATTCTCGAGATATTCATCCTCAAGTCCAGCCTCAGAGAAAGATGTAGATGCTGATTCAAACTCTGATTCTGCCTCAGACATAGCTGTTGACAAACTGGTACTTTCAGACGCAGTCTTTTCTGAAGCAGATGAAGACTCAGAATCAATCTCAGAAGTCTCTTGTGATTCTGATATGCTTGATGCTACAGACTCTGAAGAAATCTCTGATGTCTCTAACGAAAGTGAATCGCTAGAAGCAGCAGATGTAGACTCAAGCTCTGAATCCTCAGTAGAAAGCGATGTGCTTGCCGATGCAGATGCTTCAGTGATAGAAGAATCCTCAGCCGACTCCTGTGTGGATACAGTATCTACAACATCTGTAGAATCCTCTGTATCAGTTGTATCTGTTGAATCTACAGAAACATCCGTATTTTCAACAGTATTATCAACAGTTTCCTGTGCAACAATATTCTCTTGTTTAGCTGCTTCCGCTGTAGTTTCAACAATCTGTTCTGTCTTTTCCTCAACAACCTGTACCGTGAGAACACCCTCTGCACTTGCTGCAGCCTGCTCCTCACCCAATTCAGCGGCATATGCCAAATTAGCATCACCAAGTATTGATGCTCCGCCAACTGTTGCTCCGGTAATTGCTACTCCCTTTAATAAATTTTCTACTTTCTTTCTTGACATAACAAAACCTCATTTATTTTCAATTAGACAAAAAAATATAACGTTGTTTCTATCAACGTTATATTATCACCTTATTTTGCATTTGTAACTATTTTAAATAATGTTTTCTTGCCAATTTGATTACATTCTTGCCACCATGTATCCATGAACTGTAAATCGCATTCCGGAGCTTGAACAGGTAGAGAGTGTAATTATTTGATCATCGGAATCTACTATCTCATCCGTGTCGATATCGCGATATGAATGGGTAATAAGCCGATTAATATAATCCTGAAACTCATCCGAATCAGAATAAGGCAATCCATACACCCACGATGCCGGCTCAGTATCAAAATATGAAAATATTTCAAATCGCATCTTTCCTGTAGGCGTAATTACCTGAAAATATCTGTGCTCATCAAGATAATTCTCATCACTCTTGTAATATTTCAAAGTACCAAACATCGATAAATTACGCATATTGTGACCATAGATAATACTGTGACTATCACTAAAATCCGACGAATTGGCCCCCTCGAGGAAAACGCTTCCTGCCTTAGCGTAATTTCCATCAATCATTGTATGTAGATAGGTCTCGTCATCACCTGAATACATAATAGGATAACTGATATCTGTCCCCTCTACATATATCCAGCCAATTACATCAGAATTAACAGCAGTCAATCTATCAAAATCTACCTCAATCATATCCTGCCAATCTGATGACTCTGTGACAGTTATAAATTCATTAGCTAAACTCTCATATAAACTTTCGCTCTTTTCATAACCATTATATATATAGAATATTCCACCACATGCCCCAATGATAATACACATACCAAGCGCAAGAACAACCTTGGGATTAATTCTATTATTAGATGCAGTATTTCCTTTTAGATTATCCACAGAGGAATTTAAAGTTCCATCAGTAGCTGATTCTGTAACTTTAGGATTTTTCTCGCCAAGTTTTATAAAAAATACTCCTACAAGTAATACTACAACTGCTACAGCCTTTCCCGACGTCTCTGTAAGCAATGCGGCAACACTTCCAAGTACAGGGATATGAACCAAAACCCTCCCCAGTACATTAGTATAGGCAACCGGCATAAAATCATTTGCTGAATTTGCATCACCCTTTGTAGTAATCAAAAGATTATCACTGTCAATATCAACAATCCTGTGAGTAACCACACTTGCTCCTGAAGAAAATGCTATTACATCACCAATGCCAAGCTCAGAAAAATCAGCAGGCTTGACATATACCAATGAGCCTACCGGAATCTCAGGTTCCATCGAACCGGAAATGACATTATATTCCTGAAACCCCATTAGCTTTGGAATAACAATAGGCAGACAAACTAGAATAACCCCCAAAATCAAAATTGCACCGATAATCTTATATAATCTTTTCATACTATCTATTCTCCTTATAGGTTACTATAGATTATTGAAAAATATCAGTTTTTCAATAATCTGTAGTAATCTTATATAATATAAATATTATCGCAACAGAAAATATATTGCATAACAAAAATGAGGTGGATTAATATCCACCTCACAAGAATCACGCTTTATAGAAATTAGTTTTTATTCTCTTTTATTGATGCTACCACAGCAGTAACAATTCCAAACAGAGCCATCAAACTGATAACGATGACGATACGCATATTTTTCATCAGGATAACCTCGTCGTCAACACCAAGCGCAACACTCTCATCCTCAATAACAACAAGCGTGTTGTATGAATCATCAGATAATGCCACTGTGTATGAACTGTCATCTGTATCTAAAAGCTCCTGATCAGATTGTATCTGAGCCTCCTTGATTGCATAGCTTTCAACTGCGTAGGCACCAATTCCCATTACAAGGAAAGCGACCAATATAAATGTTGTGGATAATATTTTTCTTTTTATTCTTGCTTTATTCATAATACCACCCCGTGAAATTGTCAGCATCCATTTCTTTCTGTTATAAATGTAATCGACTATTTCTATCTATATATTAACAATAACTCTAATACTCGTCTCGGGTTTGGCAAGAATTATTCCGGAGTGGCAAAAATCAAAAATACTATTCACAATTAATTCTAATATTCATCCAAAAAGCTATGACGCACACCGTCCTTTTTGTATGCTACAACCGTGCTCAGATTGACATTTTCTACACTTTTGAAAATATTGGATTCCACATATGGATTAGTTTCTTTCAGGCGTGCAATCAGCTTTTTTATTTCTAATCGCTTCGAATTACTTGTGCCATCATCCTTGCAGCTAGAGCATGTATCAGTAAAATGGCATGCACATTGCAGGAAATTGAGCTCATTGTAATCACGCCAATGCTTGATATCATCCTCGCGAACGAGGTACAGAGGGCGGATTAGCTCCATCCCTTCAAAATTAGTGCTATGTAGCTTGGGCATCATAGTCTGAACCTGCGCACCATAAAGCATACCCATTAAAATAGTCTCAATGACATCATCATAATGATGTCCAAGTGCAATTTTATTACAACCTAGTTCCTTCGCCTTGCTGTAAAGATGGCCTCTGCGCATTCTCGCACATAGATAGCATGGATTCTTGTCGACAGTATCCACCGCATCAAAAATATCCGACTCGAAAATCTGAATAGGGATATTCATAATTTTGGCATTTGTCTCTATCAGCTGTCTATTCTGAGGACTGTAACCCGGATCCATGCACAGATATGTCACCTGAAAATCGAATTTATTATGACGCTTCAGCTCCTGAAAAAGCTTCGCTAATAGCATTGAATCCTTGCCTCCGGAAATACACACCGCGACATGATCACCCGGCTGCAACATATCATAGGTGTTTATTGCCTTGGCAAATCTCGAAAAAAGCTGCTTGTGAAATTTCTTTCTGATGCTAAGCTCTATCTGTTCTATGCGTTCCTGCTGTCTAGCCAAATCCTCCTGCATCTTGATTGCAAGATATGCCAGATATCCTCCTGCCAATGAATAAGCATCAATGCCCTGCTCTCTAAGGTGCTCAGCAAGTGGAATAGAAAGCACACCTCTTGCACAATATAGTACATTAATCCTATCCCTAAACAATAAAGACGCATCCTTCCACAAATCTGTCTCGGCAATGGCGACAGCTCCGGGAATCATGCCATAATTGACCGTCCCCTCATCACGTATGTCTATCAGCACATAGCTGTCTGAATCACGCTCCTGCAAATTCTCATATGTAATCTCATATTTTTCCATAGAAATATCCTTTAAAAACTAACTAAAAAATCCTACACTATAAATAGAAAATCACAGAATAATTTTCTATTTACATTAAGAAAGGGCCTTGCATCGCAAAACCCTTTCAAAATCAAAATCATTATACACGATTATTAAAAAACCTCAATACCTAGCAGTCATCTTAATGATTTTCTTAGCACTATTCAACGTTTTTTCTGAACGATACCTAATCACCTTTAATATTATTTTTGCGTGTGAGCAAAAATGCACTAATCAATGATACTGCAGGGACTGTCAGAAAAATTCCCATTGAACCTGCCACCGCTCTAATCATTTCTATGGCGACAAAATCAGTATTCACGAGCTGTGTAAAAGAAACACCGTACGAATAGATTAATACCATCATATTGAGTGAACCGCCTACATAGGCAAGCACAAGAGTATTTGCCATGGTGCCCATCGCATCTCGTCCTATATTCATTCCGGAGGCAAATAATTGCTTCATGTCGCGCTCCGGATTGAGATTGTGCACCTCATCAAGCGCCGATGATATGGTCATAGCCACATCCATCACCGCTCCCATTGCCGCAATCAAAATACTGCTGACAAACAATCCTCTGAGATGAATTTCAAAAGTAGATTTGACCAAAATAAGTGCCTCGGCCTCATCCATCTGAAATGTCGTGACACCACCAATTTTGGTGGCAATCTCACCTACTAATGCCGCAAGCAACACCCCGCACAGACTACCCAAAGCAGCTGATATGGTCTTGCTCTGAAAACCACCTATGAGATAAAAACACAGTGCACTTGTAACGAAGATAATCGCACAGGTAAGAGGTATCACCTCAAATCCCTGCAGACTAAGAGGAAGCAGTATAAAAACAATGCAAAGCACTGTATATGCCAGGCCAAGGAATGCCTTGGCTCCCTGTCTGCCTCCAATGATTACAAGTGTAAGGAAAAATACAATGATTAATCCATAAAATAAAGGAATACGATTGTAATTGTAGATTGAAGCCGTATAGACTCCCTCGTCAGTCGTATCAAGTCGCACACTAACTGTATCTCCGGCATCAACATCCACAGAATACATGGCACTAAAATAGTTAGTGACAAAGCAAATATCCCCCTTGTATCTGCCGGTGAGAATCTGAATCTTTAGCTCTGTGCTACCACGCTTGACATTTTCAAGTGTCTCGTCGATTGTGGTATTGTCCTCAAGCACCTCTAAGACCCTGGCAGTCTCGTATTCTACACCAGTAGCAGGGGTGGTTGTAAATCCGGGCTTTTCGCGATTAGCCCAGATTACAATCACAGCCATAACTGCTATAAAAGCAGCTATGGCGATAATCTTTTTTATCAAATTCTTTTTATTAACTTCTTTTAATTTAGTCTTTATAGTTTTAATAGCTTTAATACCTTCATTAATAATCCTTTTTTAGCTGCAACAGCGATTGCTGCAACTACAACAACAGTTGCACCTCCTGCAACCGGAAGAACAGGAAATGACTTTTCAGAATCCTCTGCTGCAAGCGGTGTATCGGTGTCATCAATTGTTGTTTCACCATGACCATTTGCTGCCTCTACTGTAGCCTGCTCAGACTCTGTCTCTGTCTGGGTATCATTATCCGTATCTGTATTTTCTGCAGCGGCAGTATTTGTCGTATTTGCTGCTGTATTTCTACCTGTCAGATTTCTGAATGCATTTCTGACATTATTTACTGCAGTAGAAGCTGCCTCTGTAACTGCTTCAGCCACAGACTTGACAGCTGATGTAACAGCACTGACAACCTTTGAAACAGCCTGCGAAATAACACTGCTTGCGCTTGATGAAGAGCTCGAATCAGATGAACCTGTGCTCGATGAAGAACCACCTGATGTACTATCATCTGCTGATGCGCTAACAAGTGTAATATCATCACAGTTTCTCACTCTGAATACCGGTACAGAATCCTCACTGTCATCCTCCGGATGCATATATAGAATTCCAATTGCAGAAACCTCTGCACCAACCTTTACAAAATCAGCCAGAGTATTCTCGCCTGTAGTACCTGAGAAAATATAGCCATCAATAAAGATTGCAGCCTCGACACCTGTGTCATCTTTAATCCAAAACTCGCTGACTGTGCCATCTGATGCAAGTGTAACTCTTGTAACTATACCGCTTGTCTGAAGCAATGAACCACCCAACGCATCATAGTCCATAGCTGTCTTGGTATCTACAATCTGTGGCTCATAAATATGTGTATCATCGCTCAATATCTTGTAAGAAATAACTCGTAATTCCTTGTCTCCCTGATACTGATCTAATGTACCTGTAACCTGAATCTTGGTTCCGATTGCAAGACCTGACTCAGCATATGGGAAGATATCGATTCCGGCTGTATCGTCCTGAATATAAATAGTATCAAAGAATGTATTATATTCATTGTCTGTTCCGGCTGTTACATAACCAACTACGCTATAAATCTCGCCATAGCTGCCTGCACGAGCCTCAGCAATAGTAGATGTCTCTATCTGCTTTTCATTCTTAGATAAAATATTCTTAATGATTGTAGCATTTGCATATGGAAGAGAATCATTATTATCTATCTCTGCATCCACCTCGAAATCTGAGAGGAATACTCCACCTGCAACAAATATATCTCCACCTGCCTTGGTCGCCTGATGAGCAAAGAATACTGCCTCACCCTTTTGCGCAACTGTATCATATGGCTTTGATAATGTTGCACCTGTCGTATCATTCTTGCAATTCACAGAATAAGTAGTATCATATCCGCTTACCAATGCCTCAGCAGCGTATACAGTATCATTCTCTACAGCATCCTTAACATTTACTGTACATCCTGAATACTGACTATAGGTCTGTCCTGATACGACTCCATCCATATATTCACAATCATAATTAAAGGTATTAGGATAGAGACGATACTCCTGACCACCATTATTCTCATCATCCCATGCCTCATCACTATTCATTCGAACAGTTGCACCTATTGCCTCAAGAAGCTTGTTTTGCTCTGTTGCAGTCTGACAATTCTTGGTATCTGAATAATCAGCAAGTCCACATACGATTACCGAACCTCCTGCCGCAACATAATCAGCTACCATCTGAAGGAACTCATCACTGTAGTGGCTGACTACATAATCGCCTGCATTGGCTGTGCCTGTTTTCTTTGCCGGAGCAGAGAGAACAAGGAATGCACAATCCTCCAAATCCTCAGCGGTTATTTCATCCTTTTCGATAGTAACTCTAACATTATAATCTGCTGCAATAGAAACAAAGCTTGTGACATTACCGCCATAATATCCTGTTACATAATCATTATAATGAGTACCATCAACAATTACATTTGCTACAAGACTTGAATCAGTATATTTGATGGTAAGTGTACTTGTGTATTGCTTTTCCACTCCATCAAGAGTAGCCTCCACCGTAACATCGATTTTGACTGAGCCCGCCTGAGAAGGGGTATAGTAGGTCGTGTAGGTGCCTGTACTATTTGATGAAATAACATCAACACCTACCTCCTTGAGTTCATCAGCTGATACTGTCTGAAGTACCTCGTCATCTGAGGTAAATGTAATAGAATTGATTTCTAAATCAGATTTTTCATTATTGTAGAACTCTACATTGATATCAGCATCCTCACCTGCTACAGCAAGGGATGTATTTGTATATGTACTATTAATACCGCAAGCCTCTACTTCTCCTACCCATACAGGAGCTGTAACTGCGATATCGCCATCAGCCTCTGTAACCTTGATGTAGTAGTATGAATAGCTTGAAGGTACTGTAAATGTAACTGTCTCATCATTACCTGATACTGTCTTATTGGCAATTGAAAGACCACCATTGACGATAACCTCTACCTTGCCGATAGATGAATCAGTTATATCAGACAGCTCTACCTGAAGCTCAACTGTATCACCAACCTGATCCTGCTCAAGCTGTGTACCCATAATATAGCCGTCAAGTGTGTAATAAATATTTAAATCATTATCCTCAGTAGCATATATACGATAATTTCTCATTGCATCGTATATATTCTCCTCAGTATTGCTATCTGCAAGCACAACTGTTCTTGCAGTATTGGCATCGCCCCATTTGCCCTTGTGATTATCCTGGTTATTGGTAGGTGCTACGTGCCAGCCCTTATCCAAGGCTCTGGTGTAATACTCATATGAAGGGAAATATCCGGATGAACCGATTGTTCCCTCACCATTACCAACCTCAATCATTGTGATAACAGCATCATTTGCCTCAGTATAATATGAGAAATCCTGGAAATCACCAAATGTCGTGCCCGGGTGGTTGAACATGCTGACTGAATCAGGTGCCTGTCTAAGCTTTGCATAGTAATTTGTCAAAGCTGTTGAATAAGTACTGTACTCAGTCTGTGTTCTGCTCTGGAAGCCGGCAGTATTAAATGTATTCATATGACCGAGACCGTTTGACCAGGTCATCTCGAAACCATAGATACATGTGAAATCATCTGTTGTGTACTGCTTTGCAAGATTGTGTCCCTTGGTCCACTCATCCTCATCAGAAGTATCTACATTTGTAAGCAAATCAGAATCTGTCGCATTATCAAGAGAATTTGAATGATCTGTTACACAGAAGAAATCCAAATTATCTACATTGCTTGCATAAGCAAATGCATCCTCAGGAGAACCCGAACCATCTGAGAAATTGGTGTGTGAATGAATCTGTCCAAAATAAATATTGTACTTTTCATTCTCACGCTCTGTAAAACTCAATGTTGAAATTGCACTGTCAAGATAGCCATCCTTTGTGGCCTTAACCTTTATCTTGGCCGGGAGAGTGTCTACAGAGATAGGCTCTGTGTACTCAACCCAATTATAATCACCATCATCAGAAGAAGTGCTGTCATCTGATGTCGACTCGTCTGTCGCATCTTCATCCGACTCAACATCTGATTCATCAGAATCAAAATCAGTCTCATCATCCGCAGAATCAGATGACTCTAAAATAGCATAATAAATGGTTGCACCATCAGTATTGGTTTTCAACGAAACCTTTTGACCTGCTGTAATAGCACCGCCATTAGGTGTAGCCTTAACTGTCTCAACCTGTGCCTGTGTATATTGATAAATAGAGCGAGGGCCATCCTTCAGGCCATCCTTTGTAGCATAACAAATTAAGCTGGCAGGTAGTGATGTAAGCGTAGGCTTGCTATCGCTGGTGTACTTAGTGTATGTCTTGCCGGCATCCATAGAATAGAAAATAGTCGCGCCACTTGTCTCTGTAGTAAGAACAATCTCAGAACCTATTGCAGCCTCTCCGCTATCGATGCTTGCTTTGACATAACCGACCTGTGCATCAGATACAACAGGACTTCCCGAGAGAACTACTGAATCAACACGAATATTTCCGTCACCAACTGCAGAACTTGAATCACTGGCTCTCACTGTAGACGGAACCATCTTGATATATAGTGTCTTAGCATTCTCCGCACCGGCAGGTACATCAAATGTATACTCTAAATAGTTTGCGACAGCTTTTGACATATTTGCCGTGCCATCAGTTACTGCACCATCACCGGTAACAGATTGTGATGTACCCGAGCTATCATACGAAGTATATGAATAAGAATAGGTACCCGTAGTGAAATCATAATAATTAACTCCATCAGTAGAGTACTTCAACTGCAAATAAGCAGGTGCTGCCTTGGTAGCACGGAGTCTGAAGGATATAGACATATTGCCATATCCACTAGATGATGTTGTAAACAAAAAGTAATCGTCAGAGCCGGTTCCTATACCTTTTGCTCCCATGTAATAATTAATGTCTCCGGCATTAGTTTTACCTGTAGTATAAGGCTGAACCTTCTCGCCGCTAATATATGCCTCAAATACAGATGTTGTATCAAGCATATCGTTTGTAGCAAGTAAATCTCCATAAATCAAATCATCTGATATATCAGTGTAATTTGCATTACCTGCCCACTGAGCAATTGTTGCAGTTATAGAATCATCAATTGTATACGAATAATCAAATTCCTCATCAGTAGTCGAATCGGATGTTGAATCAGACCTATCATAAAGATAGATTTGCATAGTAAATGCTTCTGTTGCCGAGCTATAGCTATATGTAGTGAATGCTTTATTGTAAAATTCAACAGCTTCTTTGTATGACTTATAATAAGCATTTTTGCTTGTGATGACATAGCTTCCCTCGCTATCTGAAACAGACTCAAAGCTCCACAAGCTATAATCACTTGCTGAATCTGCGAATGAAAGCCCATTTCCTGTAGAAGGGCAAGTTAAATATTTGCCATCAGATGATTTAATGGAATAGTATCCATCATCCTCCTCTACAACTGAAAGAACTGTCAAATCCTCTGTTTTAAGAAGTCCTTTTTCTTCAACTGTAGCTGTTGCACCTGCAAGCTTTTTACCTGAAACTGTAGCTGTAAGCGTAGCTTGCGCTGATGAATTATAGACTACTATCTGATCTCCATCAGAAATTTCTGCCGCAAGAGAAAGATAATCATTATCATCCTCTTCCTTAGCATCCTCAGACTCCTCGTCCGACTCTTCGTCTGTATCAGAATCCTGAGCATCGTCCTGTTTTGAATCGTCGGATTTAGTATCATTTAATGAATCATCTGCACTATCCTCCTTTACAGTATAGACAAATGATACATGAGTAGAATCACTGTATCCATCCTTACTTGCATAAGCGTAAATAGTTGTATCCTTTGTAATTTCAATGGAATCAGAATATTCTCCAAATCCACTTGAATCACCGGCTGTAGAATAATAAATTGTAGCACCATCGGTCTCACACGACAGTGTAACCTTAGTACCGGATTCTACTTCGCCTGCGCTAACATCTGCTTTGACAGATGCGCACTGCTTTGTTACTTCATTGGACGCACTATCATTCTCATCTGCATAGGCGACAACTGTGCCTATGTCAGAAAAAATGGCCGTAAAAAGTAACAGAAGAGTCATTACACCCGCAATGGCTCTCTTTTTCATCTTTCCTACCATAATCTCCCTTTCCTCCTTTTATTTGGCGGATTCACAAAAAATTCACATTTCCGCCATATACAACACATTTTATCAGAGTAAAGTGTTTTCCTCCATGCCAAAAATACAGTTTCCTGACGATATCACAATTTTCGGCATTTCATAAAAAATGATATCCTCCCAAGTGTTCAAATCTAACAAATTTTACAACAGAAAAAGGATTCCCAAAATTTTGGGAACCCTTTAAAAACATGATATTTATAAGCTTTTTCAAATATGTCATATTGCACATTATTTTAAATCGTCATATATCAAGCATAAGTTTCAAAATAACGTTTCCTATGACACGAATCCACGGAAGAATTCACACTCTTCGTCATTGCACTGCTTTGCAGCATCCTCTCGAATTCTGAGGTTAAATACATGTCCTAGCTCATGATTGTCATCACCATAATAATGAAACTCATTTTGCACATTATTCTGTGAGATAACTTCGCCTAAAAGTGGTGCCTGCTCAAGGAGAAAATCCCCTGCTGCAGTCATATAAAATGTAGGCGGAAACTCTGGGGTGATATGTGCTGTCACATCTATAAGTTTCATCTCCTCATCTGTTCCGTGATTTGGAAGCAGGTCATACATGAGATTTGTATTCATGTCCTGCGGATCATCCGTCAATGTAAGCTTGTACGCTCCGCAATTTAAAGCTATAGCCTTTGGCGCAAATCCCTCTGTGACACTGAAAGAGAAATTCCTTGCATATTCAGGATTGGTACAAAAACTTGAAAACAAGCCAAGCATATGAGCTCCTGCAGAATCACCTACAGCAAAAATATTATCCACATCAAAGCCATATTTATCTGCATTAGCAAGTACCCAATCAAACACAAGGCATGTATCCTCTAGCGATGCCGGAAACTGAAACTCCGGTGCCAATCGATATGTGAAATTGACTACAGCAAAACCTCTGGTAGCCAAATCCATGCAATAGAATGAGTACCTCTCCTTGTCACCATATACCCAACCACCGCCGTGTACACTAACAATAACAGGAAGTTGCTTGCCCTCGGATGCCTTCGGACGATACACATCAAGCTTCTGCCAGTACTCATCGCTGCCATAACAGATATCATCATATCTCTTTATGCTGTCAGGCGTGGTAAGCCCTGCATCACGCTTGTCATCTCCTTCTTTAAATAATTTCCTAACCAAATCACTTGTTACTGACACTGTAAAACCTCCCTAAGCTATTTCTTAACATTCCCTCCAAAATAATAGGCAATCTCCAGCTCATCATGCCAGTGATTCAGAATCTTGTCGGGCTCCTCCTCCCCATGAAACAAATTCATGATAAGATATGGCTCATTTTCTTTATATTCAAATACTTCATACTTTGCTATTGGTTCACTCATACGACAATAGTAACATCGGATTAGTACACTTTCAATAAACTTATTATCTATATAGCAGAAAGAGTTTTGCATGCAAAACTCCAGCAGTGCGAGCCGGCAATTGCTGCAAGCAATTAACTTCATCTGCCGGCGAGACACATCTTACAAGCGCAGCTTGTTTTTTACTCATTAGCCTTTAGGCTTGCAACCATATCTATCTTTTTAAGATTTCGCGACAACGCGATACTTGTTACAAACATTATTATAAGAGTGCCTACTATAGCTATAAGATAAGCTGATAAATCAATGTCTGCAAAGAAATCATAATTATCTCCAATAGCATATTTAAACATGATGTCAGTAAATTCATAACCTAATGGTAGGCCGAATATGATGCCCACTATGGTAAGCCATAGATTTTGCTGGGTATAAACAAGCACCAGCTTTTTAAATTTAAAACCTAAAACCTTGAGCGTTGCAAACTGGTACATCTTTTCTGTAAGAGCAAGGATTCCCATATTGTAGATGATAATAAATCCAAGTAGTGCTGATATGACAATTAATAGTACTATCATGCTATTAATCATCTCAAGCATAATATCCATCTGCTCTTTCAAAGATTCGATAGATGATATGGTAGATACACCATCTATATCGGAATCAGTCAAATCACTTAGATCTTCATTAGTGTAAATAGTATCACAGACGTAATCCTCACCCAATGCCTCAAAGGCTTTTCTCGTCATAGAAAACTGCTGGCTTTGTGGATCTCTATAAACAGCTGCAATCCTTGATTCATACCAATTGTCATCTCCCATGATTCTCCATTTAACTGTATCACCTAATGAAAAACCATTATCCTTTAGAAGTTTTTCTGTTGCAAATAAAGCTCCTTCATCATCAATATCCCCTTCAGTATTTCCCGGGATCCCATCGTTTATGTCGTAAGTGGTTGTATCATGGTCAGAAACTCTTAAATATCCATTTGAATCATTCACCGTAATAGCCGATGTGACAATGTTTCCATCAGAATCCTTGTACTCAATGGCAAGTGATTGGCTGGTTGCATCTCCGTATTCATCAAACAATTCTTCCAATCTGCTATCTGATACATTCTCAGACAATGTGAGCTTATAGTTATAAGCATTTATCTTGTCAAACTCCCATTCAAGATAATGATTCAAAGAATCCTGCATACCAAATGCCATTACGATAAGCAAAGTAGAGCCCATAATTCCAACTATAGCCATTATACTTCGAGATTTACTTCTAAAAATATCGCGTAAGTTCCACTTTACAGAGAATGGCAGCTTTGCACTGATTCCCTTGCCTCCTTCTTTTGCTTTTATTTTTATGTGAGGCACTTCAAGTCTAAGGGTCTGAGCTGCTGACTCTTTTAGAATACTCTTGATTGATAAATATGTAATTATCGTAATTACGATAACAATTACAGCTGCAATAATATAATTCTTGCTGAGGATAACTTTGTGAGCACCCGGCAAATCAAACATGGATAACTCCATATTCAAAAATGGCTGTCCCAGCAATGGTCCGCCTATTATAATACCTAAAATTGCCGCTATAAAGCTTACCCAAAAGCCATATGCAATATAATGTAATGTAACTCTTCTGTTTCTAAATCCCAGTGCTTTTAAAGTTCCAATCTGGACTCGTTGCTTTTTAACAAATCTGGTCATCGTTGTCACAACTGAAAGGCTTGCGATGAAAACAAACATGACTGTAAACATGCCTGAATACGTATCCCCTTCTTCTGACTCGGATTTTAAGGTAGCATAGGATGGCCAAACCTCTCTTCCTGTTATTGCACTTATCGATGTATCATCAATTTCATACAATTCATTTTTAACTGTCTTTAATTTGTTTTCAAATTCATCGAGTTCACTTGATTTAATATATGGATTTGGAGCTGCACCTTCTACATCAACTATAGCATTTGGATAAACGAAGCATTCCTCTATATCAAAGTCCGGATCTATAGCTTTTATGAATGCTTCCTTGTCTGATACATCAGCCTTTTTTCCCTTTATAAGATCAGCTTTATCCAAGGCCGTCTCAAGATCCACATCTTCATCGATATCTAACTGTTGTTTGATAAAATCTATATCAGCGCCCATTGCCAAATAAACATCCACGGCCTTACGTATATCATCTACCGAATCAAGATATTCTGTAATTTCATCTTCCTTGAGAATCTCATCATAGAGGTATTCTATTGGAAATTCATTCATAGACAGATATGCCCATCCAAAATCGGCGGCATCCTGAAAAATAACAGTAGAATCGGATACTGTATATACGTGATCAGGTGATGATACAATGCCTCGAACCTTTTCTTTAAATTCGTAGCCTTCAACATAAAATGTTAATTCATCGCCAACCTGGATATTTCTGGCTTTTGCAAAATAGTATCCCAGCCAAATACCATCTTTATTAGGACTGTACTCTTCACCTTCTCTTAATGTAAGGATAGAAATATTCTTTTCATCATCCTCAGTATCTAAAAAATTCAACTCCACCTGAACATTCTCAAGCTCTGAGCTCTCTTGGTCTTTTACATCAACGGAGCCCTGCATTGACAGATATCTTTCTACATCTGCCACATCATCTAATACTTTGATTTTTTTTAACTCATCATCTGTAAAGTTTTCTCCGTATATCCATAAGTCCTGAAGATTATTATTATCATAGAATTCAACTGACGAAAATTTCAGTCCATCCGAAAAAGCATTGATTCCTGTAAAGGCCATAATCGCTATAAATATCATGGCAAATATAGTAAAGAACTGTCCAAAGTTTTCTTTTATTTCTCTGAATAATTTTTTTCTAAACATTTTACCATTGAACCTCATCTATGTTTGCTGGGTTTGCGTTCTCTTCAACACTCTTAATCTTTCCGTTTTTCACTCGAATAACAACATCTGCAATATCAGCAATTAAGGCATTATGTGTGACAATTATAACTGTATTATGGCCCCTTTCCTTCGTGGTCTGCTTCTTTAAAATCTTAAGAATCATAACACCTGTCTGAGAATCAAGAGCTCCTGTAGGCTCATCGCATAAAAGAAGAGCCGGATTTTTAGCTAGTGCGCGGGCAATTGAAACGCGCTGTTGTTCACCACCTGATAGCTGATTAGGAAACTTATTGATATGCTCCAAAAGACCCACATCCTCAAGTGCCTCCGTTGCATCTAAAGGATTCTTTACGATTTCATTAATCAGCTCAACATTTTCTTTTACTGTAAGCGATGGAAGAATGTTGTAAAACTGGAATATAAATCCTACTGATTCAGCTCTAAAATCGCTTAACTTATTTTCTGAGTAGCCGGTTATATTTTCCCCATTTACAATTACTTCCCCCTCAGTTGGTACATCCATGCCACCTATTAAATTAAGTAGGGTAGATTTTCCTGCGCCTGAAGGTCCTAGTATTACTACAAGTTTCCCTTCCTCGATATCCAAATCCACATGATCCAGGGCTCGAAATTCCTTTTCTCCCACGTTATAAACCTTTGATACATTTCTTAAAGATACCTTATTCACCTGTCTCCTCCTTAACCTTACCCAATATCCTAGAAATCACAAAGTAATTTCCTAAATAGCAAAAAAGATAACAGCATTATATATTGTAATACTGTTATCTTATAACTTTTGGTTAGTCCTGTCAAACTCAAGTTAGTTTCACGGCTAATTTATCTTATGTATAAACAATCCACTTCTAAGCTTTGGCTCAAACCATGTGGATTTAGGTGGCATTAAAAGTCCTGCGTCTGCCACATCAAATAATTCTGAAATGCTGGTTGGATACATAGCAAAAGCCACCTTACAATCTGTAGCACATCTGCGCTGTAATTCTTCTAATCCTCTGATTCCTCCGACAAAATCTATTCTGTCATCAGTTTTTGGATCAGTTATTCCAAGCAATGGCTCCAAGATAAGGTTTTGCAACAATGAAACATCCAGTCCCTCTACCGGGTCGTCACTAAGAAGCTCCTTACGTACCTGGTACAGATACCATGTTCCATCCAAATACATGCTCCACTGGCCCTTATCCCCCGGTCTTATAGGCTTTTCTGAGGTAGAAAGCAAATCCGCTACATTATCCAATTCCTCAAGAAATTCTTCCGGAGATAATCCATTTAAATCCTTAATTACCCTATTATAGTCGTAGATTTTAAGCTCATCATCAGGGAACAACACTGATAGGAAGAAATTAAAATCTTCCTTTCCTGTATAATCCGGATTTTCCTCACGTCGCTTGAATCCTACCTTTACAGCTGAGGCAGCTCTATGATGACCATCTGCAATATAGATTGAATCCATTTTGTCGAATGTAGTGGCTATCAACGCACAAGTCATCATGTCATCAATAACCCAACAACGATGTGAAATTCCATCATCTGCCACAAAATCATATACAGGCTTGCGACTTTTTGCCTTGGCTACAATGCTAGCAATTGTAGCATCAGCTCTGTACGCCAGAAATATAGGGCCCGTCTGGGCGTTACACGTGTCCACATGACGGATTCTGTCTTGTTCCTTTTCCGCCCTGGTGTTTTCATGCTTTTTTATAATTCCATTTGCATAGTCATCGATAGATGCACAGGCCACTATTCCAGTCTGAGAGCGTCCATCCATTGTAAGTTCATATACATAGTAAAAAGGCATATCATCCTGAATGAACCTTCTCTCAGATATCCACTCATCAAGCATCTCGGCAGCCTTTTTATAAACCCGATCTGAATACATATCCACATCCGGTTCAAACTGAGTTTCCGGTCTATCAATGGCCAAAAATGATTTTGGCTGCTCCTTGACCTTTTCGTATGCTTCTTTTCTGCTATAAACATCATAAGGAAGGGCTGCTATAGTAGCAGCCTCTTCCTTACTTGGTCTGATTGCCTTAAACGGTACTATTAATGCCATTATTTAACCACCCTAACCTTGATAACTCCATCAACCTTCTTGATTTCCTCAATGACAGCATCAGCCGCCTTTGTTCCAATATCAAGCAATGTGTAGGCATAATCACCGCGGCTCTTATTTGTCATATCCTCTACGTTTACCCCTTCATTTCCAAGAATAGTTGTGAATGAAGCGATAAGACCTGCCTTATTTCTGTGAAGAATAGCAATACGCGACTCGGTGGTACATACACCCATATCGCAATCCGGGTAATTTACGGAATGGCAAATATTACCATTTTCCATATAATCCATAATTTCTTTGACTGCCATAACAGCGCAATTATCCTCAGCCTCCTCGGTAGATGCTCCAAGGTGAGGTGTGCAGATGACACCCTTTTTGCCTGCTGTAGTAGGGTTTGCAAAATCTGTCACATAGTGACGAACCTTGCCGGCCTCGATTCCATCCACAACAGCCTGCTCGTCAACCAGAAGATCTCTTGCAAAATTGAGAATAACTACGCCCTTTTTCATGATCTGGACAGCCTCTTTATTAATCATTCCCTTTGTGCTATCCAAAAGCGGCACATGAACGGTAATGAAATCACATTCTCTATAAATATCCTCAACATTTGTAACATGCTTTACGTTGCGCGACAAATTCCATGCAGCATTAACAGAAATATATGGATCGTATCCCATAACCTCCATGCCAAGGTGTGTCGCGTCATTTGCAACCTTTACACCGATAGCGCCCAGTCCGATTACACCGAGCTTTTTACCCGCAATCTCGGTACCTGCAAAAGCTTTCTTGGCTTTCTCGGCAGATTTGCCAATATTATCATCTGACTGATTCTCAAGAACCCAATCGATACCACCAACAATATCACGGCTCGCAAGAAGCATTCCTGCAAAAACCAATTCCTTTACACCATTAGCATTTGCCCCTGGTGTATTAAATACAACAATTCCCTTTTCCGCACATTTATCTAGGGGAATATTATTGACTCCGGCACCGGCTCTCGCTACGCATGATAGCTTGTCACCAAGCTCCATATCATGCATTGCCGCAGAACGAACAAGTGCAGCATCGGCATCACCGACAGTCTCAACCTTTTTGTAATCTGTTGAAAATAAATCTAAGCCCTTATCAGAAATCGGATTCAAGCAATTATAAGTAAACATCTAAACCTCCAAATCTACTAGTTGCGCAAACATACATCAGTATTTCGTCAGTCGACTACACGTCTTCTTTCAGAAATCTGATACTTGCTTTCTACTAGCTCATCTAATCATTACATATTATCTTCTTCGAATTTACGCATAAATTCTACAAGCTTTTCTACGCCCTCGATTGGCATAGCATTATAGATAGATGCACGCATACCTCCAACAGTTCTGTGACCCTTGAGGTTGACAAAGCCTGCTGCAGTTGCTTCTTTTACGAACTTGGCATCAAGCTCCTCATTTCCTGTAACAAAAGGTACATTCATAAGCGAACGGTCTTCCTTTCTGACAGTACCCTTAAAAAGCTTTGAAGAGTCGAGGTAATCATATAATATCTTTGCCTTCTTCTCATTGGTTTCCTTCATTGCTTCAAGTCCACCATTCTTCAATAACCACTTAAATACCTTTCCACAGATATAGATATCATAACAAGGTGGTGTATTATAGAGACTGTCCGCATCAGCCTGTGTCTTATATTTAAGCATGGTTGGTGTGAATGGCAGTACATCATCACGAATAAGGTCATCGCGAATAATTACGATTACCATTCCTGCAGGTCCGACATTCTTCTGAACTCCGCCGTAGATAAGAGCATATTTTGTCACATCTACCGGCTCTGAAAGAAAGCATGAGCTTACATCAGCGACCAAATCCTTTCCCTTTGTATTAGGAAGTGTCTTGTATTTAGTGCCGTAGATAGTATTATTTTCGCAAATATATACATAATCCATGTCGTCAGTAATTGGCAAATCAGAGCAATCAGGAATATAGCTAAAAGTCTTGTCCGCAGATGAAGCAAGCTCTACTGCCTCTCCATAGAGTTTTGCCTCTGCAAAAGCCTTCTTTGCCCACTGGCCTGTAATAATATATCCAGCCTTCTTGTTCTTCATGAGATTCATTGGGATTGCTGCAAACTGCTGGCTGGCGCCACCCTGAAGGAACAACACCTTATAGTTGTCAGGAATATTCATAAGTGTACGAATATCAGCTTCTGCCTCTTTGATAATGTCGTCAAAGACCTTGCTTCGATGACTCATCTCCATAACTGACATACCGCAGCCTCTGTAATCCAACATCTCATCTGCTGCTTCCTTAAGAACCTCCTCCGGCAATACAGCTGGACCGGCACTAAAATTATAAACTCTGCTCATTACAATAATTCTCCTTATCTATTACTTGTCCTACAAAATCTTATTGATCTGTTTCATCTTTTACTTCATCGATTGGTGCGCCAGGTGCTACCATTGGCCATACCTTATCATCAGAATCAATGATACAGTCAATGAGCACTGGCACATCGGATCGCATAGCCTCCGATAAGGCCTTGGAGTACTCATCTCTTGTAGTGACTCTATATCCCTTTGCTCCCATCGCCTCAGCCAGCTTGACATAATCTACGCCGTCATCAAGCACGGTTGCAGAATAGTGTTTTTCATAAAACAGTGTCTGCCACTGACGCACCATTCCTAAGACATGATTATTAACAATTACTTCTATGATAGGCAGCTTCTCTCTGGATGCTGTAGCCATCTCATTCATATTCATTCTAAAGCAGCCATCACCCGCAAAATTAATGACTATCTTATCAGGATTGGCTGTCTTGGCTCCTATTGCTGCGCCAAGTCCATATCCCATTGTGCCAAGTCCACCTGATGTAAGAAGCTGACGAGGCCTCTTGTAACGATAGAACTGTGCCGCCCACATCTGATGCTGACCAACCTCGGTTGTGATAATTGCATCACCGGCTGTCTGTCTATATGCCTCCTCGACGATAAACTGCCCGCTCAATCCATTTTCCGGAATATGAAGAGGATACTTATCCGAAAGCTCCTTGATATGAGTCATCCATTCCTTATGATCACTCTGCTCAAGCTTCTCATTTAAGCGAGAAAGTGTCTCCTTCACATCTCCAATTATGGCATGGTCAACAACAATATTTTTGTTAATCTCTGCCGGATCTACATCCAACTGAAGAATCTTTGCCTTGCCGGCGAATTTCGCAGGATTGCCAAGGACTCTGTCAGAAAATCTCGTACCAACAGCTATGAGCAAATCACACTCCTGAACACCCAGATTAGATGCCTTTGTACCATGCATTCCAAGCATCCCGGTATATCGCTCATCCGTACCATCGAATGCGCCCTTTCCCATAAGGCTGTCACAAACCGGCGCATCCACAAGCTCAACGAACCGTCTCAATTCAGGCGAAGCATCTGCAATGACTGCACCACCACCCACGAAAACAAATGGTTTCTTAGCCTTTTTAATCATTTTAACCGCAGTTCCAACACGTTCCTCGGTAATATCCTTTCTGACTCTTCCTGTCGGAATAGGCTGCATTGGCTGATATTCATATTTGTTATTTAAAGCTGTAACATCCTTGGGGACATCAATAAGAACCGGGCCCGGACGACCTGTCTGCGCAATCACAAACGCACGACGTATAGTCTCCGCCAAATCCTTGATATCCTTTACAATGAAATTATGCTTTGTAATAGGCATGGTTATACCGGTAATATCAATTTCCTGAAATGAATCCTTGCCCAAAAGAGGAACTGTAACATTACAGGTAATTGCAATGACAGGAATGGAATCCATGTGTGCTGTTGCAATACCGGTAACAAGATTGGTGGCACCCGGACCTGATGTAGCCAGGCAGACACCTACCCTGCCTGTCGATCTGGCATATCCATCTGCCGCGTGGGCCGCGCCCTGCTCATGACTTGTGAGGACATGATGAATCTCATCACTGTGCTTGTACAGCTCATCATACAGATTTAAAATTGCACCGCCGGGATAGCCGAAAACAGTATCAACCCCCTGTTCTTTCAAGCACTCTATAATTATCTCTGAACCATTCAATAACATATCATTACTCCTAATCCGCCCGTTACATCGTCAAGCCCTTCGTTGACTGTTACGCTTACAAGCATTATGATTTCTCCGCTCGGTTGCATACCTCGCTTAAGAAATATAATAGCTTGTCAGCTACAATCAATATTGTGCTTGTGACTTATAGACTCATCTAATTAATTTATCTTTCCGGTAACGTAAGTCCTCCCTGCTCGCGCTTACCAAGGTTATGTAGCCGCTCATCAAACTTTTTATAATTCCGGCGTATGTAATATCGCACCTCGATTTCCACTTGTAACCTGAGCTGCGTATCTACGAAGATAACCTGATGTTACCTTAGGCTCACGCGGCTGCCATTTTGCCTTACGTGCGGCCAGCACCTCATCACTTACTTTAAGATTAATTGCATAACTAGGAATATCGATAGAGATGATATCCCCCTCCTCAACGAGAGCAATCGGGCCACCAACAGCTGCCTCAGGAGAAACATGTCCTATAGAGGCTCCACGACTGGCTCCGGAAAAACGACCATCTGTAATGAGGGCAACTGTAGAACCAAGCCCCATTCCTGCAATCGCAGATGTAGGATTGAGCATTTCTCTCATACCAGGTCCCCCTTTTGGACCCTCATAGCGGATGACAACCACATCACCCTCTACGATTTTGCCACCCTTAATTGCATCAATGGCATCCTCCTCACAGTCAAAGACTCTGGCCGGGCCCTCATGTACTAGCATCTCAGGCGCCACGGCGCTACGCTTGACAACGGAACCATCCGGTGCCAAATTGCCCTTTAATACGGCAAGGCCACCGGTTTTTGTATATGGATTATCCACTGGTCTGATGACCTCAGGATCTCTATTAAATGCATTCTTAATATTTTCTCCAACGGTTTTGCCTGTAACCGTCATACACTCTGTATTAAGTAATCCAATATCAGCAAGCTCCTTCATAACAGCCCATACGCCACCGGCCTCATTCAAGTCCTCCATATATGTAGGACCCGCTGGTGCCAAATGACACAGATTTGGAGTCTTCTCTGAAATAGGATTTGCAAATTCAATATCAAAATCAAAGCCGATTTCGTGAGCTATTGCAGGAAGATGAAGCATGGAATTAGTCGAACATCCAAGTGCCATATCCACAGTAAGTGCATTTAAGATTGCTTCCTTTGTCATAATCTGACGTGCGGTAATGCCCTTATTGTACATATCCATAACCGCATAGCCTGCGCTCTTTGCGAGGCGCAATCTCTCTGAGTATACTGCAGGGATTGTACCATTGCCTCTAAGCCCCATACCAAGTGCCTCTGTAAGGCAATTCATGGAATTAGCCGTATACATTCCGGAGCAGCTGCCACATGTCGGGCATACATTCTCGACATAATTTTCTACATCATCCTCTGTCATCGTACCTGCCGCATATGAACCGACAGCCTCAAACATAGATGAAAGGGAACGCTTCTTGCCACCTACATGACCTGCCAGCATAGGACCACCTGAAACAAATACTGTAGGCAAATCCAAACGTGCCGCAGCCATCAAAAGCCCCGGTACGTTTTTATCACAATTAGGCACCATTACAAGCGCATCAAACTGATGAGCCAGCGCCATACACTCTGTAGAATCCGCAATCAGATCACGAGTTACCAGAGAATATTTCATCCCTATATGTCCCATTGCAATTCCATCGCAGACCGCAATAGCCGGGAAAACTACCGGAACACCGCCTGCCTCGGCTACACCAAGCTTGACAGCATTGACAATTTTATCAATATTCATATGGCCCGGCACAATCTCGTTATACGAAGATACAATACCAACCATAGGTTTTTTCATTTCCTCACGGGTGAATCCCAGTGCATTAAATAATGAACGAGCCGGAGCCTGCTGCATACCGGCTCTCGCATTATCACTTTTCATTTTTGACTCCTCCTAATCCTTAATCCGCCAGTTACGCCAACAAGCCTTAGTATTTTCCGCTCGACTGCATGTCTCGCTTAAAAAAACTAAGAGCTTGTTTACTACTGGCTCATCTAAATAATAGAAGCTACTCAATAGCAGCCGCACAACCTCGGCAAGCGCGAGCAAGAGGTTGCTGAAGGTCCAGTGGACCTTTGTTAAGCAACGACCGGAGTGGAACGGAGACCCCATTCAGTTGAGGAGGGACCCTTTAGGGAGGTTCCCTTGACTGAAATGGGAGATGGCTTGCGGGAGCACGGAATACTCGAAGCTGCTATTTTAACTATAATCGCTCTACGATTAAGTCGCCCATCTCGGCAGTTCCAACCTGCGTTACATCCGAACCGTCTCGAGGCATAATATCGATAGTTCTGTAGCCATCTGCCAGTACCTTCTTGACAGCCCCTTCAATTGCATCAGCCTCAGCATCCAAATCGAAACTATAACGCAACATCATTGCAGCTGAAAGTATTGTAGCGATTGGATTTGCAATACCCTTGCCCGCAATATCAGGTGCACTACCTCCTGAGGGCTCATATAGACCGAATCTAGTGTCATTTAATGACGCCGATGAAAGCATTCCAATGGAACCGGTAACCATAGATGCCTCATCAGACAGAATATCTCCAAACATATTCTCTGTAAGAATAACGTCAAACTGACGAGGATTTTTTACAAGCTGCATCGCGCAATTGTCAACAAGCATATGCTCGTATTGCACCTCAGGATAATCCTTGGCAACTTCCTCAACCACCTTTCTCCAAAGGCGCGAACTGTCGAGTACATTAGCCTTGTCCACGGATGTAACCTTCTTGCGACGCTTCATAGCAATGTCGAATCCACGAATTGCAATACGACGAATCTCCGACTCAGAGTATGTAAGAGAATCCCTGGCAACCAACTGCCCATCTTCCTCAAGAGTACTTCTCTCTCCAAAATACAAACCGCCTGTCAACTCTCTCATAATCATCATGTTGAATCCATCGCCAATAATGTCGTCACGAAGAGGACATGCTTCCTTTAATTCACTATATAAATATGCGGGACGTAAATTTGCGAATAAATTCAGGCTTTTGCGAAGCTTCAAAAGTCCTGCCTCAGGGCGCTTATCAGCAGGTAGCTTATACCAAGGACTGGTAGATGTGTTGCCACCTATGGAGCCCATCAAAACCGCATCAGAATTCAATGCCGCCTGTATTGCATCATCTGTCAGCGGCTCACCTGTTGCATCGATTGAGCATCCTCCCATGAGAATTTCGGTATAGTTAAAATCATGTCCGTATTTATCACCAATGGCATCAAGAACCTTTACAGCCTCAGTAACAATTTCCGGACCAATTCCATCTCCCCTTATAACTCCGATGTTGAATTTCATAATATATCCTTCCCATAATATGACCACCCACAGCTGACAGGAAATAAATCTGAGACTTCTTGATTTCTGAAAAATATCAAGCCTAGGCATTTCTCTCAGGCCGACCTTGGTCATAGTACTAATTGAATTTAGTTTAGTACAATAAAGTGTGAAATTCAAGAAAGTAAAACCCTTTTATAACATCTTTGACAAAAACCACTAAATCAACCTAAAATACTATGTAAGCAATTAGTAAACTTTCACACTTTAAAGTAATGCAGATATTGTAATACACAAGTCTATAAGTAAGAATTTTCATGCTACGAGAGGATTAGAGCAATAAATCAAATAATTATATGACAACAAAAGAGAAAATATTAAATCTACTGGAAGTTAATACAGACTATATTTCAGGGCAGGACATCGCCGAAAGCCTCGGTATTTCGCGAAACGCCATATGGAAGGCCATAAACGAACTTAAAAAAGACGGCTACAATATCGAGGCCGTTCGAAACAGAGGCTATAGGCTTGCAGCCGGCACGGATATAATCTCCTCTGCCGGAATCATGGCGTATATATCAGATAGCAAATCCTCCCGTATTTCATCAATACAAGTATACGACAGCCTCCTATCAACTAATCGCACCGCCAAGGAACTTGCTATAGGTGGCGCTGAAAGCGGAACGGTAATTATCGCAAATACCCAGACTCTTGGCAGAGGCAGGGCTGACCACAGCTTTTTTTCGCCAGAGGGCGGCATCTATATGAGCGTAATCATGAAGCCAAACGATTTGCCATACTCAACAAATGACGAAATTACCACATTTATTGGCAATTCCGTATGTGATGCCATATCAGATATCACCGATATTACGCCTCGGCTCAAGCCAATCAATGATTTATTTATAGGTGACAAAAAATTCTGTGGCATACTCACCGAGGCCGGAAGTGAATTTGAGACAGGCATGCTACAATGGATTGTAGTCGGAATCGGAATCAATTTTTCTTCTGATATCTCCATTTTTCCTGAAGAAATAAAAAATAAGGCCACCAGCCTGTTTGCGACAGGCCATGCCCCTATTTCTCGAAATCAGCTCATCGCTGAAATATTGATGAAGTTATTTTAAAACAATTATTTGATAGATACGATTGTTGAAAAACTGATGTTTTTCAATAATCATATCTATACTGATAACCTATATCCTAGCTTTTCTATATTATTCAGATCCTCTTTGATTGAAATCCCCTTTACTGTAACCATATCTCCGGTGATAGTCGCATTACATCCACTATGAAAAATTCTAATACCGGTATCATCGAGATAATCCCTGCCCGCTGCAAGTCTTATAAATGCCCATGGCAAAATAAATCTATAGATTGCAATTATACGACGAACCTCAGGTTCCTTCAGAGTCTGATTATCTCCCATCGGTGTCCCCTTGACAGGATTAAGTAAATTAATAGGCACAGATTCAGGATGAAACTCTCTGAGCGTAAGAGCCATATCAATTCTATCCTCCCAGGTTTCTCCTATTCCAAAAATCCCACCGCTGCATAGCTCCAGGCCAACCTCATGAGCAAGCCTCATAACCTGCATTTTCTCATGATAGGTATGGCTGGTACAAACCTTAGGAAAATATCTTTCGCTTGTCTCTAAATTATTATGAATACGCCTGACACCTGACTTTTTTAGAGCAATTAAATCATCCTTATTCAATAATCCAAGTGAAACACACGGTGACAAATCTGTATTTTTTACAATAGCATATGTATTATTACAAATTTGCTTTATACCATCGGAGCTCATTTTCCTTCCGGATGCAACCTGACAATAATGCGATATTCCAATCCCGGTATGCTTGAGCGCATCTGACAATACATATTCATCATCACGTACTGTAAATGTCGGGACCTGTGCAGACGAACAGCTCGACTGTGAGCAGAACCTACAGTTCTCCGAGCATCTGCCTCCTTTGACATTCATAACTGCACACATATCAAAGCTATCTCCACAAAAAGCCTTGCGAATTTCATTTGCTGCCTCTGACAATTCCTCTAAATCAATATCCAGCAGGCTCATCGCCTCATCTTTTGTCAATTCGTCTTTGGCTAGCACCTTGCTTTTCAATTCTTCCAACAACATCATTAGTCTCCTTTAGGGTAGATATAAATAAAGTTAATCAATATAAAAAATTTCTACATACTGAAAATAATTCTTGTCATTCAAACCCTTTTTCTATTTTTCATAAATGACATGTAAATTCAACAAATCTATATCTTTACATGTGTATTTATTTTGATACTAACATGTAAAATTTGAATACTAAGCATTTCACATGTCAACTTTCATACTCTTCAACATGCAAAATTCTATTTTTTATATTTTACATGTAATCATGGGTTTATTTTGGCATGCAAAAATTAATTTTATGATTTTTTACATGCCGTACCCTCTTTATTTTGGCATGTAAAATCTTTCGAACTAATATTTTGCATGCTAACCTGTCAATATTTCAGCATGTAAGAAATAATATTTTCATTCTCCACATGCTGACTTTATCATTTATCTACATGTAAAACTTAACATTTGCTTATTTCACATGCCCTATCCTCTAATTCTAATTCTAATAAATCGGGATATTTACGATTCCTGTTTTTTCTTGATGAAAAACAGGAAACTATGACTTTACAAATTCCAATTATAAACCACCCAATTTCCAAATATAATATGGCACACGGTAGAGCAGATTGTCAACCAGTTTCATATTTTAGGTTGACAATTGGTCGCTTATCTAATATCCTTTCGAGTAGGAAATTTAAATTCTATGACACATAATAATTACGTACTTGAAAGGAGAAATGTTTTGGACAACACAAACACACTAAACAACTACAACTCACAAAAGATTTCAACACGAAGGCTGGTGTTTTGCTCATTATTTGCTGCTTTGCTTTGCATTAGTGCATATTTGAGTATCCCTACACCGTTGCCAATGGCGCCAAAGATTACACTAATCAATTTTGTTTTATTCATAATAGCTCTATTATTCCCGGTTACCGATTCATTTTTAATTGTACTGGTCTGGTTTTTGCTTGGACTTGTAGGTATCCCTGTATATATTGGAGGAGGCGCCGGAATAGGATATCTGCTCGCACCATATGGAGCATACACTTGGGCATTTCCAATAGTATCAATTATTCTACCGCTGATTCGCGGCAAGAAATATAATCGTATCCGATATACTATATGCGCACTTATTGGAGTAGTGATAATCGATGGAATCGGTATGATTTATCTCAAAAGCACGATGAACTACAACTGGTTAATGGCTTTCACAACAGGCTTTTTGGCTTTCATACCGCTTGATGTTGTAAAGGCTGTCATCGCAGCTCAAATAATCCCGGCATTCAACAAAGCAATTAATTATTAATTTCACTAAAAAACACCCGTGAATCCAACACGGGTGTTTTTATATCTAATTTATCGCTTAACAAAACAGCGGATCATCACATGTATAATTCAAAATATCCTCATTCAAAGTAACGCCAAACGCCTCACCGATAGCACGTAGATTGTCATCAGTAATTGTCTGATTTGGCTTATTTCCGGCATTAGCTGAAAGAGAAATGCATGCAATCTGAGCAGCCTTCTCGATAGTATGCATGAGACCAAAGGCTGTATCAAAATCAGTACCTGATACAAATAATCCATGGAATGCCCAAATAGCTGCTTCGTACTTTTCCATTTCCTTGCAGGTAGCCTGTGCAATCTCAGCTCCGCCCGGAACCATCCACGGAACCACGCCAACTCCTCCTGGGAAAACAACACAGCACTCTGTTGCAGACTTCCAAAGCATTCTGGTGAATACCTCAGATTTCAACGGAAGTACATTGGTCAACGCTATAATATACGGTGTATGGGCATGATAGATAACCCTATTCTCTCCGTTTGTAACACGCTTTCTGATAGAATGATTCAAAAAATGTGTAGGGAATTCTGACGTAGGACGTCCGCCCGCATCAAGTCCCCAAACAATTCGATAGCTATCTCCTGTCTCATTAATCTCAACAATGCAAATATTATTCTGTGGCTCAGACTCGACATTCTCTAAAAACTTGCCGGAACCGGTGACAATAAAATGCTCACCCTTGAGATTATTTGCCTGAACTGACATCTTAACCCATTCGCCGGGATGCTTCTTGAAAAATCTGGCGCAATACTCAACCTCTTCCTTTCTCATACGATAAGAAAGATTACCGCCATTGCGCTCGTGCCATCCCTGTGCAACCCCTCTGTGACACATTGTCATAAAGTCTTCAATAACCTGTTCATTGAAAATTGTACCCATTTTTCTTCCTCCTACGTTTGTAGAACCACCTGAAAATGCTTGCGCAGGGTAGTTCTGTAAAAATTAATGCCCATACCCAAGATGATTTCTTATTATCCATAAGAAAATCTAACGTATGTAGCCTTAAATTCTTACATAATTATTACCCTACAGTTACCTTATTTCAATAACGTCAGTTACAATAAGTTTATCCTCATTTGCAATGAATACTATGTCATAGCCATGGTATGCCAGCCTGAATTCACGGTTTTTGTCTCTATCATAACCCGCTCTCGGATCCTGAGATAGGACTTGATTTGCAGAATCTCTCAGGGACTCCGGGAGCCTTTCAAGCAACTCAACAGGAAACTCCACCTCCACCTGTGCGCCCTTTGAGAGCATATCGGTAAATCCACCGCAAGCCTGTGGATGACAATCCGCATAGGGGATATATGGTTTGATATCATAGATAGGCGTGGAATCAAGCATATCCACCCCACTCACCACAAGTACAGGACCTTCCTTTTCTTTCATTATAACATTATCCAATCTCACTGAGGAGAGCCCAATATTATTAGGCCTAAAAGGAGCTCTGGTTGCAAACACTCCCATATGCTTTTGACCACCAAGCCTCGGTGGGCGAACCGTAGCGCCCGACATCCTTTTATTTTTGGAAAAGCCCCATATCAGCCACAGGAAATCATAGTCCTCTATACCCTGTATATAATTAGGATCTCTATATTCCGGCTCAAATACAATATAGCCTATCTCATTTTCAACTAATCCACTTTGTCTAGGTATACCAAATTTTTGTGTAAAACCTGTGTGTATGGTGGCAATTTTGTTAATATTCATAATATTCCTCATTAACAAAAAGCTCCTTCCTAATATAGGAAGAAGCTTTAAAATCAAAGTCCTATTACTTTCCCTCGTATGTGACTACGGAAGCAACATCATATTTTGCAAGCTTGTCTCTGCCGTGGAGACCTGCGAGCTCCATAAGGAAAACGATTTTGACAACCTCGCCACCAAGCTGCTCAACGAGCTTGCAAGCTGCCTCGATTGTACCGCCTGTTGCAATAAGATCATCAACTATAACTACCTTTTGTCCCGGCTTGACCGCATCCTTGTGCATCTCTATTGTAGCTGTACCATACTCGAGCTCGTACTCCTGCTCGATTGTCTCGCAAGGGAGCTTGCCCTTTTTGCGAACGAGAACAAATGGCTTGCCAAGTGCGTAAGCAAGAGGTGCACCAAATATAAATCCTCTGCTCTCTGCGCCGGCAATAACATCGCAATCAACTCCCTCAAGGAGCTTCTTCATCTCGTCGATAGCAAGATGAAATCCCTCTGCGTCCTGAAGAATGCTTGTAACATCTCTAAACATAATACCCGGCTCCGGAAAATCCGGAATAGTTCTTATGTAATCCTCTACTTTTTTCATATGACTCCTTTAAATCTCCATCAAAATTGTTAAAAAATCATCTTTGTTTTTTTACTTCAACATTATACGGTTATTGTATCTAATATTCAAGTCATATTTTGTGCCCTTCGATATAAGAAGACAGTCGGGCACATTATAGAAATGCCTTCGGCATTTGTGCCCTCCGGTATAATATTTTAGAAGCTAACGCTTCTAAAATATTATAAATAAAAGGGGCATCCCGAGGGATGCCCCAATGATAGCACTTACGTACTAAAAACTTTAGGCGGCTTCGCCTACTAAGCGCATTGATATTGCGCTTACTGAAGAATAGAAAGAACGCCTTGAGTTGACTGGTTTGCCTGAGCAAGCATTGACTGGCCGGCCTGTGCCAGGATGTTGTTCTTGCTGTAAGTAACCATCTCTGCTGCCATATCTGTATCACGGATACGAGATTCAGCTGCATTACTATTCTCAACAACGTTATCAACATTAGCAATTGTATGTTCCAGCCTGTTCTGAACTGCACCTAGGGCAGATCTCTGAGCAGATACCTTTGCAACTGCATCGGCGATTGCGTCGATTGCGTATGTTGCAGACTTACCTGTATCATCGGAAACATTGATTCCGTCGAGACCAAGATTTTTAGCTGTCATGGCTTCGATAGTTACTCCAATCTTATTAGTCATATCGGCATCAGAACCAACATGAAGATTGAATGTCAAGTCATTTGAAGTAGTAACAAGACCTCTCGTGATTGTAAACGTGGTGTATGTTGCGCCGGTTGTCGCATCGGTTGCAGTTGCTCGTGTACCTGTAGCACCAATTGATGATGCGGCAATGAGCTCTGTCTTAACCATAGAATAGGCTTTTGTTGCCTTTACTAAAGTCTTGTTATTCAGGTCGACACCCTCGCTTACATTATCTGAAAATACAGTTACATCACGACCATTATATGAAATGGTCGAACCATTGCTGGCCAACTGTGAAATCTTTGCAAATGTAATGAAAGACTGCGACATGTCTGTACTTGTAGCTATTGTATATGACTTGCCATCGATAGTAATTACCTCGCCTGCAGCTATTCCAGAAGTAATCTTTAGTGTACTGAGGGCCTCGCTCACATCAGCTGCACCAATAGAATATGTGGTACCTCCAATTGTATAGCTATCCCCAATAGCAAGATTGGTCATTTGGAATGTTGCGGTTGTTGTATTCTCCGTCAATGTTCCGACAAGACCTGCATCATGTGCATGAACATGATAAGTTTTGTCCCCATTGCCGCCCTTCAGCAGATACGTCTCGTTAAACTTTGTTGTCTCTGCTACACGGTCAATTTCTGTTGTGAGCTGGTCAATCTCGTCCTGAATAGAGCTACGATCTGTCTCACTGTTTGTACCGTTTGCTGCCTGAACTGCTAATTCATTCATACGTTGTAGCATTGAATGTACCTCTGTAAGGGCACCCTCGGCGGTTTGTACTGAAGAAATTCCATCTGATGCATTTGTTGAAGCCTGTGTGAGACCTCTGATCTGCTTTCTCATTTTTTCTGAAATTGAAAGACCTGCTGCATCATCTGCTGCACGATTAATTCTATAGCCTGAAGATAATTTCTCAGTAGATTTCTGCTGAGCGCTTGTTGTAATTCCTAACATTCTTGAAGCATTAGCTGCCTGCATATTGTGTTGTACTACCATAATTTCTACCTCCTTGTAGATACTCTTTTGAATCCATTCATAAGAGATGCGATTAACGCATAACTTTAACTTTTCTTACTTAATTTATATCCAGTGGTTAGGCCATACCACCAAATATCAAGAGTTGGATTCCCGATCATATGCAGTGATAACCGAGAAAGTAAAAATTATGGTTCTATATGAAGTTGTAAAGCTGCATCTTGATGAAAATTACTTTAATAATAAGTGCTATAACTTAATTATTTCATCTATTTAATCTATCGGAAAAGAAAAAAAATACTTTATAGCCTATATCAAATTTTAACTCGAGCGCAAAAAGGGCTCCCACAATGGGGAGCCCTGATAGCACTAATCATTAAGTTTAGTATAAGCTTCAATCTAATTATCCAAGGATTGAAAGAACACCCTGAGTAGACTGGTTAGCCTGAGCAAGCATTGCCTGACCTGCCTGAGCGAGAATATTATTCTTGCTGTAGGTAACCATCTCATCAGCCATATCTGTATCACGGATACGAGACTCAGCAGCGTTAGAGTTCTCAACTACGTTATCAACGTTAGCGATTGTGTGCTCTAATCTGTTCTGAATAGCACCGAGTGCAGATCTCTGTGAAGAAACCTTTGCTACAGCGTCAGCGATTGCATCGATTGCATATGTTGCAGCCTTACCACTGTCATCAGATACATTGATTCCATCAAGACCGAGATTCTTAGAATTCATAGTCTCGATTGTAACGCCAATCTTGTTTGTCATATCAGCATCAGAACCAACATGAAGATTGAAGTTCAGGTCATTCTTTGTTGTAACAGTACCACGTGTAATTGTAAATGTAGCATATGTTGCATTAGTAGCTGGGTCTGTATATACTACTTTTGCACGTTTTCCTGTTGCGCCAATTGATGAAGCAGCTGTGAGCTCTGTTGAAACCATTGAATAAGCCTTTGTAGCCTTAATCAATGTCTTGTTATTCTGATCAACACCATCAGTAACTGTATCAGAAAATACTGTTACACTAGTTCCATTGAATGAAAGTGTTGATCCGCTATTTGCAAGCTTAGAAATCTTTGTGAAAGAAATCTGTGACTGAGTCATATCGGTACTAGTAGAAATTGTGTATGTCTTGCCATCAATAGTAATTGTATCTCCAGCCTTAATTTGTGATGAAGTTGTTGCTGATGCTGTAAGACTTGTATCTTTCAAAACTGTCTTGAGAGCTTCATTTACATCACTTGCACCAATAGAATATGTAGTTCCACCGATTGTGTAGCTATCACCAACTGAAAGTGTATTCATCTGGAATGTAGCCTTGATTGTGTTCTCTGACAATGTTCCTTCAAGACCTGCATCATGAGCGTGTACGTGATATGTCTTGTCACCATTGCCGCCCTTGAGTAAGTATGTCTCGTTGAATTTTGTTGTCTCAGCAACACGATCAATTTCTGTTGTGAGCTGATCAATCTCGTCCTGGATTGAGCTACGATCTGTCTCACTATTTGTACCGTTAGCTGCCTGAACTGCCAACTCATTCATTCTTTGAAGCATTGAGTGAACTTCTGTGAGTGCACCTTCAGCTGTCTGTACAGAAGAAACACCATCCTGTGCGTTTGTAGATGCCTGATCAAGACCTCTAATCTGCTTGCGCATTTTTTCTGAAATTGAAAGACCAGCTGCATCATCTGCTGCACGGTTGATTCTATAACCAGAAGAAAGTTTCTCTGTAGACTTTGCCTGAGCGTCTGTTGTAATGCTGAGCATTCTTGAAGCATTAGCTGCTTGCATGTTGTGTTGTACTACCATAATTCCTACCTCCTTGTAGATACTCTAGTAATTCCGTTTACTAGAGACGTGTGAATTCACACATAACATTAATTTCTTTATATAATCAACAGTGTCCGCGCGCAACACCGAGGATTACCAAAAACAATGCAAGTATATTCAATTGTAACGATAAATGGAAAATAGTTTGATATCCTTTCGATAAATAACATCCTTGTCCTTTGCCGAAATAATTTGAAGTTTGATATTACTGTCGATAAATAACATCCATTTCATTTATCTGTAAGGCGGGGTCATTAAAAATGCCCATCTCATCCTTGTTACTTACTTTATCGGATGATGATTTTAAAACTTAACCCCTTTTTGGAAAAATTTTTCAAAAAAATTTTCTCAGTCAAAATCCCTTGTAAAATCAAGGGATTCACCTGCATCTAGAAGTATTATACACCCTTGCATTTTCAAAAAGTTATTTTTCACGGTTATTTCACAATGTACCGCTTAAGTATAACATTCTTGTGGAAGAAATATTCAAAATACACAGGTAAATGTTATTACTCCCTCATTCCATGTTACATCGATAGAGCCATGGTATCTTTCCATGAGCCCCTGCGCTATAGAGAGACCCACTCCGTAGCCGCCCTTGTCTATATTGTGGGATTCTTCGCCTCGATAGAATCTGTCAAAGAATTTACTGTAATCTAATCCCTCACCTGCAGCATAGTTATTTGATACCCTTAGAACCACATTTTTCTTTTTGGATTTGTTGAGGGTCACCGATACTGTCCCATTGTCATCACAATATTTGATGGCATTATCAATTAGAAGTGTAACAATCTGGCGTACATCACCCTCGTGCGCAAGTAATACAACTCCATCACTAATGTGGCTCTCCATGGTCTTGCCATCCTGCGTAGCTACCGTCTCGTACGACTGAATAGTATCTCTGGCAATTCCGGAAAAATCAATTTCTACCCTATCCACCTGACTATCTAGTTCATTAGCTCTGGTAACCATGACAAGGTTTTGGATGAGGCCTGTCAATCTGTCCACCTGTCGCATAGTCGACTGCGTCCACTCATTCTCCTGTCCCATCATCTCTATCATCTCAGTATTGGCCTTGATAACCGCAAGTGGAGTCTTTAACTCGTGGCTGGCATTTGTAATAAATGCATTTTGAAGCTCCGCATTTTTAACCTCCTTTTGGACGATTTTGCCCGACCATGTACGGATTATAAAAGCAGATACAAACATACCAAATGCAATCAATATGAGTGCAAGAGTCACTAATCTCCTGCTAGTATTTATCTGGTTGGAACAATCCATTACAACAACTATTGTGCCACCCTCATCTCTGTCGGCAACCAGATAATAATAATCATCATAACTGCCAAAATTAAAAAATCTGTCTCGAACCGTATTGGCATAAGTCACAGCCTGATCCGCCTCTACCGCTGCCGTATGAGATGTGATAACCGATTCCAACTCATCATTCTCATCATATAAAACCGCAAAATATCTCGTTGAATAATAAAACTCGTCAGAGATGTACTCTGTCTCAACTCCAAATAGCTTCTCAAGTCTCTTTATAAACTCACTTTTGCTCTTTATAGATTCCCCACTATTACCTGTGTCATCAGCATCAAGGCTCTCGTACTGAACCGGCAGCACACCATCACAATCCACTATATACTGTAGATTCTCCTTGATGATACGCCTGGTAGCCACCGCATTCATGGCATAGATACACCCTGCAATAAAAAGCATGACAAGAAAAAACGAAACCATAGCAGTCAATATGAACTTATTCTTTAATCGTCTTATAGATTTCTCACTCATAATGCTGCACCTGCCAAATTAAGACTCCACAGTCAAAAGCCGAAACGGCCCTTCTTTCTCGCCATCAATAATAACTTTTGAATCTATATATCCCAGCTTGCCCTGAAGGAAATTAACATAAAGCCAAACTGTATCCTCCGTAACCTCAGGGTCATCCTTCCACAAAAGTTCCATGAGGTACTGCACCTCAAGAGGATGATCCAAATTAAGGAGTAATGTCTCCATTAGCTCACATTCCTTTAAAGAAAGTCGAACTGTATTGGATGCGGACAGCTCCAGACTCTGAGACCTAAGCGTCACATCACCATATGATAATTCGTCCGTAGAATATTTGCTGCCTCGTCTTGTCATCGCTTTGACCCTGGCAAGCAATTCCTTCATTGCAAAAGGCTTGGTAAGGTAATCGTCTGCTCCTGCGTCAAGCCCCTCTACCCTATCATCCACCTCGGCCTTTGCGGTAAGCATCAGCACCGGTGTAGTGATATTTCTTGCACGAAGCTCCTTGAGTACATCTAGTCCATTTATTTTGGGCATCATTATATCAAGGATAATGCCATCATATCCATTGCTAAGCGCTAATTCCATGGCCTCTTCGCCATCCTTTGCACTATCTACATCAAACCCCTGCATTTTAAGCATTGAGGTCACTACGTTATTCAAGTCTGCTGTATCTTCTGCTAGTAATAATTTCATATTTCCGCCCTAATCATATCTCTAATCGTCTGCATGGACATATCCGTAGATGCCAATTCATCTGCACATCTCTTGAGCTCAGCTGTAATCAGCGCATCATTGCTGCCGGCCTCCTTCTTATATCGCATATGGTGTTCAAGTGCCGCCCATGTGTCCATGGATATTGTCCTAATCTGTATCTCTACATAATATCTGTCACGATAGCGAAGTATCATGTGAAGGCTACGATAGCCATTAGGCTTGGCATGCTTGATGTAGTCCTTTTCCTCAACTACCTCCATGCCATCGATTGTCTCCAGATAATCCCGCACCGCATACACATCACTGATAAATGCACAGACAATTCGTATGCCGATGGCATCATGTATAATTTCAAGAGCCGACTGCTCGGTCTCGGGAATCTGTTGTCTGCGACATTTCTCCCTCATACTCTCCTCTGATTTAATTCTACCCAGACAATGCTCAACAGGATCCGAGCCGTATCTTTCTGTCATGTCCTGTCTCAGCTTGTCCATAGCCTGAAGCACCACATTAATGGTGGCCTCCATAGCCGGTAGATTATCTCCGTATATTGATTCTGTCTCCATTGTTCTCCTAATATTCAGTACTAATTTTTCTCATTGAAAAGTATTCTACCACCCTTTTGTGACGATTAGATTAAGATATGCTGTCTCTTTCCTGTCAGTAAATCATTCCAAAACGGTGAAAAGCTACGCAAATACTCGACTGATTCACGTACGGATTTGATAATGTAGTCCACCTGCTCTGTTGTAATATCAGTCCCCAGTGAAATTCTAAGGCCACTGTGGGCAATGTCATCATTCCTTCCTATCGCAAGCAGTACATGGCTGGCATCAGTAGAACCAGAATTACACGCAGAGCCTGATGAAACTGCAATCTCCTTGCTATCAAGCACAAGTAGTAATGACTCCCCATCTATTCCCTCAAAACAAAAGCTGACATTGGAAGGTACACGATTATTCCTGTCACCATTAAGCTGTGAATAAGGAATCTCAGATAATCCTTTTATAAGCCTATTCTGAAGATTTTTCAAAATTAAATTATTCTCATCCCTATGGGCAACAGCCTCCTCAAGCGCCACCGCCATACCGACTATCCCCGGGATATTCTCTGTACCGGCACGCTTTCCCTGCTCCTGTGCGCCGCCTCTTATCAGGCTATCCACAGACACTCCATTTCTAACGTAAAGAAGTCCCACCCCCTTAGGGCCGTGGAACTTGTGTGCTGACAAAGAAAGCATGTCTATATTCTGTGTGACTACATCTACCGGCAGATAACTGATAGCCTGGACCGCGTCCGTGTGAAATGTCACGCCTCGTTCCCTACATATCTCTCCTATTTGCTGGATTGGCTGAATAGTACCTATTTCGTTATTAGCATACATGATGGTGACAAGCGCCGTATCATCACGAATGGCATCCGCCACCTGCGCAGGATCTATCACTCCACTTTCGTGTACATCCAAAAGTGTAATCTCAAATCCCTCCTCCTTTAGCACCTCAAGAGTATGAAGCACTGCATGATGCTCAAAAGCAGATGAGATAATATGAGTCTTGCCACTCTCTCTGCCTGCATAAGCTGCAGAGAGAATCGCCTGATTATCTGCCTCGCTGCCCCCGGATGTGAAGTAAATCTCATCAGGCCTACAGCCTATGCATTTAGCGATTCTTTCTCTTGCATCATCCAGTGCCGCCTTGGCCCTCTGTCCTATGCCATGCAAACTGGATGGATTACCAAAATTGTCTGTCAAATAGGGAATCATTGCCTGCGCGACTGTCTCGGACATACGAGTCGTCGCAGCATTATCTGCGTAAATGTACATGTTTTCTCCTAGTATTCAAAAGTCTTTAAAAATTTCTTAGCTCGATCTGTCTTGGGATGCTCAAAAAACTCCTTGGCATTGTCGGCCTCCTCGATTATCTCACCCTTATCTAAAAAGATAATGCGGTCTGCTACCGCCTTGGCAAAGGCCATCTCATGAGTGACGATAATCATGGTAGAGCCGGATTTGGCAAGCTCAAGCATTGTCTCAAGAACCTCATGCACCATCTCCGGGTCTAAAGCCGCAGTAACCTCATCAAAAAGCAATATCTCCGGATGCATCATCAGAGCTCTTACAATAGCGACACGCTGCTTTTGTCCACCGGAGAGCTGTCTGGGATAATAATCCTTTTTGTCTACAAGGCCAACCTTGTCCAAGAGCTCAAGTCCCTCTCTGATGGCGTCATCCTTGTCTCGCTTCTGCACCTTAGTAGGAGCCAGAATAACATTGTCAAGTACGGTCTTGTGTGGAAAAAGCTCGTAGGACTGAAAAACCATTCCTATCTTTTGACGAAGCTTTGTAATCTCCTTTTTATTAGCCTCCACAGGAAGACCATCAACTGTCACAACTCCGCCCTGAATCTCCTCTAATCCGTTGAGGCACCTTAAGAATGTACTCTTGCCACAACCACTGGGACCAATGATAACAACTACCTCACCCTTTTTGACGGAGAGATTAATATCATCAAGAACGACAGTCTTATCATATTCTTTATGTAAATGTGTAACCTTTAATAATTCGCTCATTATATCCACCTTTTTTCAAGATAAACTGCAAGTCTGCTAATTGGATAGCAAACGATAAAATATAGAAGAAACACCACTGCAAAAATGCCAAAAGCTGCATTTGGCGAGGTATTACGATTGGCTTCTATAATCTGCTGTGCCACCTTTAGTACCTCTACGATACCAATCATCATGACAAGTGACGTAGTCTTAATCATTCTCGTGATCAAATTGATTGACAGCGGAATCAGGCGTCGTATGGTCTGCGGCAAAATAACATAATAATATGTCTGTACCCTGTCCATTCCAAGGGCCTGGGCTGACTCAAATTGAATCCTTGGAATACTCTTGATTGAGCCTCTCACCAAATCACCCATCTCCGCTGTACCCCAGAATGAAAAAACAAATATTGCAGCCGATTCCGCAGAAATATCCCACCCGAAAACTCGAGTAGTGCCAAAATAAACAATAAATAATAAAACCATCTGAGGCATAATACGGACTATCTCAAGATAAATCTTGAGGATAGCTCTAATTATTCTATTATTGGCCGTCATGAGAATACCGACAACCAATCCTAAAACAATGCTAATTGCCACGGCTATCAGACTAATCTCAACAGAAACCCAAAGCCCCTGCAAAAGACGTATAAAATTGGTCCCCTTAAATAATACGTCAATCCCCAAATTGTGCATAGCGCATCCTCCTTTCTACTATGTACCCGATAATAGAAACAGGAAGTAGCATAATAAGATAGAAAACCACAAGCAAAAACAGACACTCGATGGTTTTGGCGTACATTCCTATCAAATCCTTTGCGGTAAACATAAGATCCATAAGGGAAATAGTCGAAAATACAGATGTCTCCTTAAGAAGGAAAATCACATTGGCCAAAAGGCCCGGTATACTGATTGACACAGCCTGAGGCATGATGACATGCCAAAATGTCTGAGCGCGAGTCATACCTAGGCTAAGGGCACTCTCTGTCTGAATCACTGCGATAGACTCCAGACCGCTACGAAACGTCTCAATCATGTAGGCTCCGCCAAGCAATCCCAGTCCTAAGATGCCGCAGGTCTCTGCGGTTATTTTGATTCCCACCTTTGGCAATGCAAAATATATAAAAAATAACTGCACCAAAAGCGGTGTATTTCTGAATAATTCTATGTATATTCCTGTAATCGTCCTAAGAATCGGAATTTTAAAATGGACAATGGCAGCGCCTATCAGTCCAATAATAAAAGCAACCAATATGCCCTGCCATCCTATTTTTAATGTAAGAAGAAGTGCCTTCTCATATAAAGGAATATACTCTTTTAGTATATCTACATTCATTAATCTACAACTCCACCCTCTACAACTAATGTATCCTCATAGTCAGCTCCGTAGGTATCAAGAAGTGTTGCTTCATAATCTGCATGGAAGAAATTCTCATCACCAAGTGACTCAATCTCCTCATTCAGCCAATCCAAAAGTGTATCATTACCCTTTGTGACTGCAGGTGCGATTGTATCCTCATCACCGAGTGATGGAATACCTACTGTATAACCCTCATTCTCAAGAGCAAAAGCAATTACCTCTGTATTATCATTAGCCCAGGCAACACCGTTTCCATTCTCAAATGCTGTCTTTGCCTCTGCGTAAGCATCATACTTCTGAAGTGTAATATTTGGATAGTTCTTTGTCAAATATGTCTCGGCTGTTGTTCCAGAAATTACAATAATCTGATCATCCTCGCCGATATCATCGAGGCTCTCTATAACAGCATCCGATGGTGAAACAACACCAAGTGCAACATTCATATAAGGAAGTGCAAAATCAACCTCCTCGGCTCTCTCCTCTGTAACTGTAAAATTTGCAAGGATAATGTCAACCTTTCCGGTCTGAAGGTACTCGATACGATTGGCAGCCTCTGTAGAAACATAATTGATTTCTACACCCAAATCCTCACCGATACGCTCTGCAAAATATACATCATATCCTGCATACTCACCATTCTCATCTACATAACCGAATGGACTCTTATCAGAGAATACACCGATATTGATATAGCCGCTCTCCTTTATCTCGTCAAGAGTACGATACCCTGCGTCTGATTCTGATGTACTCTCTGTCTCAGAATCTGTGGATGCGGTATCACTAGAAGCTGCGGAATCTGATGAGCCGCAGCCGATAAATGCTGTCGCTGTGAGTGTACCAATTAATAGCCCTGCTGAAAGTTTCTTCAATAAATTCTTTTTCATTTCATGTCCTCTTTTCTTATAATATTTAAAATCAGAGTCTTCATTTCTACCAAGAAATTGTGATAACACTATTTCTTGTCTGGCGAAGCCAGATTTATATGAATGTTTTCCTAAATCATACACAGAAAGTCATAACTCCTATAAAACCTGCTAAATGTATTATTAAACCGCCACTTGCAAAGCTCCATCTGCGTCATCTAATAATACCTGTGCAATGGCATCCGCCAAAAGCCTGTGACTATTGGCATCCATATGCTCCTGATCTCTTTCTGATGGCTGCGCCACATCAGATGCTGCCATAAACAAACAATCATACTCAATTGCAAGACGGCTGTATGTCTTCTTCAACGCCTTGGAAACTGCAATTGAATGCTCGCTGAACTCGGGATCGTACTCCTCCTCCCACACTCTGTCTCCCAGATGAATAGGAGAAATCAAAAGAATTCTCATGTCGGGCCTAAAGGCTCTAATCTGTTTCAGCAGAACCTCTATGCCACGACCGATAACCCTGGGTGATGCATTGTATACGGATTTACAGTCATTAGTACCAAGCATCAGTATCACAGTATCTATAGGTGAATGTGATTCTAAAAGCACCGGCAAAAGAGCTGAACCATTGCGCCCGATACGGGTCCTATCCTCAAATACTGTGGTACGTCCCACCAATCCTTCCTCAACAAAAGAATAGCCAAGGTCCCCCAGCCTATCAGCAAGTATCCCTGTCCATCGCTGAGTCCTGTCAAATCTACCCGAGCCATCCGGCCTCAATCCATATGTATTCGAATCTCCAAAGCATAATACATTGCTCATAGTCTTTGGTACCCCCTTTCTTTGATGAGTCTTACTATAAACCTATTTACCCACCATGTCAATAGGTAAATATATTTTTTTATTATTTTTATCCCCCCGGTGGGCTTGTGGGCTTGTAAATCCTATGATTAAATGTTGGTATCGTTAAGGTTTTTCAATGATAAATGACTGGTGTCGTTTATCACAAATTTATTTTAATATAATAGGAGTTTAATAACATGCATATTCCAGAAAACTATTTATCTCCCGCTACATGCGGTGTTATGACTGCAGCAATGATTCCGGTATGGGCTCATGCTGTCAAAAGAGTAAAGCTTGATTTACCAAAAGAAAAGTTGCCTATGGTTGGTGTGGGTGCATCATTTTCATTTCTTGCGATGATGTTCAATGTGCCACTTGTAGGTGGTACCACAGGTCATGCCGTAGGAGGCACATTACTGGCGCTACTATTTGGTCCGGATGCAGCCTGCATTGGGGTTTCAATAGCCCTTCTTTTGCAAGCGGTAATCTTTGGAGATGGAGGTATTCTATCCTTTGGAGCCAATTGTTTTAACATGGCCTTTATTCTCCCTTACTTAGGATATTTTATATTTAAATTAATCACGACAAGATTTTCATCAGACAAAAATAATACCAGTGTTGAACTTATAGGAGCTGCTATTGGTTCCTATGTCGGTATGGCTGCGGCAGCATTTTGCGCAGCAGTTGAATTTGGCATTCAGCCACTACTATTTACCGATAGTATGGGAAATGCATTATATTGCCCATATGATTTGAGTGTATCTATTCCGGCTATGATGATTCCTCATCTTGCTGTAGCCGGAGTCGTCGAGGCGCTATTTACTGTTGCGGTCTATAGCTTCGTAAAAAAAACTGCACCGGATTTACTTTTTTCAAATATCAAAAATTCATCTGTAGATAGTTCAAAAAGTCGCAAGCCTATTTATATTCTCCTTGCAATATTAATTATTGCTACACCACTGGGACTACTCGCTTCCGGAAGTGCCTGGGGCGAATGGGGTGCTGATGAAATTGCCGATGTAATAACAGGAGGTTCAGTGCTTGGATATACACCGGCAGGTCTTGAAAATGGTTGGTCACTCAACTCTATTATGCCTGACTATTCATTGTCCGGATTAAGCGACAATCTTGCCTATATACTTTCAGCTATTATAGGTGTATCTCTTTTGGTTATCATATTTAAAATATTAGCATTGAAGAAGGAAAGGGTTTAATGATTCCCTATTGGATGAAACAAAGCGATAATTATGTGCCGCCTAAAGAGGGCGGCACATTTGCAATTAAAACAATTAAATCAATCAGTATTGCCATAGGAAAATTACGATTTCAACAAGGACATGAGAAGGGCCATGCTCTACCTGCCGGACTCAAGCTGTTACTTCTGATTGCTCTTATTATTTTATTAAGTGTCAGCCAGCACCCTCTTGTGGCTTTAGTATTTACCACCTTTATATTGGCATATCTTGCCACCTGGCCCGCTGAGGATATTTCCTACATATTAAAAACCGGATTTGTAGCTGCATTATTTACATTAGTAGTGCTTATTCCTGCTATGATAATTAATCCAGCAGGACGCATTAATAATATTATACTGGTGTGGAAGGTTTTCCTTAGTATAATAATGGTAAGCATTTTTAATCACACGACCCAGTGGAACCATCTCACTGAGGCTCTTAGAAAAATCCATATTCCAGGAATTTTTATTTTTACACTTGATATTACACTCAAATACATAGTACTACTTGGACGATTCATCAATGATTTGCTGACGGCATACACGCTTAGGGCTGTCGGCCGAAACAACAAAAAATATCAATCCGTAGGAGGAGTCATGGGAGTGGCTTTTCTCAGAGGAACACAGATGAGTCAGGAAATGTATGAAGCTATGGTTTGTAGAGGATTTACTGACGATTATAAAGGATTATAGTATGAGTTTTATTGAATTAAAAAATATTTCCTATTCATATCCTGATGATGACAAGAAAATATTTGAGCATTTTTCCATGAATGTCGAATCCGGAGAATGCCTTATCATAAGAGGTGATAATGGTTCCGGAAAGACCACGCTATTTAGAATATTAAATGGGCTTGCCATACCCCAATCCGGCAGCTACATATTTGACGATACAGATATTAATCATAAATTTCTTAAAGACAATCAAAATTCCAAGAGATTTCATAAGCGAATCGGGTATCTTTTTCAGAATCCGGACATCATGCTATTCAACGGAAAGGTATATAATGAGATTGCATTTGGTCCTCGACAGATGGGCTGGAGCGAAGATGATGTAAAAAAGCGCACCGAAGATTGTATGGAGCTTTTAGGAATCACAGTGCTTGCCGACAAGGCACCATACCATCTCAGCGGGGGTCAGAAAAAAAAAGTTGCCCTGGCCGCAATTCTAGCCCTCAATCCCGATTTACTTATATTAGATGAGCCCTTTGCGGGACTGGATAAAAATGCCAAGGAATTCTTGATTAAATTTCTTATAGAGTGGAAGGCATCCGGGAAGACACTTATAATTGCAACTCACGACGACCGTTTGACTGAGGTACTCGCGGACAGGGTTTTAGAACTGTAGATTAGTAAGACGTATTTATGCACCTTAGGAATTCGCATACGAAATAGGGAGACAATAATGACTGACAGACTAAAAAAGCAAATGGATTTTGCACTGGAAATCGACAAAGAGAAAAATATTTTCAGACAGACTCATTTATCAAATCACGGACGCAATGAAAACGATGCGGAGCATGCATGGCATATGGCAATAATGGCATATCTTCTCAAGGAATATTCAAATGAGGATATAGACATTTCCAGAGTAATGATAATGTGTCTGATTCACGACATCGTCGAGATTGAAGCAGGCGACACCTACGCATACGACGAAGAAGGCAAAAAGTCCCAAAAAGCTCGTGAGGATGCTGCCAAGGAAAAGATATTTGGGATACTGCCGGATGATCAAAAAGCCGACCTTATAGCAATTTTTGATGAATTTGAGGCATATGAAACCCCTGAGGCAAAGTTCGCACGTGCAATGGATAATCTACAGCCTCTTATGCTCAACAACAGTAACGAGGGTGCAGACTGGAGATCACATGAGGTTACTGCCGCTCAGGTCTACGGGCGCCAGAGCAAGACTCGCCTTGGTTCAGAAACCCTCTTTCAGCTCACGGATTCCATCCTAAAGGAAAATATCAAAAAGGGAAATATTATCAACAACTAATTACTCTTTATTCCTAGCCACTCCTCGCGCCCACCAAGGCTATGTGGAGTGGCTAGGCTTATATATCTAACTTTATACAAAATCTATCATTATATTGTTGACAAATAAAAATCAGGGTATATAATATCTATAAAGTTCGATATGTAAATATTTTAGATTATGTTGCTTAGTTTCATGCCAAATTCTTTTGAATTATGCTGATAAGCAGCAATATTTCAGAAATATTATATCGATATTTCGCTATATGTAAATTAGCTTAATATAATAAATTCTCATATAAACGTCGTCATTAATTCGACCAAATTTAATCAATAGTTTTAGGAGGTTTAAAATGTTTGAGTATCATGGAACAGTTTACAGACCACCAATGGAGGCCAGCACTTTTTTAATTCCGGTAACAGAAGGATGTACACATAACTCTTGCAAATTTTGCAATATGTACAAAGATGTATGCTTTAAAATACTACCTTTAAATAGCATAGAAGAATTTCTTAGTGAAACAAAAAAACATTACGGTGCATATTTGAACAGTATAACCCGAGCATATCTTGTAGGTGCAGATCCGTTTGTTCTTGCAGCCGACAAAATCGAGGCAATCGTTAACCTCGTTAAAAGATATTGCCCGAAGGTCGAAATTATCACCATGTACACCGCGGTAAGAAATATCATGAACAAGAGCGATGAAGATCTAAAACACCTGGCAGAAATTGGTGTGAATGATTTGTATGTGGGAATTGAGACAGGTTCGACTGAATCCCTTACATATCTCAATAAGGGTAATACCGCCGAGGATGCCAAAATCCAATGTCAGCGACTTGTCAAAGCCGGTATTCGCCACAGAGATATGCTGATGCCGGGTGCTGCAGGAAAAGGCAAGCTAATAGAAGAAGCCGAAGCTACTGCTGATCTTGAAAATGCCATAAGTCCTGATATGGTTATTCTCACAACCATGTCTGTATTTCCGGGCACTGAGCTTGAAAAAGAAGTTAAGAATGGCGATTTCACCGTTGCTCCGGAATCAGAAGTACTGAAATCAGAAAAACGATTCATCGAATTATTGGATTTGCCTAAGACATATCTATGGGCTGCTCACTCTCTCGATTCCACCAGAATAGAGGGATGGCTGTCTGAGTCAAAGGATGAAATGCTTGCCACTTTACAACATAGCATCGATACAATCGACGACGAAGTATTCAGCAAGACATTTAAACGTAATTCACTGTAATAGGATGGTAAACTACTATGCAATTAATTAAGGGATTACACCACGCAGCAATTCGTTGCGTCGGTTTTGAAGAAATGCAAAAAACCGCTGACTTTTATTGTAACGTGCTGGGTATGAAGCCGGTACGTTCCTGGGGTAGCGGCACACATGCAATTAAAATGATAGATACAGGGTCCGGGCTGCTTGAATTATTCGCCGATGCCGAACCGGGCAGACGCCCCGGACAGGTAGATCATATTGCACTTGCAACAGATGATGTGGATGCCTGTGTAAAGACCTGCTGCGAGCATGGCCTTCGCTTGCTGCAGCTACCTACAGATATGGTACTGCCAACAGAGACTCCTTTTCCTATACGTATAGCTTTTGTGTTCGGAGTCGCAGGCGAAATTATTGAATTTTTCCAGGAGTATTGATGTTTTAATAGCCATCAAATAACGCTTATTTCTAATGAAAGTGATGATTGAATAAACCCATTTTTCATCTATCACTTCTCCTTTTACATATAGGGGTGCTGAACTTTTCTTCATGTAGTAACTTCTAGTAAAATCAGTATCCCAAAATACTATTTTGGACGTCGGATAGATTTATGATTAAATCACAAATCTACCTGACGTCCGTTTATTTTTATCTCTGTTATTTGAGGCGAGTCCCCTTGCTTTTGTCCCTTAAAGGATAAGCTAAGGCTACCGTCCTCCAAGTTATAATCCTCTGTCACAATCTGACCGTCATCAGCATCAAGTATCATCTTTCTAAAATCCATGATAATAGAAGGCAGTACAGCTACGTTAACATGGGCTGCACGTCTACTGCCAAGCTCAGATACTATCTCATTTTGAAGAGTATAAATAAAATCCATGCCAAACCCCATTCCCTATGGCTAAAATTATAGCTAAATCAAGCCATCTTTAAACTGCTTCATCATCTCATTTGTCAAACTAAAATCATCAGGCTGCAAATCTATTTCATCTCGTGTCTTCCACTCAGCTACTTTTAGCTCTGACTTGTCCATGGTAATGGTATCATCTCCGTCCACTTCACAGTAAAATCCGGCAAGCAAATCATCAACAATTCCCCATGGCTGAGATTTGTAATAGGTAATGTTTTTGACTTTAAGACCTGTCTCCTCCATCGCCTCCCTGGCAACGGTCTCCTCTAAGGTCTCACCTATCTCTGTAAATCCTGCAACCAATGCATAATTAGAATATCCCACCCGATATTTTGTCACAAGAATCTTGTCCTTATTTCTAATTCCAACAATAACAGCCGGAACAATTCTCGGATAAATAATATTGCCACAATTGCATCGAATCGCTCGTTCCTTTTCATCTAAATGGGTGGGTTGTCCACACCTGCCACAATATTTATTATTTCTATACCAATTAGCAAGCTGTATCGCAGTAAATATTACAAATACACGATATTTTTTGGTCATATTTGCACGACGCAAATCTTTAATATCAATATACTCATATCCATCAGGAATAATCAACCCATCAGACTCCTCCAAAAGGAAATAATTATTTTCTCCATCGATAGAAAAAAGATATATCAGACTATCCGGATTGTATCCTGACAAATCCTTTGCCTTCGGCAAAAGCTCGCCACAAATAAGAACCTGATTATTGCGAAAACTGATAACTATACTCTCGCCATCGGCCCTTAATCCAGGATGATATTCATTAAACAATTTGTGAGGATAAATATCTTGTATCATAGCAATCCTTTCTATATCTTGGCCTTCAGAATTCTTTGTATTCTATCATCATTAATATGGTACACAGGCTTTAGCGGCCAAGGCAAATCCAACACATAATCCCTATCCCTTTTCTCCAAGGCCTCGAGGGATTGTATAAATGCGCCTTTATTCTTGTACATTAACCTGCCAAAATCAATTAATACATAATCGCGATCTGTAGTATCTATCTGCTCTACGATTCTCCGCATACTTATTTTACCATATGCGTCCTGCTCCTTGATATAGGAAACCTTCTCGACTACATCCCCCGGCTCATCCAAGCATATTATTCCCTCGTTCAAATAATGCTCCCAGACTATCGTCGCAACCTTATCCTTAGGGACAGGATAATCCAATCGCATCGTTATCTCTGTCACCGTATAACCCTGATCAGCCAGATGCCTGATTGCACCTCCACCGGCAAAATCAATTATAAAATTCCCAAGTGCTTTATTAAATTCCTGTCCCATAAAAATTCCTTTTATGACTTATAAATCAAATTCCAGATACAATTTAAATTGTTTTTATATGCGAGCCAACAATCTCAGACACCTCTGAAATTGTGGTAAAGGTACTTCCATTAAATTCCTTTAATAATTCCTTTAATTCATGAATCTCGGCCCTTGTAACAACAACATACAGAATATCTTTCTCGCTGCTGGAAATGAGTCCCTCGCCTCGCATAAATGTAACCGTTCTGCCCAACTCATTATAAATCTTATCTGCAAGTCCACGACCGTCGTCAGTAATTATCATTACTGACTTGGTACTTTCAAATCCTATTTCGACAACATCAATAATCTTTGAGGAGATGAAATACATCAAGAGAGAATACATTCCACGATCAGCACTAAATACTATTCCTGCAATGGCAAATATAATCACATTAAAAATTAAAATGATTTGTCCTGTGGAAATGGACAAATTACGATTCAATATAACCGCAACTACCTCAGTACCATCCAGACAGCCGCCACCTCTGAGCACTAATCCAACACCAATTCCCAGCAATACGCCACCATATGTTATTGCTAAAAGCATTTCATCCGTCGCATTATCTATCGGTTCAAATATTCCCGTCATAATTGAGAATAAGGCTATAGCATAAATAATTCTTATAACATACTGTATCCCAAGTCGTTTATAGGCCACAACCATAAAAGGCAGATTGATAAGAAAAATCAGCACACCAAGTGGTACTGGTAAAAAATGTGAAATTATCATGCTTATACCTGTAACACCACCGTCAAAGATTTTGTTGGGCACCAAAAATTCTTCTATCGCAAACGCAGATGCCACTGCACCTACCGTCAACTCTAAAAATGATACTATCAACTGTCGATTTTTATTTATCATATACGCCTGCCTTTCTTTGAACTTATCGATAAATTTAGCTTCTTACGGACAATTCTGTTTTACTGCCTATACAGTATTTTCTTCTAATGATTCTTGTATCTTTTTATACCACTCTTTATTTCTATTTGAAAGGTCAATCAGCTTTGCTATGCCAACAAATACAAACCATAAGCCAATAGAAATCAATGCAATAAGTATATAAATCATATTAATTATCTCCCCTATCTGTTCTATCATTTCCGGGTATATCAGAATTCTTATCTTTTTTCTCCGGACCATTTTCTATCCACCACACTGCAATTATTCCAAGTACAATTATTGCAGTAAAAATTCCAATAAGAACGTTTTCTAGCATATTTCTAAAATCTCCTTATACGCAAAATAAACCCATGTAAAAACATCGGCTAGTTTAATAAGAATAGTCTGCGTATTATCACTTTTGTCGAAACTCCTTCTTAAGGATATATCTGGCAAAATTCACTGCATCTATCCTAATCACAATATAAAATTTAAAAACGCTTTCTTCCGTCCTTTTTGTGAATATATAGAATTGTAAAATAATTGAATAGACCCTCATGCAGACTAACCCGGCAATCGTATGTCCGAAGACAAATTCCACACAAGGCAGTCAACACAGTGACAAAGAAAATGACTTTAATCGCATCAAGCGATTTGTATGAATTTGATTTTAGATTGACATAAAAATTAAGATTATTCTCCTCTGTCTTAATTTCCATGTGTGATCCGTTTGAAACCGGAATCGAGATAGTAACCTGCTCACCATATCCTGATAAGCTTTGATTATTATCAATGACATATAAAAAATTGCATAACAAAAAGAGGCAAAATAAGATATATAGTATTTTCTTAAGAAACTCTCTTTTCATGTAAAATATTATAACAGAGTATAGTCGGACCTGCTACTATAATTCCCTCATCAAGTTCTACAAACTTCTTATAATATAATACTTAAGTAATCCTGCCTTTGGTCTGCAACTGCATATACAATCACCTGTTTCTTACTATCAATAAGTTCTCGGTTAAACTTTAGCATATATGTTTTGTTTTGGCGGATACTCTCGGGTCGTAAACCTCTTATCATCAGGCTTCTTTGTATCAGACGGAATCGCCCAATCTCTACCAAATTTAGTAGCACCTTCTATACGTCCCTTGGAACACAAGAACTGGATTCTACGTGTCGTAATATCCCATTTTTCCACGGCCTGTTTGATTGTCATATATCCTTCCATGTTTAATCCTCTACGCCCTTTTGTTATCAATCTTTACCACCGCATGTTCCCCAATCGCTGTTGTAATTCTTTTTCTCATACGAAGCTTCGGATTTTGGATAATCCATATACTTGCTGCTTCCCACATCGAAAAAGCACCTATAGTAGATAATACGGTATACCAAACCATTCCGACCTTATCTTCAAATGCTAGGCTAAGTGCTATAAATAATACGCCTATTCCAAACATCCAAAACTGTTGAAGCAAATTCTTTCGAAACTCTCTTTTTATATCCATTTCCTCATCAGCAATCCACTGATAAAACGCCTTTTCCACCTTTTCTTTATCTATAGGCTTTTGTGAGATAATTAATATTTCAACCTGATCACCTATTTTTCTGCTTGTCAATTGCCCGCTTATATAATTTTTTACGTCTTCACTCAGCAGAATATCATCCACATCAAATGGATTATATAAATCTTTTTCCTCATCAATTTTAAATTTAATTGTGTGCATATTAAATACCTTCTATGATTTTAATTACTTATTATCGTACTTCACTACAACATTTTTGAATTCGTCAAGGCTCATGCTTTCCCGGAAAATAATTTTTCTCCATCATATCCATACGGAGAATTAAACACCATAATATCGCACTCTTCCATATCAATCTTGGTGAATTCAATTATCCCTGGATTCCACTTCTCTGCATCATCCGCATATTGAAATATTCGATATAGAGTACCTGGCATTCTAAAAATTCAATTCAAACCACTCATCACCAATGCTGCGAAATCCAATTGATTTAAACATTTTTTGACTTTGTTTATTGAATGTATATATATTTGCCCGTACCTTATTCATTCCCTTTTCCTTTGCAGATATAAGTAAGCGTAGCCACAGCCACCGTCTTGGAAAGCCCCTTCTAAAATGCCATAATCCTCTCAGGAGGAAAACATTATG
>FLNY01003879.1_pt1 | contig 53595 bp, 43 predicted proteins | sample 1140381 | NCBI WGS metagenome assembly FLNY01 (sample SAMEA3878172, study PRJEB12797) | bioreactor metagenome | biome: Moose rumen | place: Sweden | collected 2011-10
ATGACTTTTTGTGGGCTGCTTAAGGAAAAAGCCCACAAAAATCCCGCTTTGCGGGACAACATTTCTCCTCCGGATAAATGTTGGTGTTGTCCGGTTCTTGATTTTCTGAGGAAAATCAAGAATCAATAATCATCTGACAAGATATGCATTAAAGCAACTACCCTCTTCGGAAACCATACATGCCCCCTCCGGTGTCATCGGCGTGCACACCTTTCCAAAAAGTGGACAATCCACAGGCTTTGCTCGTCCCATAAGGATTTCTCCACATCGACACGCCTTATTATGCTTGTTATCCTCATCAAGGCCTGCACTACCGGCATCATATCCACTATATTCGGATTTAATCATCAAACCGGAGCCTGGGATTATCCCCATTCCTCTCCATGCAACGTCTACCTTATCGTAGTATTTTTCAAATTGGGATACAATAATATCATTCTGCCCCTGATCTACTACAGAAGTATAGTAATTTTTAACCTTTGCCTCGCCATTGACAATCATTTTGACAAGACCATATATAGCTACAACCAGCTCACGGTCACCAAATCCGGATACAGCAAAAGGAATATGATACCTGTCCGCAAGATCATCAAAATATTGGGCTCCGGTAACTGCACACACATGCCCCGGTGCAATAAATCCATCTATTGCAGCACCATTCTCCAGCAGATAAGAGATTGCTCCCGGCATTGTTTTAAGTGCAGTGAGTATCCTGATATTATTAATATTCTGTGCCTGCACCTGGTCGAGAAGAATTGTATAAACCGGCGCGGTCGTCTCAAATCCAACAGCTGCAAATACGAAATTATCCTGTGGATTCTTGAGCGACAAATCCAAAACATCCATAGGCGAATAAACCATCTCTACAGATGCTCCTCGCCCCTTTGCCTCATTCAAGCTCTCTTTTGAACCGGGCACCCTAAGCAAGTCTCCGAATGTCACAACAGTAGTCCGGGGCATGAGTGATAGCTCAATCAGCTTGTCTATATATGCTGTTGGCGTAACGCATACAGGGCAACCCGGGCCCGACAGCAGCTCTATATCCTGAGATAATATATCCCTGATTCCATGTTTTGCAATGGCGTGTGTATGACTGCCGCAAACTTCCATTATGCGAATCTTTTTGCCACTATAATTTCTGAGGTAGTCCACCAGCTGTGTTATTTCCATTAACCCTCAAGGCCTCCCATTAATTCTATGATTTCCTCAGCCTCGTCTTTTTTCAATGTCTGAATAACACATCCGGCATGAACGAGGGCATAATCTCCCTCATTGACATTTACCAAACCGGCATATGCCTCAACCTCGTTTCCATTGAAATCAATTGTAACTTTTCCATCTTTTTTCTTTTTTACCAAACCTGGTATTGCAACACACATAATTATAACTCCTATTACTTGATTGCTAATTTGTCTGCAAGATACGCCTGTCCAAGACATATCCCTCCATCCCCCGGCGGGAGCATCTGAGGAATATACACCCTAAATCCGGCCTCTTCCAACTGACTAATAGTATACTCCAATAAAATTCTATTTAAAAATGTTCCTCCGGATAATACAATTTGATTAATATTGTATTGTCCAACAACATGAACTATATAATCCGATACTGCCTTGACAAATCCTCGCGCCAGGCTAGCCTGTGAAACATTATCTCTTAATCCCTGCAAAAGCCCACTGAATAAATCGCCTGTATCTCCTTTATCACCTATATGAACCGGATATATTTCATCGGTACCGGCAGCAATATTTTCAAGTTCTATAGGTGCCTGCCCCTCATACGAATTATAATGACAGATATCCAATAATGCAGATACTGCATCAAACAATCTGCCCATCGATGTAGATACAATTGTATTAACACCCATATCCAACGCCTTACTTACAATATCTCTATCTGCTGCGGCAAATGTATCAGTAGATCTTTCTTTAAAAAGCCATTCAGCCTCAGCATCCAGATTATATTCATGCAAATATGCGGCAAGAATCATAGAGCAATTTCTTGCCCCCTCATCTCCTCCAATCATTTTCACAGGCTTAAGATGCGATACACGCTCCATGCTGCCACATCCATCCCATAGAAACGTCTCGCTGCCCCATATCTTACCGTCATCTCCATATCCTGTTCCATCAAAGGCAAATCCCAGAACTTTTCCCTTTAAATTATATTCTGCTATCACGGATGCAACATGAGCCCTATGATGCTGAATATCTATAGTAGGTATACTCAGTTCATCAGAAATATCAATAACTGTTCTACGGCTGAAATAACCGGGGTGCCTATCTGTAACCATTATATCCGGGCTAAACCCAAATATGGTCTTCATAGCATTCTTTTCATTATGGTAAAAATTCTGACAGCTAACAGATTCCATATCACCCAGATACTGGCTGACATATGCCAGTCCATTTTTCACATAACAAAAGCTGGCCTTTAGATCTCCACCTGCAGCAAAAATCTCACTCGAGATATCCACTGGGATAGGGCTTGGCACATACCCTCTTGCACGTCTTATAAACTGCTGTCTGCCACACACTACCTTCATAACGGAGTCATCCATCGGCCGAAGTATCCTTCTGTTGTGGCTAAGCATAGCTATTAGCGCTCCCTCCAGCTCCATTGTAGATGCCCTGTCGGTTAACCACTTATACATACGCTCGTCATCAGTTTCTAATACATCGCCACTTCCATTACCGCTTGTCATTATAATCGGTCCGCAGGATCGAGCAAGCAAAATCTGCACTGGATTACATGGCAGCATCGCTCCTACATCAGGACTTGTGAGACATACATTATCTGCAAAATCATTATTGCCGGAGCTCACTCGTCTCACTAGCACTATAGGACGTGCCGGGGAGTTTAAAAGCTCCGCCTCCTTATCATTTACCGAGGCAAACCTTCTAACAGAGTCTACATCCTCAAACATGATAGCAAATGCCTTTGCTTCTCTATGCTTTAAAATTCTCAAGTAAGCTACTGCCTTAGAATTAAAAGGATCGCACGCCAAATGGTATCCTCCTATATCCTTTATAGCCAGAATACCTCCCGCTCTTATTATTCTACTACAGTAGTCAATCTCATCCTCTTTTAATATATCATTACAGGTATCAACCTGATTATTATCAATATCAATGTGTCCCGATATAATTGATAGCTTCAACTCAGGGCCACAATTTTTGCAGGCGATTGTCTGCGCATGACGCCGCCTGTCATTTCTTCCTACATATTCCCTATGACAATCCGGGCACATATCAAAATCAGACATTGTAATCGTATCCCGATCATAGGGTAATTTTTGAATAATTGAATATCTGGGTCCGCAAATCGTACAACTGATAAATGGATGTCGATATCTGCGATTATTCCTGTCAAGTAGTTCCCTTTTGCAATCCTCACAAGTAGCTATATCTGCCGGAATCAGTGGAAGATTTGCCCTGCTATCCTGATTTGATTCAAGAATTCTAAAACCATCTCCTGCAACTGATACTACATCATCATCCAATACCTGCTCCTCATCGATTGATGTAACAAATCCGCCGCTAGGCACCTCATTAGAGAGCCTCACATATAGCAAGTCAACAAGAGAATCCTCTCCTATTGCGAGCACAGTGACAATTCCGCCGGTATTTCTCACCCAGCCACCTATTTTTAGTTCATCTGCAATTTTCGCCACAAAAGGACGATAGCCAATACCTTGGACTAATCCTTTAATCACAAATTTTCTAGTCATTTATTCACCATGTCATTCAAATTAATTAGAGCCAATCAGCGGGTAACCCCTATTAGCCCTGTATACCGGCAACTGATTGGCTCATATTTGTCAAGTTATTAGCTCTGGGCTACAGGCTTTGCTGCAGAGGCAGCATTAGCTGTAGCAGCTGCTGCAGGTTTTGCAGCCGGCTTTGGTGGCTCATAAGGCACATCAACACTATAAGCGACCTTCTCAGGGCCTGGCTCCTGATAACCTGCTGTAATAGATAAGCACTTCTTTGGACACTTTTCTACGCAATATCCACACTGTACACAATCGAATCTATTGATTGTCCAGGTCTTGCCTGCTCTATCAACATTGATTGCACCCGGAGGACAGCTGCGCATACACATTCCACAAAGTATGCACTGATCCTTGTTTATATCCACATGACCTCTAGTGCGTTCCGGATACTCTCTTGGTACAAAAGGATACTGAGTAGTAGCTGGTGCAGAAAAGAGGTTCTTTAATACCTGCTTAGTAAATGGTAAAAATTGTCCCATTTCATTTCCTCCAAATCCTAAATTATCGTTCTGTACATGAAATACAAGGGTCGATAGTAAGTACCAAAAGTGGTACATCACCATACTGGCAACCCTGTAATGTCTGAGTAAGCGCCGGAATGTTAGCAAAGGTCGGAGTACGAACTCTGAAACGATCCAGGAACTTTGTTCCATTAGCGCGAACATGATAGAACGCCTCACCTCTCGGCTGCTCAAGACGAATGCTTGCCTCGCCATTCGGCATACCGGTAACCTTTGTATTAATCTCTGTGTCCGGAATCTTCGCTACACACTGTCTGATAATATCAATAGACTGGAACAGCTCTCCGATACGAACCTCACATCTTGCATATGAATCGCAATTGTTGCTTGTGATTACATCAAAATCAATATCATTGTATGCAGCATATCCGTACTTTCTCATATCAACATTAATACCTGATGCTCTCATCATAGGTCCAACGGCGCCTCGACGAATAGCATCCTCACCTGTGAGAATACCAACATCTACAAGACGACTCTTGACTGTATAATCATCAAGGAAAATTCTTGTTGTATCACGCATTTCCTTTTCCATCTCATCAAGCTCTTTGACAAAGCCCTGAAGCATATCATTCGGCATATCCTTGAGAACACCACCGATAGTATTAACTGAAAAGATAACTCGTCCACCTGTTGAAACCTCGAACATATCAAGGATCTTTTCACGAAGTCTCCATGAGTGCATAAATAATGACTCAAATCCGAATCCATCGGCAAGTAAACCAAGCCAAAGCAAATGGCTGTGAAGACGGCTAAGCTCTGCCCAAATTGTACGAAGATAATCTGCACGACGAGGTACCTCGACATTCATTATCTCCTCAAGAGCCATCACATAGCCCATACCATGCTGAAATGAACATATACCGCAGATACGCTCTGCAACATAAGTCATCTCATTAAAATCTTTTTTGCTTGTAAGGCTCTCTAAGCCTCTATGAATAAATCCAATTGAAGGAATAGCAGCTAAAACCTTCTCATCTTCCAAAACTAAGTCCAAATGAATTGGCTCCGGAAGAACAGGATGCTGTGGGCCATAAGGCACAATGCTTCTCTTTCCCATGCTACTTGTCCTCCTTTTCTAAGAATGGTGTCTCTACATCGATACGATAAAGCTTATCATGCATATCCACCTTGATATTTTCTACATTAAGTCCCCAAAGCTCATGCATCTCATTCTCGTAATAGATTGCAGCCTTGTATACACGTGAAATACTAGGGACTTCCTCGTCTCTGCCTGCTATGAGACGATAATTAGCAAACTCATAACCATTAGCAAAGGAATATGTAATCTCATAATGATCCTCAGCCTTTGGATAAGAGCAGCAAATCTGGCAAAGTCTCCAAAGAGCGTTCTTTTTCTCCATTATTACCTGAAGGAGCTCTGCCTTATCAATTAAATATAAATTCTCTTTAATTTCCTGCATAGTATCCTCCTAAACTGTCTTCTCGGAAGCCTTAAGAGCTTCTGCCTTTTCTTTGAAAAGAGCAACACCCTTTACAACACCGTCAATGATTGACTCCGGGCGAGCCGCACATCCGGGAACATAAATATCAACCGGAATAACTGTGTCAGCGCCTCCCTTGATGTTATAGCACTCCTTGAAAATACCGCCTGTACATGCACAGGTACCTACCGCAATAACAACCTTTGGCTGAGGCATCTGATCGTAAATCTGCTTTACAACAGGCTCATTCTGAGAATTGATACCTCCGGTAATAAGAAAAATATCTGCATGCATTGGATTACCGGTATTGATAACGCCAAATCTCTCAACATCGTAAACCGGTGTAGTACATGCCAAAACTTCTATATCGCATCCATTACAACTACTTCCATCATAGTGGAGCAGCCATGGTGATTTGTGAATTGTACTCATTTCTTACCTCCAACGAAATTCTAACCTTTGATAATCTCCAGTAACAAGAGATTCATTCCTGCTGCAACGATTGTGACGCCCCATGCAAGCTTGAGCATGAGCTGCCACTTTACTCTTGCAGATGTATTATCGATAAGAATCTCAAGGAACCATACTACAAGGATAGCAATAATCACGCCAACAATAGAAACAGGATTTGAATTGATGAAAAATAATCCAATGATTCCATAAAGGATGGCATTCTCATACCATTCAGCGAGTGTAACCATTGCATATTCCTTACCAACCATCTCAGATGTAACACCCTTGATGACCTCCTGATGAGCGTGGTGACTAGTTGAAATATCAAACGGTGACTTTCTGAATTTGATTGTAAGAATGAAAACAAAACCTACAAAGAATCCAGGAAGGAAAATGATTGCGGATTTATCGCTTGCTGCAATCTCAGAAACATTGAATGTCCCTATTGCAAGATAAAATCCTACAGCTGCAAGTAACTCCATTGGCTCACATGACATAAGCTGTACCAGCTCACGATGTGTACCCTGTGAACTGAATGGAGAATGTGTTGATGTTGATGCCAAAATCAAAAACATCGCTGCAGTTGAAAGAGAAAATACACAAAGCAAAATATCAAAACCGGCAAAAAAGATTATTCCTGAAATAAGTATAAATACTAAATAGGAACGAATCATAAAAAGCTGATTCTTATTTGCTGTCAAAAACTCTTTCTCAAATAACTTCTTTAAATCATAAAATGGCTGAAGAACCGATGGTCCCTTTCTGCCCTGCATTCGAGCAGATATTTTTCTGTCAAAGCCATCCAATAATCCCATTAAAAGCGGAGCTAATACAAGGTAGCAGATGGCCATAATTAAACGTGTAGATATTACTATCATTAGAATGCACCTCCTACTACTAAGATTAGATAAACAATAATGATAACTGTTGAAACAATAAGTGCAGGACTAAACAAAGTCTTCTCACCCATTATCTCCTCCATGTAGAAGTTGGAAATATGCATTTCCTTTGCTTCACCGGTAGAAGAAACGAAATTAAAATTGTCTCCGGCATTGGCACCACCCATATATGTGATAACCTGCTTTGCCTTCTGATTCTTTGTCATGAGATAATTGATGCAAGGCACAACAAATACTCCCACAAGAAGAATTATCATAATTGTAATATTCTGATATGAAATAACCTGATTAGCCTCTCCATAAATCATGCTTGTAAGCGGCTTGAGCACGTGCTGTGAAAGCCATGGGAATCCAAGTATAAGCGCAACAACAAGGACTGCATGGAAAAACATTGATACATACTCGTTAGGCTTGGTTAAATCTCTTGTCTTTTCTTTGCCTGCCTGGCCAAGAATCTTTGCCATCCACTTGGTCCAATAGAACATTGTTGTAGCAGAACCAAAGCAGATAAAGAGAACCATAAGTGTAGATACAAGCGGTGACTGTGCATCAATAAATGCTTTGAGAGCAGCCCACTTTGAAATAAGCATACCAAATGGAGCAAGGAACATTCCCGCTATACCAATCATAAGGATAAATGCAAGCTTTGGGAAAAGTGACATAAGTCCCTGCATATCCTCGATATCTCTACTTCCGGTTGTATTTTCAATTGCACCAACACACTGGAAGAGCATTGACTTTGAAACTGCATGGAAAATTACAAGGAATACTGCAGCCCAGATTGTCTCCTCATATCCACATCCGGTACAAGCAACAATCAAACCAAGGTTTGAAATTGTAGAATATGCAAGTACCTTTTTGCCGTCTGAAACTGATATTGCAAGACATGATGCAACAAGGAATGTGAAGCCACCGACAAGGGCCACCATATTACCTACATAATTGTCTGCCATTGCAGGTGAAATACGAATAAGAAGATATACACCGGCCTTTACCATTGTAGCACTGTGAAGAAGTGCTGATGAAGGTGTAGGTGCAACCATGGCTCCAAGTAACCATCCAGAGAATGGGAACTGAGCTGATTTAGTGAGTGCTGCAAACGCCAAAAACGCAATAGGTATTAGATAAAACATATTGCCCGGATTTGCCATTGCAACATCAATAACATCGTAAAGATTAACTGTATGAAGTGAAAGGAAACCGACTGCTATAGCAATTGCGATTCCGCAACCGCCAAGAAGGTTCATCCACAAAGCTCTGAAAGAATTGGTGATTGCCTCCTCTGTCTTGGTATATCCAATCAATAAGAATGATGTAACTGATGTAATCTCCCAGAAGAAATACATCCAAATAAGGCTCTGAGAAAATACTAGTCCAAACATAGCACCAAAGAATACAAAAATCATAGCAAGGAAAAAGCTACGACGATCCTTGAGCTCCTTGTGGTGATGAATGTGATAACCGTGCATATAACCAACGGCATAGATACCGATGGCCGAGCCTACAATACCGATAATAAGAATCATTACAAGTGTAAGCCAATCAAAGTGAATGGCAAGAGTCTCTGCAGGCTCCTCTGCAAATAATTCAAGACCTGCAACCAGCAATGTCTGCACGATGGCAAGTAATGAAATAACCCCTCTTTTGTACTTGAATGAAAGATATGTGATAAGACACATTAAAAATAAATCGCCGACTAGTATAACCTCGTCAAAAACCTCTGCATAAGGCAAATTGAAGTCGAGGGTCTGACCACCGGCCATGAACCACATGACAGCTGTGATGATGGACAAAGCCATAACAATTCCGCAGCCGAGATAGACGAAAAAGCTTCTGATGCGAGTAACTTTGATCGCAGCAGGCAAAATCGCCCAGAGAAATGGTAAACAGATCAACGCTGTTACTAACATTTCCATATTGTTTTCCTCCTTTTACTTTGTCTGATGACATGTGTCAGCTCAATAGTCACACGCCTATGAGCGCACATTAAAAGTATACACCCATTCGGTAAATTTTTCACAATGTTCATCAATTTTTTACATTAATGTACTCAAGTAAATGCAATCTGTTAGTACTTTAGTACATAAAAGGGTCCACAGTTACCTGTGGACCCATGGTAAATATTAATAAAAGAAGTAAATGAAGAATATAAAGTAAATAAAAAGGTTACAGTTTTTTGATTAACCCTTCTTACTTTGTCGTACTTTTCTTGCTGTTAAGAATTTCAAATACTACTGCACCTAAAAGTACAGCACCCTTAACAACCTTTTGCCAGTTTGCATCTATGCCCATAAGAGACATTCCAAGATTGATAACACCAATAAGTGTTGCACCGACAATCATTCCAAAAACTGTACCCGAACCACCGTACGCAGACACGCCACCTACAACACAGGCTGAAATTGCATCCATCTCGTAGTTAGTTCCGGCAGTAGAATTGGCAGCCTGAAATCTAGACATTGTAAGAAATGCTGATACAACTGTAAGAACTGCCATATTTAAATATGCAAGAAACATTATTTTCTTTGTATCAATTCCTGAAAGTCTTGTAGCTTCAGCATTTCCACCTATTGTATAGAAATATCTACCGACATCTGTTTTTGATGTAATAAAGCTATATATAAGAACGATAATTGCTGTCCATACTAATGCGTAAGGTATACCTCCGGCAAGAGAGAACTTGTAAGCAAAAAGCATAATCACAAAATCAATTATCACGCACTTGATAATAACAGCAGTCAGACTATCTGCCTCATATCCCTTCTTCAGCTTTGTCGCACGTCCTCTGACAAGAATAATTATTACTATTACCGATGCAATTATTCCTGCAACAATACTTGTCATATTGTACTGGACGCCATTAATACGCGGACCGCCAAATAAATCATTAAATTTGCCTGTAAACAATCCACAAAAGCTGGCAGGTAAAGGACTAATATTAGATGCGCCGTTCATGAGTGCTACGCCCCATCCTCTGAATGCCAAGTAGCCTGCGAGGGTTGCAATCCATGGCGGAATATTGAGATATGCAATTACAAACCCAAGAATGCATCCATATATCACACCACACAAAAGCATAACTATAATTCCGACTGCTGTGGGATATCCGGCATTTACCATTATCTTTGCGCCTATAACGCCTACAAAACAAACGAAGGATCCGCAGGAAAGATCGATATTACCACCGGTAAGCATACACATCAACATACCTGTGGCCAAAACATATACATAAGCATTTTGTGTAATCAAAGCATTGAACTGACTTGGAAGAAGCATGGTACCGTTTGTCATGATGTTAAAGAAAAGAACAACCAGGACCAGAACAATGAGCATTGTGTTTTCTTTGAATACCTTTAAAATTTTGTCTTTCACAATTATCTCCTCCCTTTCTACTTCTTTTCTCTCTTTGACATAACATCAAAGATAACCGCTAACAAAAGTACAAGGCCCTTTACAACCTTCTGGTAGTTGGCATCAACACCCATGATTGACATACCCTGGTTGATAACTCCCATAAGAACTGCACCGATTATTACGCCAAATACCGAACCGGTTCCACCGTATGCAGAAGCACCACCGATAAAGCATGCACCAATGGCATCCATCTCGTACGCCTGACCGTATGTTGGCTGTGCACTAGCTGCTCTTGCCACTGTAACAATTCCTGCAAGTCCAGCCAAAAGCCCCATATTGGCATAAGCGAAGAAATAAACCTTTTTGGTATTGATACCTGAAAGCTGTGTCGCCTTCTCATTTCCTCCGACCGCATATAAATAACGTCCCATTTTTGTTTTGGTAGTTACATAGTAGTAAACGAGAACGATAACCATTATCCAAATCAATGATGTCGGAATTCCTTTGTATCCTGCAAGCTTATAAAAAACAAACAAAATTACAAGAGATAATACTATTATTTTCCCGTAGAACCCACCTGCATTTGTTATGGTATAGCCTTTTCTTGTCGCTGAAATTCTGCCTCTGAGCTCAAGAACTATATAGGCAATTACTATAAGGACACCCACAACCATACATGTGACATTAAATGAAGAATTATTTCCTCCGATAAAATCCGGAATATAGCAATCAGCGCCGCCTCCAAAAACATTAAGAAAGAATGTATTTGAAATAGAAACAGCACGACCATCCAAAACTACATTAGATAATCCCCTGAAAGCATACATTCCTGCCAAAGTAGCAATGAATGGAGGTACATTTATATATGCAACCCAAAACGCCTGCCATGCACCAACCAAAAGCCCGACAAGAAGCATTATAAGTACTGCAAAAATCGCCCCATACCCTTTGCTCATCATGAGTGCTCCGACACCTCCGGTGAAGCACACAACCGAGCCTACCGAAAGATCGATATTGCCACCTGTCAAAATACATAAAAGCATACCTGTTGCCAATATGAATACATAAGCATTCTGCGAAAGCAGGTTATTTATATTCTGTGGGAAAAGAATTCTGCCTTCGGTACCCACATAGAATATTGCAATTACAACCACCAGGGCGATGACCATGGTGTATTTTTTTACAGCATCTCTAAAATTAAAAGTGACCATGTTATCTCTCCCTTCTATGCCTTGAGGATGCAAGACATAATACTCTCCTGCGATGCTTCAGCCGCATCCATTTCGCCAACCATCTTGCCCTCATTCATAACATATATTCTGTCTGACATTCCAAGAACCTCTGGCAATTCAGATGAAATCATTACAACAGATTTACCTGCTGCAACAAGATCATTGATAATACAGTAAATCTCATATTTTGCGCCAACATCGATACCTCTTGTAGGCTCATCCAGAATAAGTACATCCGGATTTGTAAACATCCATTTAGCAAGCAATACCTTCTGCTGATTACCACCTGAAAGGTTTCCAACATTTTGTTCAACAGATGGACATTTTGTTTTCAGCTTGTCTCTATACTCCTCAGCGACCTGATATTCCTTATCCTTGTCAATCACATGGTTTGAACATATCTCAGATAGATTCGCCAAGGTTGTATTTATACGTATTGGATTTGTCAGAACAAGTCCATTTCCTTTTCTATCCTCGGTAACATATGCAAGCTTATGCTTGATTGCATCCTTAATATTTTTGAGTTTTACTTCCTTACCATCCAGGTATAATTCTCCGGAGATATTTGTTCCATATGATTTACCAAATATGCTCATGGCAAGCTCAGTACGTCCCGCTCCCATCAGGCCGGCAATTCCAACAACCTCACCTTTTCGCACGTTCATGGAAACATTATCCACTACTTTGCGTTCCGAGAACTGTGGATGATAAACTGTCCAATCCCTGACCTCCATTGCCACATCACCGATTTTAACGTCAGGTCTCTTGGGGAATCTGTCAGTCATTTCACGACCAACCATGCCTTTTATAATTCTGTCCTCAGTAATCTCATCCGTATTCTTATCAAGTGTCTCAATGGTAGAACCATCACGAATAACAGTGATCTTGTCTGCCACATAAGATACCTCATTTAATTTATGAGAAATAATGATAGATGTAAGACCATCCTTTTTGAACTTTAGAAGTAAATCTAACAGAGCTTTTGAATCTGTTTCATTTAATGACGATGTAGGTTCATCAAGTATAAGTAACTTAGCATGCTTTGCAAGAGCCTTTGCAATCTCTACAAGCTGTTGCTTACCTACACCTATATCCTTTATAAGGGTTCGACTGTTTTCTGACAGACCAACCATCTTCAGATATTTATCTGCCTCAGCATAAGTCTTGTTCCAATCAATCCCCAATCTTGTAGCCTGTTCATTTCCAAGAAACATATTCTCGCCGATTGACATATAAGGAATAAGGGCCAATTCTTGATGAATAATAACAATCCCCTTTTCCTCTGAGTCTTTGATTTTCTGGAACTGACAAACCTCACCATTGTATACAATATCTCCGGTATAAGTGCCATACGGATATATTCCACTCAACACGTTCATCAATGTAGATTTACCGGCTCCATTCTCTCCTACCAATGCGTGGATCTCGCCTTGTTCTACACTTAGATTAACATTGTCGAGAGCCTTTACACCTGGGAATTCTTTAGTGATTTGCTTCATTTCAAGTAATGTTGTTCCCACTTGTAGTTCCTCCCTTTCATAAAATATCTATCTTCTCCGGAAAAACCGAAGTACTAGCTTTATACTCTTCAAATTCTTCTTTTCTCAAAATAGGGGCGAGCCATGCTCGCCCCATTGGCTTTATTGCTTTCTTATTTTAAAGAAAATGGTTATAGTTTTTACTGCAACTGATCCTCTGTGTAATATCCTGAATCAATGAGGAGCTCCTCATAATTATTTACATCTGCAAATACAGGATCGCAAAGGTATGAAGGAACGATTCCGTTACCGTTATCATATGTTTCCTCATCGTTAACATCTACTGTCTCATCATTGAGAATCTGACCAACCATCTTTACAACCTGAGAAGCAAGTGTACGTGTATCCTTAAATACTGACATAGACTGCTTTCCTGCGATCATGTTTTTAACATTCTCAATATCACAATCCTGACCTGTTACGATTGGGTATGAACCATTGTAGTTTGCTGCAAGTGCGTTTTCAACACCGAGTGCTGTAGAATCATTTGAGCAGAGGCAAATATCAAGATCTGTTCCATCTGCATAATATGAAGAGAGAATATTCTCCATACGACTCTGTGCTGTCTCGGTTGCCCACTGTGCTGTAGCAACATCAGAAAACTCTGTCTGACCTGACTTAACAACAAGCGTTCCATTATCGATATACTGTTGAAGTACATCCATGGCACCCTGATAGAAGAATCCGGCATTATTATCACCGGGATCACCGGCTGTAATTTCCATTGTGTAAGTCTCTGTTGTATTTGCCAAATCAAGAGCTTCCTCGATGTACTCGCCCTGAACTGTACCTACTTTGTAGTTATCAAATGTAGCGTAGTATGAAACTGCATCAGTATTCATAATCAGACGATCATAAGCAATAACAGGTATGCCTGCCTCAGCAGCCATATCCATTGCTTCTCCCAATGACGAAGCCTCAATTGCAGCAACAACAAGTACATCACATCCTGAGCTAATCATATTCTCTATCTGTGAAATCTGCATCTGTGTATCGTTAGATGCATATTGAAGATCAACCTCATAGCCCTCCGCCTCTAGCTCAGACTGCATGTTAGCACCATCCTGGTTCCATCTCTGCAAATCCTTTGTAGGCATTGCAACACCAACCTTTGTGCCATTAGAAGCAACTGTTGTGCTCTCTGATGATGAAGAATCAGTAGAACCTGTGTCGGCTGTCTCTGTGCTCGTGCCGCAGCCAACAAACATAGATGCTGCCAGTGCACCTGTTAAAAGTACGCTCAATAATTTCTTTTTCATTCTGTGAAAACCTCCCTTTCACTATGCGTTTTTTGTTTCTGTAATTAATCTAACACTTATTTATCTTTAAATGGTTGCGAGGTTCTTCACATTTTTGTTTAATAATTTCTTCACAAAAATAAGAGGTTAGCACTTTTTTATGCCAGCCTCTTATCCTAGGACAATAATTTACTATTCTATTCCTCTACATTCATATAGACGTCCTCTCGAGTATGAAAGCCGCTGTCAATAATCACTTCATCCATATTCTCCGCTGTGACAGCTATAGGCTCTACCGCCACATAAGGAATATCATATGTTCCGTCATTTAATGTAGCATCCACAGTAATGTCATTTCCAAGAGCAAGTTCCACCGAAAGCTCCGCAGCCTGCTCCGCCAGCTTTCCTACAGGCTTGTACACAGTCATCAACTGTGTTCCCTCAACAATATGCTGACAGGCCGTAAGGTCTGCATCCTGCCCAACTACAGGCTTTACTCCTGCCAACTGACTGACAGCAAGCGCTCGTATTACGGCAGTAGCAACATCATCATTACCGCACATAAGCGCATCCGCTTGATTTATAGTATCCATATTGTCATAGACATAGGCACTACCCAGCTCCGCCTTCCAGCCATCACAATAATAACTGTCAATAACAGTAATATTATTTTCATTCATAACCTGAGTAAAAGCATCTATCACCATTGGAACATTATTATCAGTCAGTGGACCACAAATCATCACAACGCTATTGATTCCTTCTGCCGCAAGCGTCTCTCCCATCATAGTTCCAACCGCCTGATTATCAAACGAAATATACAAATCGGCATTTGCGTCGGAAATTAACCTGTCATAGCATACAACAGGGATATCCTTGTCCCTAGCCTCCTTGATTACCTCCGAAAGAGCATCGCCATCAATTGGTACAATGACCAGACAATCCACATTCTTTTCAATAAGATATTCGATTTGTTCAATCTGCTTATCTACATCTCCGTTTGCATTTTGAACATTGACCGTCGCCCCGAGATTTTTGGCAGTGTCAACAAAAACATCCCTGTCCTTCTGCCACCTTTCAATCACAAAAGAATCAAAGCACATACCGATTTCTATATCGTCATTCTCATCGTGGCTTTCTCCATTTGGACTGTCGGAAACACCACATCCACCCAAAATAATATTTCCCGCTAAAAGCAGGCACCCCATTTTCTTTAAAAACCCTTTTAACATTATTACCTATCCCTTCTGATATTCAGTCGGAGTCTTTCCGGTATATTTTTTGAAGTTACGAGAGAAATAATTCGGATCTGAATACCCCACTTCAGCCGAAATCTCCTTCATAGATTTAGTTGTAGTTCGAAGTAATTTTTTTGCCGCCTCTATTCTAAGCTTTGTCAGATAATCTATGAAATTTTCTCCTGTTTCCTCCTTGAAAACTTTTGAAAAATAATAGGAACTGATATTAACTACCCGTGACACATCATCAAGTGTAAGCTCCTTCATATAATTCTCATCGATATACTGTCTCGCCTTATTTATCACTCCCATCGACTGTTCTTCATGCTTGTTTGAAACAGAAAATGCAGCTGACTTTATTTTCTCTATAAACCAATTTCGAACTTCGGCAAAACTATTAAAACTCATCAACTCTGACAGATAATTTGCTCGACTTTTAAATTCGTACATACGACCTGTTTTTTCATACGCCAGATGCTCAGCCCATAAAACAAACTCAAGCGCCTTTAGTCGGATACTTTCATCATCCGAGGCGTAATTCTGCTCCATCCAATCAAAAAAGCTCTGTGCAATACTGACAGCATCATTGGTATTCCCCAGCGTTATCTCATCAAACAATCGCTTTTCCATATCCATAGGATAATTATCCTCATACTGACAGGCGACCGGCATATCATCAACATGGGCAACATGACTTGTGGTTGTAATCAATACAGAATTGGCCTCCTCATACGACTCAGCCATTCTATCAAGAGGTTTCACCGAACCAAAACCCACTCTGAAATTCATATCAAATCTATCAGATAGCTTACGACAGAGAGCCCGTGCATTCTCCACTATTTCATTTCGTGAATTATATGGCAATGTATCGCTATCACAAGGAATGAGAATCGGTATCTTGTTTGACATTACAGAGCCCATTATGCCCTTTATATAATCCTCAGTTATAGTGTGAATCTCACGATAAGCCTTTTGCGCCTGTATAGATACAGCAACAGCACTGGTCATATAATTGCCCACCTGCTCACGTCCAAAGACCATACACGCCATATATCCATACTCTGAATCTATTCCCAAAAGTGTCTTATAATTATCTATATCCTCCCTAAAATACTCTTTAAAAAGGAGATCCTGAATAAGACCATTCTCAATAATCGGAACAACTGTCTCGAGCTTTTCCTTCACCATTAAATCATTACTTCGTTTGGTACGCTCTCCGTCTATAAGATTCATAGCCTTTGTCAAGACATCGATTATATTCTCACGACTGACAGGCTTATTTAAATAATCCAACACTCCAAGAGAAATCGCTTCCTTTGCGTAATCGAATTTGTCATACGCAGTCATAACTATAAATACTACATGCTTATTAGCTCTTCGAATTTCCCGCATTGCCTCTATTCCATTAATCCCCGGCATCTGAATATCCATAAAGGCTATATCCGGCTGGAATTCCTCCGCCAGCTCGATAACCTGTCTGCCTGTTTTGGCAGTGCGAATCTCACATTTGCTACCAAACTCTTTTTCAATAATAAATTTCAACGAATCAATAACTATGCCTTCGTCATCTGCAAGCATTATTCTATACATTATTTCTCCTTACCTATAGGCAGGTACAGTATGGTCTCTGTACCCTTATTTTCGCCTTCTGAGATAATATCCAGCACATCATCTCTCTCATAAAAAATACTCAGTCTGTCAATACAATTATCCAGACCTACTCCATTGGAATCTGACCTCTGCGGGTTCCCTTCAAAACTGCCCTCAAGAATTTTGGTGATTGTTTTTTGATCCATTCCTATGCCATTATCCTTGATACTGACACACACATAATCCTCCAATGAATAAACCGATAGCTTTATCTTTTTTGTCCAATCAATATTTCTCACACCATAATTTATGGAATTTTCCACAATAGGCTGCAAAATCATACTTGGAATCTGAACATCTAGGAATCTCTCGTCTATCTCCTTTGTAAATAGTATTTCTCCGGCAAAACGAACATTAATTATGTATATGTATATATCAACCAGCTCAATTTCTTCCCTGAGAGTAACTACATCCTTATTCTTTTTCAGATTATACCTAAAGAAATCAGCAACCCGCTGCATATAATTACTGCTTTTTTCTGCGCCCTCCATCATCGCAAGCTGGGCCCCTGCATTTAATGTGTTAAAAAGAAAATGTGGATTGATTTGAGACTGTAAATATTTTAGTTCCGCATCTTTGATGTGATTTTCCATTATTAATTCATTTTCTTTTAGACGTCGTTCTACCTCCATTGATTCCGTAAGCTTGTTGATATATTCTCCAATAGAAACAACCATTTTGTTAAATGCCCTGGTCACAACTCCTATTTCATCCTCACTCTTTTCAGGAAGCAAATCCACCTCAAAATCTCCCTTAGATACTTTGTTGGCTGTGGAAGCCAATCTGATAAGCGGCTGTGTAATGGTAGATGTAATCAAAACGACGAATAATAAATTAGCAAGAACTATCAGTACGAGGATTACGATATTAATTCTTTCCATGGACTGCATTGTAGCCATTACCATTCCATATGATTTGGAATTGTTTATAAACTGCTTGCTATTGAGACTATATATATTAGTGGAAATATAACCATTAATACGTGTAGCCTCCTCATAGATCTGATTATACTTTCCCACATTGCCACCGCGCTTGCTCTCGACAGCCTGGTTAGTGAGCTCAAGATAATTTTCAGACATTCGCTTTATATTACGCTCCATTACCATAGCCTGATTATCATCATTGGAATCACTCAGCAAATCCACCTGACTCTTATAATCCTGCTCATAGATATAATATTCTTCTAAAGCATCGCTGGTCCTTGTATCCAGGTATCCTGTCATTGCACTCTGTAGCTTATCAAGAGAATCACTCAGTTCATTCAATGAAGTATTGCTGGCATATACTCTATTTAGCGAATCAAGCATACCTGCCACGCTAAAATACAGCATGAGATTAACCACAAATAAAATAACCGTAGGAAAACAAAATGCAAAAACCATTTTCTTTCTCAGAGACATGGACAGCTTCTTTTTGAATCTACTCATCTGCCACCTCCCCGATATATTCCATCACATTATCGCCATCAATTATGCCTGCCTCTACACTAATATAATCTGACACGTAGCCCGAATTAATATATTCCAGATATGCCTCTACTGCCGATTGTCCCATACTATCAGTATCAATACTTACAGTACAATCTATTACCCCCTGACTAATCCCTGTAAGAATTGTATCTGACTGATAATACCCCAAAAGAGTAATCGCTCCAACCTTGTTATAATCAATCATGGCCTGATATACGCAGGCCGTAGACACCTCATCCAGGCAAATCACTATCGGTGAAATCTGATTCTTCTTAAAGAGATTTTGCACATATTCTTCTGTTGCAAAAGTCTCATCACTTTCAATAATATTCACATCAAAATCCGGTAGTTTTGAAACACCCTCATCACCAAGATACTCGCGTATACTAGCCACTATCTGATTGGTTGCATCCTCACTATCCTTGCTTCCGTCAATTATCATCACAGAATCATTGTCTGATACAGTATCTACCAGCTTTTGACCGTACAATGTAGCAATTGAATAATTATTTGCAGAGATGTAGCTGATTCTATTTTCGCTATCCACATCGGTTTGTAATGTAATTACAGTTATCCCCGCATTTCTTGCTTTATCAAGGAGTGTCTCTGTTTGATCCAGGTCATCTCCCTCTAGAATAATTCCATCACAGCCTGATGCTATAGCCATCTCTAATAGCTCCTGCTTAGAATATTCCAAATTAATATTCTCAGACATCAAATCAACATAGACACCATTACCCTCACCGTAATCCTTTGCTGATTGATAGACCTGCTGCCAAAAATCAGAACTGTCATCGGACGTTATCATCACCACATAATAATCATAGTCACTGTAGTTGCTATCCTTCATAAGCTCGGTAGCCTCTTTCATCTGACGATAATACATAACCAGACTACCAAGTGTAGCTACAAACATAAAAACAACAGCGCAGCCTGCTGCAATGACAAGCGCACTGTTGCTCATTAATTTTATTTTCTCCCGCAATTTTCCCATAACATACAATACCTATCCGACGAGCGAATATTCTCCTTAACCTATGACTTTCTGCGAATAATTTAGGAAAACATCCGCAGAAATCTGGCTTCGCCAGACAAGAAATTATTTTGAAACAATTTCTTGGTAGATACGATCATTATACCAAACATCAATAAGATTTCTACAAACAAACTCTTATTGTGTCAGGTTGTAAAATCAACATGCTGAACTCCATGCGCCATGCCGTCAGATTCACGCAAATATATCCCGGATTTTCTTACAATAGCTGCAGCCTCATTATCACTGTCATGGTCAACAAAAAATGTTCCTATGCGTCCAAGATATATTGCTCCAACATCCGATTCTTTGAGTCCGTACAACTCCTGGTTACCGGATTCATCAATGGTCCAAATGCGAAGCTTATTAAATATTGGATCCGCCTCATCAATCCAACCATTGCCATCCTCATCATATTCTGCCAGTTCTCTAAATCCATCTCCAGACCTAGGGCCAAATAATTCCATGCCGTCATTTATTATTCCATCCTCATTTTTGTCTAGAGCAAGAAAGCCCGAGCCTTTGCCAAGCCTATGTATTTCATCTTCATTTCCGTCCGCATCCAAATCAAAATAGAATTTTTGATCATCAATAGATGTAGGATTATTATCCAAATTTATTACCAAAGGATCAATAGAATTCTTAAATGACTGTCTGGTATAAGATGAATATTCCACAAACGATTCAGACATTGTAAATTCATAATTGAATTCTAATTCACGTCCGTCAGCCGTAATTGCAGTACCGGTAGCAGAAAAGCTCATCTCCTGTGTCTCACTGTGAATATATGTAGTAGTTGTCGTCTCCAAATATGAAGTGCCCATCCCTGAATCTGCTGTCATCTCCCCTAACAGACTCTCAAACGGAGATTTTTCTCCCAGTATTTTTCCAAACAACAATATTCTAAGAAGATAATTCATTGTCTGTAATCTAATTTTGTAGTTTGCATTATTTAGTTTTTCATTTGCAGTGTCCCCCACCTGCTCAATCTGCCCATTTTTCCCCATGGCATAATTGAGAGATGACAAAAATCCACCATCACTATCCGATTTTGCCAACTTATTATCAGACCGTGATTTTTCCTCTACGTTCTCACCATCCTTTAAAATTGTTATACCGCCGAGGGTAAATGTGGGATTAACGGTGGTCTGACGTTCCACCTTCGTCTTGCTGGTATAGCTAGACGCTGAGGTCATAGAAACCTCTGAATTTGAAATCATCATGCTCTTTCCTCCTATAAATAAATTTCATTTATAAAGGAAAGTCCCTTTTCCATTATTATAGGAGCCAAGGAGGAAACAACCTCCTTGGCTCCTATAACAAAACTTCCTTGCCTATTATATATCGGCATTATTTATACCAGACTTAACACCCGGCATACCTTTTTTTAATAATTTAATTCCAGCGTAGGTTACAATCAGCGATCCTAACATCCACAAGAAATATGTAATAAGCGTATCTCCACCATATACAAGATAATTATTGCCTATTGTACCTAACAGATTGAACGCAACATGTATGATAATTGTAATAATCACATTATCATATTTGTACATGACGTATCCTAGTCCCAGTCCCAGTGCAAATGCGTAAATAGCCTGTAGCATATTCATATGATATGCACCAAACAGCAATGCCTGAACAATTATTGCCATATGAGCAGGCATCAGCTTGCTGGCAGCCTTGTAGGTCAGAACTCTAAATGTCAGCTCCTCCACTATAGGCCCCAGAATAATTGAATAAACAGTCATAGTGACAGTCATAGAATCAGAAATACCGGCAGCCTCCATAATCTGCTCGTACTCCTCTAACCATGAAGGGAATGCAGTTGCTACTGAATTCATTATATACATACATGTATACTGAGCACCAATTGTAAAAACTATTATTCCTGCAATGGTACATGGTATATTTCCTGACACGCCTTTAATAAACGGCTTATCCTTTTGCCTGTATTCCTTGAAATATATGTAAATAAATATCGGAATACAGATAACAGGATAGAGAATGTAAATAACACCCATTCCCGCATCAGATGCTATATCATTGTAAATATTGAGGATGAAAGCTGTATAGCCCTCTCCATAATAATTTGCAACCTCGTAAGCTACAACCGCCTGAATCTCCATTATCGACAGTGCATATTGCACTGCAAAACAGATAATCACCGGCATAAACATCCATAATATGTAATGGACTCTATTTTGTGATGTTTGACAATCCATTTTTAATCTCCACGGGTCTTCTACTACCTAAGCTCAAGCTTGTCCAGATGCCAAATATCATCAACATATTCCTGGATAGTTCTGTCTGATGAGAACTTACCGACATGGGCAACATTCTTCAGAGACATCTTTGCCCAGCGGTCTCTATCCTTGTACGCCTCCTGAATCTTTTCGTGTGCCTCACAATATGAAGCAAAATCTTTAAGTACAAAATACATATCTGCCTTGGCAGTGCATTCTGTATTCAGAAGGGAATTATATATTGGTCTAAATAACTCCGGATTTTCTATACTGTAATAGCCATTTACAAGCTGCGTCAATATCTTGCGAATGTTGTGGTTGTTCTCCATCTCGATTACAGGATTATAATCATTATTTTTCTCATGGGCGATGACCTCGTCTGAGCTCATACCGAATATAAACATATTCTCAGGCCCAACCTCCTGATACATCTCTACATTAGCGCCATCCATAGTACCAATAGTAACAGCGCCATTGAGCATAAACTTCATATTACCGGTACCTGATGCCTCCTTTGAAGCAGTAGAAATCTGCTCAGATACATCTGCCGCTGCAAAAATCCATTCTGCATTAGATACCTTGTAATCCTCAATAAAAACAACCTTGAGCTTATTGTCAATTGATTTATCATTGTTGATTACCGCAGCCACATTATTAATGAGCTTGATAATCAACTTTGCATTTTCATAACCTGCAGAAGCTTTTGCTCCGAAAATAAAGGTATGTGGATACAGCTCTACCTCCGGGTGCTCCTTCAGCTGATTATATAAATACATGACATGCAATATATTAAGCAACTGTCTCTTGTACTCATGCAGTCGCTTAACCTGCACATCAAATATTGAATTAGGATCAACCTCTATTCCATTGTGTTCGTTGATATATTTTGCAAGACGCTTTTTGTTCTCGAACTTAATTTTCGTGAATTCTTTCAAAGAACGCGAGTCGTCCATATATCTTTCTAGTTTCTCCATCTGAGACAAATCAGTAATCCAGCCTCGTCCTATTTTGCTGATAACCCAATCTGACAACATATAATTGCCATGCATAAGGAATCGGCGCTGTGTGATTCCATTTGTCTTATTGTTGAACTTCTCCGGATACATTTCGTAGAAGTCATGCAGAGAAACATTTTTCAAAATCTCCGTATGAAGAGCGGCAACACCATTTACAGAATATCCTGCTGCAATAGCCATATGAGCCATCTTGACCTGACCATCCGCAAGAATTGCCATTCTGTTAACTCGGTCCTCATCTCCCGGAAACTTTGCTCTGATCTCGTCACAGAAGCGACGATTAATCTCCTCAACAATCATATATATACGTGGAAGGAGATTTCTAAAAATATCCTGAGGCCATTTTTCCAACGCCTCCGACATAATTGTATGATTTGTATATGCCGTACAATGTGTAACAATATCCCATGCTTCATCCCAGCCAAGTCCATGCTCATCCATGAGGAGTCGCATCAACTCCGCTACAGTAAGCGTAGGATGTGTATCATTCATTTGAAATACAACCTTGTCAGGTAATCCCTTTATATCAGGATGATATTTGAGATATCTGTCCAAAGCTCTTTGCAATGAAGCCGAGACAAAGAAATACTGCTGCTTCAATCTAAGCTCCTTGCCCTGGACATGATTGTCATTTGGATATAATACCTCTGTAAGATTACGAGCAAGATTCATATCCTCAACAGCGCGATTATAATCACCTCTCTCAAATGAATCCAGCCTGAACACTTCCTTTGGCTTGGCATCCCATATCATGAGGGTGTTTACCATTCCATTATCAAATCCGGTGACAGGCATGTCATATGGTACAGCGATGACAGAATTATATCCTTCATGAATATATTTGGTAGTTCCATCGGGCTGACCCTCATAACGAACCCATCCGCCAAACTTTACTTCGTACTCATACTCCGGACGAGCGAGCTCGAATGGATACTGTGTCTTTAACCAATCATCAGGTACCTCCTGCTGATAGCCATCCACAATCTTTTGCTTGAACATACCGTAATGATAACGAATACCGCAACCATATGCAGGATACTGCAAGGTAGCCAGAGAATCCAAAAAGCAGGCTGCCAAGCGGCCCAAACCACCATTTCCAAGAGCCGGATCAGGCTCCTGATCCTCAATATCATTGATATCTACACCCAAATCATCCAAGGCATCCATGACCTCGGTATAACCACGCATATTAATCATGTTGTTTCCCAACATACGACCGATAAGAAATTCCATTGACATGTAATAAACACATTTTGGATCCTGGCGGACCAACTCCTTTTGAGTCGTAATCCAGTTGTCGATGACTACATCATTGACAACCTCAGCACATGCCTGGTAAATCTCAATGTTGTTAGCCTCTTCAAATTCCTTTCGGAACATGGTCTTCACACGAGACTTAATCTCGCGCTCAATTTCTTTGGTGCTTGGCATCTGTCTCTTCATATCTCAAACCCCTCCTATTAACGTGTCACAGTAAGCGTCACTGTCTCTCCATTGATATTCCACTCCTTTACAAGAGCACCCTCTGTCCCCTCTGATATTTCATCAGCAAGAACCTCTCCGGCAATAACACTCTTGTTTTTTGCAAAAATCTCATTAGCCCTGGCTGTACCTGAGTATGATACGCTAATGCGATCGGTCACCTCGAAGTCAGCCTCCTTACGCATTGTCTGAATCTTTGAGACGATTTCTCTGACGAAACCTTCCTCAAGAAGCTCCTCTGTAAGGTTTGTATCAAGAACTACGGTTACGTAGTTGTCTCCATCTGCAACGAATCCCTCAGTCTGTGCCATAGAGATAAGCAAATCCTCCTCGGCAAGCTCAATAGACTCATCAACCTCAGGCAATTTCAATACCCCATTTGCCTTAAGCTCTGCATAAGCCTTATTGCCATCTAATGCCGAAAGGGCCTTTTGGATGCCTCCTAAGAACTTGCCGTATTTAGGGCCAACTGTACGAAGCTGTGGCTTGAAGCTATATGATGTAAATGCAGAAACATCATCTGTAAATGTAGCCTTCTTTACATTCAGCTCATCCTCGATAATTGAAACATATACATCCTCAAGCTCATGCTCAGCCTTGATATACATCTGACCGATCGGCTGACGGTTCTTAATTGATGCTGTATTTCTGCAAGCGCGTCCGTGAACAACAATCTTGAGAAGCTCATCCATGTCTTCCTCAAGTTTTTTGTCAATGAATGCCTCATTAACTACAGGGAAATCACAGAGATGGATAGACTCAGGTGCATCTTTATCAACCGAGCGAACCATATTCTGATAAATCTCCTCTGTCATAAAAGGTATCATTGGTGCTGCAGCAAGCGATATATTCTTAAGGCAAGTGTAGAGAGTCATATAAGCATTTATTTTGTCCTGCTCCATGCCCTTTGCCCAGAATCTGTCACGACAACGACGAACATACCAATTAGACATGTCATCTACTAACTCATCAAGAGCTCTTGCAGCTTCCGGAATCTTGTATGAACCAAGATTATCATCTACAGCCTTGATAGCAGAATTCAAACGAGAAAGAATCCATTTATCCATTATGGCAAGCTTATCAAACTCAAGCTCATACTTAGTCGGATCAAACTCGTCAATATTTGCATATAGAATATAGAATGCATATGTGTTCCATAATGTGCCAAGGAACTTCCTCTGGCCTTCCATAACTGCATTCTCACCAAATCTCTTTGGGATCCATGGTGCTGATGAAGTATAGAAATACCATCTGATTGCATCTGCACCCATTTTCTCAAGTGCATCAAAAGGATCAACAGCATTGCCCTTTGACTTTGACATCTTCTGACCATTCTCATCCTGAACATGTCCTAACACGATAACATTCTCGTAAGGTGCCTTATCAAAAAGCAATGTAGACTCAGCCATAAGCGAATAGAACCATCCACGTGTCTGATCAACAGCTTCTGATATAAACTTAGCGGGGAACTGCTGCTCAAAAACGTCTTTATTTTCGAATGGGTAATGATGCTGTGCAAATGGCATTGCACCTGAATCAAACCAGCAATCAAGAACCTCCGGCACACGCTTCATAGTGCCCTTACACTCAGGACATGTACATGTAACCTCGTCAATATATGGGCGATGAAGCTCAATATGCTCTGCCTCAGGATTGCCTGAAAGCTCCGCGAGCTCCTTACGGCTACCAATAGGCATCTGCTTGCCACAGGATTCACACTCCCAAATATTAAGAGGTGTACCCCAGTATCTGTTACGGGAAATACCCCAATCCTGAACATTTTCAAGCCAATCACCAAAACGGCCCTTGCCAATAGAATCAGGAATCCAATTAACAGTATTATTATTTTTAATCAGTTCATCCTTAACCTCAGTCATCTTGATGAACCAAGACTCGCGTGCATAATAGATAAGTGGTGTATCACATCTCCAGCAATGTGGATATTCATGCTCGAACTTGGGAGCATCAAAAAGCTTGCCTTCCTTATCCAAATCCTTGAGAACCTCAGGATCCGCCTTCTTGACAAAGAGTCCTGCATAAGGAGTCTCTGCTGTCATCTCACCCTTGCCATCGACAAACTGAACGAATGGCAAATCATATTTGCGTCCTACCTTGGCATCGTCCTCACCAAATGCAGGCGCGATATGTACGATACCGGTACCATCTGACATTGTAACGTATGTATCACATGTAACAAAATGGGCCTTCTTGTGCTGCTTTGCAGCTGCCTCTCCTGCGCATGTGAAAAGCGGCTCATATTCCTTGTACTCTAAATCAGTACCTTTGTAGGTCTCTAGCACCTCATATGCTGATGCGCCCTCTTCCTCAACAAGCTTGCCAAGTACCTTGTCAGCAAGTGCCTCTGCAAGAATGTATGTATATCCATCAGCAGCCTTCACTCTGACATATGTCTCGTCAGGATTAACACAAAGTGCCAGGTTAGATGGAAGTGTCCATGGTGTTGTAGTCCATGCAAGGAAATACGCATCCTCACCTGTTATCTTAAAACGAACAATCGCTGAGCGTTCCTTGACTGTCTTGTATCCCTGCGCCACCTCCTGTGCAGAAAGCGGTGTACCACATCGAGGACAATAAGGAACAATCTTAAATCCCTTATAGAGCAACTTTTTATTCCAAATCTCCTTCAGTGCCCACCACTCAGACTCAATGAAATTATCATCATAGGTAATGTATGGATTGTCCATATCAGCCCAAAAGCCAACTGAACCGGAGAAATCCTCCCACATACCCTTATATTTCCAAACGGATTCCTTACATTTCTTAATGAAAGGCTCCATACCGTATTCTTCAATCTGCTCCTTGCCATTAAGGCCAAGAGCCTTCTCGACCTCTAGCTCTACAGGAAGTCCATGTGTATCCCATCCAGCCTTTCTAGGTACATATTTGCCCTTCATGGTCTGGTATCTAGGAATCATATCCTTAATTGCACGTGTTTCTACGTGTCCAATATGCGGCTTTCCGTTTGCTGTCGGAGGGCCATCATAGAATGTGTAAGTCTCCCCTTCCTTTCGTGAATCCATTGACTTTTGGAAGATATCATTATCCTGCCAAAATTTAAGTACCTGCTTCTCGCGTTCAACGAAATTCAGGCTTGCGTCTACCTTGTTGTACATATAAAACTAATTCCTTTCTATGAGGATATGCTTTCTCGTCACATATCCCTTATATTTATATGTAGACATCTCCAATCGGAGATTGCCAATACATCAAATTGAATTAAAGAGTATCATCGTATTTATCCAAGAATTCATTACTGTCCTTATCATCAAAATAATAATCACCATCTCCGAAATCATCAAAATCATCGACGTAATCACCATAATTATATTCATAAAAGAAGTCATCAGAAAATGAATTTAAATTGGTAGCGTTGGAGAAAATGTATCCCCATGTTGCAACACAAAGCACAATAGAAAGCACTGATGTGATAATCCCGGCAATCGCCATTCCCCTGCCGACATGCTTTCTCTGCACCAAATGGATAATACCAAAAACTATTCCAAGAACGGCAAAAAGTATATTAACAAAAAGTAAAAACAGCACTAAAGCAATAATTCCCATAACAAGAGAGGCTATAGCCAGACCTGTGCCCTCATTTGTCCTAGGCTGATTGCTGTATACCGGGCCATTATAACCATTATTGTACTGATAATTATATGGATTCTGTCCGTAATTAGGATTCTGATTATATCCCATATTAGGGCCATAATTATTTTGATTATAATTGTAGCCCTGAGTCTGTCCGCTATTATTTTGATAGCTCTGATTATTCCCAACATTTTGGCTATATGAATCCGAAGAATTATTATCCGCCCAAGTAGGCTCATCCTCCTCTTCAAATATATTGGTATAACCACCATCTACAGGCTCTGTCTGATTTGTAGATGTATTTTCTGTATCCTCATCAAAGATATTGTTATATTCGCTCATAAAATATCACCTCACGTATATATTCTAGTACACCTAATCTTAATAATGATAACCTTTTAGAGCCCATTTTACAAGATTTTGTGCTTAAGGCTAAAAGACGGTGTTTAGAAAAACTATTTATAATTAACACAAGAAAGAGTTTTGCATGCAAAACGTAAACAGTGCGAGCCGGCAATTGCTGCAAGCAATTAACTTCTTCTGACGGCGAGACACCTTATACAAAGCGTAGCTTGTTTTTTTACTTTATAGGAATTACAAAGTGATTTCTTATTAAGTAAAAAAGGCAGAGCCAAAAGCTCTGCCTTACGAAAACATATCTCAAACTCCCTATTTTTCAAGTCTCTTCATCTGTCGTCTTGTCCTAAAATTTTCAAGCTTAACTTTTAAAAGCTTGATTCGCAAATTTAGAATTTTCATCAGCGATCACCCCTTTTTTCACTCAGCGGCCATGTATAATCCTATGCACAGGCTCCCCTCCTGCAAATCCACTCTATATCTCCCTCAAAAATAGAATGGTGGCCATCAAGGAAACAGCCCAAACCTCAAATGGCACTATTGATTCACATGGATTTGAAGATTACGTGATATATCTGTGATAAATCTGTGTCCAACTTCTAACTATACTTTACAACAAAAAACGCCAGACACAATAGGTCTGGCAAGTTTTTGCTAATAATGGCAAATTATTTATCTATAAGCTCGGCAGCAATTTCTGCAGCCTTGCGCTTTGCTTCGAGCACAACAATTCCTATACCACCGGCTGTTGGAGCGGCAATAAAGGTCGCCCACCAAGCGCGCTTAAGCAAACCCTCTTTTGTAATTTCGATAGAATCAGAAGTATCAGAGGAATTATCGGATGTATCAGTATCTGCTATATCCTCCACCTCAGGCAGAATATCCTCTAAATCAACAGTCGCCAGGGCGCCACCCGAATGAGCACCAGATAAAGGTGTATCAGCATCCTCAATCACTATTGTATCCTCAGGCTCGTCCTCAAGCTCCTCCTCTTCAAGCTCCTCCTCTTCAAGCTCTTCCTCCATCTCTTCTACAATCTCAAATATTGATTCACTCGAATCCGACGTAGAAGCATCTGAGGAAAAGACTGTATATTTTGCATCATAATTGCTTTGTGCCAGCGTAAGATTATCCCTTGCGCTCTGCAAATCCAATATAGCCTTATCGTAATTATTTCTAGCCTTTTCCAACTGCATCTGCCAATAAGCCACAACAGCAAGTGAATACGTGGAATCATCCTTATTCATACCGGAAATCTTGTCTTCGTATTCCTGAAGCCGTAATTGCGCCTCATCCACCTCTGCTTGAGCCTGTGCAATATCTTCAATCAAATCCTGATACTGCTGTAACTGCTGTCGCAAATCCTTAAGATAATCAGAAAAATCTGTGACAGTATAAGAATAATTTGTATAAGTCTCGGTGTATGAATCATCACTACTTTCGGTAATACGATAAATATAATCAACATAGTATTGATAGAGCCTGTCAATATCAATACTGCTATTACTTTGGTCAATTCCAATGACTTTGTCTGTGTCCGTATTATATTGATCAGCAATTGCCTGCGCTATTACTGCAGCAAGCGCCTCCTCTTCGGAATCGTATTTTACACCCGACACTGTAGAATTAATTACATATTCCTTGATATATCCATCGACCAACTTGTCATATTCAGCTGTAAAATTGCCTGTAACAGTATAGCCATGGCCTACATAATAAGTATTCGAGCTATAATTGTAAGTTATTGAAGTTTCGGTGTATCCATTTGACTCCGAGAACTTATTATTAAGATGATTTAAATTAGAGGCATTGCCTCTTTCAATCGCTACGGCCTCGTTTTTTGAAGTAATCCCAGATGTCCAAACAACCGAATGATTATGACGATATCTGGGCGCATAAGTACCGCTAACACTCCAGTATGAGGACGTATTGATTGTAGTGGCAATTACATCGTATCCTGACAATGCACTATCAGCAGCATCAGTAGCATCGGCCTCTGAAGCAAATCCATCTGCAGAAATCTGTACCCCATTAACATAGGTATACACATACTTTGTAGTATAATTAGTGATTTTGCGAACATAATTGCCATTTGCATCAAAATACGAAACAACTACCGCATCCTTTGTATCATCAATAACCTCCTCAACCAAGGTAGCCTCTGAAGTCTCTCCATTAAAAGAATATGTAGTTGTCTCACTATCAAGGCCATCAGTTGTAGCCTCACTCCAGTCTCCCAACACTACATACGTGTAAGAAATCTGCTGTATATCATCATCCGACAATCCGAGAGCTACAAGCGCGTCACGAGTATAATAAGAACCGTTGTACTCATACCTGCGCACCGCACCGCCACTAGCCTCGAGCGAATCTACATCCTCCTGGCTGAGTCCAACTGTATTACCATCCGCATCAACATACTGATACTGAGACGTGCTGTCATATATCTCCTGTAATGACGCCTGCGCCGATTCAAGCAATGCCTTCTGTTCTGCTAGCTTGGCCTGCTTTTCGGCAAGCTCCTGCCTAGCCTGATTTAAATCGGCCTCCGCCTGCGCCTTATTATCCGAGTATGCACTCATAGCAGAATCATAGTCAGCCTTAGCCTCCTGATAAGAAGCAAGCGCATCATCATACTCGTCCTTAGCAATATCTACCTGAGACTGCGCAGAGTCTACAGATGCCTGAGCGGTAGCTATAGCCTCCTGAGCCTCAGCCTGGCTGCCACCCTCCACAATCTCAACAGCAGAATCAGCAGATTCCAATGCCTGATAAGCAACCTGCGCAGCGGCGTCCGTTATCACCACAGTAGAATCCACGGTATTATCCGCATCAGCTGCAGCCTCATCTGCCATAGCAGCCGCAGCCTCTATGCCTGCAACATCATCACCAATACTAGAAATAGCCCCATCATCAGTAGATGATGCGGCTTCATTTTCTGAATTGCTTTCTGTATTAAATTCCGTATCTGTAACTACATCATCGAACTCTGCCGCATAAACTATCCCACCTGCCGGGCACACAAGTGTTGCTGCGGACAATCCGAGTGCCATAGTTCTGACAGCGGATTTTCTCATAAAAACTATTTTCCCTCTTAATTATTTATCAATCAACTCTAACTCAATGTATAACAAAAGTATTGCCAGACACAAGTGTCTGGCAAGTATTTATTATTTTTGGCAAAACCAAATTAACGATTTGCAAATCTATAATCACTAATCTGCTGCGCAATAGTATTCATTTTTCTAGATGAAATTGGATAAACACTCTTGTCATCCAAGTATACATCACTGCCCTCAATTCTGTCCACAAAATCCATATTGATGATTATACCTCGATTCACCATAACAAAGCGCTTATCATTCCCGGTGAGCTCCAAAAACTCTCCCGATGTAAGGCGTATCCTTGCATTATCACCGGCAGATTCCGCTATATCCAGATAATGTCCATCAGTAGTGACACTTATTATATCCTTGAGATATATCTTCCTCTCAATGGAACCAATATTAAGCTTTACGAAAGCTTCATCCATTGGCGTGTGCTGTATTATCTCATCCATCACCTGCTCAATTCTATCTATCGTAAAAGGCTTGGTCACATAATCAAATGCATGTAATGAAAAAGCATCCGGATAATGCCCTTCTGAGGCCGTCATAAATATGAGAAAAGTCCTCTCAGTTAGCTCCCTAAGTTGCTTGGCTGTCTCTATACCATCCATATCCGGCATATAAATATCCATGAATACAATATCATAACGCTTGGACGACAAAGCATTTATAAAATCAGGACCGTTGTCAAATTCCTCAACCTCAAAAATAAGCTCCTTCTTTTCTGCAAGCTTACCTATCATCATCTTTAGCTGCATGCGAAATATATTTTCATCGTCTATTACCGCAATTCTCATAAGCACCCCCATATTTATTATAAAATTGTTTACTAGCAAAACATTACCGCAGACATTATATCTATTTTCTATCTTAGGCTTTGTAGCCATATTTTACCACACAAACCTTTTTATTTCAGACAAATCTATTAATTTCGCTATAAATAATTCTACATTATTGTATTTACAGGTAAAATTCCTTAAAATCATTTTAGATTTAAAATTTCGAAATTTAATGATAAATAAAGCAAAAGTTAAAAATGAGTTTGAACATAATAAAGCTCATTTTGACTCTCATATCATTATATGTATTTTGGGGGACAATAATGTATCTATATATAAACCTGTTAATTTTCTTCTTTGGAATCACTTCCATGTATTTAGGAATTTCATTCACTACCAGAGAAGCCAACAATAAAAATCTTTTCAAATTTTCGGTTCTAGTGCTGGCCCTAGGCAATGCTTTATGCTGTATCGGATACTCCGTTATGGCAATTATCACCAATATCAGAGCCGCCTTCGTATTTAGAGATATAGGATTACTTGGAATTAATATATACATTCTCGCAGAAATTATACTTATAACAAGCTGTCTTGATTTCTCTAAGAAGGCTGAGTACCTTATTATAATTGTAATTTCTATGGCTATCATTGCCGATTTGGTCATATGGGGACATCCTAATGCCAATACATACTACAGAGCCGGTGGTATGACACTTTTTGTATCTAACGATCCATACAGGCATCTTTATCACAGCACCTATATGATTATTCTTTGCATATTCCTTCTGATGCTTGGATTACTATGGGCTATGCGTGCGAAATATAGGCGAGATAAACAATTCGTATTTCTCGCATTTGCGTCCAATTTCATTTTAGCAGTAACCGGTTTTTCAAATTTATTTACACCACACATTTTTTCTTCTACCCATATTATGTTTTGTTTGGGTATAACCATTGCATTTACTGTCTTCTATCGTGGTGCCAGCAGGTATACAACATTCCACATCACGATTAATGGAATCAGTAAGGACATCTTTTCAACAATTAACGCAGGGCTTTTAGTCTTTGACACCGAGGGTAAACTAGCTCTTTCAAACGAGTATGCGAAGAAACTGTTAGGTATTGATACTCACTCCGAACTAGACAGAATATACAAAATATTTAACGTCGACAAGAAGACCGCCTTCATTATGCGCGAGCAGGCAATCAACGACTCTGATTTAGATTACAGATTAACCGCGGTTGAAACAGGCAAGGTTGTCCTTGTCAATTTTGCTTGCAAATTCGACAAAAATAACGACCCTCAATGTTTTATTCTCGTTGCCACAGATCTGACAGAAGAAAATCGACTGATAGAAGAGGCGCAGACAGCAAACGTCGCAAAGTCTGCCTTCATCAGCAATATTTCGCACGAAATCAGAACGCCTATCAACGTTATTCAAGGTATGAACGAGTTGATTTTGCGTGAATGCAAAGACGATACCATTTTAAAATATTCAGAAAACATAAATGTCGCCAGTCGCAATCTAATGTCACTCATTAATGACGTGCTGGATTTTTCAAAAATTGAATCAGGCAAAATCGATGTGGTAAAAAGCCATTACAATATCGGTTCTATGCTTAATGACAGCTATAACATGGCTCTGAATCTTGCCAAAAACAAGCACCAGAATTTTGACTTAATATGCGACCCAAATATCCCTTCGCAGCTTTCCGGCGACGATATTCGAATAAAGCAGATTCTCTCAAACCTACTTTCAAATGCCATAAAGTATACAGAGGAAGAAGGAACTATCACTCTAAAGGTCACTCAAAAGCCAGTGGATGACAGTCATATCGTACTTGTTTTATCTGTAATTGATAACGGCATAGGAATTAAAAACGAGGATCAGTCTCATGTTTTTGATACATTCCAAAGAATGGAATTAGAAAAGAATAGAACTATCCAGGGCACAGGGCTTGGACTCGCAATTACAAAAAATCTGGTAACGCTTATGCACGGCACAATCAACCTCGAAAGCACATATGGAATGGGCTCTAATTTCACTGTTGAAATACCTCAGGAAATAATTGACGTCAAACCTGTGGGAGATATCAGCGAAAAATACACTGATGAAATTTCAAAAGCTCACCAGGTTTCATTCGTCGCACCTGACGCACGCATTCTCACTGTTGATGATGTCCAAATGAACCTTGATGTTTTTGTAGGATTGCTCAAACCAACCAAGATAAAAATCGACACTGCTTTAAGCGGCAAATCTGCATTAGAGCTTATATCAAACATTAAATACGATATTATATTCCTAGACCATATGATGCCAGAAATGGACGGCATAGAAGTGCTACATCGGATGCATGAGCTTATACATAATCCAAACTCTGACACACCTGTTCTCATGCTAACCGCTAATGCTATGATGGGTGCCGATCGAAATTATCTCGAGGAAGGATTTACAGACTATCTTTCTAAGCCAATCAAGCCTAGCGCCCTCGAGAAAATCGTCTGCAAATATCTACCTGATAATATGATACAAAATATCGAGAAAGAACCGATAAAAGAAGTATCGACTGATTTTCTGTCTAAAATCAACTTTCTCGATACAGATGCGGCAATGGAATTTGCCGCCGATGATCAGGAATTTTTAAGGCAAATTTTAAACACCTACATAACCGAGGATAAACGACCTCAGCTAGAAGAATTATTCAAAAAAGAAGATTGGCCAAACTACCAAATTGTAGCCCACGCACTAAAGGGCACCTCTCGCACAATCGGAGCAAATCAATTATCTGAGGCTGCTAAGGGACTGGAATTCGGTGCAAAAGAAGGCAATATTGAATACATTAAGCTGCATCACGCAGAAGTAATGGATGAATATGGCATATTGCTGGATAAATTAAAGAAAGCTCTTGTATGATAAGACAAGAGCTTTACAATTAATATATTCTATATACCTTAAATTCGTTAATTAAACGGAAATAAGTGAACTATCACTAGATATTAAAAATGCTGGTGGCGGGACTTGAACCCGCACGACGTTGCCGCCAACAGATTTTGAGTCTGCCTCGTCTGCCAATTCCGACACACCAGCGTACGCGAATTATTATACTAAATCGGTTTCTGGATTTCAATAGTTTTGTTCATTAATATTTAAAATTAAAAATCAGATCTATCACGGGCAAAATTTAACATTGCCCGCAGATAGTCTTCACCAGAATTACAATAAATTATCTACTATATGAAGTTCATCAAACGTAGCCAAATAATCTCTGATTGTCTCCGGTCGGCGAATCAACTTAAAAGAACCATCCTCCTTCAAAAGCACCTCGGCACTTTTTAACTTTCCATTATAATTGTAACCCATAGAATATCCATGAGCTCCGGTGTCATGAATAAATAGAATATCGCCCAAGTCGATCTGAGGAAGCTGTCTGTCGACTGCAAATTTATCACAGTTTTCACAAAGAGAGCCGGTTATATCGTATACCCTGTCAGCAGGCGCATTTTCCTTTCCGAGAACTGTGACATGATGGTATGAGCCATATACCGCAGGTCTCATCAAATCCACCGCACAGGCATCCACGCCAATATACTCCTTATAGATGTGCTTTTCATGAATGGCCGTAGTTACTAAACCGCCATATGGCCCCATCATGAAACGCCCCATCTCAGTATATATAGCGACGTCTCCAAGGCCAGCCGGCACGAGCACTTCATCAAATACCCTATGGACTCCCTCGCCTATTTTTGCAATATCGTTTGCTTTTTGATCCGGTCTATAGGCAATACCAACTCCGCCTGACAGATTAACAAAGGATATCTTTATTCCTGTCTGTTCCTTTAGCTCTACGATAAGCTCAAAAAGTGTTTTGGCTAGAGTCGGATAGTAATCATTTGTAACTGTATTCGATACCAGAAACGCATGGATACCAAACTCCTCTACGCCCTTGTCGCGAAGCACCTGATACGCTTCAAATATCTGCTCTTTTGTCATACCATACTTGCTATCTCCAGGATTGTCCATGATGCCATTAGCAAGCTCATACACTCCACCGGGATTGAAACGACAGCACATCTTCTTCGGAAAATGTCCTACTACATTTTCATAGAAATCGATATGCGTAAAATCATCAAGATTGACGATAATGCCAAGATTGTCAGCATACTTAAACTCCTCAGCAGGTGTATCATTGGAAGAAAACATGACATCATCCCCTTTGAAGCCAAGCTCATCAGAGAGTGCCAACTCAACATATGATGCACAGTCTACTCCACAGCCCTCTTCCTGCAATATCTTAAGGATAAAAGGATTAGGGTTGGCCTTTACCGCAAAATACTCTTTAAAGCCCGGATTCCAACTAAACGCCCTGTTTACTGCTCTGGCATTCTCACGTATTCCCTTTTCATCATATATATTAAATGGTGTCGGAATCTCCTTTGTGATCTCATCGATTTTTTCTTTTGTAACAAACGGTGTCTTCATAAAATATTATTCTCCATTAGTGATAATTAGTGATAATTAATGAATACATGAAGTATATCCATTTTAAAAAAATTATCGCAAATCTTAGTAACTTTTTTGATTAGAATCATTGACATTACCATGTAATTTTGATAATCTTTTTCTTGCTGATAAGCAAGCTGATGTGGCTCAGAGGTAGAGCACTTCCTTGGTAAGGAAGGGGTCACGGGTTCAATTCCCGTCATCAGCTCTTTTTATTTTTCTCTTAAAGCTAATAAAGCTAAGCCTTCTTTACTGCGCTAAAGTGTAGCTTATTTTAGATTCAAATGCAAGCATTAGATAGAGTAAACTTTCTACCAATTGAATTGAACGGGAAAACATTTAGATATGGATATATTAGATAGAAAATCTAAATGATAAACAAGTCAAGAATTTACTGACATCTGGTTTTATTCTTCCCAAAACAATTCATCTAAAGTTTTATCTAATGCCTTACAAATCGAAATGCATAATCCTATTGTAGGGTTATAGTCTCCTTTTTCAATTGCATTTATAGTCTGTCTAGAAACCTGACATATATCTGCTAATTGCTGCTGGGACAAATCTTTACCTGCTCTGGCGGCTTTCATTTTAAGATTCTTCATATTCATCACCATTTTTATCAATTTGCTTCTTTACAATCATTGAAATCAAAATAATAGAAAACAATACAGTCACAATAATGTTTATAAAAAATCCTGTTACAAATCCGTTTTCTTGAATACCCTGCCTATAATTTATACCTGCAGAAAAGATATTTGCAGCAATTACAATCAACATAAGACCAACCCATTTTTTGATATTCTGTCCAACCTGTACATATGCATCTTTCAATATGCAATAAACCACATCAACCCCAATGCCAATAAAGGCTGTTGTTAATACAACAATCTGTGGTGAGACAATATCTTTTGTAATACCATAAAAGAAAATAGCGTAAAATGTATTAATCAATATTACTGCGTAACAGCTAATCTGGCTCGCCTGAGCCCTTACCAATAACTGGCGCTCATCATAATGTGTATTATTTTTTTGCATATGACTTTTTTCTAACCACATACGATACAACTATTACTAACACCAACAAACAAATAAAAATAATAATTTCACTCATTATCATTACCTCCGCATAATAAACATATTAGTAGTTCCTCAGCTGATATAATGATACTAGCAATAGGATAGCATTATGTCAAGTATATTTGACATAATGCTATTCCGTTTTATTTACAAATATTGATTACCAACTGAAAATATTTTATTTTTCCAGTCCAACCTCTTCCTTAGCGATTCTGTCAGCCTCCTCATTTCCGGGTATTCCCGTATGAGCTTTCACATGTATAAAATTAACCTTTAATCTGTCCTTTATCTTATTGTATTCCGAAACATAATACTGTGAGATTGGCTTGTTAGTCTTCCACTTTCCGGTTGGCCAACATTCAACGCCCTCATAATCATAAAAAATCGTAAGCTCAGACAGACCTAATTCAACCGCTTTTTGCATAGCCGCTACAGCCCCATGCACCTCGCCGGAGACATTTCTGGAAACGGCCTCATCAGGGTCATTATTATGTCCATGAATTTTAATATCGGGTTCGGTCTCACTATAGTGTAAAAATCCACCAAATCCATAGACCTTTGTGTCCTTATTATATGAACCATCTGTAAAAGCATATACGGCGGGCAAATCAACACTGTTGCCCTTATTATCTACAGTATCGTCAGATACAGTACTATTACCAGTACCACCCATAAAAGCTTCTGCTTCTTCAAGAGTTGGGAAGCTTTTAAAAATCGCACCGGAAAATCCCTTCGTATTCTCTTCGCACTCTTTCCATGTAGAATAAATTCCCGGAACCTTTCCTTCTTTAACCGCATAGAATTTTTGCTTAGTATTACCAGCCATTTAATTTCCTTTCTATTTTACGTAATTAATCAAAAGCTTGAATGTATTCTCGACACCCCTTTTATGAGAACGCTCATATCCGTGGCTTGCGTATACACCCGCTCCAATAAGACCATGCTTTACATCGTAGCCGGCTGAAAGTGCTGCATCGGCATCAGAACCGTAATGTGGATAAACATCAACCGCAAAATCTATATCATTTTCTTTTGCTGTATTAATCAAATCTGAGACTACCTGGTAGTTATATGGACCTGCACTATCTTTGGCACAAATGCTCACCTGTGTCTCTTTGCAATCAAGTCCCTCTCCGATACAGCCCATATCTACAGAAAGAATCTCGGTAACGCCCTCTGGCACTGTTCCGCATGCGCCATGTCCAACCTCCTCATATACTGTAATATGGTGGAACACTCTACGGCTCGGCTTGATACCATTATCTGCAAAATATTTAGCCTGGCCTAATAGAATACCAACTGACAACTTGTCATCAAGGAAACGACTCTTAATATAGCCTGATGCAGTTACTCGAGTACGTGGCTCAAATGCAACAATATCACCTATCATTATTCCAAGCTTCTTGGTGTCCTCTGCGCTGCTGACTTCCTCATCAATCACGACTTCCATACCCTTGAACTCTCTGGTTGTTGTAGCGTAATCTCCATTAACATGAACTGACGCATCATTAAGCTGAAATGTACCCTCGTATACCTTGCCATCACGAGTATAAATACGACAATTCTCTGCCTCGCCATTATTAGGGCTAAATCCTCCCAAATTAGTAAGCTCAAGATTACCATTATCTTTGATCTTGCATACCATTCCACCGAGAGTGTCCATATGCGCCTCTATAAGAAGTGCATCGTCTGTGTCCTCTCCACCTAAATCAACAAGTACTCCACCCTTAGTTGTCATCACAGGATTGTAACCAAGTTTTTTATACTCTTCTACCAAATATTCTGCAGCCCTTGAAGTAAATCCCGTAGGGCTATCAATACCCAAAATATCGACCGACTGCTGCACCATATAATCTACATATTCTTTTGTATTCATGAATCATTACCTCCACATAAAAATCATTTATTCACACGAGATTCAGCTTTTGCAATAAATTTTTCATTATTGATAATAAATCTCTCGTGAGTGCCCTTGCCTATTATCCCATTATCATCCCTGCACTCAACCTCAAACACAAGTCTGCGTCCGTCAACTTCCATAAGAGTAGCTTCACACTTAATATGATTCCCAATTGCACTAGGAGCACTATGTGCAATATTAACCTGCGTTCCGACCGTTCCGCACCCTTCATCAAGCTCAGGCTGAACCGTCTTCCAGCATGTCTCCTCCATCAGTGCTATCATTGCCGGCGTCGCAAATACATCAAGGGTGCCGCTGCCAAAAGCCTTTGCAGTATTATCACTTGTAACTACAGTCTCAGCCTTGCCTTTTAATCCTTTTTCTAACATAAATTCTCCTTTCTATTATCCATGACTTTTTGTGGGCTGCTTAAGGAAAAAGCCCACAAAAATCCCGCTTTGCGGGACAACATTTCTCCTTCGGATAAATGTTGGTATTGTCCGGTTCTTGATTTTCTGAGGAAAATCAAAAACCTATGACTTTTTGTGGGCTGCTTAAGGAAAAAGCCCACAAAAATCCCGCTTTGCGGGATAACATTTCTCCTTCGGATAAATGTTGGTATTGTCCGGTTCTTGATTTTCAATAATCTATGACTATACAGTCAACTAATCAATTTTATTAAACTTAAAATTCTCACCGCTATATTTTACTCTCTATGGTTTAGTGATTCAACAATATAAGGAGACTCGCACATTTAAAATTACCCACGCAATGTGCTAGTCGGGTTCACGATTCATTTCATAAATCGTGAAATTAAAAGAGTTTTGCTTTTTATAATCAAAAAGACTCCAAGCAAATTGCCTGAAGTCTTTTTAGAAAGAACACTTCCCGGTATTGGGATAAAATCTAACATTTTTTTAAATAGATAAGAACACTATCAAAATCTGTCTGGGAAGGTCTCAATGACAAGCCACCATTTAATAATGCCTGACCTGTCGATATATTTGAATATTCGAATTCATCATTCAAATAACAAATATCATAATGAGCATATGGATCAAGACCAGGTATGCTCAAGTGCGTCGGAAGCTGATTTGCCTCCACATTGTGGTATACCGCACTAATTAATGCCTCTGATTTGTCATCAGTAACCATAAACCACGCAGTACAACTATCATCCGGAGTGGATAAGCGATAATAGTCTCCCTGCTGAATTATATGATAAAGCCTTTGGAAGGTACTAATTTGTTCCCTTACCTGGTCTTTTTCCACCGATGTCATTTTGGTAATATCCAGCTCATACCCAAATGTACCTGCCATAGCCACCACCGATCTGGTCTTTAGCGGTGTATTCCTGCCTGTCTGATGATTCGGCGATGCAGAAACATGAGCACCCATCGTAGAAACAGGATAACCAAATGATGAGCCGTACTGAATAGACAATCTATTAATCGCATCTGTATTGTCACTCAACCAAATCTGAGGCGTATAATACATCATGCCTGCATCAAATCGGCCACCGCCGCCACTGCATCCTTCGAATAAAACATTTTCAAATTGCTGAGTGAGTGTCTCCAATACTCTGTATAATCCCAGTACATACCTATGGGCGAATTCCCCCTGATGAGCTGCATCCAGATAATTTGAATATTTATCACATATACTGCGATTCATATCCCATTTTACGTAGCTTATCGGCGCCTCTGATAATATAGCACCAAGACGAGCAATCATATAATCGCACACATCAGGATTTGCATAATCAAGAACCAGCTGATTTCTTCCGAGAGCAGGTTTCCTTCCTGGAGATTGTACCGCCCAATCCGGATGTTTCCTATACAAATCGCTGTCCTCAGAAACCATTTCCGGTTCGAACCATACACCAAACTGCATTCCTGTAGCTGTTATTTTTTCGCCAAGTTCCCTAAGTGTACAACCAAGCTTTTCCTCGTTTGCAAACCAGTCGCCCAAGCCGCTGTTGTCATCATCTCTTTTGCCAAACCAACCATCATCCATAACAAACAGCTCCACGCCCATATCGTGAGCCTCGGTAGCTATCTCAACAAGCTTCTCACCTGTGAAATCAAAGTACGTAGCCTCCCAATTATTAATAAGGACAGGTCGACGCACACTATTCCACTTACCTCTTACAATATTTCTGTTGATTGCCTTATGATAATTGCGACTGAGCTGCCCCAATCCCTCATCAGAATATGTAAGCAACACTTGCGGCAAGCATAAATTCTCGCCAACTTCCAATAACCATTCAAAATCATCAGGATGTATCCCCATGAGAAATCGAATGCCACCTGTCTGGTCCTTTTCTATCTCAGTCAAATACTCCCCACTGTATAAGAACGAAAATCCGTAACATCCTCCATGAGTCTCTGTAGCATGCCTATCACAGACAATTGAGAATGGATGATAATGATGACTGCTGGTTCCTCTCACACTACCCAAGGACGTAATTCCATGCTCTATGTCGCTGCGGGTGAAATTTCTTTCCATCGCATGTCTTCCCGTGAAGCGGATTAACTGATAATCCCCAAAAGGAATATCCAGATTAACTGAAGCTGCCTTTTCTATAGTAAGCAAATCCTTACCATTATTCTTTAATTCAACATTTCTGCCGATTATATCAAGCTCATCAATTATGCTATACCAGAGCTCTACGATAAGGCCATTAACCTCATCCTCGAGAGTCACACATAGACTTTCATAATTATCATTATTATCTGCTGACGAATGTATGGCAGGAAGACCAGTAATACTATGCAAACCCTTTTCTATTCTATGGCCCTTATAGTGAAGTGAACAGGTTTTGTTTCCGCCGGCTTCCTTTACCTGCAATCCGGTAATGCGATAATCTCCTGTGCCAAAACAACTATATTCCTGCGGTAGATAATCCAAAGAATATTTACGATCATCCTTCCCCGCCTCATATGGATTTCCCGAGAAGCCTCTGTCCATATACACAAGCTCCTGAGACATATCAGTATCACCAATTTTAGCCCCATAGAATGTGTGAATTAAATTTTGGTACTTATCTATCTTCATCTGATAAGTTGAACTTTTAGTCTCAATATTAATAAGATTTCTCTTTGGGTCCCATACGATTGCCATTACAATTTACCTCCTGAAGTTGCAATACCCTCAACGAACTGCTTCTGGAAAATAATATAAATCACAACCATAGGCACAATTGCAAGTACTGCAGCTGCCATCATTGCAGGATAATCGCTACCATATTGTCCCTGCATCTTTGCAAGTCCTGCTGACAATGTTGTAGTCTGCGAATTAGTACATACAATCATTGGCCACATCAAATCCTTGAACGCAAACAATGATGTAAAGATGCCTAACGAAACCATTGATGAACGTGTAAGTGGAAGCATTATAAAAAGAAATCTCTGGACTACATTAGCTCCATCAATTGCTGCTGCCTCCTCAAGTTCCTTGGGCAATCCCTGATATGCTGTCTTAAGCAAATATGTACCAAATGCTGTTACAAGTCCCGGAAAAACAAGTCCGGCCACTGTATTAAGCCATCCTAATTTAGATACCATAATGTACTGAGGAATGATGAAAATCTGAGAAGGAATCATCATTTGAATCAGTATCAGAGAAAAGAAAAATTTCTTTCCGGGGAAATTCAATCTTCCAAATGCGTATCCAGCCATTGTTGCTGTCAAGCATGCACATACAACTCTGAAGAAGATCATGAGAATTGTATTCTTATATAATGTAATAAAATTGTAGCTCCTCCATACCGTTGCAAAATTTTCCCAATGCCATCCATTATGAGGGAAAATATAAAAAGGAGATACAGAAATAGCCTCCTGATTGGTCTTTAATGCTGTAAGAACCATCCAAAGGAATGGAACCAACATTATTACTGCCATAATAACCAGCACTACGTAAATAACAACGCGATTACTTTTGCTTGTTTTCATGTTGATCCTCCCTTCTAATTATAAAATACAAACTTCTTTTCACATTTCTGCAAAATGAAGGTAACTATCATAATAAATACTACAAGTACCATAACTACCGCTGCGCCATAACCCTTGTTACCATTTGTAAATGCATATGTGTAGAAAAGGTACACTATAGACTGTGTCTTGTCCAATGCCACGTTGGTTTTGTCCATTACCATGTACATTAAATCAAATATTGTAAGTGCTCCGATGATTCTAGTCTGAACGATAAAAAACGTTGTAGGACTAAGTAACGGAACTGTTATATTAAAAAACTGACTCACCGGGCTTGCCCCGTCTATCTCTGCCGCCTCGTAATAATCCTTTGGAATCTCCTGGAGGCCGCCAATAAACAATACCATGTTATATCCAATGATTGACCATACGCCAATTACGCCAACTGAAATCCAGGCGATACTTGGATTCGAAATCCACGCTATATCTGTGTGAAAAATATTATTTAATAATCCAAACTGCTGATTGTATAACCATTTCCAAACCATGGCTACGGCTGCAGGAGCACAAACCATAGGGAGGAAAAATATTGTGCGGAAAAATGATTTTCCTGCAATCTTTTGCTGTAATAAAACAGCAAGAACCAACGAAATAACAATACCAAACGGAACCTCTATCAATGTATATTTGATTGTATTCCAAAGAGCCTGCCATGTTTCAGATGCTGCAAGAACAGCTTTGTAGTTATCAAGTCCTACAAATATATTTCCTCTACCAAAATCACCGGTCTTACAAAATGACTGGTAGAAAGTCTGAATAGCAGGATAAAAATTCAAAATAATAAGTCCCAACATAGTTGGAAAAATAAATAGCAATCCCCAAAAAGCCTCTTTCTTTTGGCTGACTGTCATTTTCTGTTTAGCACCTTTGTTTTTCTTCATAATTTATCCACTCCATATAAATGATATGAGCATTTCTAAAAACAAGTCACTGCAAGAGATTATCTTCTTGCAGTGACCCAATTAAATCAATTACTCTGCTGCAATTGCATCTTCGATAATCTGCTGTGCATTCTCACAAGCCTGTGACATTACATCCGGATCATCAGGATTCTGCCATGCATCAAGGAAAGCTCCTGTCTGCTGGAGCGCATCCTCCCAAACAGTTGTCTTTCTAGTATAAGGACGGAAGAATAAATCGCCTTCTTCCTCAGCGCGAACAAATGCTGAAACATCCATGCCTTCAAATGCGTTAGAGAAATCCTCTGAAACACCCTTCATGCCGCCCATTGTTACACCGAGCTCTGCCTGCATCTTCTGTCCTTCTTCTGAGCAGAAGTAAGCAATCAAATCGTAGCATGCCTGTGGATCCTCAACATCTGCACTTGCTGCCCATCCAAGTCCGTTATAAGCAGAATATCTCTCGCCTTCATCGCATGTGCCGTTGCCATTTGTGTCAGCATATGGAAGCATTGCCCATGCATAGTCATCTGAATTCTCTGCAGTGTAGAATGTGTTAATCATCCAAGAACCCTGGGTAATCATTGCTGTCTTTCCTGAAAGGAATAATGAATCAGTACCTGTCTCAGAAACTACTGACTGAGGTGCGCCAACTGTAAGAAGCTGTCTAACCATCTCCATACCTGCCTTGCCCTCGTCAGAACCAATTGTTGTACCCTTGTGATCATCTGTAATTACCTGAGCGCCGTAATCATAAACAAGGTTGTACCAACCATCCTGGTTGTTAGATGTATTCATAGCCATTCCATATACTTCGCCATTTGATGCCTCTGTAATTGTCTTGGCTGCCTCGTACATATCCTCCCATGTCCAATCATCTGTTGGATAATCTACACCATACTCATCAAATATTGCCTTGTTGTATAGAAGAGCGATTGTGTCATGATCCTTTGGTAATGCATACTGCTCTCCATCACTGTTATAGAGATCCCAAACGCCCTCATAATACATATCCTCTGATACGTCATCATCAGCTGCGATGTAATCTGTCAAATCCAAAAGGATTCCATTCTCCATATACATCTGTGCTGTGTTTGAATGCATCCAGAATACATCCGGCATCTCTCCGCCTGAAGCACCTGCCTCAAGAAGTGTCCAGTAGTTGTCCCAATCAACTACTTCAATAGTAACCTTAACCCCTGATGTCTCAGTCCACTTGTCAGCAATCTGCTGCAAACCGTCTTTCTGGTTGTTATCCCAGATATCGATTTTGATTTCGCTCATTGAGTATGAGCCGTCGCTTGAGCTAGTGCTGCTTGAGCTTGAGCTACTGCTTCCACAACCCACCAATGAAGCAAGCATTGTTGCTGCCAAAAACAATGAAACTGCTTTCTTTTTCATAGAACTTTTCCTCCTAATATATTGTTTCCAGTTCATAAGCTTATATTACTGTTTTACATCAACACATAAAATGTTATAATTCGCATATAAATTTGTCATTTTGTGACATCACATATTTTTGACTTTGTGGAGAAATTTTTTATGATTCAGAAACTCTCAGATAATGGCTACGATAAACGATGGTTCTTAGACTTTGATAATTCTAATGATTTTTACCTCTATGAGATCGGAACTTACAAATGTCCTCCCTGTTATGGCTATGGCCCCGCCATACGTACAAGAGACATTTTTCATTTTGTCATTTCAGGGAAGGGCACTCTGTATATAGACGACAATATATATTCTATTAAGGCCGGGCAAGGCTTTTTAATTCCTGCAAATGTAAAGGCATATTACGAGGCCGACAATGATGACCCCTGGCACTACATGTGGATACACCTTGGTGGAGCAAGACTGTCAGAAGCCCTCTACAGCGCCGGCATCAACGAACATCAACCTGTTTTTTCCTCAACAAGCCCTACCGACAAAATACAAACTATATTCAATGAGATTTTTGATAATAAGGATGATGAATACTATTGCATTGGGAAAATATATGAATTTATGAGTTTTTTGACCAACACCTCAAAATCTCGTGTTGCAATTGAAACAAGCCCTCAGCTGAACTATGTCAAGAAAACAATTAAATATATTCAGCTTAAATATTCAGAGGCAATACACATTGATGATATTTCTAATTCATGCGGACTGAATCGCAGCTACCTCAGCAGGCTTTTCAAAGATGCCACCGGCAGCTCTATCCAGGAATACCTAATGACATACCGTATGAAGACAGCTGTAAAACTGATGAAAGAAACAGACAAAACCATTCAGGATATTTCATTAGCTGTAGGCTATAATGATATTTTCACTTTTTCAAAAGCCTTTAAAAAACATTACGGTACTCCACCTAAGGAGTACCGTAAGCATCTTACTAATTAATATTGCATTGACTGGTAAAACAACATATTAAACCAATGTTTTAAGTTCTTCTACTATGTCACCCATTTTCTTTAAAGCAGCCTCTATAGGTGCAGGTGTAGTCAAATCTACGCCTGCAATCTTTAAAAGCTCTACCGGCGCATCCGTGCATCCACTTGAAAGAAATTCTTTATAGCGCGCTACAGCAGGTTCACCCTCTGTAAGTATCTTCTCTGCGATAGCTACCGCGGCACAGAAAGAAGTCGCATACTGATATACATAGAAATTATAATAAAAATGAGGTATACGTGCCCATTCATATGCTATCTCATCGTCGGAAATCATATCCGGACCATAATACTTGGCATTAATCTCTTTATATATATTGCTGAGATTCTCAGCATTGAGACTCTCACCTCGCTCAACCATCTCATTTGTTTCCTTTTCAAACTCAGCAAACTGTGTCTGACGATATACAGTAGCTTTGAAACTGTCGAGATAATGATTGAGCAAATATGCTCTTTCCTTTTTATCCGTGCAATTCTTTAATAGATATTCTAACAACAATATCTCATTACAGGTAGAGGCAACCTCAGCAACAAAGATTTTGTAACCACTATATATATATGGCTGCTTACTATTAGAGTAATGACTATGCATTGAATGTCCCATCTCGTGAGCTGTAGTAAACATATCATCAAAGGTGTCGTTGTAATTAAGTAACATATAAGGATGGCATCCATAGGCTGTGGCAGAGTACGCACCTCTTTGCTTGCCTTGATTTTCATAAACATCAATCCATCTATTAGCAAATCCCTCTTTAAGCAAAGCGACATAGTCATCACCCAATACGGCCAACGCCTCACATATCGTCTCCTGAGCCTCCTCATAGGTAACCTTCCTTGCAGTATCAGGAAGCATTGGTGTATAAATATCATACATATGGAGCTCGTCTACGCCCAAACATTTCTTTCGAAGTGAAACGTATGAATGTAATTTATCTAGATTTGCATTGACTGTTTTTATGAGATTCTCGTATACCTGAGGGCTTACATTATTCGCATCAACAGCCGCCTCGAGATTAGAACTATAACCTCTGGCCTTGGAATGAAAAATCCTCTGCTTTACCTCTCCGCTATAAATAGCCGCAAAGGTATTGATATAGCTTTTCATTGTAGAATAATATGTTTTAAAAGCATCTTCTCTAACTCGTCTGTCACCGGACATCAACAATGGTACAAATCTGCCGCCTGTAAGAACAACCTCTTCTCCATTCTCATCCCTGATAGCAGGGAATTTTATATCAACATTAGTAAAAGCCTCATAAACCTCGCTTGAAGTATTAGACATCTCTGATGTCATTGAAACCAGCTTTTCCATTTCTGCCGAAAGAGTGTGATCTTTCAATCTCTGAATTTCTTTAATCTGCTTACGATAAAGCTCGAGTCCCGCCTCTTGCTTATAAAATTCCTCAAGAGTAGTATTGTCACATGCTAATATTTCCGGATCTATAAAGGAGAGCTGTGCACCTACATTTGCCATTACGCTAAACATGCGCTGAGTCATACTCTGATGCTTTGTATTACTCTGATCCTGGTCAAATAATCTGGTTGCATAATTAACTGCATATTCAATCTTTTCTGATACATATGCTGATAATTCAAGCACGTGGAAAAGATTTGATGCATTTTTGCAAACCTGTCCTTCATACTCTGCAATCTTTGCTGACTTTTCCTGTATGATTTCCAGGTCCTTTTCCCACAAAGATTCATCCTCGTACATATCTTTTAGGTTCCATGTATATTCTTCCGGAACCTCATTTCGTTTCATTAATTCCTTTGCCATAGCATATCCTCTCTTTACTATTTATTCATGGTAAATAATAGCATAATCGCCTTCATCATTCCATTTACATTATTATCTTACATAAATGCCACCGGAGTTTTTTAGTTTAATTCTAAAGAATCAGAAACATATATTTTAAAATTATGTTCCTTTGCATACTCTCGTGCCTCATTTGCTATATCTGAATCTGTAGCATACTCAAGCACATATGCATCTTTTCCGGCAGATAACACAATTTCTAAATAATTAGTAAAATATTCTCTATCTGTATAGGAATTTATATCAAAGCAATCATTTTCCCAATCAATACAGGTATAGACACTCTCCTGATTAACACCATCTAGAATGTAATCTAAAGAATGGTTTCGGCTGTAGTATTCAGAGACATAAGCATCTCCGCCATTTATAAGAACATAAGTATCCTTCCTTTTTAAATCTTCTAAAATTGATGAAACTCCTTGGAAAATTTCTTCTGTAGGATACTGATAATAAACGTCGCAATTATCTACGAAGTATCCATTCACGCCCTTGTCCATAAGCTCATCGGCTTTAGCCGAAATGAATTCCTGCCATTTATCTTTCGAAACATCTACCCACTGTTCATCTTCCCAGTTTTCGTATGTATCTAGAGTGATATCTTCATAATCACTGTAATAATCTCTAAAACCTTCTATAGAGCCAATATTAAGATACGTATATACGATATGGCCATTAACTTGTAATCTTGAAATATCTTCCTCAGAACAATACTGAGCATCAATAACAATAGTATCGGGTAAATCTTTGTCTAATAAATCCTTTGGATTAGCACCTATATACACACCATACTCTTTTAACGAAGTTTTATTTGTCTTGTCAAAAGATGTGTTTCCAAGAATGCGCTGTAAAAATAAGAATACAAAACCAATTCCTAAAAGCACAGCTAAAATACTTGCAAATATGTAAAATTTCTTTTTTAGATATGCCTTATTGTCCTTATCCGAAATATATTTCATAAGGTTCACCAATCACTCCGAAGAAAACTCCAATAATATAAAATATGATTGAATCCATAATCAAATTCTTTAACCACTCATTGTATTATCCATTTTTTGAGGAAAAATTTTTATTACAGTTAAAGTCACTTTCAACATCTAGCATACTCTATTACGATGATTAATGTAAAGAATACAAACTTTCCAAACCAGCTCGTTTTTAGCTTAAATTTTATATAGTCAAATTTTTTACACAGTTTTTTCAAATATACATTGTATGCTATTAGCATGACACTATATCTATAATCGCATCCGGAAAACGACTTGTTACAGATGTATTAGTAAAGGAGATTTCTATGTCTGATAGTAGAGAAGCCCTTATCATGGGACTAAATCAAGCTATGAAAGGAAATAAAGAGGATGAGTTGGGACGTCAATTCTTTGCCGATACCAACACTCTAAAAACCGGAGCTGTCGGTGGAAATGTTGAAATAAGTGTACTTGTGTCAAAAGAAGAATTCGCAAGAATCGCCTCCGGCGTAGTAAAGTATCATATAACCGATCGACGAGGAGTCGAAGAAGGCAATGATATTATATTTAATGAGGTTGAGTCAGACGGATTCACCCAGACAGGTCACAAGCTCACAAAACGAGTTTTAAATGTAATGTCATATCTACAGATAAAAGGACTTAAAGATAACTATTCTGTGATTTCTTTCTAAAAATAAAGTAAACAGCGTGTCTATTAACTTAGACCGCTTTCTATAAAAAGGCCCCGGGAGACTCCCATAGCTCCCGAGGCCTAATTTTAACTTTGCAGGAAATTACTTTGTTATTCCATATACCAATACGATTACTCCAAGAGCAATACGATACCATCCAAACACCTTGAAATCATGCTTTTTGATGTAGTTCATCAAAAACTTAATTACCACCATTGATACTGCAAACGCAACTAACATTCCAGTAATAAGAATTGCCGCTTCCATACCAGTGAAATGAAACCCAAATTTTAAAATCTTTAAAAGGCTGGCACCCATCATGACAGGTATCGCCAAATAAAAGGTATACTCTGCAGCAACCGTACGAGATACTCCTATAAGTAATGCACCTACAATAGTAGCTCCCGAACGTGATGTACCCGGAAATATTGCTGCAATTAACTGAAACAGTCCGATTAATAATGCCGTAGTATATGAGATATCAGCCACTGTATTAATTCCGGCAGACTGTCCCGCCTTCATATTCTCTATGACTATAAAGGCAACGCCAAAAATGATTAACATAATGGCTACAACAATATAGTTGTAAAACAATTCTTCAAACAAATCATCCCATAACACACCAACTATAGCGGCCGGTACACATGATACTAAAATATGAAACCATAGGACAAATATATCTTTTTTAATCCATGCCCCCACTCCCGTATGGCTGAGCGGAGTTGTATTATTTTTTCTGCCAAACGGCCATATCTTGCTCCAAAAGATTATTACCACAGCAAGAATTGCTCCCAATTGTATAACAACCTGAAACATACTGTAGAAATCATCAGACACATCCAGCTTTATAATCTCATCCAACAGAATCATGTGACCTGTACTACTGATTGGAAGCCACTCTGTAATTCCTTCAACTACTCCAAATAATATAGCCTTTAAAATCTCTAGCATAATTCTCTACTCAAATATTTTCTTTCCAATTATTTCTGTGTTTGATTTCTTCTCGATGCTTCTCTTCTTCCTCAAGCTTTGTCTGCATAATAGCCTCGTTAAGCTGAAGCATCTTGGTATCCATCATCGAGACAATTTCCGAACACTCTCGTAAATCACGACTAATATAATCAGGCGCATTGCCCTCAAACTTGTAATAAATCTTATGTTCGAGGCTGGCCCAAAAATCCATACCAATTGTACGTATCTGAATCTCAACCTTGGTATCGACAGTCTTGTCAGACAAATAGATTGGAATAGTCACTAACATATGATAACTCTTGTAACCAGACGCCTTGGGATTCTTGATATAATCCTTTATTGAAATAACCGTAACATCGGTCTGTCGGCCAATCATTTCAGCTATCTGATAAATATCAGATGTGAATGAACATACAATTCGCACACCTGCAATATCATTGCAATACTCAATCATATTAGGAATTGAAATATCATGACCATTTTTCTTGAGCTTCTTAACAATACTCTCCGGTGTCTTTACTCTAGTCTTGATATACTCAATCGGATTATACTGATGCACCTGTTGGAACTCATCATTGAGAATCTCTACTTTGGTACGAAATTTTTTGATTGCTGACTCATACAGCAGCATGACTGTGTTCCAGGAATTCACTCCATCATCCGGAAACATTCCTAAATCCACGCAAATCACCTCCCCGAATTTCTTCGAGTATATTATATCATAGCCTGCGGCTGTTTACTATTTACAGATTATTACTTTCATTTTCTAATAAATCTTTTATGAGGCAGTCTAATGTAGTAGGCAAGAAATTTAATTCGATGCGTGACAGTCTATTGAAGCCACTTCTTCCTCCGAAGATTCTTCTTCCTTATATACTATGGCCATGCCTAGCAAAAGAACAATTATCAGACCGCCAGTAATAAAAAATATAACATTTGTCGCAAAATGAACCGTTATTAAACCAACTATAAAAGATATAATTGGGATAGCTGCTGCCCCTAACGCATTCATTAAAGCTCCGGTTCTTGCAATATAATCTCGTTCCACAATCTTGAAAAAAGTAGCAGTAATATACGTAGATAAAAGCGAAAATATAAATCCTACTATAATAGAGATTGTTCCTACAACAATATATTTAGCAAGTTCATTATTTATGGTTAGACCAATTAGAGGTAATAATATGTGATAAAATCCCAATACTAATCCAACTGTTACGATTAACTTCTTCCCAGATATCTTATTAATTATCATGGGAAATACGATTGAACCTATAAGCATGCCTGCGCTAATTGTCAAACTGAACACTGATAACATAATTGCATTTGACTTTAACACTTCTGATACCATTGGGGCCTGAAGACTATTAATTGGAACAAAAACCGCATTACATAAAACAGAAAGAAGTATGAAGTTAAATAATAACTTACTTTTAACAATATATTTTCCACCTTCCTTCAGAAGCTTGACATACGAGCTTTTTACAACTGCATCACTGTTCTTTACTTCATGTGTATTCATGGTAAGAATTATTAATGCTGAGCCAAAGAATGTAGCAGCATCAATGCCAACAGCCACTGATACACCGAAAGTTGCAATAATTCCTGCTGCAACAGCCAATCCAACCATTTCAACTACTGTTCCAACGCTAGAACTAAATGATACACCATAATCTATTGTTTCTTTACTCAAAACTCTTACTACCACTGCACTAGAACATGGCATTCTAAATGCTTCAGCACTTGAAATTATGACCTGCTAAACTAATTTTGTAACACCTTTGCATAGTTTGATATACTACTATAAGTAAAGGAGCATGTTGCAAATGAAAAACGATTCAAAGTACTCCTCTGAACTCAAGCAGGAAGTAATCCGCTTGCACTTAGAGGAAGGTAGAACTGTCAAAAGCCTT
>FLNY01004823.1_pt1 | contig 53381 bp, 46 predicted proteins | sample 1140381 | NCBI WGS metagenome assembly FLNY01 (sample SAMEA3878172, study PRJEB12797) | bioreactor metagenome | biome: Moose rumen | place: Sweden | collected 2011-10
CCAGAGGGTGCGTCACCTACGTGTTACTCACCAGTCCGCCGCTCTAGGCACCCCGGAGGGTGCTTGCCGCCCGACTTGCATGCTTAAGACGCGCCGCCAGCGTTCGTTCTGAGCCAGGATCAAACTCTCCATGATTATTCTAAAGCCCCGAAGGGGCTGAAGATTACCACTGAATCATTTATCGCTGACCAATTATCAATATGTTAAAATTGATTAGGATTGCTGTGCGTTCATGTAATTCTGATGGAAACAACTTGAAAACCGTTGCTTCACTTTGTCTTTTCTTTCCTTCACTATGCGATTCGTTCAAAGAACTTTGTGTGCCCCGCCGGCCTTGTCGTCAGCGGGTGAGAAGTAATCTACCACACGATGCTTTTTGTGTCAACAGATTTTTTGTTTTTTTTCAAAAATTTTTCACTTTTTTTTTGTTTTTTTTCGGAACAAGGAAAAAGCGCCAGAACTCTGGGCGGCGATTATGAACGGTGCGTGTCGCCTCCGCCGTGGAGCAGCGTAGTTGCCGCTCGCGGCAATGAGCGTGAGCGAACTGCGGAGCAAAGCGAGCACGGCAACGAAAGTGCTCGGCGGAACTCCGGCTGATTGGCGCCTTCTTGTTCAAAAAATTGCAATCTTTAGAGATTTCCTTCTGTATAAAAAATAATCATTTTGTGATAAGATATTGAATATGAATCAGGGAATTTCTAAGCGAAGGGCATTCCTCGCAAATCAAAAAAATCATGGGCACAGAATAACTCTCGGTTTTGCCGGCATTGCGGACTTTCGCTCATTCATCGGGCAAGAGTATATTGCCGGAATGTTGAAGGCTGCCTCAGATTATGACATTAACTTCATAAATTTTGCGGGTGCAATCAAATATTCTCTTTTTTATGACATTGACTTTATTTCCCACTATCTGAAAACCTTTCGTTTTATGAAAAAACCGCTCGTTGACGGACTTGTGACCTGGGCTTCGAGTCTTTGCGAGCTTACTGATTCTTACACTGTTACGAAGGCCTTTGAAGCCCTGAAGCCTCTTCCAATGGTTGACATCGGCTATCTTGATATCCGTGGGATGACTTCGATTAGGATTGACAATGATTATTCTATATCCCTGATGATGAAGCATCTTCTGGAGGTTCATCATTATACAAAATTCGCTTTCATTGGCTCAAAAAGCTCCGCTCCGCATAAAATGCGCCTTACTTGCTACAAATCCGAGCTAAAAAAACACAAACTGCCCGAAATAGAAGATTCTATTTTTCTTACAAAGACGATGAACGCGGTTGATATCGCTGACGCGGTAAAAACTCTGATTGAAAAGCATAACCTGCACGAAAAAAAAGAGATTGAATGTATAGTAACTCCAAGCGATATTGTTGCGGCCACCGTAATTGAAGAGCTTGATAAGAATGGAATTTCAGTTCCGAACGACATTGCGATAACAGGCTTTAACAATCAGTACAGCGCGGTTTCCGCCCGTTCTCCCATTACGACTCTTAATCTTGAATATTTTAAAAGAGGCTATGCTTCAGTTGAGCTTTTGATTGACAAAATTATGAGGCCTGGGGAAGTTTTTAAGACTCAGCTTGTTCCGACTTCAATCGTAGTAAGGCAGTCCTGCGGCTGTTTTGAAGACAGCGTTGTTCAGGCGGAAGGAAAACTTTCTGAAAATTTTGAAATTTCGATAGAAAACAGCTCTGAAGGCGTTTTGCGAGACTATCTTTACAGAAAAACCCGTCAGATTTTTACGCATCAGAATGAGACAGAGATTAATGAGCTTGTGGATTCTATTTTTTCTGACATTTACGAGCAGGAAAAGCCCGGGAAAATGCTCAGGTGGTTTCAGAAAATTTTGCAGAATATGCGAAAAAAAACAAACCTCGTGAACAATGAGCTTCAGCAGAATATCACGAATCTCAGAAAAGTGATTTTGCCTCTCGTGCGTGATGATTCAGCTCAAAATTTACATATTGAAGATATTTTTCATCAGCTTCGGGCGTTAATTTCAGTTTTTATCGAATACGATACGATTGCTCCGCGAGAGGACACTTATATGATGAACAACCTCTCGCAAATTGCGATTAATTTTGCTTCGGCTTCCAGCGGAAAGCAGATTCAGGATGTTCTTCGCTATCAGCTCGGCGAAATGGGAATTCCGGGAATTATTCTGGCATTGAGCGAAAATACAACTAGTGATTTGGGAGCGGCTAATATTGAGCTGGTTTTGCCAGAGCCACCGTCTGACATTCAGCAAAAAATCCCTCAAAAAGTCATTGAGCCGGCATTTATTCCAAAATATTTTTTTCCTCAGGCGCGGCGTTATTCCTTTATCGTCGAGATTTTGCGTCACGAAAACAAATATTTTGGCTACGCATTTTTGGAGACGGGAAATTCAAACATAGCTCTTTATGACACGGTGCGGACTCTCCTTTCAAACGCGCTGAATGCAGTTTACATAAAAGAGGGACGGAATCGCTCACGCTACAATGTGCTTGGAGAAAAGCAAATCGTCAGCATTCTGAATTTGCCTTCCAATGAATTCGATGACATTCATGGAGGCTTAAGCGCAAGCCAAATAACTAATTATCTTCTTGAGCACATTGATGAAATGACGAACCTTGACAAAATGGCAAGCGATTTATCTGTCAGTAAAAGTCACCTTGTACGAAAAGCCAAGGAACTGACTGGCTACACGATTCAATCTCTGCACGAAAAGCTAAAAATTGAACAGGCAAAAAATCTTCTGCAGGTTGAGTCTTTAAAACTGGCTGAAATTGCGGGCCGGCTCGGCTTCCAAAACCAGAATTATTTTTCAAGCGTATTTAAGAAAAACACGGGAATGTCTCCACGGGCGTGGGCTGAAAGAAATCTGCGCTGACGGAGTAAGGTGACGGACTCATATTTTTTATGAACAATCACAAAGCTGTGCTATAATTACGCGTTAATCAGGAGGAACTTTTGTACACACCAAACGAATCTCGATACGAAAAAATGATTTACCGTTATTGCGGAAAAAGCGGGCTTCGTCTTCCCGTAATTTCCCTCGGACTCTGGCAAAATTTTGGTTTTGGCTCAGTTTTTGAAAATGCCGAAAAAATGTGTCAGACGGCCTTTGACCTTGGAATCACTCATTTTGACCTTGCAAACAATTATGGTCATCCGTTCAACGGCTCTGCGGAAGAAAATTTCAAGAAGATTTTGGACAGAGGCTTGCGTCCTTACCGTGACGAGCTTTGCATTTCAACGAAAGCGGGCTATGAAATGTGGGATGGTCCTTATGGCGACAGAAACGGAAGCCGGAAATACTTAATTTCTTCAATCGACCAAAGCCTAAAGCGAATGAATCTCGATTATGTCGACATTTTTTATCATCATGTTTTTGATCCAAAAACTCCCCTTGAAGAAACAGCGCTTGCCCTGGATCAAATCGTAAAAAGCGGAAAAGCTCTTTATGTCGGAGTTTCAAATTACAACACAGAGCAGACTGACGAAATCTCAAAGATTTTTAAAGAGCTTCACACTCCATTTATCGTAAACCAGCCGTCATATTCAATGCTGAACCGTTGGGTTGAAGAAGACGGTCTCGACAAGTGGGCAAAGGAAAAGGGAGTCGGTCTTTCGCTTTTCTCACCGCTTTTTCAGGGAGTTCTTACCGACAGATATTTAAACGGAATTCCAAAGGATTCTCGTCTTTCAAAAGCAAACACTTCACTCGTTCAAAAATACAATGAAGCTGTGCTCGAAAAAGCCCGCAGGCTGAACGAAATCGCCGTCCGCCGAGGTCAAAAACTTTCACAGATGGCAATCGCCTGGCTTTTGCACAACGAGGCCGTCACGACAGTTTTGATTGGAGCCAGCAAACCAAGCCAAATCGAAGAAAATGTCGGGGCAATCGAAAAGCTTTCGTTTTCAGAGGAAGAACTTAACGAAATTGAAGAAATTTTAAAGAATTAAAGGGGGGCTCCTTAAATCTTAACAACAATTGCGCCCGATTTTTTGTCCCGCTCAGACAGATTTTCGGGTCTTTTTATTTGCAGAAGCTCGCCATTTTTTGGCTGAACATGGCTTTCGTCAACAGCGAGCAAAAGCCCGAACTGGCTGCAAGCATAGTAGCCCGATTTGTGAAGTTCCGGAAGTCTGATAAAATCCGAAGCGATGCGGATAAAAGCCTTTTCGCCTGCAGAACGAGAAAGCTTGTCATTATCACTCGTGACCCGATAATCTTTTTTAGAAATCACAAAACTTAAAGAAGCCCTTTCTTTTGGAAGTCCTGATTTTTCAGAAAGCTTTAAAAGATTTTTTGGGGCAGAGTCAGTGTCGAATGCAAAGTTGCACCATTTTATGTTTTTTCCGTAGCGGTCAGTCGTTTTTCCGTTTGTGCGTCCTGCCATCGGGCACTCCTCGACATGAGGACAGGGTGCGACAGGAGAAAAATTCTGCCGTATAAGCGCATCCCTCATAAGCGAGATGAAGCGGGCAGAGTGAGGCTCCCCCGGCTCTACGAGAAAAACCGTAGAATTTTCGTCTTTTAGATATGATAAAAGCTCAGCCGTGTATTTTTTTGCCAAAAAATCAGTTGGCTGCTCATTCCGCTGTAAAATTTCGTTAAAAACATTTCCGCAGGAAACGAAATCTGCCTTTTCCTTGATTTTTGCCCCCAAAGCGCCTTTTATGCGGATAATCTTCCAGGGAGTCTCTTCAGTTTCAGGCTCGTTACGGAGAAGCATGGCCGCAACAGACAGATACAATTCTTCGCCGGCATTCAACGCGGTCTGGCTTAAATCAACGCAATACCAAGTGATTTTTTTTGCCCTGAGTGACGGACGGGCAAGATAAAGCGCTATTACAAGCGTGAGCGTTCCGCTTCCTATGTCTACGGCGACAGGTTTTTCTGATTTTTCGAGACTTTCAAACGCCGTTTTCGGAAGATTCGCAAAAAGCCGGGTGAGACGAACTAGATTCCACCACATAAAATAATTTATGTAAGCGCTCAAAAATCCTGCTTCGTTCATATATCCGAGCCGGCGACTGTTTCTGTCGTCAGTGAGTTGATGCGACAAATTTTTGATAAGCGAGTAAAGGGCAACCTTTTGCTTTCCGCTCATTCCTCTTGTTTCAGAGACGATTTTGTCAAAATTTTCGATAATTTTTCGGCTTTCAGCGGGAATCAACTTTTCGTCGAACATTTCCCGCCTGATGGATGCAGATTTTTTTGAGACTTTTTCTTTTCGGTACACATGACTTTGCTTTCGTTCATTTTTATGAGCGAAAGTTTCCTGCGCTTTTTCTTCCTGGCTCAATATTCTGCTCCGTCAATTTCGACTGCCGCTCCACTGCCGGCTTCGTTTGGAACCTTATCCTTTGATTCGTCGGCTGTTTTCAGAGTGTAAGAATAAGCTGGCTTCCATGGCATTTCACTGACCTTGTGAGAAACAAAGCCTTCGGAATTTCCCGCGCTTAATTCAGGTTTATTTCCGTTTACATAAATTTTGTAGAAGGAAGCGTCTCCCGCCTTTGAAGAGTCAGCGGATTTTAAGATTTTTCCTGCGTGCTTTCCAAAGAAATTGTTTTCTACAATGAATTGCGCGCCGACTCCAGGTCCCAAGCTCGCCCCGGAATTGTTTGAAGTTCCGATTTTGTCGTAAACATTGTTGTAGATGTGGAAATATCCGCCGCGAGTTCGTGGCATTCGCTGTACGCAGCCGTGATAGTAATTGTCGTGGAAAGTGACTTCCCGCTCCGTCGGGTCTAAAAATTTGTCGCTTGAGCCTGAGAGAGTTACCTTGTCGTGATTCGTGAATTCGCAGAAAGAAACAGTGACATTTTTTGCGCATTTGATGTCAAGAGCACCGTCATGGTTGTAATTTCTGTCCAAATCAACACAAATTCCGTCAGAAAAAGAACAATGGTCTATCCAAATGTCTTCCGGAATAAAAAGATAGCGTGCCTTTGTTGATTTATCTTCTGTTCCTTCGATAACGAGCTGGTCGGCGCTTGCTTTTTTGCTTGAATACTGGGCAACCTTCGTGTCGTACTCAGTTGAGCCGTGGGCATCCCAGAAATTAATGTTTCTGATGATGACATTTCGTGCTTTAAAATCCTCTTTCGCACGAATTCTTAAGCCGCCGTAAGCGACTTTTGCGTTATTTACTCCGATAATCGTTTTGTTTGAACCGATGTCATACATAAAATCATTGTGAAGCCGCTTGTGTGAGGCTGAATCAAATTCGTCAAAATAAGAATGGTCGCTGTCAGAGACTTTTCCGCCGCTTAAATCTACGGTTCCGCTCAAAATTATGAGCGCCGGCTTGTCAGTTAAGGTTGACTTTGAAACTGAGCCAGAAGCGATTGCGTTAGTAAAGGCTTTTAATTTTTGAGAAGCAGATGAATATGTCGCATCGTTAATGATAATTACATTTTCTTTTGAATAAGAAAGACCGCCCATGTCAGCCCAGCCGTTAGTAACAGGCTTTTCCGCAGTTTTAATGTTAATTTTTGAAGGAGAGGCAAAAGCCAGAGAAGTTAAGACAAAAGTACCAAAAATAAAAAAAGATTTTCTCATAAAAATTCTCCAAAAAAATGAATTATAAATTATATATATTAGATTCTGTTCATTGAAGAAAAGACCTTTTCGGCCATAACATTAATTTCGACGCACATTTCTTCGCTTGTTTTTGTGAGAATCGTGCGTAGCTCGTCAATTGAGATGTTCGCTTCGGAAAGAGAGACCATCATCATCATAACGAAGTTTCCGGAAAGAATTGTCTGAGTGATGTCAGCAATGTTGATTTTATGCTCTGCGAGAAGTGCGCTTACACGCGCGATGATTCCAACTTTGTCGCTTCCAACGACTGTAATGATTGCGTTCATAATTCTGTAATTTTATATTAAATTCCCTGCTTAGTCAAAGTCACTAGTTGAGGGATTCTGCTTTTTTCAATATAATGACTCGCTGAGGAAAAAAAATGCCAAAAATTGAATGTAACGAAAAATTGTTTTTTAATGCTATCGGAAAAAAATACACTTATGATGTTTTGGAAGATGTCCTGCCTTGCGCAAAGGCCGAGCTTGACGAAAAGCCGGATATGTCTTTGAGCGAGGACGAACGAGTCGTAAAAATCGAGCTTAACGACACTAACCGCCCTGATTTGTGGTCAACGAACGGCGTAGCACGCCAAATTCGTCTCCATGAAGGCGGAAAAACAGTCGATTACCTAAAACTCATGACGAATCACGGAAACAACAATTACGAAAACCGCGTTGTTGAAGTTGATTCAGAACTGAAAGATATTCGCCCTTACATGGTCGCATTTATGATTGCCGGAAAACCAATCGACGATCCAATGCTGAAGGACATCATTCAGACCCAGGAAAAGCTCTGCTGGAACTTCGGGCGAAAGCGAAAAACTATTTCTATGGGCGTTTACCGTATTGACCAGATTAACTTCCCGGTAAAATATCATGCGGTTGACCCTGACAAGACCAGCTTCGTACCTCTTGCCTGCGATTCTCCGATGACTTGCCGTCAGATTCTTACTGAACACCCAAAGGGAAAGGATTTCGGCTGGATTTTAAAAGATTTCAAAAAATTCCCGCTTTTAAGCGACGCAAAGGACGAAGTTCTTTCAATGGCTCCGATTATCAACTCTGCGACTCTCGGTGCCGTAAAGGTCGGTGACAAGGACTTAATGGTCGAGCTTACCGGCGACAATATCGAAAATCTTATTTTGAGCGCGAACATCGTTGCCTGCGACTTTGCAGACCAAGGCTACGAAATCAAGCCTATTTTGGTAAAGCATCCTTACGACACAGGCCTTGGAAAAGACATTATGGTTCCTTACTACTTCCAGAAGCCAACAAAAACTACTGTCGGAGCCATCAACAAGCTTTTGGGAAGTGATTTTGATGCAAAAACAGCGGAAGAAGCGCTCATCCGAATGGGAAACACTGTTAAGGTTTCAAAAGGCTCAAGCCCCGATAAAGACGAAATCACTCTTTCTCCGGCTCCATACCGAAACGACTTTTTACACGAGGTTGACATCATCGAAGATGTAATGATTGGAATGAATCTTTCTTACTTCAAGCCGACTCGTCCAAACGATTTTACAGTCGGAAAGCTTTCAGATGTCACGCTCTTCAGCAGAAAAGCAAAAGAAATTATGGTGGGCTTAGGCTATCAGGAGATGATTTTCAACTATCTCGGCTCTAAAAAAGATTATATCGACAAAATGAACATTTCCGCTGACAAGGTAATCGAAATCTTGAATCCGATGAGCGAAAACTATCAGTTCGTCCGCCCTTCAATCATCGCTTCCTTGTTACGAGCAGAAAGTGCAGCCGCAAATGCAATCTTCCCGCACAAAATCTTCGAGATTGGAAAGGTCGCATTCCTCGACGAAAGCGAAAACACCGGCACAAAGACAATCCAGTCCCTTGGCTTTATGACAGCCTCAAATAACGCAAACTACAACGATGCCGCAAGCGAAGTCGCTTCAATTCTTTACTTCCTCGGTCATAAATACGAGGTCAAAGAAACAGCAGACCCACGCTTTATCGCTGGCCGACAGGCTGGAATCCTCGTAAATGGAAATCAGGTCGGAATCTTTGGTGAAGTTCACCCACAGGTGCTCGAAAACTGGCAGATTGGAGTTCCTTGCGTTGCAGGTGAAATTGACATCGAAGAACTGATGTAAAGACATGGAGAAGAATATGAAAAAAATTTTCGCTTTATTTGCACTTGCTATCTCGCTTAGCTTTGTATCTTGTTCTAAGACAGCACAAGAGTTGCATGTTTATTCTATTATTCACGACGAAGAAACAGAGGCTCTTACAAAGCTGTTCACAGAAAAGACAGGTATTCCTGTCTCATATCTTCGTGCAACGACTGGCGAGCTGGTAAACCGGATTATTGCCGAAAAGAATGACCCACAGGCAGATGTTTTGCTTGGCGGCGCTTCAAGCTATCATATTCAGGCAGACAAAGAAGGCGCTCTCGAAAGCTATTCTTCTCCACTAGCTAAAAATCTTCCTCCTTATGCCATTGCAGAAAACAATACCTGGACGGGCTTCTGTGTTCTTCTGCTCGGAATTGGCATAAACGAAAAACGCTTTGCCGAAAAATATCCGAACACTCCTGTTCCAGAAACCTGGGACGGTCTTTTAAATCCAGAATTCAGCGGTGAAATCGTAATGACGAATCCAATCGCTTCAAGTACGGGCTATCTTTTTGTTCAGAATCAGCTGCAGCGGCTTGGAGATGAAAAAGGCTGGGAATATCTTTTGCATCTTTCAAAGAATGTCGGTCAGTTTCCGGATTCTGGAAGCGCTCCTGCAAAGCTGCTTGGCTCCGGCGAATATGCGATTGGAATTTCTTATCTTCACGCACTTGCAAAATACAAGGCACAGGGCTTCAATGTTAAGCCAATCGCTCCGCCTCAGACAGTTGGTGATGTCGACTGTGTTTCTATTATGAAAAACACAAAAAATCTTGACGCCGCAAAAAAATTCATTGATTTTATGCTTTCAAAAGAAGCTCAGGATTTGATGAGTCGCCTGACATTTACGACACCTGTAAATCCCGAAAGCTCGGCTGTAGAAGGCTCTCCATCTATCAATAATATTGATTTAATCAATTATGATGTTCAGAAGGCTTCTAACGAAAAAACTGCCGTTCTCGAAAAATGGACAAAAGAAGTTAAGTAGAAAAAGTTTTTTGCCGAAAATTTCTAAGATATGAAATGTTCGGTTTTTAAAGTCGCTTTTTTTGTTTTAATTTTATCAGCAGTCTCTTATATTTATTCTGATACAGTTCACGAAGTTCAGGCAGGAGATACTTTGTATTCCATTGGCCGAAAATATGGCGTTTCGGTGAACGCAATTCAGGAGGCTAACGCTCTTTCTGACAACGGAATTAAGGTTGGTCAGAAAATCAAGATTCCAGATGGAAAAGTTTCTGCGGCGGAGACTCCAAAAACGACTCAGGCAAACGCCACATCAGCGTCTTCTGCGACTGCTACTACAGCACAAACAAAAACTCAAACTCCACCGGCAAATTCCGACGGCTCTTACACGGTTCAAAAGGGCGAAACTTGGTTCGGAATCTCAAAAAAATACGGTATTTCTGTTGCAGATTTGCAAAAACTCAACGGAGTTGACGCCAATTCTTCCCTAAAGGTCGGCCAAAAGCTCAAGGTTCCGGCTTCTTCGGATAAAAAAACAAGCGGAGGCTCAGGCTCAAGTGCCGTAGCGAGCGCAAAATCATCTGAATCTTCAAAAACTACAACAAATCAGACATCAAGTGCAAAGGTTCCGGATTTAAAATCAAACGATCCCCACAATTATTCAAGCAAAAAGGCAGATTCCTCGCTTGTCTGGCCTGTAAAAACCGAGAATATCGTTTACATAAACGGAAAAGTCGGCGGAGTGAGCATGGCGGCAAAAAAAGATGAGGAAGTCAAGGCGATTCGGGCTGGCACCGTAATGTTCTCAGGCTCATACCGCGGCTTTGGAAATGTCGTCTTTATTCAGAGCAAAACCGGTCATATTTACGCATACACAGGTCTTGGTTCAATCGATGTTTCAAAAGGCGATTACATCAACTACAGTTCAGAAATCGGAACGGCGGGAATCGACACATACACTGGGAAATCTCAAATCTCACTGATGGTTTTTCAGAATGGACAGCCGATTGACCCCGCAAAAGCTCCAAGAGGATAAATGCATACAGAAAAATTTTTACGCGTTCTCTCACGGCAATATCCGACTGAACGCTCCGTCATATCAGAAATCGTAAATCTTCAGGCAATACTCTCGCTTCCAAAGGGGACTGAGCATTTTCTAACAGACATTCACGGAGAAGCCCAGCAGTTTTCTCATGTTCTTCGTAATGGTTCTGGCTCAATCAAAACAAAAATCGAGGAAGTTTTCGGAAATACAGAGACGGCTTCTACAAAGCGCTCTCTTGCAACTTTAATCTACTATCCGAAAGAAAAACTTGAAATCATCCGTCAGACGGAAAAGGGCGAAGATTTAAACGACTGGTACACGGTCACTCTTCACCGTCTAGTCGCTATGCTTCGCCGGGTCTCTTCAAAATACACCCGCGCGAAAGTGCGAAAAACTATGAGTGCGGATTTTGCCTATGTAATCGAAGAACTTATCACCGAGAAAGAAGAAATTTCTGACAAACAGGCTTACTATAATCAGATTTTGCAGACAGTAATCAGAATTGGGGCGGCGGAGCCACTTATCGAAGCAATCTGCAATATGATTCAGACTCTCGTAATCGACCATTTGCACATAATCGGTGATATTTTTGACAGAGGGCCGGGCCCCCACGAAATTCTGGACAAGCTTCTTCACTATCATTCTGTCGACATTCAGTGGGGAAACCACGATGTAGTCTGGATGGGAGCCGCCAGCGGAAGTAAAATCTGCATTGCCAATGTAGTCCGTCTTTGTGCAAGATACAACAATCTTGATGTCCTTGAAGAAGGCTACGGAATCAATCTTACTCCGCTCGTCACTTTTTGCATGAAAGCCTACGGAAGAATGGACAGGCACGCAGTTCACAAGGCAATCTCAATCATTCAGTTTAAACTTGAAGATGAGATGATTCGTAAAAATCCTGAATTTGAGATGCAGAACCGTCTGATTCTCGACAAAATCGACTGGGAAAAAGGCACAATCACCATTGAAAACAAAGAATGGAAGCTGAATTCCCAGAACTTAGACCTTGATTTTCCGACAGTGAACAGAAAAAAGCCTGCCCAATTAAGCGAAGACGAAATAGTTGTGATGAACAGGCTTGCTTACTCCTTCACTCACTGCGAAAAACTGCAGAATCACGTAAAATTTCTCTACAAAAAGGGAAATCTTTACAAAGTCTTTAACGGAAATCTTTTGTATCACGGATGTATGCCCCTGGATTCAGAAGGAAAATTCTTAAAGGTCAAGCTTTTCGGGAAAGAATTTTCGGGAAAGGCCCTTTATGACGAGCTTGAAGTCTGGGCAAGAAAAGGCTATTTTTCAAAGCCAGGAACTAAAGAAAAAGAAAGGGGCGAGTCAATTCTCTGGTACTTGTGGACTGGTCCGAAATCACCTCTTTTCGGAAAAGACAAAATGGCTTGCTTTGAGAATATGTTTATCGACGACAAAGAAGCAAGCAGAGAAAGAAAAAATCATTACTACGACGAAGTTGAAGATGTAGCGACGGTTGAATCTATTTTGAGCGAGTTTGGCTTAGACACGAAAACTGCCCACATCATAAACGGTCATGTTCCTCAGGAAGTAAAAAAAGGCGACTCCCCAATAAAATGCGGCGGAAAATTGCTGATTATCGACGGCGGATTTTCTGCGGCCTACCACGAAAAGACAGGAATCGCAGGCTACACTCTTGTCTGCAATTCTTACGGCTTACGGCTTGTCGTTCACGAAAAATTCACCTCCTGCGAACAGATGGTTGCGACAGACAGCGACATCGTAAGCGACACAATCACAGTCGAGAGATTCCCGACACGCCATTATGTCGCCGACACCGACACTGGAGAAGAAATAAAAGAACAGATTGAAGAACTTGAAGACTTGCTCGAAATGTACCGAAAAGGACATTAAAAAAACTCAAATTTTTCTAAATTTTTTGGCAATTTTAAAGATTATGTGCTATAATCAAGATAATTCGCTCTAAGGTATTTTCTTTAGGGCATTGGAGTTTTTGTGAGCAAGAAAGATTTCCCTAAAATTCATTTTTACGATCAGGATTTTGTAGACATTTACGATAAAACATGGAACTACCTCTCATCATCTTGGATTAATCCTAAAAATGGTGAAGTTGATCTCGATGGCTATTTCGTATACCCTCCTACAGAGCAGCAGCCTCAGCTCATTCTCAATCAGGCAGAATCTATTTTCTCGACATTCTTTTTGGTTTATTCCAACAAAAATTTTACTGCCGAAAAAAACCTCGACTATCTCTATTCAAAACAAGAAGAAAACGGAGCTATCCGCTGGAAATACGATTTGTCATCAAATGCGCCTATCATCGATTCGGAAAATCCAGAAGGCCTGGGACTCCCCCTGTTTGCCTGGGCAGAATTCAATCTCTATCACAAGCTTGCCAACAAGCGCCGCATCAAGGAAGTAATGCCAATCCTCTTAAAATATATGAACTGGATTGACGAAAACTTTAAGGCAGAAAACGGATTGTACAAAGCGCCGGCAACAGCATGCGGAATGGAAGATTCTCCTCGTCCAAATGTCGCTTACCCTGTTGACTTTAACTCTTGTATGGCGATTAATGCCCTCAATATGAGTACGCTCGGTGACATTTTAAACGATAAAGAACTCAGCTTTCAGTACAAGCGAATGTATTTCGGACTAAAAACCCGAATCAACTCGTATATGTGGAACGCCGAAACAGGCTTTTATCACGATTTGGCAGAAGACGAGTCGCAGCTTCCACAAAAAACTATCGCAGGCTTTTGGCCGCTTTTAGCAGAAATTCCGAACGCTGACAAATCTGACGCTCTGGTTGAGCATCTTTCAAATCCAGCAACCTTCGGAACCGAGCATCCATTCCCGTCTTTAAGCGCGGACAGCCCTGACTACAGTGAAAATGGCGAAGGCTACCGTGGTTCTGTTTATCCGACACTCAATTTTATGGTTATCAAGGGTCTGGAAAAATATCAGCGCTACGATTTGGCACGAGAATGTGCTATCCGACATCTTTATTTCGTTCTCGAAGGGCTTCAGCCTGCAGACGGAAGCAAAGGTGATTTGTACGAAGCCTACAAGCCAAATACAGAAGGCTTTGCTACAAAAGAAGGCGACAGCTCCTACCCTCGAAAACGCTGCATGGTAACAATCGGACTTTCTACAATCGCTCTTATGATTGAAAATGTCATCGGGCTTTCTATTTCACTTCCTCGCAAAACTGTCGATTGGATTATCCCGAATCTTGAGATTATGGGCATTGAAAAGCTTTCTCTCAAACGAAATCTTATCACAATTTTGAGCCATAAAACCTTGCGTGGATGGGGAATTCAAATGGAAAGCGAAAAATTGTACTACTTTACAATCAATATTCTTGACCAAAAGAAAAAGACACTTCCAATTCCTTCAGGAAAATGCTCAATGCTCATCGATAAGCTGTAGTTTATTTTGACACTTTTGACAAAAGTGTCATTTTAAATTATACTCATCGCTATGAATAATCTTGTCGCATTGTGCGCCGTGGGCGCAGAAAAAGTCTTAGGAAATGAAATCAAACTTTTAGGCTATCGTCTCGCAGGAAACGCACCTGGTCGTGTTTTCTTTACCGGGGACGATGACGCACTTTTTAGGGCAAATCTCTGTTTAAGAACGGCTGACCGGGTTTATCTTGAAATGGCCCGCTATCATGCAGAAGATTTTGACGAGCTTTTTGACGGAACTTACAGAGCAAATTGGCAAGATTTTTTCAAAAAAGACTCAAAAATCACCGTAGACAAAGTCAGGACATACAAATCAAAACTTAATTCCGAGCACGCGGTTCAGGGAATCATTCAAAAGGCAATTTACAAAAAGCTTGGAGATGTCTGGCACATGTCGGTTTTACCTGAAAGCGGAAACGAAAGCGACATTCGAGTTTTTATTACAGAAAACGAAGTTCAGGTTTGCCTTGATTTGTCAGGTCTTCCTCTTCATAAGCGTGGCTACAGAACAGACGGCGGAGTAGCGCCTCTTCGGGAAACTACGGCAAGCGTAATGCTTCAGTTAATGCTCTGGAGACGAAAAACTCCTTTGCACGATCCTTTCTGTGGCTCCGGAACCCTTCCAATCGAAGCTTGTCTTTTCGCCCACAATGTTGCGCCCGGCTTTGGACGGCGATTCGCTATCGAAAATCTCCCTATTTTTAACGCAGGGCGCGCTCATGAAATCAAATGCGCCGAAGCCGAAAAAATCAGAACGGATGTCGAGTGCAGAATCACAGGAACGGACATTGACCCGTCGGCTGTCCAGAGAGCAAGAACTAACGCCGAGCACGCCTGTGTTATGGCGGGAAGGGCCTTGCAAATGATTGGAAGTGACGCAAGAATTCCCCGCCCTGATTTTGACACCGCAGATTTTAAAAACCTCACCGCTCCTTATGAATCAGGGCTTATAATCTGTAATCCTCCTTACGGCGAGCGACTTGGCGAAGAAAAGCAGGCGGAAGAGCTTTACAAAAGCATGTCCAGTCTTTTTACAGATTTTCCTTCATGGCAACTTGGAGTCATTACATCTAACAAAAAATTTCAGGAATGTATCGGTCGCTACGCAAGCGTGCTAAAAAGTCTCAAGGCTGGAAATTTAGACACGACATTCTACATTTACGACGGAACAGAAAAAGAAAAGAAGCACTCACAAGCTGACAGAAAAGGACATAAAAATGGCAATCGTAGTCGAGCACGATAAACGAAAGCACGAAATACTCGAAAAATCACTTGAACTCTTTACGCGTGAAGGCTTCGACGATGTGACCTTCCAAAAAATCGCCGATGCCTGCGGAATTACGCGCACAACCCTTTACATCTATTTTAAAAACAAAAAAGAAATCTTCATCTGGAGCATAAAGCAGCTTACCGGAGAGCTTGAATCAAAGCTTATGGAAATTCTTGAAGACAAAAATCTCGCTTCAGAAGAGTGCCTTCGCCGAATAATGCATTGGATTATCGACCTCTGCAATCAGAACCGCCCGCTTTTTAATGTTCTTCTCGTTTATCTTATCAATCTTCAAAAAACCGGAGTGAATGCAGAAGAGCGGGTAAACCGCCGGGTCATAAGAATCCGCCATCTTCTGAGCATGATAATTATCAACGGACAGAAAAACGGTGAATTCAAAAAAATGCCCGTCAAAGTCATGAACAATATGCTTTATTCTCTGGTTGAGTCCGCAATTTTTGAAATCGCAGTTCTCGGTAAAAAAGATGTGAGCGAAGTTAAAACAAGCATCAATCTGGTGATTGAAGGCCTTAGAAACTGACTCCCATTGCGGCGGAAAATTGCCAGCGATTATGCGTGACATTGTATGAAAGTCCTATTCCCAGAGCCGGAAAAGCGATTTTTGCAAGATAAAGCCTCATTCCGCCATTTGCGCCATGCTCAAATTCATAATCTCCATCACCTTCAATCGTAAAATCTTGTGCGTAAACCAGCTGATAGTCTGCATAAATCGAAATCATACCCCAAGAGAATTTTTTAAGGGCAAGTTCAAAACCTGCATTTCCCCCAAGGATTCGCTCAGTCACAAAATATCCAGGTAAAATTGAAACAGAACCCGCTCCTTGTCCTGTAAAGGCGGAGATATGATTGTCAATTCCGTAAAAACCAGAAATTTTTTGATATATTCTGAATCTGTCCCAAAATATCGGGTGTTGCTCACCAATTGAAAAAGAAAATCTCCTTGGATAGCGGAATTTTTTTTCATCTGAGTTTGTGAGACCTGCTTCTGCAGAAATTGAAGCAGAATTCGTTGACATAAAAACTCCGTTCCAGTCAGATTTTGAATATCCTAAAGAAAGTGAAACAGAGCCGGTTATAATTGACTCTGGAGAAAAACCTTCGTAATCTGAAACATCTCTGTTTGAAGAAGAACTAAAGCTAAATCCGTTTGAAAAAGCTATGTGCTCCGAAAATTTTTCTGAAATCAAAAGATTTGCATCAAAAGCAATCGTCTTAAATTTTAAGACAACTTCTTCGCTTAAATTGTCATATTCGGGAAATTTTTTTGCAGTCGAAACAAACACCGAAATACCGGGCCTTCCGTGCTCACCTGCGGATTTTGAAAAGGCCGCCATACCAGACAGAGTTTCTTTTGAAAAAAATCCGCCGAACATAAACATATCTTTTCTTCCAAAAGCGTTCGTATCCATTATAACGCCGCCAGCCATAAAGCCAGTATCCGAATACATTGCGAAAGGCAGGGGAATAAAAGTAATTTTTTCTGTCACAGAGATATTTAGCTCACATTCCGTATCATTTTTTTTCTCACTCTCAATTTTTATGTCATTAAAAAGCCCTTCGAGTTGCAAAGTTGTTTCCAAGTTATGCAGATTTTCTTCTGAACCAGGCTCGTTTAAGAATTTTTTGACCTTAGACTGAATGTAGGATTCCCGAGTTTTTTTTAGCCCTATAAAATTGATTTTCGAGATGATGAGATTTTCGTCTACTTGCTCCTGAAAAAGCTCCTCTTGCACTGTTTGCTCCTGTGCCTCCAAAAAACACAGGCCGCAGGCAAGAAGTATGACTTCAAAAAATTTTTTCATATCTGTATAATAAATAGTCTATTAGAAATCTCTGAAATTAACAATCATACCTGCATATCGGGTTTATTTTGACAAATTGACAAAAAATGTCATACTCAATAAGATAATGATAGAAAATTTTTGTCATTTGAGCGACAGCGGACTTCGCTTCGTTTCACTCAGAATGACTTTACAGGAGAAAATAATGGCTGTAATTAAACCGATGATTCGCTCTAACATTTGTATTAATGCTCATCCAGTCGGATGTGCACGCGACACGGAAAATCAAATTGAATTCGCAAAAAAACAAAAAACAAATAAAGGAATTAAATCCGCAAAAGAAGGCGGATACGCTCCAAAAAATGTTCTCGTTTTGGGTTGCTCAACAGGATACGGATTATCAAGCCGAATCACGGCGGCATTTGAATACGGAGCTGATACAATCGGCGTTTCATTCGAAAAGGAACCAACGGTTACAAAAGGCGGAACTCCGGGCTTCTACAACAACAAGGCATTCGACAGGGCAGCAGCAAAAGCTGGCCTTAAAGCTACAACCTTCAATATGGACGCTTTCAGTGACGAGTGTCGCCAGGCTGTAATTGACGAAGCAAAAAAATGGGGAGTTAAATTCGACCTCATCGTTTACTCACTCGCTTCTCCTGTCAGAACAGACCCTGACACAAAAATTATGTACAAATCTGTAATCAAGCCGGTAGGAAAGCCATACGGTGGCTGGGCAATCGATATGATTACCGAAAAACTTTCAAAACTTGAAGCTCAGCCGGCAGAAGGTGACGACATCGCAAACACTGTAAAGGTTATGGGTGGCGAAGACTGGGAACGATGGATTAAAATGCTTAGCGAAGCAGATGTAATCGCAGAAGGCTGCAAAAGCGTAGCTTATTCTTACATCGGACCAAAATATTCACAGCCGGTTTACCGTGACGGAACAATCGGGGCTGCAAAAAAAGATCTCGAAGCCCGTGCAAAAGTTATCGACGCTTCACTCAAAAAGATTGGCGGCGGTGCCTGGGTTTCTGTAAACAAGGCTCTCGTAACCCGTTCAAGTTCGGTTATCCCAATCATCATGCTTTACCTCGGCTGTCTTTTCAAGGTTCAGAAGGCCGCTGGAACTCACGAGGGCTGCAAGGAGCAAATGGATCGCTTATTCCGTGAGCGACTTTACCGTGACGACAAAACAGTTCCTACAGATAGCGAGGGACGAATCCGAATCGATGATTTGGAGCTTGATCCTGCTATTCAGTCAGAGCTTGACAAGCACATGGAAGCAATCAACGAAAGCAATGTTCTTGAGCATATCGACATCGAAGGAATCCGAAAGGACTTCCTTAATATCAACGGTTTCGCAGTCGACGGTGTAGACTACGAAAAAGAAATCACAGATATGACAGCAATTGACTAATCAGATTGCCACTAACCAATAAATTTTAAGGAGACTTCCGTTCTATGGAGCAGCATAAAGAATTTGATTTAATCACTTTTGGCGAAATCATGCTTCGCCTTTCACCTTCAGTCAACGAGCTTATCTCAAAAAGCGATTCTTTTAAAAAGCACGCTGGCGGAGCCGAGCTTAATGTTGCTTCCGGAGTCTCTCTTTTGGGCTTAAGGACGGGGCTAATCACCCGTCTTCCAAAAAATCAGCTTGGAACATTCATCAAAAACAGAATCCGAGCTTCAAGCGTAAGCGACGACTACATTATTTTCGATGATTCGCCGGAAGCTAGAGTCGGAATTTACTACTACGAGAACGGAGCCTATCCACGAAAGCCGACCGTAGTTTATGACCGAAAAAATTCTTCAATCACAAAAATTTCTCCATCAGAAATTCCAGAGGATATCTACTCAAAAACAAGAATGTTCTACACATCTGGAATCACGCTTGCCCTGAGCGAAAATACAAGGACCCTTGCAATCGAAATGATAAAAAAATTCAAGGCTGCAGGGGCCAAAATCGCATTCGATGTAAACTATCGTGCAAACCTCTGGGACGAAGAAACAGCCAGAACGACAATCAAACAGATTCTTCCTTTTGTCGATGTTCTTTTCATTTCCGAAGAAAGCTGCCGCCGAATGTTCCAGAAAACAGGCAGTCTTGAAGATATGCACCGGGAATTCTGCAAGGATTTCCCAAACATTTCCTACATTGCTTCTTCAATGCGCGAGGTAATCAGCCCGAAGGTTCATTCTTTCACCTCACTTCTCTATTCAAAGGCAGAAGACAAATTCTACACAGAAGAGCCTTACAAAGACATCGATGTAGTTGACCGAATCGGTAGTGGAGACGCTTACTGTGCGGGAGTCATTTTTGGTCTTTTGAAGTACGCAGACCCACAAAAAGCAGTTGACTTTGGAAACGCAACTTGTGCTACAAAAAATACGATTTTCGGTGACCTGCCACTTTCAGATTTCAACGAAATAAGCTCAATTATCGCCGCTCATCACGCGACTGGTAAACAATCCGAAATGAACCGCTAGCTTGGATAATCTAATCTTCGGTAATCGACCAAAACAACTGCATTGCGTCGATTCCGTTGATTTTTTTTCCTGAAGAATAGCTTTTTAAGATATTATCACGCCCGCGGGTAAGCTGCTTGCTTGTAATTCCGTATTTTATTGAGCAGTCTGCCTCTATAAAAGCGCTCAAATGGTCTGCCAAACGCACTAATTTTCCGTCTACGGGCGAATAAACATCGGAATTGTAATTGTCACGCAATTCTTCCCAATCAACCTGCTGAGCAGCCTTTCCCCCATCAAGCTCAGTAACCAAAATTCTGTTAGAAAATTCATCATTCGTAAAATACAAAATCTCGTCTACATACGAAGAATCCATAAGCGGCACAAGCTCTGCATGTACGATTTCATCTTCTATCTGCTTGATGATTCCCGGAAGCTCGTTCGTTGCCTGTTTTACAGGTGAAATTATGTCACGCGTAACGCTTTCCGGCAAATCATGGAAAAGCGCGCTGAAAAAATCATTGTAAATTCGTTTTTTACAAGGGATTTTTCCTGTATCACGAAGAAGTAAAAGAGTCGTAACGGCAACAAAAAAACAATGCCCCAGCACGCTTGTCTGAGGAATTCTCGGAGTCTGATTCCATCTAGTCTGAAAGCGCAGCTGCTCAATCTTCATAATGAAATGAAAAGGCTTTTCGTGATTTAAAAGCATTCTTACGCCAGTCAAATCGGTATAATTCTGAAGATTGTTGCGAAGCTCCCAATGAATTCCTTCGACTCGCTCCTTTTCGTTCACCGGAGAAATCATTTCAAGCTCTCGCAGGGAAGAAAATTTATGTGCCGCCTCAAGAATTCGTTCTGTAAGGGAAAAATCTTTTTCTGATTTTGACTCCTGCTCAAGGAAATCTTTAAACTTTTCAAGCAAATCCCCGTCAGAAATTATATTTTCGTACTTTGAATAGACCCATTCGTTGATTTTTTTGTATTCTGTCGGATATTTTTCGCGAATCATTCGCTGAACAGGCGATTTTATGTCACAAAGAGTAATTTTTTTGAGCAAATCGAAAAGAGACGCGTAAATCATCTTTTCCCAGTCGATTTTTTTGCCCTCTGACTCCTCATATTTTCCGATGATATATGCGCAAGCCATTTTTTCGGCTGCCTTATCCATTTCTACAAGCTCAAACGGACGCACTAAGTCATTCCAGCGCTGAATTGAAAATCCTTCAAAAATTTTGAGAATAAATTGTTTATTTAGAGAAGCCGGCATTATTTTGCGATTCCTTTCTTTTGATCGTTTTCGACTTTTTGCTTCCAGACCCCGCCCTTCTTTTTGATTTCTTCGGCTTCCTCGCTCTCGCCCAAAGCAATCGCGACTCTTCTTAGTCCGGAAAGGAACTGAATTGCAAGGCGCATATCGTCAATTCTGTGAGTCGCAAGCTCATATCTGTCACGGTAAGCAGTCGCTGACTGATCGTAAAGTTTTTTGATAAGACGGATATACATTACAGATGTTTCATAATTTTTAGAAGAAGGCTCGAAATTGTCTTTGACGGCCTGTTTTAAATCAAGAAGATTTTTCGCTACTGCAGCGAAGCGGCCGTTCAACTCAACAAAAGACTCCTTCCATTTTGAATTTTCACCGAAGGCTTCGATAAGCAAGTCTATCTCAAGACCAAGCTTTCGGATAAGATAAAATCGCTTTTCAATGTCAAAATTTTCGATTTTTGCGAGACGGTCTTCCATATCAGTCTGAACGACATCAACTGTTGGCGAAACTACTTCTTCAAGGTAAATTATCGCCTTGTAAATCATTTTTCGTGCCGTATTCAGGGCTTCGTTGTCTTTTGTATTTACAAGCTCGACAGTAAGATTATTGATTGTGACATAATAAGTCGCAACACCAATCATTTCATCACACAGGTTAAGTTTTTTATATTCTGCACCAGCTGAATCTTTAGCAATAGAAGCCAAAACTGCCTTTTCGCGGTCTGTAGCTTCTTGAATCATTTTTTTGTACGGTTCGCATTTGACTTCACAAAGCTCGCGATTTTCATTCAACACTTTTGCCATAGTTTACCCTCCAAACTTAGACAACATTGAGCGTGCATGCTCCAAAGACTGAGAAGAAGAATCTCCAGACAACATTCGGGCAATTTCAGAAACCCGCTCCTCCCCCAAAATTTCATGAACTTTCGTTGAAGTTTTTCCTTCTGAAACTGCTTTTTCTATCTTAATTTGATTATCGGCATAAACTGCGATGCTTGCAAGATGCGTAATGCACAAAACCTGCCTATTTTTTGCAAGATTTTTAAGATGTTGACCGATTGAGACGGCAACCTCACCACCAATTCCAGTGTCGATTTCGTCAAAAATCATCGTGCCTACAGTAGACTCGCCCGTCGTGTCTGATTCACACAAAATCGTTTTTAGAGAAAGCATGACTCGGCTAAGCTCACCGCCAGATGCGATTTTTGCAAGGGGCGCCAGTGGCTGACCAGGATTCGCACTGATTAAGAACTCAATGTCGTCAATTCCGTATGGCGAGCATTTTTGAGTTATTTCGTTTCCCTGCTTTTCGGCAACATTCACAGAAAAGCGGGTACCCTTCATTCCGAGATTTGAAAGAACCTGAACGACTCCGGCCGACATTTTTTCTGCAGCCGCTTTTCGTAAAGAAGAAATAGCCTTTGCTTCAAGATAAACTTTTTTTCCAAGCTCAGCGATTTCTTTTTCAAGCTTTTCTTTTTTGTCACTTGAATTGTCAAGCTCGTCAAGAGTTTTCTGGGCGTTTTCAAGATAGCTCATAACTTCTGAAAGAGGAGCCGAAACAGAAGAAGCGTATTTTTTCTTAAGGTTGTAGATTAAAGTCTGTCGCTCCTGAACTTCTGCCAAACGCTGCGGGTCAAATACAAGACTTTGTGAATAAGATTTGTATTCGTCTGAGATGTCAGAAAGCTCGTAGAATGCAGAATCAAGTCGCTCGCTCAATTTTTGGAGAGATTTGTCAGATGAAGAAGCAGAATCTGCGACGGCACGAAGCTTTTTAAGAACAGAAACAACACTGGAGCCGTTCGAGCTTCCAGAAAGGGCCTCATTCAGCTGCTCAACATCAGAGTAAAGCTTTTCGAAAGATGAAAGCTTGTTTTCTTCATCGTCAAGTTCGGTGTCTTCGTTTGGCTTTAGCTTTGCCTCTGAAATTTCTTTGACTGCAAAATTAAGAAGGTCGATTCTCTGAGCCCTGTCACGGTCATCCGTGTTCAACGCATCTAAAATTTTTCGTTTTGAGACAAGCTCTGAATAAAGGGCTGTAAAAGCAGTCACCCGCTCTGTAAGACCTGCGTAATTGTCAAGGAATTTTCGGTGCTCGCTTACTTTCATAAGCGACTGATGCTCGTGCTGACCGTGAATATCGATTAAAAACGAACTGAATTCTGCTAAGTCGGCCCTGGTCACAGGCGTGCTTCCAATCCAGCTTCCGGATTTTCCGTTTTCTCGGATTACACGGCGCAAAAGCACCCGATTGTCTTCAATTTCGATTCCATGAAGATTTAGCCATTCAAAAGCGTTAAGTGGCTCGTCTTCTGCCTCAAGTTCCCGAATATTAGCCGGTCTTTTTCCAAGATAAAATGTTCCTGACACGACAGATTCGTGTGCCCCACCCCTGATTTGCTCAACGCCAGCCTTTCCGCCAAGCAAAAAGGTCAATGCGCCGATTAAAAGAGATTTTCCGGCACCAGTTTCACCAGAAAGAACCGTAAAACCGCTTCCAAATTCAACATTCGCTGAGTCGATGAGTGCAAAATCTTTAATTGAAAGGTCTTCAAGCATGTTGCGGTCCTCCCGACCAGTTTAATTTTGAACGAAGGGCATTGTAAAATTTTTCTTTTGTACAGCCGATTAATTTTGCTTTTGAGTCGGTCTGTTTTATTTTTATGATGTCGCCGACATGAAGGTCAACGGGAATTTGTCCGTCAACGCTGATTACTACATCGCTGATTCTCGAAGGTAAGATTTCAATTTCCAGGATTCCGTCCGGACTTAAAACAATCGGTCGGCTAGAAAGTGAAAATGCGTTCATTAAGGTTAAAACCATTGCGTCTAAGCCAGGGTCAATGATTGGACCTCCGGCACTCGCAGAATAAGCAGTTGAGCCTGTCGCCGTAGAAACAATGATTCCGTCCGCCTTTATTTCGCCCAACGGAACTTTGTCATACAAAACATTAAAGGAAATTGTGTGGGCCGCCGTTTTCCCGCATATTACGATGTCGTTTAAGCCGGTTGCACTCAGGCGTCTCTGCCCGCCGCGAATCAAATCTGAGCCAAGCATACTTCGCTCATCGATTACAGACTTCCCAGCAAGATAATCGTCCAACTCTTTTTGCCATTCGTCCCGCTGAACGCTTGCAATAAAGCCGAATGAACCGAAATTCACAGGAAAAATCGGAATTCCAAGAGGAGCACAGCCACGGGCAGCAAACAAAACAGTTCCGTCGCCACCCATCGTAATTACAAAATCGTAGCCATAAAAGGGATATTGCTCAGAAAATCCATTGAAGACAAAAGTATCTGCGTGAATTCCCAAATCATTCAAATAGATTCGGATTTCTTCTCCGAGAAATTTTGACTCTTCCTTAAAGCTATTCACTACGATGAGTGCTTTTTTTTCTGACATTTACGGCAATGTCCCCAAAACCTTTGCAATTTTTGTCGCTGATTCCGAACCCAGTCGCGGGTAAAGCGGAAAAAGCACGGTACGAAGGTAAAGACCTTTCGCATGCAGTAATTTTGACTGTTCTTCTTCGCTAAGAAGTGAAATCACTGAGTTTTCATAAGCCAGCTTGATTTCAATTTCTTTTCGTGAAGCATATTGTTTTACATCTTTAAAACTGCCGTTCAGAACGACAGGGAAAGACCAAACGGTTGAATTTTCGCCTTCAGAACGAACAAAAGTGCGGTTCTTCCCGCTCGCCAAAGCTTTCTGGAATATCGCAAATAGCGACTTGCGGATTTCTTCATTCCGGCTAAATTCCTTCATCTGGATAAAGCCCAAAGCGCTGTTCATATCTGGTAAAATGTCCGTTACAGGAGCGGCATCAGTATGCTTTTTAAGGACAATCCACTCCCTTCTTTTCGGAGAGATTAAAACTGCCCCGCCACCTGCCGTAACAGTGTCATTGGCTTCAAGTCCAAGAATCGAGTAAAGGCCTAACATTCCCGCTTTTATTGGCAGAGGAGCTTTTTGGCCTCTTTCCTGAGCCTGTGTTTGCCCATCACTTTCTTCAGATTCACCTGCATTTCCAAAAGTCGCACCGAAAGACTGTGAAATATCTTCGATAACAGGAAGACCAAGAGCTAAAATTTCATCAAGATTTGGCAAAATTCCCATTGTTTCGTGCAAAAGAAGCAATTTGCCGCCATCTTTCAAGCCATCCTGAACGGTTTCGGCAGTCAAAAGCCCGTCTTCTTCACGAACATCAAGAACAAGCGGTGTGTATCCAAGATTTTTAATGGCGGTGTACTGCCAGCTTGGAGCTAAGGCAGAAATCATAATTTTTGTGCCAGCTTCCAAATCCAAGGCTTTTGCCACATAAGAAAAAGCGATAGCAGGGCTTCTGAAAGCGACAGCCCCATCACAGCCAGTAACTTCTTTAACTGTTTGAATTAATTTTGCGTTTAACTCGCCTGGTCCCAATTTTTCGTCAACCATGCAAGTTAAAACCGCATCCATTTCTTTTCGGCGAATAGTAGAACTAAATGTCTGAATCATTTCGGCTCTTACTCTTCGTCCTCAGACGATGTTTCGCCTGGATTTACAATCTTTTGGAGTTCTTTAGCATTGAACAGCCGGCGCATATCAAGCATAATGAGATATTTTTCGTCCTGCCGGATAACGCCGTGAATATATTCTGTTCCGATTCCGCTAATCATCTGAGGAGGGTCTTTAATATCGGCTGTGTCAATTGCAACAACTCGTGCAATTCGGTCAATAATAATACCGATTCTGTTGTTTTCGATGTTAAGGATGATGAATCCGCCTTCGAATTCCTCGTCTCCCTCTGCGACAGCGAGCTTCTGAATTTGGAAGCGCTTGTGCAAGTTGATTACAGGAATAATTTCGCTTCGGAGATTGAAAATTCCTTCGACATAGAAAGGAGCGTTCGGAATAGGGCGAACTTTCGTAACCTTTACGATTTCCTTTACGTCCATGATGTCAACGCCGTAGATTTCTCCACCGAGCTGAAATGTAACTAACTGAATCTGAGTATTCTCTGCTGCCATATTTCCCCCTAGATAAGTCCGTCATTCCGAGTAAAGCGAAGAATCTTTTTAAACTGCTTCGATTTTGCTCAATATGACCATTTATTCTCCTAACAATTTCTTTGCTTCAAGGAATTCTCCGAACAAAAATTTTTCTGCGAAAAATTCTCTCTTGGTTTTTACGCCACATCCTTGTGGCGCATTTTATTCGCCAAGAAGCTTTTTAGCCTCCAAAAATTCGGAAATTCCCACGGCGACTTTTTTTGCCTCACGCATTGCGAGAACGACAGTTGCAGGCTTATGAACAACATCACCACCCGCAAAGACTCCGCGTTTTGTTGTCATACCGTAAGGCTTTTGCTTTGTGACAACGAATCCGCCTTCGTCTGCGTCAATTCCCTGTGTCGTGCTGATGATTCTTGCGGCTGGGCGAGAACCAATAGCAATCAAGATTTTATTTGCCGGAATAATGACCTCGCCGTCTGGTGTCTGACATTTTAAGCCAGTGACGACACCGTCTTTTCCGACATACTCAAGTGGAGCGTGCTCCCATTTGAAGTCGACTCCATCTGAAATAGCTCCGTCGTATTCCGCCTTTGCCGCTTTCATAAACTCAACGGTCTTTCGGTAAGCGACGGTAACTTTTTTTGCCTTCATTCGGACTGCCGTTCGGCAAGCGTCCATTGCGACATTTCCGGCTCCGATAACGATTACCTCGTCCCCCTCTTCGATTGGAACCTCGCTCTTTTCGACATTTCCGTCCTGATACAGGCGAACCATTCGCAAAAGATAGTTTGACTGAATAACACCTTTAAGCTCACGGCCCGGAATGTCCAAATCCTTTGAAAGAGCGGTGCCAGTTCCGATGAAAACTGCATCAAATCCGTTTTTAAAGAGATCGTCGAGAGTCAAATCGACACCGACCATTGTATTTGTGACGAACTGAACGCCCAAATCAGCGATTTTTTTGGTTGTGTTTCGGACAACATCCTTTGGAAGACGGAATTCTGGAATTCCATAAAGAAGGACACCACCCGGCTCATTTTCGCCCTCGTAAACGACGACCTCGTAACCTTTTCGAGCCAAGTCGCCAGCTACAGTAAGACCCGCAGGACCAGAACCGATAACAGCGACTTTTCCGCCGATTTTTTCGATTTTCTTTTCGCGATTAAGATTGAGCTCATTGTCAAAATCCGCAATGAAACGCTCAATCATACCGATTTTAATTCCTTTGCCAGCACGGGAAAGTACACAATGACCTTCACACTGATTTTCGTGCGGACAAACTCGACCGCAGATTGCAGGAAGATTGCTTCGCTGTGCGATAATGCTTGCAGCTTCGCCGAAATTTCCCAAAGAAACCGCATGATTGAATGCCGGAATGTCGTTTTCGATAGGACAGCCCGTGCGGCACATTGGCTTAGGGCAGTTCAAGCAACGACGAGCCTCAGCGATTGCTTCTTGGATTGTATATCCTTTAATTTCCTCTTCCATAATCTTTTAGTCCTCATTAAAAATTTATAGTTCTTATATTATAACGAGGATTCTATCAAAAAGCAAATGAAATCTTAATCTACTATGAAAAGCGTGATTGAATACACCTCCTTGATTCCAAAAGATTTTAGTTCGTGAGCACAGGCTTCGATTGTTGAGCCTGTCGTAAGGACATCATCTGCAAGAACTACGGCCTTTGGCGGAACTCTTGCAATTTTTCTTAGTTTTTTTTCGGATTTAAGTCTGTATGATGAAGAAATTCCTTCAAGGCGCTGTACCATATCAAGTTTTTTCTGCTGAGTTTTTGAAAGCCGTTCAAGCAGCGGCAAAACCTGAACATTCCACCCTTTTCTTAGATAATAGCAAAGCTCATCGATTTGGTCCCAGCCCTTATCCCTGATTTTCCCTTTTCGTGGCGGCACGGGAACTACAGGCAAATTTTCGCCAAGCTCATTTTCAAGAGCTTTTAGCTTCCGGTAAAAAATCGTCGCAAAATAAGGCGAAAGATTTCGTTTTTCTTCAAGCTTCCAGGCAAAAAGGAGAGATTTTTTCCACAACTGATAGCCGTGAAGCGAATAAGACTTGGTTACACTTTTTAAGACCGCATTTTCCCGACAAAATGAACAGACTCCAAGCTCACTTATAAGCTCCCGCCCACACACAGAGCAGGCTTCAGAAAAGCCGGAAGACTCCAGTTTCAAAAGACAAGTCGAACAAAGCGGAATCCTCAAAGCAAAGCGAGAGCAGCACAGACACTTTTCCCCACCCATCAAAAGCGAAACGATATTCTGAACCGCCGAAATCACCGAAACAAAGCGAGAAAATCTTTTATTATAAAATCCAAACTCAAAGCCCTTTTTCACTTTCAATATAAATAATGGTTTAAAAGTGAAAAATCGGCAATTTGCAGCGATAATTTTTTGTTATATTAAGGAAAAAAACGACAAGCAGAGGTTAAGACACCGGCAGCCTTTTGCAAAAATATTTCTTTTGGCGCAACTTTTACTGTCAACGGGCTTTTTGGCAGGAGGAGCACTTTTTTTTTACAGGGGTATGGCTATTTGATTGACAGATAGCTATTATCTGTTTATACTTCCTTTAGATTCTGATTCTGGAGGAGCTTATGAACGCAGTGCCTATTTTTGAGGCGAAGAATCGCCTGCCATTTTTTATCCACAAAGCCGAAACTGAAGGACCTGTTGCCATCAGCCGTCGTAACAAGGAAGTCGCTTTTATCATTTCAAAGGAAGATTACGAAGCCATGTCGGTCTCAAAGCCAAAAAGCGTCGTGGAGACAATTCGGGAAAAACTTAAAAAGCAAGGTTTCTTTGATGGCGATGATTTTGATTTCAGCGCCCATCTTGAATCCATAAAAGAACATTATTATGGACGCCCTGAAGATGACCATATTTTCGATGAGGTGTAATCATGGGCAAGCCTCTCTATTTATTGGATACGAATATTATTTCCGAAATCTTTAAACAAAAGCCGAACGAAAAACTCATGGAAATGCTTTACAAAAACGAAAAACTTTGCGCTCTTCCATCTACATCTTGGAATGAACTTCTTTATGGCGTAAATGTAATGGCAGAAGGAAAGAAAAAACAGCTTCTGTTTGAAAGACTGGTTGATGATATTCAGAAAAATTATGATATTATCTACTACGACAATCATGCGGCCTGGATTCATGCGGATATCCGTTCCCGTCTCAAAGAAAAAGGCAGGTCGATTGAGTTCCCTGATTCACAAATCGCGTCGATTGCCGTGTCAAATTGCATGATTCTTGTCACAAGGAATACAAAGCACTTCGAGCCGATTCAGGAAGTTTCGCCCCTCATGATGGAAAATTGGTTTGAAGAATAATCACCGCTCGTAATTTGAATTGATATTCAGCTCGCCCCGGTATTTGGCTACGGTTCGGCGGGCTTTTTCACTTCACGAGCTTCTCAATCTTACATTCGTGGGTTTTGCTCTCTTCGTCATAGTTTACGCCGACAAAAAGCAGGTCGCCTGAGTAATGCTCCAGCGAGTCAAAATATTTTTTCTCGCGGATTTGATTTATCGCGCTTTCTGTGCTCCCGTTTCGCTTCAATTCGACAATCATCGCGGGGGTGTCAGGGACATAGGGGATAAAAACGACATCCGCAAAGCCCTTGCCGCTCGTCATTTCCTTCACAATCGTGTATTTGTTGAGGGCGTAAATGAACGAAAGATAAATCGCGCTCTGAAGGGCGTCCTCGTTGTTGTAGCTCCGGTTGCTCGTTACATGAATGTGGCTTTCGTCAAGCGAGCGGGCGACGGCCTCTTCGTTCATCTTCAATGTTTCCGCCAGAAGCTCCTTCGACGCTTTTATGATTCTGTCCGTGATTTTGTATTCGTCCGTAACGGCAACGGCACTCTGCCATTCCTTTAAAATTTCCTTGTTGGGTATACGGCAGGTCTCCGCGTCTGAGTCATAAGAAAGATAGCCCAAGTGAATCAGGTAGGTGAAGACATCGTTTTTCGTTTTAAAATCGGTCATCGTGTTCATAAAGGTCGTGACTTCAACATCAACGCTTTCGCCGGCAATCATTTTGATTACATCGTCCTTCGTCCCCTCAAAATTTTCTTGAATTCGCTCTGCGATGACTGCGTAAGTCGAGGTCTGGCTCCAGTAGCTCTTGCATTTTCCGTCTTCAATGGCAAGCACCACTGATTCAGGATTGTAGATTTCAAAGCCCCTTTGGTTATAGCCGTCGTACCACCTTTTGAATTCCTCGTAATCCCTGTCATATTTTTTACAGAGCGCTTTTACCTCCCCGCTCGTAAAGCCAATGAATTCCGCAAGGTTTCGGGCATCGAGAATCGTATATTCGCGGAAATTGTTCAGCTTTGACTGAACCCTGTCCCGCACGACGGGTAAAATTCCCGTTATGTAGGCAAGGGCTATTGCAGGGCGAAGAGTGTCGCTCTTAAAAAGTCCGTTCAGAAAATCAAGGTACTGCTTAAAAAGAGACTCACTGACTTCCTCCCGGACAAGGACATCATACTCATCGATTATGACTACGAATTTTTCGTTTTTCTGGGAGTAGCACTTTAAAATCGCATTTCCAAGGGATTCTTTTTCGGCAAAAGAAATATCTGAAAACTGAGCGCGGAACTCATCGACGATTTTTTTTTGAAGGTTATCAAGAAGCTTGTCAGTTTCCAGTTCATTTTTTAACTCGCTGTTCAAGTCGATTTTTATGACATTAAGCCGGTTTAAATTGCTTTCAAAGCTTTCATCCCTGCTGATTTTAAAAGGCGAAAAAAGAGAGCGGGAATCACAGCCCTTAGAAAAATACGCAGAAAGCATATTTCCCGCAAAGGTCTTGCCAAAACGACGCGGACGGGAAACACAGATATATTTATTTGAACTGCGCATAATTTTGTTTATTTCACTAATCATCATCGTTTTGTCAACGAAGATTTCTAAATGAGTAAATTCCGTAAAATTGTCGTTGTTCGGATTGAGGTAAATTCCCATTTTTGCCTCCGAAAAAATAAAGGGAGAGCGGAAACTGCTAAAGCTCCATTTCTCTCCCCATTATATCATAAAGAATAAAATCTGTCTGAATTTCAACTCTTCTTTCGGTTTTTAATCAGAACAAAGACACTCTGAAGCACAATGAAGAAGCACAATATGATAGAAAGCACGATTTTGTTCCACCATGAAGAAAGAGTTCCCTGGCAGCGAATCAAGGTTTCGATTGTCGCCTTAATCAGAACACCGAAGAAGGTTCCGACAACCGTACCGACACCGCCAGTGAGCATTGTCCCACCGATGACAGAAGATGCTATTGCTTCCATTTCAAAGCCACGAGCCTGCTCAACGAAGCCTGAAGTCGTGTTAAGACAGAAAACTACGCCCGCAAGCGAAGCCAAAAATCCGTCCGTAACATAAGCGATGAATTTCGTTCGCTTTACATTGATGCCCATTAAAAGCGCGCTCTGCTCGCTTCCACCGACAGCGAAAAGATTCCGTCCAAAGCGGGTATATTTCAGGACATACCAAACCGCAACTACGGCAATCAGTGCAATCACAACATTCGGATGAATGAACGGGTACATTTTTACGCCGCGCTTGTTTATAGTAGCACCAATCGGGACAATGATGTTCGCATTTGCTATTTTCAGGAAAAATTCATTTGCTTTAATCGCAATCTGTTCAGAGCTGATAATCGCCGTAAGACCACGACACATAAAAAGACCTGCAAGAGTAATAATGAAAGGCTGAAGCTCCATATACGAGATTAGCCACCCCTGAAAAGCACCAAAAACTATTCCGAAAAGAAGAACCAAAAATATCGCAAGCCCAGCCGGCATCTGCATTTTTTCCATTGAGAATGAAAGCATCATACAGACAAGGCCAACTACCGAACCTACAGAAATATCGATTCCGCCTGCAATCATAACGAGCGTCATTCCTGAAGCCGCAATTAAAAGACCAGCGTTATCAATCAGCATATTAAGGAATGTCTGCATCGTACCAAAGCCTTTTGCGTGATAGACGATAATTCCTGCGATATACATAACGATGAAAAGACAAATCGTAAAGAAAAGAAGGAAATTGCTTGAATCAAGACGCTTTTTCTTTAAAAGAGCGAGTTTAGTTGAAAAATCTATCATTTTGCTTCTCCTTCATTTGAAACGCTTTCTGCCACAGCTTTCTGGTTTTTTATTTTCAGAGCAATGAAAGCCCTGTATTTTGCAAAAGCCGGTGACTGGAAAAGAACGATTAAGATAACGACGATAGCCTTATAAACAGGGAGCTGATCCGCAGAAACTCCGATTGCGTACAAACTTGTCGTAAGAGCCTGAATCGTAATGGCCCCGATGATAGAACCTGCCATATTGAATTTTCCACCGCCAAGACTGTTTCCTCCCAGAGCGACTGCCAGAATTGCGTCCATTTCAAGGTTTAAGCCGATATTGTTCGCGTCACTAGAGTAAATTCGGCTCGAAGCAATAAGTCCCGCTACCCCGGAACTGAGTCCGCAGAAAAGATAACAGAAGAAAACAACGAGAACCGAGTTAATTCCGACAAGTCGTCCGGCCTTCGGGTTAATTCCTACAGTCTGAATGTAAGTCGAAAAAGCCGTCTTTTTAAGGAAAAGCTGAGTAAGCAGGACAAAGGCAATTACTATAAAAATTGGAGTCGGAACTACGCAGCCTGGAATGAATCCACCAATCCATTTAAAAGATTCCTGACGAACATAAAGAATTACGCCGGTTGCATTTTCATTCGAGCTGATTAACTGAGCGATTCCCCGTCCTGCCGTAAACAGGATAAGAGTTGCAACCATCGGCTGAATGTTAAAGCGAGCGACCAAAAGTCCGTTAAAGGCACCGCAAGCGACGCCTCCCAACAAACCAAAGAAAATCGCCAATGCCGGGAACATTGCGTAGCCTTCATAGCTTCCACCCAAAAGACGAACGATAATTGCCCCGGAAACAGCCATTACAGCTCCGACAGAAATATCAGTTCCGCGTGAAGAAGCGACAACGAGTGTCATTCCAACTGCAAGAATAATAAGCTCGCAAGAGCGATTCAGAATATCGATGATAAAGCCATACAAAACTCCGTTGTTTATTGAGATTTTAAAAAAGTTCGGAGTTATGATGACATTTATAATTAGCATTATGATAAGAGCGGCAATCGGCAAAATAAGCGGGCTTTTTTTTGCTTTTTTTGCCAGTCTCAGCATATTAGTTTCCATTTGAGCCTCCCTCTTGATGTTCACTACCAGCAATAGCAGCCATTACATCTTGCTGCGTAAGATTATGATTTTTAAGCTCGCCGACTTTAGCTCCATCACGAAGAACACAAAGCCTGTTTACGGTTCGCAGCATTTCGTCAATTTCAGAGCTAATGAACACCACCGTCATTCCCTGCTCAGCGAGTTTAATCACAAGCTTTTGGATTTCGGTCTTTGTTCCGACATCAATTCCGCGAGTCGGCTCATCAAGAATCAAAAATTCAGGGTGAGTTACGAGCCAGCGCCCGATGATGACCTTCTGCTGATTTCCACCGGAAAGCTGCTTGATAAGAGTTTCCGTGGAAGGAGTTTTTATCTGTAATTCCTTGATGTATTTTTCGGTAAGCTCAATCTGCTTTGCCATAGGAAGAAGCTTGAAGACTCCGGTTTTTGCCTGCAAAGCAATCATCATATTTTCGCGAATCGATAAATCTGCGATAATGCTTTCGGCCTTTCTGTCTTCAGGAAGATATGCCATTCCTTTTTTGATTGAGTCAATCGGAGCCTTAGCGTTGAGTTTTTCACCGTTAAAGAAAAGCTCGCCACCGTCAGGCTTGTCGGCCCCGTAAATCGCACGAACCATTTCAGAACGCCCGCTACCCAAAAGTCCCGTAAGACCTACGACTTCGCCCATTTTTATTGTTATGTCAAAAGGCTTGATAGTTCCTGTGTGAGTAAGAGCGACCGCCCGCAAAATTTCGGGAGCATCTGAGCTTTCGCCCATTTTGTTTTCGTTATGAAGATTGTCAAGCTCAGCAACCTCATGACCAAGCATCGCCTGAACAAGCTTTAAGCGGGGCAATTCACTTGTCGTAAAGGTGCCTTCGAGCTCACCATTTCGTAAAACAGTGATTTTGTCACAGACTGCGTAAACCTGCTCCAAAAAGTGCGTTACGAAGATAATTCCTTTTCCGTCAGCCTTTAACTGCCGCATTACATTGAAAAGTTTTTCGACCTCTTGATCATCAAGAGAAGAAGTCGGCTCGTCAAGAATCAAAACCTTGCAGTTAAAATGAACCGCTCGTGCAATAGCGACCATCTGCTGAATTGCGACAGAATATTCACCGAGCGTACGCTTAACATCTATATCTTCAAGACCGACCCAGGACAATATTTCCCTTGCCTGTTCGTTCATTTTTTTCCAGTCGATAAAAAGCCCGTGCTTTAAAGGCTCGTGACCTGCAAAAATATTTTCAGCGACAGAAATGTTCGGACACAGGTTGACTTCCTGAAACACCGTGCTTATTCCATTTTGCTGCGCCTCTTCCGGAGAGTGATTGTTTATTTCTTTCCCTTCAAGAAAGATTTCGCCTGAATCGCGGATATGGACGCCGTTTAATACCTTAATGAGCGTGCTTTTTCCCGCTCCATTTTCGCCCATAAGAGCATGTATTTCTCCGCCTTGCAATGAAAAGTCAACATTCTGCAATGCTTTTACTCCAGGAAAAGTCATCGTGATGTTTTTCATTGAAAGCAGAATATCGTTTGCCATTTATTACCTCATTTTAGGTTGTCAGACTTGCTCCAACAACGACATGCTAAATATTCAAGAAAAAAAGCCAGAGCGGTTTGTCCCATCTCTGGCTTTATACAAGGCTAAAAGATTAAATTAGTATTTTCGATTTGGAAGCTGTTCTTCTGCTTTGAGAGCTTCGCCAACACCATTTTTGTCGAATACCAATTCTGTGACATACTGAACCTTGTCTACAGTACCGCCGTTTTCGAGAGTCTGGATGATTTCAGCAACGCGTGGACCGTGGAGAGGGTTACACTCAACAGCACAGTTGATTTCTTCGCCATTGATGATTTTGTTGAAAGACTCGCGAACAGCGTCAAAACAGATAACGATAATGTCTTTTCCAGGAACTTTACCAGCCGCTTTGATAGCGTCGATTGCACCCCAAGCCATATTGTCGTTTTCTGCATAAACAACATCGATTTTTGGAGTTGATTTAAGGATAGACTCCATAACTTCCTGACCTTTAGCCTGTGTGAACTCACCAGTCTGCTGAGCAACGAGCTTCCAGTTTGGATGGCTAGCCAATCCTTCTTCAAGACCCTGTGTTCGTCCAATCTGAGCTGAAGCACCGATTGTACCCTGCAAGTCTACGATACAGATTTCTTCGTTTGCACGGCCAACTGACTCGAGATATGCTTCAAGCCATTTAACGCCGTCCTGACCTTCTTTAAGGAAGTTTCCACCTACCCAAGCGAGATAAAGGCTGTCGTCAGAAAGCTTCATCTGGCGGTCAGAAAGAATTACAGGAATGTTAGCTTTTTTTGCTTCCTGAAGAACTGTTTCCCAGCCTGTTTCTACAACTGGAGCAACTACGATGTAGTCGACATCCTGCTGGATAAAGTTACGGATTGCTTTGATTTGGTTTTCCTGCTTTTGCTGAGCGTCGTCAAAAATGAGTTTGTAGCCATTTTCCTCAACGAATGTTGTTTTGAATGACTCTGTGTTAGCCAAGCGCCAGTCAGATTCTGCACCGACCTGAGCGTAACCGATAGTAATAAGCCGTTTTTCGCTTGTTGTGGCAGCTGGCTTATTGTCTTTTTTGCAAGACATTGAAAGAGCTGCAAGTGCCATTAGGGATGCAGCGGCAACCATTTTTGTAATTTTCATTTTTGTTTCTCCTCCTCATTGAGAACATTTATAAAATTAATTCATTTTAAATCTGAGCTATTGAAAAGTCAAGTAAAATCAGAAAAATCCTAGAATGAGTATATTTTGTAAAATTAAGAAGAAACTTATGAACCGAGAGGCGGACAAAAGCCCTATAGCTTCAATCCATCGATAAATTTTAAAAGGCTTTCAGCCAGATTTCCGTTTTTAATCAGACTCCTGCTGAATTTTTTGAATCCGCCGGTATTCTTTTGCTTTGCCGAGTCCAAAAGCATTTTCGTTAATGACTCGCTTTTTGTCGGATTCTCGTAATCATTGTAACTTTGCCAGAATTTTTGGATTGGCTCAAACTCATCGCAAAAGAATGGCTTCATCCGCTCCAAAAGCGCGTTCACCTTTACGAGCTGGTAATTTTCATCCTGTTTGTAGGCCTGCCATACAAAAGGAAGGGAAGAAAGAGCGGCACGAGAAAGAGAGTCTTCGCCTCGGACAAAAAGGAAATCCATAGTCGTAAGAAAGCAATCGAATTCCTCCTGCTGCAGAAAGGGAATTTTTTGAAGCTTAAATGTCGCATTCTGATTTTTAAAAGCGTTTTCGAAGGGAAGTGAAGATTTTCCCTCCGCAAGATAAACACAGACAGAGAATTCTTTCTCCGATTTTTGCATTTCCCTTTCAAAGTCAGAAATTGCCCGCACTACGGCAGAGCAATCATCCTCATAAGCAAAGAAAAAGATTAAGAATTGAGATTTTTCGTCACTTTGCCCTTCCAAAGGGCAAGGAAGGCCCGCTAATCCTGAATTAATAATCAGCCCGCCCGTCTTTTCGGTAAATCCTGGCATAAAAAAGATTTTTTTGATATTCGATTTTCTTGTTCCGCTTTTTAAGAGATGAAATTCGTCGGCATAATCTTCAGCGGTAAGGTAGTCAATCTGAATAATCTGCACAATTTGAGTAAAACTTTCATCAAAAAGAATCTTCTCAAGCCATTCCGGTCGGCCACATTGGAAACATTCAAGAATAACAGGAGTAAGAAGGCTGGAATTCCCGTCACTTATTTCTAAATTCCAGTCAAGGATTTTCCAAACCGAGTCTTTGTAGTGAAAATCCTGAAACTGCTTTGTCGGGTCAATCTGACTTGCCAGCTTGTGGAAGCTTTCGAGATTGCTGACAACCAGAGTAAGCTCAATATTTGGGCGAAGGTCAGAAATAGCCCGTGCAAGGCGATAAACAACTCCGATGTCACCGTAATTATCTACAACCTTGCAGAGAATCATTATTTTGTTTTTGTCCGTCAATTTTTTGAAAGCCCCCTGACATAATTTACGGCGCTCAAGGCAGCTACCCCGCCCTCGTACACAGCCTTGCAGACCTGCAGAAGACCGCCGTTCGCGTTCCCGCAGGAGTAGATTCCCGGGGCGTTCGTCGCCATTTTTTCGTCGGTTTTTATAGAGTCGCCTTCCATAAAGATTCCGAGTTTTTTTGCGAAGTCAGCAGCCCCCGCACTTCCGAGAGCGACGAAAACTCCGTCATAGGAAATTTTCTCGCCGTCAGAAAGCTCGACTCCGCCGACTTTCGCTCCGTTTTCATTTCCTAAGATTTTTGCGACCTTTCGGGTATCAATTTTAATCTTGCCTGCAAGAGAAGAGTCTTTCGCAATTTCGGACTGCACCTCATCACTCGCTTTTCCGTCCGTCAAAACCGTTACCCTTTCTGCAATGTGTGAAAGATGAGCGGCCTCTTCAACGGCAAATTTTCCGTCTCCGATTACGGCTACATTCTTTTTGCGGTAGAAAAATCCGTCGCAAACGGCACAGTAGGAAACGCCTCTTCCTTCATAGTCAATGATTCCTTCGATATTTGGGCGAAGCTTTTTGTTTCCAGTTGCCAGAATTATGGCAGGAGAAGAATATTCTTTTTCGCCGGCCTTTACTGAATATTGAGTCTGAGGAGGAGGAGAGACCATCTCGATATGAGTGACTTCGCTTTTTAAGACATCAACTCCCAGATTTTTCGCCTGCTCAATTCCGTTTTTGTAAAGGTCTCCGCCAGTAATTCCGTCCGGAAATCCGTAGTAATTGTCGATTTTGTGAGCTTTTTCAAGCTGGCTTTCACCAGAATAAAGCACGAGAACATTAAGATTTGCCCGCTTTGCGTAAAGACTTGCGGAAATTCCTGCAGGTCCCGCCCCGATTATAATGATGTCGTAGTTCATTTTTGCCTCCGATTTAGGGTAATTCTGCGTTAGCGCTGGGAGTGGTGGCACAGCCAGTCGCTTGCGACCGAGCGTCTAGCGAGCCACGGACATAGCGACCCGAAGCACGAAGTGCGTAGGGGAACGCCCTTATTTTACAACAAAGCCTCGATTTTTTCATCGATTTTTTTTGGCTCAACAGTGGACTCGAAGCGGTCAACTACATTGCCTTCGCGGTCAACAAGGAATTTCGTGAAATTCCATTTGATGTTGGCGTTGTTCTTGAAATCCGGGTCAATTTTGCCCACAACAGCATTCATCAACGCGCCTTTTACGCCTGTAAAGCCCTGAAAGCCTTTCTGACTTTTTAAGAAAGTATAGAGCGGAATTTCGTTCTCGCCGTTTACTTCGATTTTCTTGAAGTTGTCAAAGCTGGTCTTATATTTCATCTGGCAGAACTCGTGAATCTCATCGTCATCACCCGGAGCCTGATGACCAAACTGGTCGCAGGGGAAGTCAAGGATTTCAAGCCCCTTTTCGTGGTATTTCTGATAAAGCTCTTCCAGCCCCTTGTACTGTGGGGTGAAGCCGCAGCCAGTCGCTGTATTTACAATCAAAAGAACCTTTCCCTTGAAAGACTCCATTGAAACCTCGTTCCCTTTTCTGTCCAAAACCTTGTAATCATAAATAGCCATATATGCCTCCGTATGTTTTATTTAATAAAATAATATTGTATCAAATATAATTCGTCAAGACTATTTTCTTTTTTTTATTTTTTTTATAATGAGAATCTCTAAAAATTGCAATTTTTAGAGATTCCCTTTTGTAAAAATGGAGCGTCTTATGATTTGTGAATCTTTAAAACTTGAAAATCAGCTTTGCTTTCCGCTTTATGCCGCAAGCCGTGAAATTCTGCGAAAATACACGCCTCTGCTCAAAAAAATTAACCTCACCTACACCCAGTATATAGTGATGATGGTTTTGTGGGAAAAGTCAGAGCTTACGGTCGGGGAGCTTGGAAAAAAGCTCTACCTTGACACGGGCACCCTGTCTCCGCTTTTAAAAGCGATGGAAGAAAAAGGCCTGCTTGAACGAAATCGCAGTAAGGCAGACGAGCGAATCGTTACGGTAAAAATCACGGAAAAGGGTGAGGAACTTCAAAAGGAAGCGATGAGCGTTCCTGAAGAAATGGGAAAATGCATACATTTGGAAGCCGATGAAGCGAAAGCTTTGTACGGACTTTTGTATAAGCTTTTGTAAGTGGCCTTTCTGATTATGAGCGAAGCATGACACATTTCCTTAATTTTTTCGATTTTTATTGAAAAAAATATGTTTTCAGTTAAAATAATTAAGGAAATTCTTAATAAGTCAAGTTGGAGTGTTATATGAAAAAGTTTTTTGTAGTTTTTTCTCTTTTATTGTCTTCTTTTTTTCTTTCTGCACAGACGGCAAAAGAAATAGCAACGATTTTTTGTGATTTGGACAGGGTTCCAGATTTTAACTATTCAAATTTAATTGTTGAAAATATCGAAAAAAACGGAAAATCTGAGGTTCTAGAGTTAAAGCAATACGGAAGCGGCGTTGACAATGGTCTTAAAAATGTCGCTTTTGACTTTATTTCTCCCGCAAATGTAAAGGGAATGAGGGTCTTGCAGCTCGAAAAGCTTAAAAAGGCCGATGACCGCTGGGTTTACATGCCAAAACTGCGGCAGGCGCGTCGAATTCCAATGACAGAACGCACAAAATCCTTTGGCGGAACAGAATTTACTTACAATGACATGACAATCCGAAACGAAGACGAGGATGACAATTCCATTCTCGAAGATAACGCAAAAATCACCGTGAACGGAACTTCTTACAACTGCTGGAAAATGAAATCCCTTCCTTACAAACGAAGCGAAGTCGAATATCACTACAGAATTTCATGGTTCGACAAAAAAACTTACATTCCTGTCAGAATCGAGTTTTATGACGCAAAAGACAAAATGATTAAGACTTATGAGTGCCTCAAAATTGATATGGTCAAAGGCTCAACTGGCATTGAATATCCTCTTCGCCGCTCAAACTGCGTAACAAATCTTATTACGGGCCGAAAAAGCATCGCGACTGTAAAGGATTTCGTATTTGACGAAGAAATTTCTGACGGATATTTCACTCAAAACTGGCTTATCACAGGAAAAGCACCGAAGGTTAAGTCAAAAAAGTAGAAAGAAGTCAGAAATGATTTAATTTTTCTTAAAACTTGCATATATTTTCTATTTATTATAGAATATAAATACATTATCAAAAAGGGGCTTATCATGGCTTTAAAAAAAACTTATTCTAAAGACAAAAAAACTTGCAAAGTAACATTTTCGGTTTCTCCAGAAGCAGCTCAGGGAGCAAAAACAGTAACAATCGCTGGAGATTTTAATAGCTGGAGCTCTACAGAAACTCCTCTTAAAAAAGGAAAGGATGGTTCTTTCTCAGTCGCAATCAACTTGGAGCCTGGTAAAGAATATCAGTTCCGATATCTTCTCGACGGAAGCCGCTGGGAAAACGATTGGGCAGCAGACAAATATATTCCTGCCCCATTCTCTTCAACAGACAACTCAGTCGTTATCTGCTAGGCACTTCGCTAACATAAAAAAGCACTCAAATGCGAGTGCTTTTTTTTTGCTCTAATACAAAATGAACAAAGCCCTGACTTCCCTTCCAATTTTTCCGTATCTCAATCAAATCTGTGAAAATCTAAAAGCTTCTGCTTCGCATTTTCTTGTCCTGACTGCCGAAACTGCCGCAGGAAAATCAACAGCTGTTCCCTTAAGCATTCTTGAGCATTTTGAAGGGAAAATCCTTATGCTTGAAGTGCGTCGCCTGGCTACCACAGCGATTAGTGACAGGCTTTCTGCCTTGCTCGGAGAAAAAACAGGCGAAACTGTAGGCTATAGACTTCATCTGGAGTCAAAAATTTCAAAAAAAACCCGGCTTGAAGTAATAACCGAAGCTATTTTAATCCGAAAACTGCAGGCAGACCCCCTCCTTGAAGATGTGAATGTAATTATCCTTGACGAATTTCACGAGCGCTCAGTTCACAGTGATTTGGCCCTTGCGTTTTTAAAAGAAACGATGAGCCTTAGGGACGATTTGTTTGTGCTTGTAATGAGCGCAACCATTGATTCAAAAAAGATTTCTGAATACCTTGGAACTAAAGAAAATCCGGCACCTGTTATGAGAATTCCCGGCAGACAATTTCCGGTCGAAATTGAATACAGGGCGAATTTAAGCGTTACGGAGGCTGTGGAAGAGGTTTTGGAAGAAGCCAGGCTTTCCGACAGTGCGGCTCGATGTGCCGGCAGTATTTTGGTGTTTTTGCCCGGAATTTATGAAATCAGAAAAACTAAGTCGGAGCTTGAAGCGGCACTTCAAGGCAAAGACATCGAAATTTTAACTTTGCACAGCTCAGTGCCTTTAAGCGAACAAAGAAAAATTCTGACTCCCCAAACGGACGGCTCGCCTTGCAGGGTAATTCTTTCTTCTGCCATTGCAGAAACCTCGCTCACCGTTCCGGATGTTACGGTCGTAATTGACAGCGGACTTTGCCGAAAAAACAAAATGAATGTCGCTCTTGGAATGGAAAGGCTTGTTACCGAAAAGGAAAGCCTTTTTTCTGCGGAACAGAGAAGCGGACGGGCGGGACGAGTGAGGGCTGGAAGATGCATCCGGCTTTGGGATAAAAATGATGTAAGAATAGAGCAAAATGAGCCTGAAATCTTGCACTGTGATTTGACTCCGCTGGTTCTGGAGTGCGCGCAGTGGGGAGTGGATGAAAGCTCAAAACTTGACTGGCTCACGCCTCCGTCAGAAAATGCGTGGAAAGCGGCAAAAGCCCTGCTTGAAAAGCTTGATTGCCTGGATGGGAAAATCACCGAAAAAGGAAAAAATGTCCTGAGGCTAGGTCTTCACCCCAGACTTGCCTGCGTTGCCTTATTTGGCGGAGCAGAGGCGGTGCTTCCCTTCTCTGAATTTGCGGACGCTTCCCTAGAGCGACAGAAACTTTTTGTTGAAGATTTGAAAAGAAGAATGGATTTTGCAATTCCAGTGACCAAGGGGAGTCAAGACATCCATTCTGCATTTCTTGCGGGCTTTCCTGACAGGCTGTCACGCCTTTCGGCTGAAACTGAAAAAAATTCCGATAAAGCGGAATATATGCTTCCCTCTGGAAGAAAAGCTCTTTTAAGCCGTGAAATTCTTTTTTCTAAGGCCAGCTTATCTGACTTTCCGAAATGGATTGTCGCCGTTGAAGTAAGAGCGGGGGAGCAAATCGGCAAAATTTACTCCTTTGCCCCTCTATCTGACGAAACTGTGGAATTTTTTTTACAAAAACACGCTAAAACTGAAATAAAATCTGAAATAACCGGATTTTCAAAAGGAAGTGATTTTAAAAACCTGACGATTCAGAAAAAAGAAATCTTGTCTTACGGAGAAATTGTCCTGAAAGAAAAGAAGCTTCCTGTTCAAAATGAAGATTTCGCACCTGCAATTTGCGATTTAGTCCTAAAAAAGGGGCTGGATTCGCTTCCTCTCGATGAAAAAACTATTGAATTTTTGCTTCGAGCTGAATTTTATGGCTGTGAGAAGATAAAAAATCTTTCTGAAAATGCAAGGGATTGGCTTTTGCCCTTCGTAAATTCTCAAAAAATCAGCTCGGAGACGATTTATGACGCACTTTACTGGTATCTTGACGGAAACGAGATTGATTCAAAGGTTCCGATTCAGCTTACGCTTCAAAATGGCAAAAAACGAAGGGTAAAATACGAAAAAAAAGCAGACGGTCAGATTGTTCCGTCAATCGAAATCATAATTCAGCAGATTTTCGGTTGCTTTGAAACTCCGAAAATTTTAGGAAAGCGGGTTCTTTTAAAGCTCTTGTCACCGGCGCTCAGACCTCTTCAGATTACGGATGATTTGGAAAATTTCTGGACGGGTGCATGGACTGAAATCTGCAAGGAAATGAAGGGGCGTTACCCGAAGCACAACTGGGATTACAAAAAGTCCTGATTTATGATATACTAGTCTTCCTAACAAGCTCGAAATGACAAATGCTTCACAAAATGGGAGTAAATATGAATCCTTTTGAAATGGTAAAAAATCTTAAAAATCTTGAAGGAACGATGAATACAATGAAAGAAGAACTTGCTCAAATTTCAGAGACTGGTTCTTCTGGCGGAAATATTGTTCAAGTAACTTTAAACGGAAAATTTGAAATTACGGCAATAAAGCTTGACCCAATCGCAGTTGACCCGCGGGACATTCAGATGCTGCAGGATTTAATCGTTGCGGCACATCATGCGGCGATGGAAAAGGTTCAGGGAAAAATTCAGGAAAAATCTGGGGAATTGCTCGGTGGAATGAATATTCCAGGACTTAAGATTTAAAATGACAGCGATTGACGACTTAACAGATTCTTTTTCGCGGCTTCCTGGAATCGGCAAAAAAAGCGCTTCCAGGCTGGTGAATTTTATTTTAAAAGCCGATTCTGCCTGGGTCGAGAGATTTTCAAATCAACTCAGAACTCTTCAAGAAAAAATCCATGCCTGCTCAATTTGCGGCTCTTGGACAGAAAATGACCCCTGCCCCATTTGCTCGAATCCAATGCGGGACCAAAGCATTATTTGTGTCGTCGAGCAGCCGCAGGATGTTTCTACAATCGAATCCTCACACGAATTTTCCGGGCTTTTTCATGTTTTAGGCGGAGTAATCGCCCCTCTCGAAGGAGTTGGCCCTGACCAGTTAAGAATCGCCCAGCTTTTGGAGCGGGTAAAGAAAGGGAATGTAAAAGAAGTCATAATCGCGACTAATCCGACAGTCGAAGGAGACACGACAGCACTTTACATTCAGCGCCTTCTTTCCGAAATCGAAAACCTGACTGTTACACGACTTGCAAGCGGTCTTCCAGTTGGCGGTGATTTGGAATACGCCGACAGACTCACTCTCGCACGAAGCTTCCGCGGAAGAATGAAATTTTAAAACTGAGCGTATCTCCTGTATTTCAGAGTCTTTAGTCCAAATATGCCATTATAAATTTGTTCACGACAGTTTCTATAACCTCGGGATACATTTCCAGAAGAGCATCGGTGTCGTATTCAAATTTTCTGACTGGAAGGCTTTCATTTGAAGTTGCTTCGAAAGTATTCATAGCAACTTGCCGGCCTTTTTCATTGTACACAAGGACTTCCATAATAACTTGTGCACGGACATTTGTTTTAACTTTAGAGGAATCAGCAAAGACTTTGTTAAAGCGAAATTCTGCGGCGACAAGGCTTTTTACGCCAAGCTCATTCATCAGGATTCGAGCTTTCTTGGAACCAATAGAATAAAGATTTTTATCAAAATCAGTCGCACTAATCCAGGTGTTCAAGGTACTAAGCGGATTTTTTTTGGCATTTTGATATTCATCCGAGTTTATAACAGAAGCTTTTTCACTTACCCTAAGCCCTGCCAGTTCTTCCAGGGCACGACGCAAATATTCTTCGGCATAATCTACTCTGTCTTGAGCGGTCAGAAGCTCTGGATTTTCTTTATGTAAAAATTTATCAACAAGAACTGATAAAGGATTCGTGTCATCAATATCCTCCTCATCACTTCGTACATAAAGAGTGTCAACTTGCTCACTAAGATTTTTATTACCGCTAACACCAATTACGGCAACAGATTCAAAATCATTTATTGAAAAAGAAGCTGAAGCGCAACTCAAAAATAAAAAAGAGATTAAAATTTTTAAAATTAAATATATTTTTTTCATAATCAGCAAAAAAGGCCAGGCATGAAACTCACACCTGACCAAAAACAAAAAGGTTGAAAAAGATTTCTCTAAATCAACATTTATTACATCTTAACGCGGAACAAGACTGGAATTGCAAATCCAACATCTGTATTTTCGCCAAATGAAGAATCTTTATCTGCACCAAGTCCCTGGAAGCTAGCCTGAAGACCACAAATGATTGAAGCACCTTTTCCAGCAGTGAATTCTGCATTTGGATGGAGAACAATTGTAGTTCCGTTAGCTGTTTCTTTTCCTGTAGCAACTTTTCCGTCACCCAAGTCTGTAAGAGCGCCAAGTGAACAAGCAACTGTCAAGACAGGACCCATCTTATAGCGTGCATTGATGAAGTTCCAAAGAACTGCGTCTGTTGTGAAAGCAGTTGAACCATAACCAATGTTTTTATCAACAGCAGCGTTAGCAGCGTAAGCAGAGCCTCCAGAAGCTTTGGCACCAATGAATTTATCTGTATCAAGTGCAGAGTATTTCAAGTAGTAAGTAATAGAAAGCTGATCATTTACTGCGTAGCGGACTCGCAAGTCTGCACTGTAGTCAGAAAGGTCTCCGTCATACAAAGTTGCAGCACCACCGACTGTAGCAATGAGATTTTCTGTTCCGAGCCACTGGAAATAAAGGCCTGGAACCAAGAGCATACGACTGTCAGCGGCAGTTTCACCCTTCTTTTTAGCAGTTACATTTGCACCTTTTACGAATGCTTCTGTTTTGAATTTTTTGCCCAATGCGACATCAGCAAAAATAGACCAGCCTTTGTCACCAGTGTTCCATTCTGTTGCACTAAGTTCAGAAGCTTCCCAAGCGCGATCAGAAATTACAGTTCCCTTAAGATTTACTTTAAGGTCATCTGCTTTGATTGTGTAATCTGCCTGACCATAAAAAGTTCGGTCAGAGAAAATTGTTGGAATACAAATCTGGTTATCTGCATATTTTGAGAATGATGTTTTAAATGCTGAACCAAGCTTGAAAGTCTCAAATAAAGAACCTTCATGGTTAGAAGCATCATTTGTTACACGATAGCCACCGTTGATACCATCACCGTTCCAACCACTCTGGACATGGAAATCGCCCCATTTAGCGCCGATTTTGATAACATTGAATCGGAGTTTATCGTTACCACTTGCATTTTTTATTGATGGCTGTACATCCAACTGGAAGTCAAGAATGTCGCCAGATGCCTTAAAAGACATTGTATCCTGACCGCCATTGTATGAATTCAAAGAACCAAAGGTTGATTTTTTGACATTAGCGGCGTCATCTTCACCATTATTTGTGTGCTGATAAAGGAGAGCACCGTTTCTATAGTTAAGGTTCACAGAAGTCTTTGCTGCTGCAGAACCGAATACCAATGCACTAACTGCGAGCGCACTTATAATCTTTTTCATTTAATTCCTCCAAGGATTTTTTATTTTTCTGCAAACATCCAGAATTAGTAGTTATAAGAGAAGATTACAGGGAGTGTGAATCCAAAATCTTCAGCACCCTTCTGCCATCCAATGTTATCCCATTCTGCGCGAGCAGCGATTGTAACAGTAGCTTTTTCTGTAGCTTTGATTGCAACAGACGGAGTGATATACAATACATTGCTTGGATAAGCATTGTCAAAATCTTCGATTACATGCTGCAAGTTAAGACCGAAGCTCATGTTTTCAAGGAAAGCATAAGTTGCATTAATCTGGTTAGCCATTGCCATTTTGTTGTCTGCAAGACTTCCGTCATTCTTTTCTGTATCAAGACCAGCGATGTAAGAAGAAATGTTGTGCGCAGTAGTAATAGAGAATTTTTCTGTAACAGCGTATCGCGCCCGAATATCGAATGCGAATTCTGCAGCAGATTCATCTTTTGCATTACCATTTCTCTCACTATATGTGTAAGTATCAAGACCCAAAGAAAGACCTGCCGTAAGCTCAAGGTTTTCAATCATAAGAGGGCTGAAGAAAAGACCGAATGAGTACTGTCCAACATGCAATGATTTAATAGCCAAGTTGACATCGAAAGCATTTTCCTGACGAAGGGCAAATTCACCGACAAAGCCATAAGAATTTGTTCGAGTATATTCTCCATCAGAATCTGTTTTTGTAAAAGAATCCCAGTCAGAGTTTACAAGACCGAATTTGAGCATCATTTTACCTGGAAGCAAATTTTCGTTCGTGTAAGCCGCGACCATAGCAATATTACCGTCAGTAAGGTTACCAGAATCTACAGCAACAGAATAGTCACCAACAGGAAGAAGGCCCATATCCCAAAGGATAAAATCTTCACCGTCGAGGTCGCCTGCATCTGTCGTTACATCATCAGCATAACGAGAGTTCCAGACACCAGCTGTAAACTGAGTGCTGATATCTTCAAAATTCATCCAGCCGTAATACTCATCAAGAGTAATTGAGTCAGCATCAGTCAAATCAAGGTCAAAGTCTACAACTGCACCGGCATAATCGTTAGATAGCCCGAATGAAATACAATCACCACGAAGATCAGGATTATATTTCACACCAGCCTTACTATTTGATGTGAAATAATTGTTGCCAGTATAAGAAAAACTTATATCGGCCGCGAATGTAGCACCCGCAAGCAAAGCAGCAAGCGAAGCCACAGCTACGATTTTTTTCATGGAAAAAATCCTCCTTTTTTTATTAGGAAATTTAAACCAACGGTTTTTTTCCCTTTTTTATTTAAGATAGCACTCTAATTTTACAAAGTCAACCGAAAAATTTGTAATTTTCTGTTCTTTTTGTAACTATATCTGTTTTGTTTTGTTGCAGAAAGTCAGAAACTAGTTCTTTTCGATTTTTTTTGAAAAATTGCGTAACTATTCTCTATTTTCGGAACTATTTTGCTTCAAGTTTAGTGATTAGGCCTTTTTTAAAATCTTCTTGTTGCACTGGCATTGCGGGCGGCGAGCGTTTTAAGCAGTCTTGCTGCTTTTTTTGTTCTCAAAGTTCATTTTCAGTGATACCCGTTGCTTTTGTGATTATGTCGATACTTACGCCAAGTTTAAGAAGATTTTTAGCATCTTCCAGTCGTGCATTGCGCTCGCCCTGGCTTATCCCCTGCTCGATTCCTTGCGTGTATGCGTATTTCTCTCTGGAGATGCAGTCGTGGACGAAACGCTCGTAGCCGAACTGTTTTTCCCATTCCTGCTGGTCTTGGCTCATTGTGGTTAAAAGGGCTTCTGCCATGCCTATCTCCTCCTTGCGGGCTGCGAGATTTTTGAGCAATTTCGCTGCTTTTTCGTTCATATTTGTTTATTGCAACTGTAGTATTTCATCAACAGTGATTTCTGTATATTTTGCAATAAGTTCAGCTGGCAACTGATCGTGTAGCATCCTTCTGGCGGCCTCTAGCGCTCGTTTGCGCTCGCCTTGAGCAATTCCCTTGCTTATGCCCTGCGTGTATGCGTATTTCTCTCTGGAGATGCAGTCGTGGACAAATCGCTCGTAGCCGAACTGTTTTTCCCATTCCTGCTGGTCTTGGCTCATCGTGGTTAAAAGGGCTTCTGCCATGCCTATCTCCTCCTTGCGGGCTGCGAGATTTTTGAGCAATTTCGCTGCTTTTTCGTTCTCCGCTGACAGTATCAGAATACTCCAGAATTCCAGTTCCGACAACTCTTGGGCCTCTTTTTTCAATGAATCTGATATTTTTGGCAATTCTACATGATGAATCTGCACTATATCGCTCAGCTCCCTGTGGTCAGTCCGCTCTTTGAAGGTGTAGGTATGGTGTAGGCGCTTATCCTCTGTCACGGTGAAGTCCATGAACATTATCTGGTAGATGTGGGGTAGAATTGCGTATTGCTCACCAGCGGAAAGTGCGTTGTGTGTCAGAACGGCGGCGTAATAGACAGAGCGCTTAATCTGGTCATCGTTGTACATGCTGTTTTGCAATTCGATATCCACCTCGCTCCCGTCTTCAAGCTTGCAGTGAATGTCTAAGCGGGGGAATTTACCGTCATTGCGGGAAGGAAGCAGCTCAGGGTTCAGGACTTTTGTCTCGGTGACTGTGCGACCGATTACGGCTGAGAGGAGTTTCCGACGGCAATAGGCTGATTCCTTGCACTCTTTTGAGAAAAATGACTTGAAAACGATGTCATTTTTTAAGTTGAGTTTGCGCCCCTGAGCGACGGCTTCTGCCGCCATTTCCTTGATTTCTTCGTCGATGATAATCTGATATTTCATAAGGACTCCAATGTATTGATTTTTCCAGAAAGATTTTTTTCCTTTCTGCAGTAAGTAATGAAAAGAAAGTGAAAAACTGGCAATGAAACTCAATAAAATTTTGTTATATTTAGGAAAAATTAGACACAAGAATGTATCGAACTTCAAAATCCATCCTTGGATTTTGAAGATTCGTACGAGAATTTTCTTTTCAGAAAATTCTCTCTGCGTTTTTGCCTACCTCGTGTAGGCAGTGTTTCGGCAATTTTTCTCTAGTGAACATTTTTTTTGATTTTGATGATTTTTTAAATATAACAAAAAATTATCAGTCCTAATTGCCGAAAATTGCTTTTCTTTTCATATATATCTTTCGGAGGCACAGAAAGATTATGACCATTTATTCATTTTCTCCATTCGGATATGAGGGGACTTTGGTTACGGTTGAGGTTGACTTGCGGAGGGGGATTCCTGCGGTTGACATAGTTGGTTTGGCGGACAACGCTGTAAAGGAATCTCGTGAGCGTATGAGGGTGGCCATCAGAAATTCAGGCTTTGAATTTCCCTTGGAGAGAGTCTTAATTTCTCTTTCTCCGTCAGATTTAAAAAAAGAGGGGGCTGGCTTTGACCTTCCGCTTGCACTGGCGGTTATGGTTGAGGCGAATAATGCTTCGTATGGGAAAGAGCCAATTCTTGTGATGGGCGAGCTTGAGCTTTCTGGAACTATTCGTCCTGTCCGTGCGGTTCATGCGGCTGCAAGCACTGCTGCAAAGACAGGAATTTTCAAATGTATAGTCGCTCAGCAAAATGCGGCGGAGGCGAGAGAGGTCGCCGGGATGAAGGTTTTTGGAGCTGCAAATCTGAATGAGGCTTATAATGCACTTTTAAAGCCTGAGCTTTTTACGGGAATGGAAAAAGATGACGATGATTTCTTTGTTCCTCCGGAAAGCGTGAATATCGGTGGTGTACTTTTTCCTAAAGAGAATCCTGAAATGGAATTTGGTGACATATCAAATCAGAAAAAACTCGTGCGAGCCTTGCAGGTGGCGGCAAGTGGCGGTCATAACATTATGGTTTACGGGCCTCCAGGTTGCGGAAAAACGCTTGCGATGAGCCGTTTTCCGTCGATTTTGCCGCTTCTTACCGTCGATGAAGCCCAGAGCACTACAAGAATTCACTCCTTGGCAGGACTTTTGCGGCCAAACGAGCCGCTTATGCGCATTCCGCCTTTCAGAATGCCACATCAGACTGCTAGTATAGAAGGAATATGCGGCGGTGGCGTTCAGTGCAGGCCTGGTGAAATTTCCCTCGCTCATAACGGCGTGCTTTTTCTTGATGAAGCGGCAGAATTCCGCTCCAGCGTTCTTCAAATGCTCAGAGTTCCAATCGAGACGGGTACTATCACTCTGAGTCGGGCTGGAAGGACAGCTGTTTATCCTGCGCAATTTCAGTTATTGCTTTCGACGAATCCCTGTCCCTGCGGGAATTATGGTTCTAAAACAAAGGTCTGCCTTTGTTCAATGAAAGCCATCGAGCAATACTGGCGAAAATTTTCAGGTCCGCTTTTAGACAGAATCGATATTCGAGTTCATGTTTCAAATCCGTCGGAGGAGATTGCAATTACAGAAAAAACTGAGCTTCATCCATGCGAGGCTTGCTGTGACCAGACGAACTGCAGTAATTGCGAGAAAATTCAGAGTTCAGAGCTTTACAATGAGGACGAGAAATTTTCAACATTTTTCTTGCGGCAGGGAATAGCTAACGCCGTTTTGATTCAAAGAAACCGGCAGGGGAAAAAAAATGCCAGACTGTCAACCGAAGAAATTCAAAAATTCTGTACTCTCGGAGAAAATGAGCAGAAAATTTTGGAAAGTGCCGTCAGAAACAATGATTTTTCTCAAAGGGCGATAAGCTCGATTTTAAAAGTCGCTCGTACAATCGCAGATATGGAAAAATCGGAGGAAATAAAGCCACCGCATTTACTTGAAGCGATTTCCTTCCGTAATGACGGGAATATTTTTGAGTAAAAAAAAGACTCGCTGAAAAGCAGCAAGTCTTAAAAGTACCGGGTCTGAGACTCGAACTCAGACGCCCGTGAAGGCAACAGATTTTGAGTCTGTAGTGTCTACCATTTCACCAACCCGGCAAGTAGAAAAAGGATATCAAAAATGGCAAAACAATTCAAGGGCTTTTTTGCATTATCTGTCGTTTTTTGCTATTCTTATAAAAAGGTGTTTTTATGAATTTTGTTGGCTCTTCGCCTGAAGCTGTCTTGAAATCGGTTTTTGGCTATGAATCTTTCCGGCTTTTACAGAAAGAAATTATCTCGAATGTTCTTGCAAAAAAAGATACGCTGGCGATTATGCCGACAGGAGGCGGAAAATCTCTTTGCTATCAGATTCCCGCCCTTATTTTTGAGGGGCTGACCGTCGTCGTCTCTCCGCTGATTTCGCTTATGCAGGATCAGGTGGCGGCCTTAAACGCTTCCGGAGTGAATGCTGTTTTTTTGAATTCCACGGTCGAATGGGAAGATTACAAGGACTCGATGAATTCAATCCGCAGGGGGGAAATAAAAATCGTTTATGTTGCCCCGGAAACTCTTGTGACTCCGAAAATCAATGATTTACTCCACGATTCTCGTGTGACAGTAAGCTGCATTACGATTGACGAGGCTCACTGCGTTTCTGAATGGGGACACGACTTTCGGCCGGATTATCTTGAAATTTCTTCTCTTAGAAACCAATTTAAAGATACGGTTTTTCTCGCTCTTACGGCGACTGCAACAAAAAGCGTGCGGGACGACATCATCAAAAATTTAAAGCTGAAAAATCCCACGGTTTTAGTTTCAAGTTTTGACAGACCGAATATTTTTCTTGATGTTAAGCCTAAAAGCCAGAGACCTATCGCTCAGGTTGTTGAATGTATAAAAAGGCATTTGGATGAAAGCGGAATCATCTATTGTTTTTCAAAAAAACAGGTCGATGAGCTTACGGACGAGCTTGATTCTCTAGGATACTCAGTTTTGAACTATCATGCGGGCCTTCGGGATGAAGTCCGTGCTGACCATCAGACAAAATTCATTCGTGACCAAGTTCAGATTATGGTTGCGACTCTGGCCTTTGGAATGGGAATTGACAAGCCGAATGTCCGCTTCGTAATTCATTATGATATGCCAAAGTCATTGGAGCAATATTATCAGGAAATCGGGCGGGCTGGACGGGATGGCCTTGAAAGCGAGGCACTGCTTTTGTATTCAGCGGGCGACATTCATAAAATCAGATATTTTTTTGAGGAGATAAGCGATAAGACAAGGGCAGAAAATCTTTTGCAGGGAATGATTTCGTATGCGACAGGTCGTACTTGCCGCCGAAAACTCCTTCTTTCTTATTTTGGAGAAGCTTATTCTGGCAAAAACGAGCGTTGCTGTGATTTGTGTGACCGAGGGCCTCTTCCTGAGCTTGATATGACGATTCCCTGCCAGAAGCTTATGAGCTGCATAATAAGGACAGGCTCCCGCTTCGGTGCGGCATATATTATAGATGTTTTGCTTGGAAGCCGGTCAAAAAGAATCCTTGAAAACAACCACAATATGCTTTCAACCTGGGGAATCGGTAAGGAACTGGATAAAAATCAGTGGCATGAAGTCATAAATCTTCTGATAGAAAAAAATTATGTCACAAAATACGGAGATTACAATGTCTTAATGCTCACGGGTGAAGGGCTTGGAGTCCTAAAAAACCGTGATAAGATTCTGCTTCCGTTTTATGTGTCAAAGTCTTCGAGAGGAGCATTTTCTGACGGGGGAGATTTGTCCGCTCAGGGAAGTTTTTCTCCGAAAAATAGGGCGAGCTTGCCAAGTGCCGGTGGAATGTTGTTTCCAAAGCCAGAAAAGAAAAAGTCGAAGGGATATTTTGCTAGCGCTCAATACGACGGTTATTCTGAGCGAAGCGAGGAAACTCAAAAATTATCTTTTATTCTTCACAAAAAAGAAGTTGATTTTGGAGACGACGAAGAATCAAAAAGAATTCAGCAGGCCCTAAAAAAGTGGCGGAAGAAAAAGGCTGAGGAAATGAATGTTCCGCCGTACATCATTTTTGGAGACAGGACTCTGAACGACATCGCATTAAAAAAGCCTGAGACAGAAATAGAACTTTTCGATGTGAACGGACTTGGCGAAAAGAAAATCGAAAAATTCGGCAGTGAGATTTTACGGATTTTAAGAGAATAAAATGCCAGGGAAGCGCTGATTAACACTTGACGCGATTACTCAGCGCTTCCCGTCAAACTGTCGTAACTCTCGATTGGCTTTGCCAAAAGAGTTACGAACAGTT
>FLNY01003118.1_pt1 | contig 53090 bp, 30 predicted proteins | sample 1140381 | NCBI WGS metagenome assembly FLNY01 (sample SAMEA3878172, study PRJEB12797) | bioreactor metagenome | biome: Moose rumen | place: Sweden | collected 2011-10
TAACGAGGAGATGCCCGATGCCACGCACAACACGCTGCTGCCCTTCACCCGTTTCCTCTGCGGGCCCGCTGACTACACGCTTTGCTACTTCAACTCGCGTGTGAAAAACACCAAGGGCCACCAGCTGGCCATGGCCGCCGTCTACTACTCGCCCCTCCAGTTCTACTTCTGGTACGACAATCCCTTTGTCGACAAGGGTGAGGCCGAGCTGCAGTTCTGGCGTGACTGTCCCACCGTGTTCGACGAGAGTATTGCACTCGATGGAGAGCCTGGAGAGTTCATTATTCAGGCCCGTCGCTCTGGCAATGACTGGTTCGTGGGCTGCATGACCAATACCGAGGCTCGTACCGTCAGCGTTCCCACCGACTTCCTGACAAGCGGCGAGAAATACACTGTAGAGATATACAATGACGACCCGACGCTTGGTACCCGTACCAACGTGCGAGCCACTACAAAGACTGTCAAGGCAGGTAAGCCCATCACGCTGACGTTGCAGCCCAGCGGCGGTGCTGCTCTTCACTTTATTCCCAAAAGATGACTATGAAGAAATCATTCCTGTTATTCTCTTTCATGCTTTCACTCGGGTCTGCTGTGGCTCAAGTCTGGTGTCCCGATAATGGTGACGGAACCTACACCAATCCTGTACTTGATGCCGATTACTCAGATCCTGATGCTGTCTGTGTAGGTGAAGATTACTATCTGACAGCCTCGTCGTTCAACTGTATTCCAGGTTTGCCAATCCTTCACTCTCGCGACCTGGTGAACTGGACCATCGTAGGTTATGCCTTGCAGGAGCAGTTGCCAAGGGAACTCTTCGACCAGCCGCAGCACGGAAAAGGTGTATGGGCACCGGCCATCCGCTATCATAAAGGTGAGTTCTATATCTACTGGGGCGACCCAGACCAGGGTATCTTCATGGTCAAGGCCACCGACCCCGCGGGAGAGTGGTCAAAGCCTGTTTGCGTCATCGAGGGTAGCGGCATGATAGACCCCTGTCCGCTGTGGGACGACGACGGTCATTGTTATCTCGTGAATGGATGGGCGGCCAGCCGTGCCGGTCTAAACTCTGTGCTCACTGTAAGAGAGCTGTCTGCCGATGGCACACGAGCCGTCGGCCAGCCCCGCATCGTCTTCGACGGCGGTCAGGTGAACCACACCACCGAAGGGCCGAAGTTCTATAAACGGGACGGTTACTACTGGATTCTGTGCCCTGCTGGTGGCGTGGCGATGGGATGGCAACTCGCCATGCGTTCTAAATCGCCTTACGGTCCATACGAATGGAAGAGAGTGATGGAACAAAAAGACACAGACATCAATGGCCCCCATCAAGGGGCGTGGGTACACACCGCTTTCAACGAAGACTGGTTCTTGCACTTCAATGACAAGGTGGCTTACGGGCGTGTGGTTTATCTTCAGCCCATTGACTGGTCGTCAGGATGGCCAATGATGGGTAACCAAGGCAAGCCTGTCACAAAGTATCGGAAACCCAAGTCTTCATCGAAGATGGTAGTCACTCCGCAAGAGTCCGACGAGTTTAATGACGGCACGCTTGGCTTGCAGTGGCAGTGGCACGCCAACTACTACCAACTTTACGGCATGCCTACGGCTGAAGGTACATTCCGCCTCTACACCTACGACCTGCCTGCTGACTTCAAGAGTCTCTGGCAAGTGCCCAACCTGCTGCTGCAGAAGCCAACGGCCCCTCGCTTCACCGCCACAGCCAAGGTGCGCTTTGCATCGAAGGAGGATGACCAGTACGGCGGCCTCGTCATGATGGGGCGCGACTACTCTGCGCTGGTTGTCAAGAGACAGGGCGACGCGTTCCTGCTTCAGCGCCACACCTGCATGGGAGCCGACGAGCAGCAGCCGGAGTCCCGACAGACGCTGGCCACGCTGAAGCCTACCGAGTGCGACACCATTCCCTACTCGCCCGCCATCTATATCGACATGTATCTTCGCATGACTGTCCGCGACGGCCTGTGCCGCTACAGCTACAGCCTCGATGGCCAGCGCTATAGGGATGCCGGTGAGCCGTTTAAGATGCGTGAAGGCAAGTGGATAGGTGCCAAGTTCGGCTTCGTGGCCGAGTGCCGTGACCGCAAGGCAAATCGCGGTTGGTTAGACATCGACTGGATAAGAGTAACGAAATAGAAACAATCCTTATGAAGAAAACCCTCTTTATCTTAGTGTCTTTGTGTTCATTAACTATATGTGCACAGGTCGTAGTTCAGCCGTTTGCGCTGCAAGATGTCAGATTGTTGCCCTCGCGTTTCCAGCGTAACATGCAGCGTGACTCGGCATGGATAGCATCCATACCCGTCAACCGCCTGTTGCACTCCTTCCGCAATACGGCAGGCGTCTACTCCGCTTTGGAGGGTGGCTACGACGCTGGACTGCGACTGGGCGGCTGGGAGTCGCTCGACTGCGACCTGCGCGGACATATTACAGGTCATTTGCTTTCCGCAATGGCTTATCTGCAGATGCGAGAGAAAGCAGACTCCTTGGTGCAAGGACTCGCTGAGGTGCAGCGGCAGTACGGCACAGGCTATCTCTCCGCCTTTGGCGAAGGGCTGATAGACCGCAATATTCAGGGAAAGTCGGTGTGGGCACCATTCTACACGCTGCATAAGGTTCTACAGGGGCTGATTGACCAGTATCAACTCTGTGGCAACGAGACGGCACTGCAGGTGGCTCGTGGCATGGGTGATTGGGCTTACAACAAACTGAAGCCTTTATCAGAAGAGACCCGTCTGAAGATGATTCGCAACGAGTTTGGTGGTTTCAACGAGGCTATGTACAATCTCTATGCTATTACTAAAGACGAGCGTTATCTCTGGGTAGCCCGTTTCTTCTATCACAACGACAAGATAGACCCGCTCAAAGCAGGCAACAATGATCTTGGTACGAATCATGCTAATACGTTTATCCCAAAACTACTCGGCGAGTGCCGCAACTACGAACTCTTTGGTGACGAGGATAGCCGACGGGCCGCTACTCTATTATATAATACTCTCGTCAACGACCATGCCTTCGTCACAGGCGAGGTCTCCGACAAGGAGCACCTCTTCAAGCCCGAGGCACAGTCGAAGCACCTCACGGGCTACGACGGTGAGAACTGCTGTACGTACAACCTGCTGAAGCTCGCCGACCGCCTCTTCACCTATCAGCCCGACTCCAAGATTGCCGACTACTACGAACGCGCCCTTTACAACCACATCCTTGGCCAGCAGGACACGCTCTCGTCGATGGTCTGCTACTTCACGCCCCTGATGACAGGTGGCTACCGCCTCTATTCCACCCGCGACAGCAGTTTCTGGTGCTGCGTGGGCTCTGGCTTTGAGAGCCACGCCAAGTATCAGTCGAGCATCTATTTCCACAGTGACAAGGAGTTGTATGTCAACCTTTTCATTCCCTCTGAACTGAACTGGGATGGCACCATCGTCCGCCAGGAGACCGCCTTCCCTGAGTCGAACCGGACGACAATAAAAATTAGCTGCAACCTGAAACATGAAACTTTAAACTTGAAACTTCGCTACCCCTATTGGGCAACCTATATGAAGGTCAATGGCCGCAAGGTCAAACCCGGCACTGACGGCTATGTCAACAATTCTCTCACCTCTCACCACTCACCTCTCACCACCAAAATGGAGATAGAGTTTGGCATGACGCTCCGCGAGGAAGCCACCAAGGACGACCCCTCGCGCGTGGCCTTGCTCTATGGTCCCGTTGTCCTGGGTGGTCGCCTGGCTGAAGTCGCTCACCCCTTCAGCGACCTAGCGAAGCACAACGACTACTACACCTTCGACTACGGCAAACACGCCGATGTGCAGTTGGGCAATGTCAAGCATCTCGGTGGTCTGCGTTTTGAGTCGAATGGCATCCAGATTGCTCCTTTCTACGACATCCAGCACTGTCGCTATGTAGTGTACTGGAAAAAAATAGCGTCCTGTGCGGTTGAACGAAATAAACCAAAAGTAAGTGTTTGTGCCGACAAATGGGTATTACTATAAAAACCATTTTGCCGACATGAATTTTTATAGACTATTCTTTCTGGGCGCTCTGTCTGTGGTGACAAGTACCACCGTGGCTCAACACAAGTTTCAGCATCCTGGTATCACCCATACGCAGGCCGACATCGACCGCATGAAGGCGATGATTGCCGCCAAGCGCGAGCCGTTCTTTTCTGCCTACGAGACTTTCCGTCAGGATGCTACAAGCAGTTATAACTATCAGATCAGAAATGTCAAGCCGACAAGTGTGGCTCAGGACCAGATGGACAACCTGCTGGTCAGCGACGGCCATGCCGCCCATAACATTGCCCTGATGTGGCACTTCACCGGCGACGAGCACTATGCCCGGAAGGCCGTAGAGATACTCAACAACTTCAGCGGCATCAGGAGCGTGAGCAACAGAGGCACGATGGCCCTCAATGCCAGCAAGGTACACTTGCTCATCGAAGCTGCCGAGCTGATGCGCGACTATGACGGCTGGACCAAGGCCGATCAGGATGCCTTCAAGGCGATGCTCGTCTATCCGGGCTATAGTACCACGACGGACATGAACAAGCTCTATGCCAGCCTCGACGAGAGCCGGAACGGCATCACCTGGTACTGGAACGCCTATCAGTTCGACTGGGGTCGTCACGGCAACCAGGAGACCCTGCCCATGCGCATGCTGATGGGCCTCGGCATCTACTTAGACAACGACACCATCTACGAGCGTGCCCGCCGTTACTATCTGGGCCTGTCGCACCCTGAGGGCGACCTGCCCTACGTCAGCGGGCCGCCACACGGCATGAACCCCACGCCTACAACCACGAGCGACTATTTCGACTACTACGCCACTCCCAACCGCACCTTCGGCAACACCGCCGACTACGGCTATAATGGTCAGTTGCTGAACTACGTGTGGCAGAACGGCCAGCAGCAGGAGTCGAGCCGCGACCAGGGACATGCCGAGGGCGGACTCGGGTCGCTGGCCCATATTGCCGACATCGCCTGGAACCAGGGCAACGACCTCTACAGCGCCTACGACTATCGTCTGCTCTTAGGCTTCGAGTGGTATCACCGCTATAACCTGAGCTACATTCAGGCCTACGACGACCAGCCCACCGCCTGGGAGCCCACCGGCTATACTGCCAATGCCAAGGATGCCACCTTCGACAACGGCAAGTTCATCCGCCAGCGCGACCGCACCCAACAGTGGTACTCCAAGCGTCCCAACCCCACCAACGAGAACGTAGACCCCAACACTGTGCTGCGCGGCAACTCCAACAAGAAGTTCTCTGCCTGGATCATGCCCTACATGCACTATGCCGTCCGTATGGGTATCGACGAGACGCAGGCCGACCACAGCGACATGGGTGCCAACCCCTCCATGCTCTGGCTGGCTCGCGGCTATAAGAAGGGCTACGAGCTGGCTGGCGGCTACGAAGGCAACGGGTGGACCACCGACTGGGTGGGATGGAGCAACCTGACCAAGACCCGCACCCGCTGGATGGCAGGCGACCCCTGTACCTTCAACGATGACGGCACCTACCGGCTGGGCATCCATACGGCAGACAGCCCTTTCCGTGCCGTCGACTACGACTATTTCAATGGTGAGACGAGCGGACAGTGGCACACCTATTATGATACCACCACAGGCAACAGCGGACAGGCACTCCGCCACGATGATGTAGACATCATGCAGGACGGCACCGACTATGTGGTATGTAATGTGGCAGAGGGAGAGTGGCTCAGTTATACGCTCAGCGTGCCCCAGTCGGGTGCCTACAACGTCTACGTCACCTATCAGGCCTCTGCCAACTCACGGATGGGAGCAGCCGCCGATGATAACACCTATAGTGAAGGCCTCCTGCCCGCCACTACAGGCTATGAGGAACATTTGCTGACGAGTACGCTGACGGTTGATGCCGGTGCGGTGGTGCTGCGCCTGAAGGCCACTGGCAGCGTGGCTGCCGACTTGCGGCTGCGTTCTGTCCGCATAGAGCGTAGCCAGGCCTACAGTTTTGTTCCTGCTGAATGGGTGCGCACCAATGCCACGTCGACAGCCACGTTTGAGAATGTCTCCCATTCCGTCATAGTCACCGCCGGCAACCTTACCGCCGGTGCCCATGCCCAGTGGAACCTTTCTGATGTCAACTATCAGTTTCCGTCCAGTCGCCATCTCTTCATTGTCAAGGGTCAGAACATCCGTCCCAACACGCTAAGGCTGATGTCGATGAACGGGCTGACACCTGCCCATATCAGTCGCCACTATAGCGTGACGGCTACAGATGGCGACAGCATCTTTGTATGGAACCTCACTGCCGATGCCACACTGTCGTCAGTTGTTGCCGACGATCCCTTCACCGTCACAGCCTTGTCCTTCTATGCCGCCAATGCCTCAGGGCAGCAAACCTTCTGCATCAACGATGTCAACTTCCTGTCAGAGGATGAACTGAACAGTCAGACGGCGGGTGTCTTTCTGCCTGTGTTTCAAGGTAGTACCGATGCAGTCCTTAGTAATCTCTACATGATTGATGGCCGCCAGGTTAGTGGCGACCATCTCGTGAAAGGTATCTATATTTGCAGTGGACGAAAAGTCGTGGTCAGATAGCCATTGCTTTCCGGACATATTCCCTCACTTCGTGCCTTGCCACAAACAGGTGGCTCTCAATAGTGCGCTTCTTGATGTTAAACTCAACAGCCAGTTCTTCTGCACGCTTTCCTTCGAAGCGGCTACCCACGTAGACGGCTCGCATTCTGGGGGGCATTGTTGCTATACAAGCCTGTTCCAATGCTTCAATCTCACTACAGTTGACCTGACCGTCAGGATCGTAGTAACTGTCGGGGCTATAGCTCTCCGTAGCTCTTCTCAGGAAGGCCACGTGGCGCGCATCGCTGGCCACCATGCGGCTGGCGATGGTGAACAGCAGGGCCAGTGCCGTCTGTGGCAGGATGACCTCATGGCTACACAGCAGTTTCAGAAACAGGTCGTGAGCCATGTCTTCTGCTTTCATCTCATCGTGCGTGTACTTTAGAAAGTACAGTTTCACATTCGTGAAGTACTTGGTGTAGATGTCCTCAACAGTGCAATAAGTTTTAGTTAGCGTACTCATAAAGCATCAAGTTTTGTTTTTTCTGATGCAAAGATACAGAAAAACCCGTCAGCCGCCATCTTTTTTGATAGCCGATAAAGCCACGCCAATTATGTGGGATAATAAAATGTGTAAGTAATTGATACTCTGTCTGTTGTTGACAGTTTACGCAAAAGTCTGACTAAATGATTCAGATTCCCTTGATATACTCATACGGCGTTAGCCCCTCCATTTTGCGGAAAGTGCTAAAGAACGACGAGCGTTTGAAGCCGCACTGTTCAGAGAGCGCATTGATAGTAAACTGCCGGTGCTCCCCCTGTCGGATCTTCTCCTTGAAAGCCTCCAGACGGTAGCGGTTGATATAGTCGTAGTAGCTCTCCTTGGCATAGAGCGTGAAGACCTGGCTGAGCACGCTGGGCGATACGTTGAGCGCCTGGGCAATATCCTTGAGACGGAATTCAGAGTTCAGGTATGGGCGTTCTTTCCTCATATAGTCGTCCATGCGTTTGAAAATGTGCTTCATTTCCGCTTCGTCAAACCTCACCTTGGCATATTTCTTTTGGTTCTCTATGGTTTCTTCCTCCCATTGCGCCTTACTCTCTTCGATGAATGCCTGTTCCGTTTCCACGTGTTCGGCAATGATATTCTTTGTCGTCTTCCGATAGCGCCACCAGACGTAGATGGCCGCTGTCAGCATCAGCAGCATGAGGAGTTCTATGTAGAAAGTCATCGAAGGGCTTACGCTCAGGGTGAACGTCTGCGTGGTGTCAGGCAGGCCGGCCAAGCGGACGTTCAGCGTGTGTTCGCCGGGCGACAGACCGTCGATGGTCAGTTCGTCGTCAGCCGACACGAGCGTCATTGTTCCGTTGTCGATACTGTATTCATAGTAGCGTGTCGCCATGTCGAGGGGGTTGCTGTCGATGATGTTCAGGCGCAACACCGTCGACTGGAGGTTCCACGGCAGTTGTAGTTGTCTGTTGCGGTTCAGTTTGAGCGTTTGGTCTGTCGACAGTTGTCTGTCGCCCACCACCACGTTGTGTAGCAGTATGGCCATTTGGTTGGGAGCCGTCTGCTCGTCGTTTTCCAGATGGTCGAGGCTACAGGCCATCAGTCCCTGCTGGGTGAGCAGCCACATCTGCTGACCGTCGGTATAGAGGCTGTGTACCTGATTGCCTGTCAGTCCGTATCCTATAGGTATCTGTTGCAGTACCGTGTTCTGATAGTCCGTTTTGAACAGTCCCGACTCAGTCGCTATCCAGTAGTGTCCCCGCCCGTCGTCGGCCACGTCGATGCACACCTCTTTCATGATATTGTTTGGTAGCGTCATGTATTGGTAGTTCTCCATCGCCTCGTCGGTGACGAACAGTTGGTTTTGGCTGAACATGGCATATCTGTCCCCCGTCAAGGGCCGTATGGAGAGGTTGCCGACGTTGTTGAAGAAGTCTTTGGGGAAGACGTTGGTAGAAAACGAATGTGTGTTTCTGATGTAGAGCACCATTCCGTCGGGGAATGTCAGGCCTGCATTACCCTCCGTGTTGAACTGAATGCTTGTGGCTGAATTGCCATAGATGCGACTGTTCAGTTCGGTGTAGTGCGTATAGTTGCCTAAGGAGTCGAGCACCCAGACCCCCTCTTCATTACTCAGCCACAGTTCCCCGTCGGCCGAGACGGCAGCGGCCGAGAACATGCCTGTATGGAACGACGGGTGGTCTATGGGCGGGCCTGCCAGTTGCCCCGTGGCCGTGTTCAGCCGCAGTACGCCTCCGTCGTAGTAGTAGACGTAGTGGTAGGCTCCGTAGCGTATGAATCCCTTCACGATGCTTCTTCCCGTCTGTTCAGCCGTATAGCTGTCTATTTGTCCCGTCCGCGTGTTCAGGCGATAGACCCCCTTGTTGGTGCCTATGAGCATCAGGTCGCCGTCCTTGAGCAGGGCGGTGACATTGTGCCCGTTGGTGTTAAAGGAGCCGTAGGTGAATGGTTGGAACAGTCTTTCGCTGCGGCTCAGATAACTCATGCCGTTGTGGTAGAAGCCTGCCCAGAGCGTGCCCGTGGCGTCTTGGCAGAAGCAGTAGACGGCGTTCGACCTCAGTTGTCGTGGTGCAGGCTCGTTGGTGTTCAGCCGCTCACTGACGCTGCTTGTGGCGGCATCGATGGTAAAAGCCCCGTCACCGTCGGTAGCCACATAGACCGTCTCGTTGAGGCCTGTCTGCACGTCGCTCACGAGTTTGTTGATGGCAGGTATCGGTTCACACCGGCCGGTGGCGGTATCGACAACGTGCAGGCCATTGTTCTTCGTTCCGAGAAACACGCGGCCGGCAGCAAAGTCGAAGTGCCCGAACGCCATGTTGTCGTTGGTGAGGATCGTTTCTATCTGACCGTCAGCAGCGTTAAGGCGGTTCAGCGCATGAGCTGTGGTAAACCAGACACCTCCGTCGGGGCTGCGGCGCAGACATCTCACGCTGTTGTCCATGCTGCTCATTGCGGGTTTCAGAAGCATGCGCATCCTGCGTCCCCCGTCCGTGCTGACGGCCAGTCCTCCGGCTCCGCCGGCATAGAGCGTGTCGCCCACAGCCAGGAGTGTTTCGCAACAGGGCAGGTCGGCCATGATGCGTTCGAAGCGTTCCGCTTCTGTGTCAAGCCGGTAGACGCCTTTGACCGTAGCGACTATGATGCGGTCGTCAGCGGTCACGACCAAATCATTGCAAGCCAGCGGCATACGGTGCTCGTCTTCCAACGGGAAACTATAAATCATCCGTCCGCCGCCAAAGAGCGTCACGCCCTTGCTGGTGGCTATCCATGTCTGCAGGTGATGGTCCTGTTGTACCCGAAAAACCGACATGCCCGACAGTCCGTCGCTGATAGTCAGCGACGGCCACTGCTGCGCCTTCGTACAGGGCGTCAGTATCCCATGCAGACAAAATATGAGGATGAGTAGTCTGGCTTTCATTATTGTTTCTATAGTTGGTCGTTTTTTTAGAGCTTATGAGCTTAAGCCGTAGGCCGTAAGCCGTAAGCGAATTCGTGGCAAAGATAGTTATTTTTCCTGAAACTTGCAAATATATCTGCAAAAAACAGGAACGTGTACTATGTATTTCCCCTTTTTGGTGCGAATTAAAGAAAAATGCAGTTTTATTAACTAATTACGTAGCTTATGAAATCTTTACTCAAATCATTCTTTGTGGCTGCCGTCCTGTCAGTAGGCGCGCAGGCCAGTGCACAGACCTGGAGTTTCGACGTGGCCGAGTGGTCATGCAGCGTAGGCGGAGCCACCATCGACGCTGAGACCAACACCATCAAGGCCACCGAGTACCAGTGGGGCTGCGTGGGCCTGGTCTATGAGGGCACCAAGACCGTGAGTACCTCGCAGAACCGCCTGTGCATCATGGGCAAGTACCTGTCGCAGAGCGACAACAAGGTCAATCCCAACATCAACAACATGGTGGTGGGTCAGAGCGAGACAGAGATCATCAACAATGACGGACAGTTGCGTGCCGAGTCGGTCAACGACCGTCAGACGCTCATCGTCTTCAACGTCAGCGAAAAGCTGACAGGTGGTCAGCAGGGCGACTACGAGGCAGACGGCACCATCCAGGTGCGTAAGATGGGCTTCTACATCAACCAGACCAAGGTGGGCAACGACGAGGTGTTCTTTGTCATCGACAACGTGCAGTTCCTCACCGAGGCCGAGGCAGAGGCTCTGGCCGAGGAGATGGCCAACGTGGAGACGGCCGAGTACACATGGGATGCCACCACCTGGCAGATGGGCGAGAACGGTGCCTTCACTGCTGTCGACGGTGTGTTGACCGTCACCGACTGTGGCGAACTCGGTACCGACCTCTACTATGGCGACGACAGCGGTCAGCACGAGACCACCGTCATGGCAACCAACTACTATCTGAACATCAAGGGCACCGGACTCTCCGACGGCACGCTCGACTACATGAACATCGGCGGCTTCGAAGCTTTCAGCGAACCCATCGTAGGCGAGAAGAACAGCGACGGTACGCGCATCACCTTCCCCCTGAAGGATGTCTTCGAGGCCAGCGGGGATCACATCACCGACGGCGAGCTCTCTTTCCAGGAGCTCCTCATCAACCTGACGGGTGCGCAGGATGCCGTCATCAAGGAGATCAACTTCATCTCGCAGTCGAAGTACGACCTCATCGTGGCCAATGAGAACGCGCTGCCTTTCCAGTTTGTTGACTCGCTGTGGAGCTGCACCTGCGGCTCGTTCGAGATTGACAGTACCGAGGTAGGCAATAAGATTATTGCGCTCGGCTATCAGTGGGGTTGTCTGGGCATCGAGTTCAACGGCTCGGCCCTCGTCTCTGCCGACAAGCCATACGTTGTCGTGAAAGGCAAGTACATCTTCCCTGGCGGCAGCAACCCCAACATCTACGAGGTGGACCTCGACGGCACCAAGGTGACCAGTTCGCAACTGCGCATGGAGGTCAATGTCGACAGCACCATCTGCTACTACAACATCTCCAGCCTCTTCACTGCCAATGAGGAACTGAAGCGCACCGACGGCTATTTCGTGCTCAACAAGATTGGCATGTATCTGCAAGAGCCGAAGACGGTCGATGAAGAGACGCTGATGCTTGAGGTCGACGACGTCATGTTCCTCAGCTACGACGAGCTGCAGGCGTTGCTCTATGACAATGTCACCATCCCCGACTACGCCTTCACTGCCTCCGACTGGAGCAGCACCGTGGGCACCGTGACAGCCGACGACGAACTGAACACGCTCATCGGCTCTGAGTACACGTGGGGCTGTGCCGGCATCCTGAACAAGACGGCCTATCTCGTAGATACTACCAAGGACTACCTCGTCGTCCGCGGCACCAACCTGCAGCAGGGCACCAGCAACCCGTGCATCTACGCCCTTGAGTTCTCGGGCATCGACATGCTGGGAGGCTACAAGCCCCTGATGACCAGCTGTCTCGACAGCACCCTGGTCTATATCTCTATGAAAGGCTTCTACGAGAGCGAGAGTGCGTTCTCGAAGATGGATGAGAACGGCAAGCTCACCCTCACCCAGCTGGGCTTCTACCTGCAGGAAGCAAAAGAGAGTGCCGACGAGGATGCCGAGAGCATCAGCTTCACCATCACCGACATCACCTTCATGACCTCTGACGAGCTGACAGCGCTTATCGGTGGCAGTGAAAACGGAATCGCAACTATGAACTTTGAACTCAGAACTATGAACTATTATGACCTGCAGGGACGCCGAATAGCAGATAGCCAATCGTCAAGTCACAGATTGACAAAGGGTATCTATATCATTGGTGGAAAGAAAATCATCATCAAATAAATCAGAACGACATGAAAACGTTTAACAAGTATCTCATTCTAACCTGTGCCACTATGCTCAGCATCGGGGCACAGGCCCAGACCTGGAGCTTCAATGCCTCCGAGTGGTCATGCAACAACGGCGGTGCCGACATCGACCCCGTCGCCAACACCATCACGGCAACAGCCTACCAGTGGTCCTGCGTGGGCTTGGTCTACGAGGGCACCAAGACCGTGCTGCCCACGCAGAACCGCCTCTGTCTGACGGGCCGTTTCCTTTCGAAGAGCGACAACGGCGCCAACCCCAACATCAACACCCTGCTCATCGGAAACAGCAGCACTGAAGCATGCGCTAGTCAGCTGCGTGCCGAGAGCGTCAACGACGGGCAGACACTCGTCGTCTTCAACCTCAGCGAGAAGTTCAGTGAACTCGACGAGAGCGAGCTCGCTGCCGACGGCACCATCCTCGTCAGCAAGATGGGGTTCTACATCAACGAGACCAAGGACGGCGCGGGCAGCATCTTCTTCGTCATCAACGATGTGCAGTTCCTCACCGAGGCTGAGGCTACGGCACTGGCCGCCTCACTCGTCGGCGACGACGTGGAACCCTTCACGTTCGATGTCTCGCAGTGGAGCTGCACCTGTGGCTCGTTCGACGCCTCGGCCACGGAGACCATCAAGGCCGCCTCTTACCAATGGGGCTGCCTCGGCATCGAGTTCAGCGGCGAGGCCACCGTGCCATCCTATAAGCCCTACGTGGTGGTGAAAGGCACGAACATCGTCGATGGCACGTCTAATCCCAATGTCTATGACATCAGCCTCAACGGTACGAAGATGAACGACGCGCAGCTCCGTATGACCGTCAACGACGCGCAGACCATTGCCTACGCCAACCTCAGCAGCATCTTCGATGCCAACAGCGACCTGCAACGGGCCGATGGTAGCTATGTGCTCACCAAGCTGGGCATGTACCTGCAGGAGACCACCGATGAGATGCTTGAGGTGGAGGACATCTGCTTCCTCAGCTTCGACGAGCTACAGCAGCTACTCCTTGCCAACCAAGAGCTGCCCGACTTCGTCTTCAGCACCGATGACTGGTCGTGCACCTGCGGCGCTTTCACGGTTGCCGACGGCATCATCACCTCCACCGAGTACCAGTGGGGCTGCGTGGGTCTGCTCAGCCAGACGGCCTACAACGTCGATGCCACGAAGGACTACCTCGTCATCCGCGGCACCAACCTGCAGCAGGGCACCAACAACCCGTGCGTCTATACGCTCGAGCTCTCCGGCGTGGAGTATGCTGCCGCCAAGCCGCTCATGACCTGCACTGATGACAACACCGTAGCCTATCTGTCGCTGGCCGACATCTATGCACAGGCGGCCGACAAGCAGAACGACGGCAAGTTCATCCTCACCAAGCTAGGCTTCTACCTACAGGAGACCGACGGCAGCCTCACCGTCAGCGACATCGCCTTCATGACCGAGAGCGAGTTCAACGCTGTCACCACAGGCATTGCCGAAACTATGAACTATGAACTCAGAACTATGAACTATTATGGCCTGCAGGGCCGCCGCGTGGTGCAGCCTACAAAGGGTCTGTATATAATTAATGGTAAGAAGATTGCCAACAGGTAATCTGAAAGTAGTTAGTAGTTAAAATGGTTTACCCTCGTGTCCCTTCATGGAATCGAGGGTAAACCTTTCAAATCACAGAAAAAAAGAAACACTTATGAAGCATTTAAAATCATTTCTCGGAACTGCCCTCCTGCTCTTAGCCACAACGGCGCAGGCACAGAGCACCTATAGCTGGAATGCCAGCCAGTGGACAGCCCAATGTGGTACGTTCAATGTGGTTGACGGAAAAATTGTAGGTACAAGTTTTAGTTGGGGGTGCATTCAAGTTAAGAACACCACACCCTTCAAACTACCAAAGCGCCAAACGTTCCTTGTCATTAAAGGTGAAAACCTGTTTAACGACACAAACAATCCCAACGTGTTTGATATTAACGGAACGAACCCTGGATTAAAGGGCTTCACCATTAATGATGCCAAGACATTGGCCTATGTAGACATTACATCTATATTGCCGACCGAAACCGATTCCTTCGGCAACACCACCATCAACTCTTTCGGTGTAACGCTTGATCAAGATGGAGAGAATGAAACCAAGCCAACTATATCAAGCATTGAACTTGTTGCTGCTGACTGGATTGACCTCAGTGCATCGACATCAAACGTTTTGGTGGAGCAGGGCGGCAGCGCGCTCACTACATCGTTGTCAACAACTGACACTAAGAAATCGTTGTCGTTCACTGCAACAGCAGCAGGTGAGTTCCATCTGAAGTTCACCCCTTCATCCAGCGTATTGCATAACAATAGCCAAGTGTATCTTATTCTCGAGACTAGTAATACTAACACAAACGTGGCCAAAATGAATGACCTGCATGTCGGCAAACAGTGTGGTTATGCAACTAACAACCATGACAACCTTCAGTATGACTTGAATAATGGTCATAAAATTCATATCATCAGTCCGCTCAACCCAGAGGTGAATGCAACGGGAGAAACAGCCCTTATGGACTTATACTACAACACATCGTCATTCAGTGCTGAAAATCTGGACCTTTATCTGAGTTCTGCCGAAGCCAGTGAGGTGAACATTTACCGATGCGGTTTATACAATCTGGCAGAAGTTTTCAAACTCTACCCGGAACTTGACAATCAGAATTGGAAATTCTGGAAACCGGGCCGACTGATGGTGGAAAAGGGAAAACCTGACTGGACAGCAGACGGCACCATAGCGTTTAATAATACTTCAGATGCCACTTATACAACAAAGCAGTTCGCTGCACAAGTACGCGGACTTGGAAATCTTTCATCTTACTTTACTGGTATTGGCCTTTGGAACATGCGTGTCAACGAATCCGAATCTCCCATGAAGGAAGATATCTTCCGCAGTTTCTCGAATGTAACGAGGATAGCATTTAAAGATCATGACTATAAATATTTCCCGACTATGAATGCTGGAGTGGTTGGATACAACATAGCACATCAATATTATCAGTATAAGGATGGAGTTGCTCCTGCAACATCCTATGCGTCACCGACAACAGACGGTGCAGGAAATGTTCCTGCCGCCTCCCTCACCCGCCAGTTCGTTGCCGGCTACAGTTCGCTGATACTGCCGTTCGACGTGACGGTGGCAGAACAGACGGCAATAGGCATCACGCCGTATGTGCTGAACACAATCAGCGAGAGCAGCGTGTCGTTCACCGAGGCAACAGGCACTATCAGCGCCAACACGCCTTTCATCGTCAACGTTGCCGAGGCCGGACTCTATCTGATACCGTCTGCCTCAACGCCCAACATTCAGTCCTCACTGAGTGACTATTACACTGCCGGCGAAGGCACGGCTAAATTCGTAGGCTCCTACGTGCAGAAAGCCCCCGACGGCGACTACGCCTCTACGCTCAACTTTGGTCTGAAGGCTGACGGCAGCGAATTTGCACGCATGGGCAATGCTACAAAGACCAGCTACTACCGTGCCTTCCTCGCCTTGCCTGCATCGTCCTCGAGCCGACAGAGCATAGCCGTCAACTTCGGCGACAACGAAGTTACTGGTATCTCAACCCTTAACCATGAACCCTTCACCGTGAACCAGTTCTATAATCTGAGCGGTCAGCGCGTGGCCAATCCGACCAAGGGTCTGTATATTATAAACGGCAAAAAAGTATTAATGAAATGAAGAAACAAGCATACACCAAGCCACAGACCACGATAGTGGCTGTGCACACAGAGACTCTTTTAGGTACAGCCTCGTTTAGCATCGACACGACCGCTACTGGCAGTAACGATGTTTTTGGTGATGACAACACCATCAACTCCCGTCAGCACCATTCGCTATGGGATGACGATGAATAACAGACGCTATCCGTATGATATGAAGTACCAATTATTATTAATGGCAATAGGGGTGCTCGTCAGCACCCCTTTGTTGGCATACGAGCATCCTTGCATGCTGCATACGCAGGCCGATATCAACACGGTGAAGTCGGCCTTGGCGGCCTCAGATGCCGTCACCACTGCAGCCTACAGCCATCTGAAGGCGAGCAGCTATGCCCAAAGCACCTATACCAACAACACCAGTCAGTTAGGCAGTGACCACACGCTGAAGCGCATGGACGCTACGAACTGGGGACCGACGGGCACTTTCGGGCAGTATAGCGACTATAACAACTACACTGCCCTGATGTACGACGCTGCCGCCGCCTACCAGCTGGCCCTGCGCTACCAGCTGTCGGGCGAAACGCCATATGCCGATGCCGCCGTGGGCGTGCTCAATGCGTGGGCAGCGAACTGCACGGGTCTGCTTCGTCTGTCGGGCTACGCCAACAACATTCCCGACCCCAACGAGTATCTCATCCTGATACAGGCCCACCAGCTGGCCAACGCCGCTGAACTGCTGCGCGGCTACAGCGGGTGGACGGCAGCGGACTTCACGACGTTCCAGTCGTGGATGCGCACAACGTTCTACGACGTGGCCCACCTGTTTCTGTCCAACCACCATGCCCACACGGGCGACATGACCTTCTGGCTGAGCTGGGACCTGACGGCACTGACCGCCGAGCTCTCGGTAGGCATACTCTGCGACGACACAGCCATCGTAAGCGAGGCTATCGACTATTTCAAGACATCATCGTCGGAGGCAGGCTACATTCGCAATGCCGTGCCCTACCTGCACAGCGACCCCGACAGCGACGAGACACTCGGACAGTGCATGGAAGCTGGACGCGACCAAGGGCACGCCACGCTCTGCGCCTCCCTCATGGGAACCTTCTGCCAGATGGCCCTGAACGTCGGTGAAGACCTTTTTGCCTACGATGACTACCGCGCGCTGCGCATGGCCGAGTACTTGGCCAAGTATAACCTGCGCACCGATGCCACATACACAAGCGACACACCATCATTCCTCTACGACGGCGTGCCCTATACATCGTACTCCAACCCGTCGCACAATTGTCCCACGCTGTCTGACGACGGTCGCGGCACCAAACGCCCCTGCTGGGAGGTGTTCAGCAACTACGCCTACCAGCACGGCCAGAGTGCCATATACTGCAAGAAGTGGGTGCAGCAGATGCGCACCATCAACGGATGGGGCGATGGTGGAGGCGGCGACTACGGCTCTTTGAGCGGTGGCTTCGACCAACTGGGCTATCAGACGCTGATGTTCGGGGCTGCCAATGGCGACCTTTCGCTCTCCGGCGTAGCTACGCCAACGGACATGATAGACTGCGGCAACGCCACGGCTGTCAGTCGTATCACCGACGATACGTTCCATTACTTCGTGAACGACGGCAAGCGCATCATGACCTTCACGCCTACCGAAGCCAGTGAGGTGGGCATGACATTCGTACCGAACGACTACACCATCAATAACACGCAGAACTACTTCGTGCTGCAAACCTCTTCGGGTGCCGTCAATGCCGGCGGTGCCTGGTTCAACTGCAAGGACATCACCATCGACGGCACCAACTACGACGGCAGCACGCGGAAGGCTGTGTTCACCGTGGGCGATACGCAGGTCATCATCTTCAGTCCGCTGGCAACAGGCACCTCAGCCATCTACTCTAAATTCATAGGAACAGCCGATGATGCCGGCATGGGGGTCAGCCAGGCCAAGATATACTTCACTGCCAACACCACCGATGAGGTGACCGTCTATCGTGCCGGCTTCTATAATCTGGGAGAGATACTCGAGCTATATCCAACGCTAAAGACCAAGAACTGGCAGTTCGTCAGCGCCGATGGCAACTGGATAGAGTCGTATGGCAGCGACAACAGCGGAGCTGACGGCACCGACGGCACTATCCGCGTGAAAGACGGCAACACGGCCAAGGCCACCATAGCCATGTTCCGCCAGCAGATGCGCTCCTTGGGAACGCTGCCGTCCAACTATACCAAGGTCTACTTCTACTACTATCTCGTGGACGACGATGAGACACCTGCCACCGAGGACCTGCTGACACCTATGACAGGGCTGACGTTCACCTTCACCAAGGAAGTGCTGAAGTATTTCCCCACGCTGACACCCATGAAGGTGGTGGCCGACGGCTGCTACTACTGGGGATATAAGGACGGGGTGGAGGCCCTAAAATCGAACTTCTTTGTGTTTCAGGCCTGGTCGAACCGTCTGGTGGACTTCACGCGGTCGTTCACCGAAGGCTACAACTCGTGCATAGTGCCCTTCGAGGTCGATGTGTCGGAACTGCCCAATGGCCTGACAGCCTACACCGCATTCAGCTATACTGACGGTACCATCTGTTTTACTGAGGCTGCCGGCGACATTGCCGCCAACACGCCGTTCATCATACATGCTGAGACATCCGGCCTTTACATCATACCCTCGACCAACGATGCCGACCCCACGGACAATCCCGCAAGCTATCAGCCCGTCAGCGTGGGCAGCACCTCGTTTGTCGGCTCCTACGTGCAGGAGATTCCTTCAGGCGACTACGCCTCTACGCTGAACTTCGGTCTGAAGGCCGACGGCTCGGCGTTTGCACGCATGGGCAGCGAGACAAAGACCAGCTACTACCGTGCCTTCCTCGCCCTGCCCAGTAGCGGTGAAGTGAATGCCCGCCAGAGCATAGCCGTCAACTTCGGCGATGACGAGGTTACTGGTATCTCAACCCTTAACCATAAACCCTTTACCATGGGTTCGGCTTTGCCGCTTGGCTCATCCAAGAACCAAGACTATAACCTGAGCGGTCAGCGCGTGGCTCAGCCGACCAAGGGACTCTATATTATTCGCTCTGCCGAAGGACGCTTGCAAGGCAAGAACGGCATAAAATTATTTCAGTGGCATTGAAATAGTATTCAGTGTCATTGAAATAGTATTCAATGCCATTGAAATAGTATTCAGTGGCATTGAAATAATATCCTGTCCTTTGTTCGGCTTTCATCCGTACAGATTACAGCTCGAAAGAACCTGAGAAAGTTGAATTAATAAGGTTATCCCGAATTTCAAATATGAACAACCCATATTGGTAATATGCAACACTGCCGCTGACACGCTTTGTGCCTGCACAGGAGGTACCTATGTTCGCATGTTCCCATGTTCCGCAGGAGGTAGCACTCGCTCTATTAAAAGTGTGCCACAGGGACAGGCCAATGACATCAATTGAGCAACAGGCGATAGGACAAGGAATATGATTGCAGAAGCAGAGAAATGGCAATGGCAGGAGGTGAGAGTGTTGCATTTCTGTCTGATGCCCAACCACCTGCGCTGCAAGCTATCCGAAAGATGGTGCCTGCATGGGTAAAGGCATGTATGGGGGGAGGTCCGCACATCGGAAAAGGTCAAAATGCCGCAGGGCGGCATGATTTTAGGATAAAAATAGGTTGGTACTATGTAATCGACCCGTTTCATTGGTATTACAAAAAACCGAAAACTGATGAAACGAACAATCTGCTTTCTGGTCATTGCCGCAGGACTCTGTCTGAGTTGTCAAGACAACGACGACGTGGGCGACAACTACGCCACGTTTCGCGGCCTGACCATCGCTGAATACCTGGACGAGCACGCCGACTCGCTCTCAGAGTTTACTAATGCCTGTCGCGCGGCTGGAGCCTACAGCCTGCTGCGTGCGGCAGGAAAGTACACCGCCTTCGTACCCACCAACGAGGCCATGCGCCGCTATTATGCCGACCAGGGCATCAGCAGCTACACCGACCTGAGCGAGAAAGACCTGCGCCAGCTGGTGTACTACCACCTGCTCGACGGCGAGGCCAACGGCACACGCGCCTACACCACCGAGGACTTCGACGGTACGGCTCTGGCCGACCAGAACATGGTGGGACGCTACATCACCACGATGATGGACGAGGCGACGGCCGACTGGATCCTGAACAAGACGGCACGCGACATACATCCCGACATCGACGGCGACACCGATGGTGACGGCAACGACCGCGACATCGTAAACGGTGTCGTACATATTATTGACAACGTGATGGAGGGCAACATGGACCTGCTCTCCGACTTCATACAGAACACCGGCGGCTTCGACCTCTTCTACGAAGCCCTGCACGCCACGGGCCTGGTCGACTCGCTGACGGTGATGGAGGACGAGACCTATGTGCAGCCCACGACGGGACCCGACGGCTCCGACTTCACCACGCAGACGCAGAAGGCATATCCCGAAAAGCGACTCTACGGCTTCACGGCGATGATAGAGCCCGACTCGGTCTATCGGCGCGAGGGCATCCGCTCGCTCGACGACCTGCGCCGCTATGCCAAGACGGTCTACGACGAGGTGTACCCACAGGATGCCGGCATCACCGACGAGACCAACCCGAAAAACTCGCTGAACCGATTTGTGGCCTATCACCTGCTGGACAAGAAGGTGCCGCTGAGCAAGATGGTGCATACCTACGCCTGGATTTCCGAGTTCTCGTGGTTCGACGAGACACGCAAGAACGACATCTGCTACGACGGCAAGTACACCATCGAGGAATATCACGTGTCGATGGCTCCTGCCGCACTCATCTACATGCAGAAGAAGGGTGCCGACGGCAACATCGTCATCAACACCGACCGCAACGTCTTTACCGATGCCAGCATCTTCACCGACCCCACGACCATACACTTCATCACAGCCGCGAGCGACCTGGAGTGCAACAACGGTATGTTGCACGCCCTGAACAATATACTGACGTTCAACTCGTATGTGCGCAACACCGTGCTGCACCGACGCCTGCGATTAGAGATGCAGACCTTCCTGCCCGAACTGACCACGAACAACGTCAACTCGTATGTGAACCGCTATAACCAGTGGCACCGCTACATCCCCACGGGCTACTGCAAGAACATCGACTTCGAGGAGCAGCGCCCCAGCATCTACATGGTCTACTATGCGGCCAACGTGCATCCCTACCTGTGGGGCGACGAACTGGTGGGCTACGGTTTCTTCGACATCACCTTCCACGTGAAGGCCATCCCTGCCGGCAAGTATGAGGTGCGCTTCGGCTACCACGTCTCGCCCGATGAGGGGGTCACCCAGATATACTTCGACGGCGTGCCCTGCGGCATTCCCATCAACATGGCCCAGAACGCCACCGACGGTGCCATCGGCTGGAAGTGCGACTACGAGGTGAGCGCGCTGACGAAATACTCCATGCCGTCGTGGAGCTCGAGCGACGACCCCTTGGGCGTGGAGAACGACAAGACGCTGCGCAACCACGGCTTCATGAAAGCCCCCGACTCGTATGTGGGCACCGTCTATCACAACAACACCGAGGACAACATCCTGACGGCACGCAACTCGAACATCGACCTGCGACGCATCCTCGGCACCTATACCTTCAGCGAAGACGGCGACCACGAGATTGAGTTCGTGCAGATGAAGAGCGGCTCGTGCGAGTTCGACTTCATCGAGTTCATGCCCGTGGACCTGCTGGAAACGGAGGACAGGCATTGAGAGTGAAGAGTGAAGAATTTAGAGTTTAGAACACCCACCACCCATGAGATATTTATCATTTATCATTTGTCTATTATTTAGCGTAGCGCTCATCTCCTGCACCGACAAGTTTGAAGATGAGGAAAACAACGAGCCGGCATGGTTGCACGAGAATATCTACGACTACCTGTCCGGACGCGGTGACTGCAGTTACTACCTGCGGCTCATCGACGACTGCGGCTACCGCGAGACCATGCAGCACACAGGCTCGAACACGCTGTTCTTCTCTGCCGACGATGCCTTCGAACGCTTCTTTAAGAACAACACGCTGGGCATCAGCCGCTATGAGGACATGAGCAGTACGCTGAAGAACATGCTGCTGCGCACCAGCATCGTGTCGAACGCCCAGCTCATAGAACGACTGAGCAAGAACGACCAGGGCACCATCATCTTCCGGCGTACCACCACGTTTGAGACGCGCGACAGCATACCGATGGTGGCGGCCGGCGAGCTGCCTGCCAGCAGCTATTTCGACGCCCTGCGCACCCAGGCGGCAGGAACGACCGTACCACTGCTGCAGGACAACTCGCAGCAGACGCTGGTGCAGTTCTTCCCCGACGTGATGGACGCCAAGAAGATTACGGCCGACGACTACCGGTTCATCACCGGTCATGAGCGCACAGGGAACGGTGCCTCGCTCTTCAGCAACGAGATTGTCAGTGCCGACATCACCTGCAAGAACGGCTACCTGCACGAGCTGCAAGAGGTGCTCTTAGTGCCGGAGAACATGGAGCAGCACATACGCCACAACAAGAACCTGAGCCTGTTCTGTAGCTTGATGACGCGCTTCGCCACGCCCTACGACAGCAACCTGCGCACTGCCGAGGGCGACACCATCTGGGCACTTCGCTACTTCAACAACGACAGCTACGAGGGCAGTGCGCTGACGAAGGATATGAACGGTAATGCCGTGCCCAACTACCTATATTACGACCCAGGGTGGAACCTCTACACCAACGAGGCTACCATGAACGGACAGAGTGGCTATCAGAAAGACATGGCCGCCATGTTCGTGCCGTCGGACAAAGCCATGCGTGACTACCTGAGTCCCACAGGCGACGGTGCCGACCTCTACGAGAGCTATCCCACGTGGGATGTCCTGCCCGACAACATCGCCGCTGACTACGTGAAGAACCACCAGATGTACTCGCTGCTGTCGTCGCTGCCCCACTACTTCGACGGACTGAAGGACGAGGCGGGCTACGAGATGGGCGTCACTGCCGACGATGTGGACAGCGTATTCGTGGGGCGCAACGGCGTCATCTATATCACCAACCGCGTGTTCCCGCCACTCGACTACCGCTCGGTGATGGGACCGGCAAAGATGAACCCACGCTTCTCCATCTTCCGGCAGGCCTTGGAAGATACCTACTGCCAGTTCCAGTACTACCTGCGCTCCATCAAGAGCCAGTATCTCTTCCTCATCACCCCCGACGAGCTGATGCGCAACTATCTCGACCCCGTATCGTTGGGCTACAACGGCGACGAGCAGTGCCGCTGGGACTTCTTCGTCAACGAGAACGGAACGGTGAGCGCCACGCCCTACAGCCTGCTGACGGGTGAGCGCATTGAGACGTTCCTGAGCAGTTCGCAGCTGGAATCGGTGGCGGTGGACGGCGAGATATCGACGGTCAGCATCATCAAGAACCGGCTGCAGGACATTCTGGACACTCATACACTGGTACTCTCCAATGGGGTAGACGGGCTGCGCCAGGCTTTGGCCGACGGTCAGGAGTGGTTCGTCACCAAGGGCTATGCACCCATCCACATCGGGGGTGCCGACAAGGGGGCTGTTATCTATGGCACCAACGAGGACCATTCCGTACAAGTGACAGATACCTACGAGAAGAGCAACGGACTGACGCTGGCCACGGACGGACTCTTGCAGAACACGACACGCAGCGTCTACAACGTGCTGTCACAGACCCCTGAGTTCAGCACCTTCTTCAATATGTGCAACGAAATGGGTTTCTTTGCTGCCAACATCTCGGCTGCCAACCATGCATTAGACAACCGTGTGCGCTTCTTCGGACAGTACCACTATACCATTTACGTACCCACCAATGCTGCTATGGCACAGGCTGTCAGCGACGGCATCATTCCTTCGCTGGACGACATCGCACAGGAGACTGATGCCGAGGTGAAGGAAGAGATGGAGCAGCGGCTGACGCGCTTCCTGCGCTACCATTTCCAGGACGATGCCGTCATGGTGAAGGGTGAGCTACTCAACGGTGCCGCGAAGTTGACGTCGACGCTCAACGAGGATACGCACCAGTTCTATCCCGTCTATGTCACCAATACGACACTCCAGGGCGGCGGCATCACCCTGCGCGACATGCTGAACCGTACTGTCAGCGTGGTGCAGGACACGGCCCTGACCAATATCATGGCTCGCGATGTGGTGGTCAACAAAGGTAATCTCTCGCAAGCCTCCGAGATTGAGGCATACGCTTTCGCCGTGATTCATCAGACTGATAACTATTTGCGATGGAAATGACTATGAAACGCAGTCTTTTTATACTTTTTTCGCTATGCTTCAGTGCTGCTGTCGCAGTGGCACAAACCACCATCGTCGGCCAGGTGACCGACGGCACTACACATGAAGGCATCATCGCTGCCACTGTGGCTGAGGTGGATAAGCAGAACCGTGTGGTGACGGGCGCAATGACCGACTTCGACGGTAACTACAGCATTGTGATGAAGAACCCGAACAACAGGCTGAAGTTCTCCTACATCGGCTATAAACCGCAAGTGGTTGCACCTGACAGCCGACAACGTGTCAACATTGCCTTGCAGGAAGAGAGCACCATGCTCCAGGGTGTCGAGGTGAGAGCCAGAAAGAAAACACGCGACGGCAACTTCAATATCGACAAGCGAGCACAGAGCATGGCTATTTCGACCATCAACACGAAGGAGTTCGAGGGCATCTCCGTGGCTTCGGTCGACGAGGCCCTGCAAGGACGTGTGGCCGGACTCGACATTGTCACCAGCGGGTCGCCAGGTGCCGGCAGCCAGATGCGCATCCGTGGCACCTCGACCATCACGGGCAACGCCCAGCCGCTCATCGTTGTCAACGGCATCCCTTTTGACGGCGACGTGAACAGCGACTTCGACTATAACAACTCCAACGACGAGCAATATGCCGACCTGCTCAACGTCAATGTTGACGACATCGAGGAGATTGCCGTGCTCAAGGATGCCGCCTCGACAGCTATATGGGGCTCACGGGGTGCCAACGGCGTCATTCAGATCACCACCAAACGGGGTGCCATGGGCAAGACGCGTGTGCAGTATTCCTACCGTCTGAGCGGTGCCACCCAGCCGGAGGGCATGAAGATGCTCGACGGCAACGGCTACACCATGCTGATGAAGCAGGAGCACTTCAACCAGGACTTCTCAAGCACGACGAGTGCCGACGACTATGAGTTCGATATCCTGAACTATAACACGTCGTTTTCGGAATACCTGAACTACAACAAGAATACCGACTGGCGCGACCTCGTGACACACCACGGATGGACCCACGACCACTACGTGACGCTGAGCGGTGGCGGCGAACGTGCGCGCTACCGACTGAGCGGAGGCTACTACACGTCGAGCGGTACTACCATCGGACAGGAGTATGAACGCTTCAGCACGCGCTCGCAACTCGACTACACCGTCAGCGACCGTCTGCGCTTCACTGCCGAGGTGCAGTTCACGCTGAGCGACCGCGACAAAAACTGGGAGAACGAGGGCACGCTGCTCGACATCGCTTATAAGAAGATGCCCAACGTGGCCGTCTACGACAACTACAGTTCTATTCCTACCTACTACAACACCCCGGGCACCATCAGCTCCACCAACGGCAACGCGACCTTCAGCACCACACAGCTGGCACTGAAGAATCCCGTGGCACTGGCCTACCTGGCCAAGAACCATGAGAAGAACTACCGCCTGCTGCCTATCCTCCGGCTGAACTACGACATCTTAGACCCTGAGAAGGTCTACCTCAGATACTCAGCCTACGTCAGCATGGACCTGACCCATGACAATATGGAGACGTTCCTGCCCAGCGAATGTTCCAACAGCACGTGGGACGGTGCGCAGGTGAACATCGCAACGGCCAGCACGGCAGAGAAACTGACCGTCTCGACAGAAAACTCGCTGACGTTTCAAAGCCGCTCATGGGAGAACCACGACCTCCAGGCAGCCGTCATCCTGCAGACAAGCGACAGTAAGAGTTCGTCGCAGTATGCGGCAAGTTACGGCCACCCCTCGTCACATCTGGAGATAGTCACAGCCGACGGTACCATTCAGACCATCACCAACGGCAACAACGTGAACCGCTCTATGGGTCTTATGGGACGTATGCACTATGGGTTTAAGGAACGCTACATCTTCGATGCCTCCGTACGCATGGACGGCAGCACACGCTTTGGTGACAGCGAACGCTACGGATGGTTCCCCGGCTTTGGTGCCAAGTGGATTATCAGCGATGAACCCTTCATGAAGTGGGCATCCAGCGTCGTGACGCTGCTGGCTGTGCGTCCTTCATGGGGCGTGGCAGGCCGACAACCTGACACGAACTACTTGCAGTATTCGCTGCTGAGTGCCGACCAGCTGGGCTATCTCGGCATGTCGAGTGTCACACCGCTACGCATACAGCTCAGCAACCTGAAGTGGGAGAAGGTGACGAGCTATAACCTCGGAGCCGACCTGGAACTGTGGGACGGCAAGATTACGGCCACCTTCGACTACTATCACAAGCGCACCAGCGATCTGCTGTTCTCCAACTTGCAGATATCGTCGACATCGGGCTTCTCTACGCTGTCGTACAAGAACGTGGGCGATATGGACAACGACGGCTGGGAGTACGACATGTCGTTCAACAAGTTTATCGAGAAGGGGAAATTCTCTGTCGACTTCAACTTCAACCTGGCCAACAGCCGCAACGACATCGTCAAGCTCGACGAAGCCGTGATGAACCAGTATAACGACCGCGCCAACACCATCGGCAACGGTGTCTACCTCACCCGTCTGCAGGAGGGCAACCCGCTCGGCAGTATCTATGGATTCCGCTACAAGGGCGTCTATCAGTACAGCTACGAAAAATACGATCCTGAAAGTGGTGTCACCAACTGCCCCGTTGCCCGTGATGCCGACGGCAATGTCATGACCGACTACGACGGCAATCCGCGAAAGATGTATTACCGGTATAATTCGACGAAGTACCAGTTCCAGGGTGGCGACGCTATCTACGAAGACGTAAACCACGATGGCAGTATCGACGAGTATGACGTGGTCTATCTCGGTAGCAGTAACCCCAAGTTGACGGGCGGTTTCGGAATGACCCTGCGCTATGCCACGTTCTCGTTGACGGCATTCTGCAATTTCCGCTATGGCAACAAGATTATCAATATGGCACGTATGAATGCTGAGAACATGTACAACGGCAATAACCAGTGTACCACCGTCAACTGGCGCTGGCGCAAAGAGGGTGACCTGACAGATGTGCCGCGTGCCGTCTACATGCAGGGCTACAACTGGCTGGGCAGCGACCGGTACGTGGAGAACGGTTCCTTCCTGCGACTGAAATACGTCACTGTGCGTTATACGGTGCCGTCGAAGGCGGTCAAGTCCTGGGGACTGAGTCAGCTGAGCTTCTACCTGACCATGAAGAATCTCTTCTGTATTACTAAGTATAGCGGTGCCGACCCGGAAATCAATACCAGTGGCTTTGGCGTGAGCACAGACAATTCTGCAACTCCCGTCTCCAAGGACTGGACTGCCGGCGTGACGGTGTCATTCTAAGTTAAGAGTTTAGAGTTATGACCAAAAAGATATTTCAAATATTTGCAGGTTGCCTGCTGTGCTGCAGCATCGTTGTATCTCTTACGTCGTGCAACGACTGGCTGACAGTACACCCCGAGGACGATATCGTCGATGACGACTACTGGAAGAACGGCGATCAGGTGCAGTCGGTGGTCACCTCGTGTTACCGCTGGCTGGCTGATGCCTCCTGTCTGGAGCGTATGATCGTGTGGGGCGAGTTGCGAAGTGACAATGTGGAAGTCGGCTCGGCTGCATCCACGGAGGAGCGCAATATCATGGATGTCAATGTGTTGAGCAGTAATTACTTGGCTTCATGGGACTGTTTCTACAAGGTTGTCAATATCTGCAATAATGTCATTCAGAAGGCTCCCAAGGCTATGGAAAGCGATGGCAACTACCGTGAGGATGAGATGCAGGCCAATGTGGCTGAGGCTACGGCAATACGGGCCCTGTGCTACTTCTATCTGATCAGGACATTTGGCGATGTTCCCTTTACAACAGAGCCGAGTGCCAGTGAGTCGGCTGACTATAATCTGCCGCAGAGCAGTGCCGACGAGATGATTATTCCTGCACTGATTGCTGACCTGAAGCGGATTACCTCTCAGGCGCGATCGGCATGGAGTTCGGTCGAAGAGACCAAGGGGCGCATCACGCGCAATGCCGTGAGGGCGCTGCTGGCCGACATTTACTTGTGGGACGGACAGTATGAACAATGTATAGCCACATGCAACGAGATCCTCAATGACCCAACCAGCAATCTGAGTCTGGTGAGTGGCGACAAGTATATTAATAAGGTGTTCTACGAAGGCGCATCGGACGAGAGCATTTTCGAACTGGCATACGAAACAAACGCCCTCACGAGTACCACTATTCAGAGCAAGTATGGCAACAACAAGCAGAATCTTTCTGCACATGCTCTTGCTACTGCCTTGTTCTACAACGAAGGATTCGTTTACAATCCCGAAATGACCGACACCGTGGCCGACCAGCGCGGCATCGGCAGCATGACTTATTCTACAGGTACGCACCCCATCTTCAAGTATACAGGACAGACACCTGGCACCTTCAGCAACTACCACTCCTCATCGGCCTATATCTACAGGACGGCCGACAGTCAGGCGAATTGGATTATCTACAGGTTGAGCGATGTCTATTTGATGAAGGCCGAGGCATTGGCTAATATTGCAACATCGCAGGAACAGGCCGACCAGGTGGCTACGCTCTGCAATCTCACTTATCGTCGTGCCACCAACGACCTCGACTCACTCGACCATGCTCAGTTCACTCCCGGCCAGGCCAGCCGCAACCTCGTTCTGCAAGAGCGGCGACGCGAGTTCTGCTTTGAAGGGAAACGCTGGTTCGACCTCTTGCGCCGCATCCGTCAGGATGGTGACGTGAGCTATTCGCTACAGCTCATGGGCAACCGTTTCAGCAGTGACAAAGACGTTGCTTTGAAAACCACCAAGCTGCGCCACCTCGGAGCATGGTATATGCCTGTCTATACAGACCAGATGAGCATTAACAAGAACCTGCATCAGAATGATTATTACAAAACGCAAGAATAGGAGCTTATGAGCTTAAGAGCTTAAGAGTTTAAGAGTTTAAGAGTTTAAGAGCTTATGAGCTTAAGCGGTAAGCGGTAAGCCGTCATTAAGAGTTTAAGAGTTATGAAGAATAGAAACATCAAGCGTATGCTGTTCTTGAGCTGTAGGCTATGGGCCGGCATTGTTGCCGCCATTACAATCACGGCTTGTCAGCAAAATGAGTGGGATGACCATTATCAGCCGACCACCGCTGCTGAGGGTAGCGTGATTGCTGTCATGCAGGCCGACGGCCATTTCAGCCACTTCCTCGAGGCTGTCAGTGAGACGGGAATGGGCGATGTGTTGTCCGGCACACAGACCTACACCGTTTGGGCGCCTACTGACGAGGCGATGGGCTCTGCCGATTTCGATGCTGCACTCCTTGACAATCATATCAGCCGTTTTCTCTATGGCAAGGAAGACCTTGTTGACACTTTGTCTCTTCGGGTGAAGATGCTCAACGGCAAGTATGTGACCTTCAGCCGCTATGACGGCTATCGCATCGGAGATGCCAACCTCAGCAGCACCTGCCTGCAAGGGCGCAATGGTGTTGTCTACGGTCTTGATGCCATTATTCCGTACTACAGCAACCTGTACGAGAAAATACAGGAGGACGACCGCTTCAGCCAGATAGCCGCCTATCTTAAAACGTTTGATGAAGACGAGTTTGATGGCAAGAAAAGTATCAGCATCGGTCAGAACGAATACGGACAGACGGTCTATGACTCTATCTTTAACTACCACAGCTATTGGATGAAACACCATGGGCATATCTATCAGGAGGACAGCACCTATACCATGCTGCTGCCTACCAACGAAGCGTATGCACAGGGCGAGGCCGTCGTGAAACCATGCTACCGCACTTTTGGCGAGATGCTGACCGACAATTCCAATGCCGGCCGGTCGCTGGTTATCACTCGTACTTACGCTCTGGACGACATCCTGGCCGACTCGTTGCAAAAGGTTCACACGCTTCAGGCGATGACAGGCGATTTGGTCTTTCGCAGAATGTTCAACCCACAGACCGTACAGTACGACTCGCTGATTTCCACGTCGGGAGCCGTCATCCATCATCCACAGGCTATGTTTGCCGGTGCTGTGCTCGAACAGGCCAGTAATGGCTACGCCTTTGTTTCCGACGCCTGGACGCTGCCCGCAGCAGACACCTGGAACAAGACTGTCCGTGTGGAGGCAGAAACGGCGGTCCACCGACAACTCTATACCACCACACCGACCACCTACGATGCTACCACGGCTGATTTTATAGGACAAGTGAGCGGTGGCCGCTATTTAGAGGTGGAAAACTCGTCAACATCTGCCAGAATGCAGCCGCAGATTATCTTCGACCTGCCTGGCACTCTGGCCACTGCCTATAATATCTACGCCGTGTTTGCTCCTGGGCAGGCCCGTGATGCCGTCTATCAGGGCGACTCCACCCGTGTGAATTTCTATCTGAACTATGTACATGAGGACGGAACGATGCACGAGGACGCCGTCATCAGTGCTGACCCCGAGACTGGTCGTACATTCGTCACGAATGGCAATGAGATGACCCGCTTCCTGGTGGCCAAGAACTTTCGTTTCCCATACGCCAATATCAACATGAGCGAGGATGAGGAATTAGAGACTACCACTCAGGAAACAGCGGTGAAAATTCGCATCCAGACAAATGTTGCGGCTAATGAAACCACGCTCATGAATAAGATTATGCGCATTGACTGCTTTATTCTCGAACCCGTAATAGAATGACAGACAGGATGAAAAGAACCTTTTTGATACTAACAGCCCTACTGGTCACACTGACCGGCATACAGGCAGCTGACTCACTGAGAGTCGTCGGCACTGTGGTTGATGCCGCGGGCGGTGAAGCCCTTTTTGGTGCACATGTGACTTCAGTTTCGGCTACAACGCTGACCGACGAACAGGGACAGTTCTCGCTGTTGTTGACAGATGACGCCGTAGAGTTGACAGTCACGCTCGTGGGCTATCAAAAGCGGCGCGTGCCTATAGCAGGAAAAAACCGATTGAACATCAAGTTGTTTGCCGAATCGCTGACTGAAGGGCGCAACAGCAGCGACACGTACACCAACCAGCCTGCCGTCACGTTGGAGGAAACATTCATACAACACCTGGGAGGTGATATGCGTACCACTCAGCATAGTGCACAGACGGGTATGGGAGCGTCGATGTTCATTCGCGGATTCCACTCCCTCAACGGCAACGCACAACCGCTCATCGTGGTCGACGGGACACCATGGAATACGCTGATGCAAGAGCCGTCGGTCATTGGCGGCTATCTGTACAACCCGCTACAGACCATCGACCCTAATGACGTTGAACACGTAGATGTGCTGAAAGATGCATCGGCCATCTATGGTGCCAAGGGTGCTAACGGTGCTATTCTCATCACCACCAAGCGCAGCCGTTCGATGGCCACGAAGATTGGTGTGGACGTGAGTTACGGCTTCAATTGGAAACCCTCGATGCCGGATGTGATGAATGCCTCCGAGCACCGTATCTTTATGACCGAGATGATGAAGGGTGCCCCTCTGACAAGCGAGCAACAGCGCTCCTTTGAGAAAACGCTGCTCACCGACGACCCCACATCTATCTATTACAACAAGTACCACAACCAGACCGACTGGGAGGGCGACATACGGCATACGGGCAATACGCAGCATTACGGCATCAACGTGCAGGGCGGCGACAACATTGCCCTTTATATGCTCTCACTCTCGTACACCAGTGCCGACCAGACGCTGCGGAATACCGACTACGACCGGTTGAACATGCGAGTCAACAGTGATATCACCCTGTCTAAGAAGTTCACTATCGGCTCTGACATCTCCTTCGGCTACGTCACCCGCAACCTGATGGACGATGGTGTGAGCGCACAGTATTCGCCAACCTATATCGCAGCCACGAAAAGCCCCCTCTTCACGCCCTATCGTTGGAAGAACGACGGATCGGCCATAACTGGCACCATGAGCGATGTGGATGAACTGGGTATTGCCAACCCTATGGCTATTATCAACAACAGCGTGGCAGAAAACAAACAGTATCGCCTCGCTGTGGGTGTGCATCCGGAATACAAACTGAACAGCCACTTCACGCTGAGCGACCGCTTTACCTATATGCTCGACAACACCAAAGAGCACTATTTCAACCCCCGCACGGGAACGCCTGTCTACAAGATTGCCGACATTGAAATTCAAGATGAGATCAACGACCAGACCATCTCGCAAAACGAGCTGGTGAACGATGCCCGTCTGGACTTCAAATACGACTTCTCCAAGCGCCATCGCCTGACAGCAGCCTTCGACTGGCGACTAATGTCTGCCACGTATAAGAACACCATCGGACTGGGCTACAATACAGCCAGCGACGACCTGTCGAACCTGACGGGCTCGCTCTCAGCACAGGAGTTGGAAGGTCTGCGCGACACCTGGCGCAACAGTGCGCTGACGCTCTCGGCTGACTACAGCTACAAGCAGACATACCGGTTGTGGACGGCACTCGCTATGGAGGCCTCCTCACGCTTTGGCAACAAGGCTAAGAACAGTGCCAGACTGTTGGGTGGGCGCTATGGCTTCTTCCCCTCGGTAGGGGGTGAATGGAACATTGCCAACGAGCGGTTCATGGCGCGTGTGGAAGGCATCGACCGACTCTCGCTGCACGCTTCTGTCGGTCTCTCAGGCAATGACGACATCGGCCGACAGGGTAAGTCGTCCTATCTGCAGCCTACCAACTACCTCGGTGGGGCATACGGACTGGTATTAGGACCTTCGGTTAACAACCGCCTGAAGTGGGAGACTACCCGCAAGATGGACGTCGGCATCGACGCCTCGCTGCTCGACAGCCGCCTGCACGTCGCCTTCGACTACTACCATCACCATACTACCGACCTTATCATGTATCGTCAGGACCTCATGACCGCAGGCTCGGCTGGTTACCCCGTGAACAGCGGTACGGTGCGGAATGAGGGCTTTGAGGTCACGCTCGACGGCAAAATCGTTGCGGCCCGTCGCTTCGGGTGGAATGTTACGCTGTCTGCCGCCCATAACAAGAGCACGATGACAGAACTGCCCGATGCCGTCACCCTGGCATCAGGCAGAAGGGGCATCCTTACTGCTGTGGGCAGTGGTACGGTGTTTACCTCCGTAGATCATCCCATTGCCGTCTTTTATGGCTACAGGACACAGGGGGTCTTCGCTTCTGACGCCCAGGCGGGCAATGCCTCGACAGGGGGCTACCTGAAAAAAGTTAACGACGATACCAGCGTAAGCAGTTTCAAGGCTGGCGATGTGCATTTCGTCGACCTAAACAATGACGGTTATATTGACGAAGCTGACATGACCGTCATCGGCGACCCTACACACGACATCACCGGAGCCTTTGCCAATCACTTCAGTTACGGACGCCTGTCGCTCGACGTGAACTTCAGTTTCTCTCTCGGCGGTGATGTCTACAACTACCGTCGTCAGATGTTGGAGAGCATGGCCGACTTCAGCAACCAGAGCCGCGCCGTCGTGAACCGTTGGCGCATGGACGGACAACAGACCGACATGCCGCGTGCCACATACGGTGACCCTATGGGCAACAGCCGCTTCAGCGACCGATGGATTGAGGACGGCAGTTATCTGAAACTGCGCGAGGTGCGCCTGTCTTATCAGGTGCCTGTAAAGCGCTTTATTGAGGGTGTGACGCTATGGGCGGCAGCCACCAACCTGTATACCTGGACGCACTATCTGGGCACCGATCCTGAGACCTCCCTCTCCACCAGTCCGCTCTGTCAAGGTGTCGATACCGGTCTTCTCGTTGCCGGTCGAAGCCTGTACATCGGCGCAAAAATCAATTTGTAACAACCCATACGACCTATGAACATCAAGCATATCCTCCTTGCCTGTTTCGCTTGCGGCTGTGTCTGGGCAGCCATCACCTCCTGTAGTGATTACTTCTCGCCAGAGGATGAGAGCGTGGTAGCCACCGGCGAACCCGTCAATACGCAGCGCCAGGCCTTTTATCAGATGAACGGTATCCTGAAATGTCTGCAAGACCTTGGAGACAGCTATCTCGTCACGGGTGAACTGCGAGGCGACCTGCTCACGACCACCGCGAATAGCAACAGTGACCTGCGCGACATAGAGCATTTCGCCGTCAGCGCTGACAATACCTACTATGCCGAACAGCGCTTCTACACCCTCATACGCAACTGCAACTACCTTATAGAAAACATCGACACCACCATTCTGGTAAAGGGGCGCCGCGTCTTGCTCGACGAATACCGGCAGGCAAAGGCCATCCGTGCATGGGCCTGGCTGCAACTGGCACTCGACTACGGCACAGTGGACTATTTCACTGATGCCCGTCTGCAGGGTGAGACCACTGGAGCGGCATACGAGCTGAACCAGCTGCTCGACGTGCTCATCAGCGACCTGCTGCCCTACTGTCCCGAGGCGGAGAGCGAACTGGAGCGTATGCCTGCCTACGGCACTGTCAGCAGCCTGCCCTCTGAGGTGCTCTTCATACCTGTGCGCTTCGTCCTGGGCGAGCTGTATATGTGGAAGCAGGACTTCAGGAAAGCAGCTCAGATGTACTACGAGCTGATGCTCAATCGCAGGCTGACCGTGCGCAGCAGCTATCGTAATGCGTGGAACACGGATCCTACGGCATCTTCACGGCTTATTGAGGCTTGGAGCGATCAGTTCGCAGCCGTTGATACCACCAACTTCGTCAGCATCATTCCTTTCAACGACGGCTCCACGATGACGCAGGGAACGTCGAAGCTCGACTCACTGTTCTCTTATACCGCTCCTGGCGGCTATCAGCTGGCACCGTCGGCCACGGCTGTCAACCGTTGGAAGAGTCAGGTCTACTGCTATGCCGCCAACAACGACACCATTGGCGACCTGCGTGGCAGCTATGGCTCCTACAATGCTGTGGAAGGGGAGCAGGGCGTTGTCTATGAGATCACTAAATGGCAGCAGATGGTAGCCAGTAAACATCATTATGTCCCAGTGGCTCGCAATACGCTCGTCTACTTGCGCTTTGCCGAGGCTCTGAACCGTATAGACAAGCCGCAGATGGCCTTTGCCGTCCTGAAATACGGTCTGACGCGCAATGTGCTGCGTAACGACAACTACATAACACCTGAAGAAAAGCAGGGAGAGCCTTTCACCGACTTCGGACAACTGACAGAAAACAAGTCGGCTGTATTCTCCAACAATGCCCCCATACACGACCGTGGCTGTGGCTCAACGGCGGTCAACACGAAATACGTCATCCTGGCCGACAGCCATGCCGACAGCCTGCGCTGCGTCGAGGACCTTATCATGGAGGAGTATGCGCTGGAGAATGCCTACGAGGGCAATCGCTTCCACGACCTGATGCGCATTGCCACCTATCGCAACGATGCTGCCTACCTGGCCGACCGTGTGGCTGCCAAGTTCCCTGAGGGGGAACAAGGGACTATACGGTCGAAACTGATGGACAAAAAGAACTGGTTGCTTAAGTAAAAACAATCCTTTAATCGTACTATCAGCATGAGACGAACTATCTTTAGCCTGCTATGCGCCCTTTTCATCTACGACGGTATGGCGCAGCCGCAGACAGGCTGCTACTGGGAGTGGATGAACGGAAACATCTCCAAGGAGGGTATCACCAAGGACCTGGAGTATATGAAGGCCGCCGGCATTGAGTCGGCATTTATCTTCGACGCGTGGGTGGGGATAGAGCGAGGGCCTGTGGACTATGGTTCCCGAGAATGGGTTGATGCCGTGAAGCATGCCTGTAAGGAGGCCCGCCGGCTGGGTATCACGCTGGGGCTGCACAACTCGCCAGGCTACACGGCCATGGGTGGTCCGTGGGTGAAACCTGAGGAGTCGATGAAGCAACTGACATGGAGCGTCTCTTCGACCCCCAACCCTCCTGTGCCTTGTCATAAGATGGGCTTCTACCATGACATCAAAACGTTCCGTACTACCTGTGCCGATGAGATGCAGGACATAGATTGCCGGCTGGAGAAGGGCGAGTCTTTGGTCATCACCCTACAGAAAGAAAAACCTTTGGTGGGCTTTAATCTGTGGCGTGGCGAGCGCGAGCAGCCCCTCGACCCGTTTGATGGTCCTCGCGACTATGCACCGATGTTGCAGGTGGAGGTGAGCCGTGACGGCCATACGTGGACGAACGTCGGAACGGCCTCAGGCGTTGGTCTTAAGGCACACGACATACCTATTTACTTCAAGTGCGATGAGACGCGTTGCCGTTACATCCGCCTGACCAGCAACCGAGGCACCAACCTCTACCGCATCGAAGTGTTGACAGCACCTGGCTCGGGCACCACCTACCGACGGGTGGGCTACACCACCACAGGGCAGACGGTGACGGCAGCCTCGGAAGCGGGCATCGGACTGGAGGCAGACAAACTCTCGCGACAGGGGGTGGAGGCACACTTCGACCGCTTCCTCGATCCTTTGCTTAACGAACTGAATGAGTATTGCGGCACCACCCTGCGCTGGATAATTGTCGACAGTTGGGAGGCCGGACGACAGGACTATACTGAGTCGTTGGGGGCTGAGTACATCACAACGGGCGACGGGTGCGACTTCCTCACGGGAGGGTTGGGGAAATCCAACGAGACCAAGGAGCATCTGTTTATGCAGGAGTTTGTTGAACCGCTGAAGGAGAAACTGCACGCCCGTGGTCTGCTCTTGGTGGGCGAACCCTACGGTAATGGTGACTTTGACCGCAAAACATACGGACTCTCCCTTGACTTGCCTATGAGCGAATACTGGGCACGCAGCCATTACGGCTCTATCGAACGACCTTTCTTCGTTTCGCGCTATGGCCATACGGCCGGCCGCGAGGTGATCGGATGCGAGTTCGGAACAGCCTATCCCGGCGATGCCGACATCCCTGCTACACTCAGCAACTTCTGCAAAGATATTGATAAGGTCTGCGATGCCGGTGTCAATTTCTTCGTGCTACACTGTGTGGCTCATCAGGACCGTGATGACCGTCCGCTGACGATGGGACCTTTTGGTACCCGGTTCGACCGTCTGCATGCCAATGTGGACTCCGTGCGTGCTATAACGGACTATATCCGTCAACGTATCGCCCTGCAGCAGAAACGTGTGACTTTCGACTGTGCGGTGGAGATAGAGGACGGACGGCATGCCTATTTGCGACTGCCTCGTGGGCAGCGTGAGGTAAAAGCGGTGCTGTACTGCCATCAGAATATGACGGAGGAGGTACTCTTCCGCAGTCCCTCGTTCTGTCGGCAGATGGACTCCCTCGGGGTGGCTATGGCGTTTGTGCAGCGAGGCTCACAGAATTGGGATGTCTCTATGAAGGATGATAATGGTAAGACCTGTCAGGAGCGTTTTGAACAATTGATGCGCGACTTCGCCCGTGGCTCGGAGCATCCCGAACTGGCAACCTGCCCCATCATTCCCTTCGGCCACTCCGCTCAGGCTACCTTCCCTTGGAACTTCGCCGCCTGGAATCCTGACCGCACGCTCTGTATTATCTCCTACCACGGCGATGCCCCGCGCACCAACCTCTGTGGCTATGGCGGTGCCAACGTGGAGTGGGGACGTACACGCAACATCGACTCCATACCCGGACTGATGATAGAGGGTGAGTACGAGTGGTGGGAGGCGCGTGTCAATCCCGCCCTGGCATTCCGCATGATGTACCCCGACAGCCGCATCTCCTTCCTCTGCGATGCTGGTCGTGGTCACTTCGACCTCTGCGAGCAGACACAGGACTATATCGCCCGCTTCATCGCCAAAGCACTGGCCGATCCCCACCGCAAGGGCGGTGTTTACTACAGCCGCTGGCAGGAGGACGGCACCGAGAGCCAGGACCCCCACGACCTGTTCTGGTATCAGGACGAAGAGATGGTTCGTCTGACCCGTGCCCGCTACCGCGAGAGCCTTGGCAAACGGCCACAGTATGTCTCGGCGAGCATGGACGGACAACTCATCAAGTACAATCCCGACAGCCACATCAAACTGAACATCGCCATCGACACCGCAGAATTTACCGTAGAACCCATGTTCACCAATGCCGAGCGCACCGCTTCCAGCAACGAGCATGCAGCGGTACGTCCCCGCGTTGTGCTCATCTCGGGGGCTGCCGTGCAGACGGGGGAATACACCTTCCGCTATGACCCCGACTACTTTGGCTTCGACCCCAAGCGATTGTGGGACGGCATCACCCTCTGTATCGAGGCCGACGGCGACGGCACCTATAAGTCTGCCGTTCAGGAACTGAACCTCTTATTAGCTTATTAGCTTATGAGCTTATTAGCTTAAGAGCTTATGAGAGCACTGTCGCTACGTAGTGTATTGGAAAAATTTACGTAATTTTTCTCTCTTGCCCGTATATATAAGAAAAAGATAAGATGAGAAAAGTATAGTATCAATTATAAAAGAATCAATTATGGCAAACATTTTTTCATTAGAGGGCAAGAATGCCTGGATTTTGTGGGTCTGATGGCTTATCACCACCTATCCTCAACAATGCTGTGCTTGCATAAAAACTGGCACTGTGTACCGTTGATCGTTATTCTGCCCATGATAGGAACAATCCCATCCTTCTCCTTGCCCTTGTTCGCATAGAACAAAATCTTGAAAGTTGATCTCATTTCAAATTCCTTTTTTAATTTCAGGCTGCAAATATAACACCATTTTTTGAGATGCTTTTTCGGCAATTCGTTGCAGTTTATTGAGTCGAAAACCAGTCAGTTTGAATTGCGTCATTCTGCCTTTTTCGTACCCTCGGAATTAGAAAAGTTTAACTGTCAGAGATTGCTCAAACGGGTTACGATTTAGAGACCTAACTCTTGCAAAAATCCGCATCAAGTTGCCTTTTTCCTTCATCCTTTGATTCCCCATTATTCCCCGTCTTGCCTTTTATTTACGGTCATTCTGCGTTAATTCTCCAAAATCCGTCTTTCGTTACATACTTTTTTCGTAACTTTGCAGCAAACTATTTGGCACGCGGGTGTCTCACCTGCGACCAGGCCGCGGGTGAGACACCCGCGTACCAATGCGAAGTTATATAGCAAACTTTACTGAAATGAAACAAGCACTGCTACTAATGGCTATGCTGGCAGCCGGCATTGGTGCCACGGCTCAGCGCATCGACATCAACAACTCACAGAACCGCACAGAGACCGACTACACCGGATGGGTCATCGGCACGCAGACCGAGGCCACGACGACGGTCGACGGGCTGACCATCACTGTCGGCATCGACGGCACGACGACCGGTCGCACGCTGAAAGGCGAATGGTGGAAGGACGGTGTCAACAAATACTCGAAACTGGTTAGCGACGGCGTCGGTGTCTATGGCCTCGACTCCAATGGCAACACGCCACAGCTGCAAGAGGGCGAGCAGGGCGTCGTGCTCACCGTCAGCGGTCTGGCGGCCGGCGAGCACTCGCTCCTGGCTTATCATAACAACCCCTCGGGCTACGACGGCCCGCGGCTCAATGTCTATGTCGACGGGGAACTGAAACTCGAGGGCGTGGCCCAGACCAACCGTGCGCAGACTACCACCGCGAGCGGCCAGTCGTATGTGAAGTTCACTGCCACCGAGGGCCAGCCCGTGCAGATTGTCTATCGCACGACGCCCGACCCTGACACAGATTACACACAGGGCTACCGCACGACGTCGCTGTTTATCGATGCCCTCGTCTTCGACCGCCCTAACCCGCTGACCACGGCCAGTGAACCCTATCCCGCCCATGAGGACTGGCATGCCGACTGCGACGGCGGTGTCTGCACGCTGATGTGGAAGCCCGCTGAGACGGCCAAGCGCCATCATGTCTATATGGGCACGTCGCCCGACGACCTGCAGCTCGTCGCGACGACCCTTGGCGACAACATGAAGCAGCACGACCTTTCGCCGATGAAGACCTACTACTGGCGCGTCGATGAGGAAACGGCCGACGGCACCGTCTACGAGGGCGACACGTGGGCCTTCCGTCCGCGCCGGCTGGCCTTCCCCGATGCTGAGGGCTACGGCCGGTTTGCCATTGGCGGCCGCGGCGGTGCGGTCTATCATGTCACTTCGCTCGACGACGATGTGCAGAACCCGCAGCCGGGAACGCTGCGCTACGGTTTGACCCGTCTCTCTGGTCCACGCACTATCGTCTTCGATGTGGCTGGAACAATCACCCTGAAGGGTCGCCTGACCTGTCAGGACAAGTATGTCACCATCGCTGGACAGACAGCGCCCGGCAATGGCATCCTGCTGCGCGGCGCCCCGCTGGGCATGCAGAGCGACGGCATCACCCGTTTCCTGCGTATGCACCTCGGTTATCATAACGGCGACACCGACCGCGGCCTCGACGGACTCGGCATGGCCGGCAACGACCATGCCATCATGGACCACTGCTCCATCGCCTGGACCATCGACGAAGGCTTTTCCTCGCGTAATGCGAAGAACATCACTCTGCAGCGCACGCTCATCAGCGAGGCGCTCAACATTGCCGACCATCCCAATTATGAGAGCGGCAAGGCCCACGGCTTCGCAGCCACCATCGGCGGTGGCGAGATGGGCGGCCTCGGCTCGTCGTTCCACCATAACCTGCTGGCCCACAACGAGGGCCGCAACTGGAGCATCTCGGGCGGCCTCGACGGCAGCGGTGCCTACGACGGTCATCACGACATCTTCAACAATGTAGTTTATAATTGGGGCGGCCGCGCCACCGACGGCGGTACTCATGAGGGCCAGTTCGTTGCAAATTATTACAAGATGGGCCCCGCCACGACGAAGACTATTCTGCTCGACGCCCAGATAGAGGGTACCGGCACGGGCACGCAGGCCTACTATGTCAGTGGCAATATCCGTGAGAACCTGAACGGTTCGAAGACGAAGGATGCCCTCAACAACACCTACAAATACACACTTTCGGGCGGACAGCAGCTGACGTGGGATGTCTTCGTCAGCGAGCCCTTCTTCCCCTCGTATGCTACTATCCATACAGCTGAGGAGGCCTACGTCGACGTTCTCTGCGACGTCGGTTGCAATCAGCCCGCCCTGACCAACCACGATGAGCGCATGGTCAGCGAGACGCGTGAGGGCACCACATCGACCACTGGCTGCAAGTCGAAGAAAAAAGGCTTGATTGACCGTGAGACCGACGCCGAAGACTTCAGCGGCCTGAACATCGTAGAGACCGCGCGCCCCACTGACTGGGACACCGATGAGGACGGACTGCCCGACTGGTGGGAGCGCCTCGTCGGGACCGACCCTGCGACGCCCAACAACAATGCCGACCGCGACGAGGACGACTACACCGACCTTGAAGAATACCTCGAATGGCTGGCTCATCCGCACTTCACGATCCGCCCCGGCGAGTCGATGGACATTGACCTGAGTCCGCTCTTTGCCGGCAGCACCGACTTCGAGCCCATCGACGACGAAAGTCAGCACCTGCGCAATGGCTTCTCGTTCAGCTACGAGGGGCAGTCGCTCAAAGTCAGTCCTGTCATCGAGGGTCTCTTTATGCTCAATGTCACCATCCGCGACGCCGCCACCGGCCTCACCGTCACGCGTCGTCTTAACTTCGCCGTCACCCAGGAAACCCCTCAATCAGAGGGTGTCAAGTCTGTTGCGTCCGAGCCGCAACCCTCGCGCTCCTACGACCTGCAGGGTCGACACTTTGTCGCGCCGTCGAAAGGCATCAATATCAAACAAGGGAAGAAGTACATTAGCAGATGAACACACCGACCGTTGTATTAGATCATCTCGCCATCGGCTACCTCACCAAGCAAGGCACAAAGGTGGTGGCCGGAGGTCTCAGTGCCAGTATCAATCAGGGGCAGCTGACCTGTCTGCTCGGACAAAACGGCATAGGCAAGTCGACCTTGCTGCGCACGCTCTCCGGTTTCCAGCCGAAGCTTGACGGAAGCATCACGATTGAAGGCCGTGAGCTCAGCGACTACACCGATCGTCAGCTGGCTCGCATGATTGGCGTCGTGCTGACCGAGCGCCCCGACGTGCAGCAGATGACCGCCCGCGAGATGGTCAGCCTTGGCCGTTCGCCCTATACGGGTTTCTGGGGCCGATTATCCGACGAGGACGAGCAGGTTGTCAGTGAGGCCATGCAGCTCGTGGGCATCGAGTCGCTTTCGGAGCGCCTCGTCTCAACCCTCAGCGACGGTGAGCGCCAGAAAGTCATGATTGCCAAGGCATTGGCTCAGCAGACGCCGGTGATTTATCTCGACGAACCGACGGCCTTCCTCGATTATCCCTCGAAGGTCGAGATGCTGCTCCTGCTGCGCCGCATCAGCCGCGAGGCACAGAAGACGATATTCCTCTCCACGCACGACCTCGAACTGGCTCTCCAGGTGGCCGACGTGCTGTGGCTCATGGAGCCCGGACAGCTCCACATCGGACAGCCCCGCCAACTGGCCACGCAGGGGGCACTCGCCCGCTTCGTCGAGCGGTCGCCCGGCGTCAGTTTCGACGCCGACCGTCTCTCAGTCAGCGTTGTTCTTTAGTTCTCAGCAAATTCCAAAATGAAAGTGGTGGTATAGCCGTTTCTGTGATAATCAGAAAGCCTCATGCCGCCTCTTTGTTGTATCATCATCCGACGTGACAACGAGAGACCGATGCCGTTGCCAGTGCGCTTGGTGGTGAAGAACGGCACGAAGATGCTCTGACGGGCCTCGGCCGGGATGGGCTGTCCGTCGTTACTGACAAGCAGTTCGCCGTCTTTATATTCAAATTCGATGCTGCCGGCACCAGCCTCGATGGCGTTTTTCACAAGGTTGATGAGAATTTGGCGTAGCATGTTCGGGTCAGCGCTGACGACCTGGTCGTCAGCCACACGACGGTGCCACTGGGTGTCGGGATAGAGCAGACAGATGTCTCTCAGCAGTGCTGACAGTCGGACATCCTCGAGTGCCGGCTGTTGCAGTTGCGACAGCTTGCGGTAAGAGTCGATGAAGTTGTTCAGGTGCTGCGAGGTGTGATAGATAGTCTCGATGCCTTCTTCTATCGGTGAGCCTTTCACGTCCTGTCGGCTAAGCATCGACTGGCTGATGCTGGCGATAGGAGCTGTGGCATTCATGATTTCGTGAGTCAGCACGCGCGTCAGCCGTTCCCATGATTCCACCTCGTTCTGGTTGATCAGCAGGCGGATGGTCTCACCCATCTCGTTCATGGTCTGCTGCATGGCCCGCTCACCAGGGAGCAGTCCCTTGATGGGCAACCGGAACATGAAATCGCGGTTGCGGATGGCTTCCCGCATCAGGTGCGCACGAAGTTTCAGCGAGTGCTGCCGACGGACGAGCCAGGCCAGACCAATAATAAATATAACAGTCAGTACGTAAATCATGTTCTGTCGACTATCAGCCTTAGGGGGTGAGGCTTTTTAATTTGTTGTACAACGTCTGACGCGTGATGCCCAGCAGTTCTGCCGCCTGGGTGAGATTGCCGTGACAATGGTCGATGGTGCGGCGGATGTGCTCCTTCTCCACCTCGTTGAGGCTGACAATCTCCTGCTGCATGTCGAGCACATCCTTTAGCTTGCGGATGAGCTCATCGTTGTCCCACGGCTTGGTGATGAAGTCGGAGGCGCCGCTTTTCAGTCCCCTGACCGCCAGGGCCACGTCGGCATAGGCCGTCAGCAGCACGACGGGCGTTTGCGGATGCTGCTTGCGGATGGTGCGGAGCCAGAGCAGTCCCTCCTGTCCGCTGTTCACGCCCAACGTGAAGTTCATGTCGAGCAGCACGATGTCGATTTTCTCCTGAGCCATTGTCTTCAGGATGTTTTCCGGTTTATCCAATGTAATGATACGCTCGAAGACACTATCCAGAAGATAGCGCATCGCGGTCAGGATGGACTGGTTGTCGTCAACCACAAGAATTGTTCCGTATTGTTTCATGCCTCACAAGCTTCTGCGTGCAAAGTTACGAAGATTTTGTCTAATAATCATACACGTGACTGTCTAATTTTTAGACAATCTGCAGTCGGCCGCCCCAGAATATTTGGCCGATACGTCAAAAACCCCTATTTTTGCACAACGAAATCAATAGTGATATGGACAGAATCATCGAAAAGACAAGGACTCAGCGGCTGAAGAAGTATTGGCCGTATGCTGCCGCTGGCAGCCTGTTCTTAGTTTTTGTTTATTGGTTGTTATTCGGCAATCATGCCGCGACGCTGAGAGTCGATGCTGATGACCTGACGGTGAGTGAGGTCGCGCGAGCCGAGTTCAAGGACTATGTACGCACCAACGGACAGGTGCTGCCCATTCAGATGGTGCAGATATCGCCGGAGGAAGGCGGCATCGTCATGGAGAAGGTGGTCGAGGAAGGCACGTACGTCAAGAAGGGCGATGTCATCGTACGCCTGAGCAACTCCAGCCTCGACCTGCAGATTCTGAATGCCGAGGCTGAGCTGGCCGAGAAGCAGAACCTGCTGCGTAACACGCAGGTGGCCATGCAACAGGACCGGCTGAACAACCAGACGGAACAGGCCCAGCTCGACATGGACACAGAGCGTAAGCAACGCCTCTACGAGCAGAACCGCCGCCTCTACGAGCAGAAGCTCATCAGTCGTGAGGACTATCTGCAGTCAGAGGAGGATTATCAGCTCTCGCAGAAGAAGCGCTCGCTGGTCTCGAAGCGCCTAAAGCAGGACTCAATCTATCGCACCGTGCAGATGGACCAGATGGAGGACAATCTGGAAAACATGCGTCGCAACGTGGTGCTCGTCCGTCAGCGCAAGGACAAACTTGAGGTGCGCTCTGCCATCGACGGCGAACTGGGTCTGCTTGATGTCGAGCTGGGCCAGAGCATCTCTCCCGGACAGAAGATCGGTCAGCTGAACGACCTCTCAGACTATAAGGTACAGGCACAGATAGATGAGCACTACATCGACCGTGTGCGCCAGGGACTGACCGCCACCTTCCAGCGTGGCGACCGACAGTATCAGCTGCTGGTGCGCAAGGTCTATCCTGAAGTTCGTGAAGGCAAGTTCCGTTGCGACTTCATCTTCCGCGGCGAAAGGCCTGAGAACATCCGCACGGGTCAGACCTACTATCTCGACTTGGAGCTGGGACAGCCCGAGCAGGCCATCCTCATCCCTCGCGGCACCTTCTTCCAGACCACTGGCGGCCAGTGGATTTTTGTGTTAGACAAAAGCGGCCAGAAAGCTTTTCGCCGCTCCATCCGCATCGGCCGTCAGAATCCTCAGTACTACGAAGTGCTTGAGGGTCTGGAGCCGGGCGAGTGTGTCGTCACCAGCGGCTACGAGGCTTTCCGCGACAACGAGGTGCTGGTAATAAAATAGGGAGGCTGGCTTTTTCCCCCTCTATTTGCAACTTTTGCCAGGTGTTTTGCAGTCTAACGGATGAGCGTGTAAAGAAATCATACAGAAAGGTGTCAAATCTTTAGACAAGTGGCCTGCCAAGGGGCGAAAAAGCTTGCGAAGATGGGGCGTGGAGCGTAACTTTGCACTGTCAAAACAAACAACAACGTTTAACCCATTAAAAATGATAACAACTATGAAGAAGTTAGTATTTGCAATGATGATGTGCCTCACGGCCACGATGGCCCAGGCACAGGTGCTGAACAAGCAGACCGTGAGCAAGGTCTACAACGACGCCGTTGTTGGGAACAACTGCGAGTTTGCCTACAACGCCGAGTACGACGGCGACGCCATCACCACGCTCTATGTCTACCAGAAGAAGACGGGGCGCCGCGGCGCTGTCACCCTGACACCCACCCACCAGTACCAGTATGCCTACGATGCCAGCGGACGGCTGCTCAGCCGCACCACCCTGCGCTGGCACAACGACGAGTGGCTGACCACGGGCCGGCTCGACTACACCACCGACCTGGCCACCTACAGCGTAGAGTACAGCCGCTGGAACCCACGCCGCCAGCAGTTCGACCAGCCTGCGGAGAAGATGACCTACACACTCTTGCGCGACAGCGCCGTGGACCACGTGTGCTACTACCAGCGCCCGAAGGACAAGGGCGACTACCAGTTGCTGTGGCAGACGTTCATCATAGGCCTGCCCCTGGCCGATGACAACTACCTGACGCAAAGGTAACACCATTCATTTAATCTATAGAGATTGGCGAATCTCTCTCGTTTTTTGGCAGGCGGTACTCTGTGAAGAGCATCGCCTGCTCTCGTTGACCTGTCGACTATAGTCAACAGGCCAAGTGCCACGGAGCTGTCCGCCGAGGACACCTGTCGCTATTGGGGGAAATGATTATCCGCAATCAACCGATAACACCCCGTAGGGGCAATGAGTTGTCAGCCCAGGGCATCGCCCTGGGTACACTGGAAGCGCAGTCCTCGCCCTGCAAGGGCAAAAGAATTGCTTCTGCGAGGATTCTTTTGCCCTTACAGGCGTTTGTTCCCCACACTTGTACCCAGGACGGGGGAAATCCGCAAAGAAACACTAATATTTTGGAACGTAATCCAAAAAATCAGCATAATATTTGGATTACATTTTTTTAGTGAACGATTTCCGTCTTTCTGTGTATGCAATAACAGAGAGACGGAAATCGTTATATTCACTAAACAATAAAAAACTATGAACAAGAAAAGAGTAATGACATGCCTCGCCGCCCTTACCCTTGCCCTCGGCACTGTGGCGCAGACCAAGGCAGTGAGGGTGGAGAGCCCATTAGTGACGGAGAAAGACTTCGTGTGGTACACGGAGCAGAAGGAGGCGTGGCGGGCACTGACGCAGGAAGACCCGCAGAATGAGGAGGCCTGGCTGAACTACTACACCGCCGCGCGCTACATGGGCTGGTACAACCAGAACGACACCACGGCGCGGCAGGCCATAAGCGAGATGCGGGAGGCCATCCCAGACACCTATACTTATAATAGATGTGCCTACAGGGCCATCGTGCTGGGGCACGGGCTGGAGACCGACGGCGACAAGTATGCCGAGGCCGCGCTGACGATGCTGCCCGACGACATGCAGTTCTTCGACTATGAGGACTGGGTGTGCTACCTTGCCATGAAGGGCCACGAGGAGCGCATGGCGCAGATGGCCAAACGCTACTTCGACAGCGGCCTGTACTCAGAGACCGTGCTGCGCTACAACTACAACGAGCTGGCCGGCATGGACGAGGGAGGCATCATCATTGCCAACGGCGACATGGCCGTCATCCCGAAGTGGCTCATACAGCAGGGCATGGGCGAGCACCGCGATAAGACCGTCGTCTGTGCTCCGTTCCTCGCCGTGCAGGAGTATCGTGAGTGGCTGTTCAAGAAGCTGGGCATTGAGATGCCCGTATGGGAGAGTGGCCCTTACGATGACTACGAGCGCAGGCTCCTGCAAGCCATCATCGACCACAGCGGCAGCCGCGTCTATTTCTCCGCCACCACGCCGCCAAAGCTGATGGAGCCGTGGAAGGAGCACCTCTACAACGAGGGCCTGGCGCTGAAGTACAGCCCGAAGGCGTATGACAACATGGCCGTGAAGCGTCGCAACGTGGAGCAGCGTTACATGCTGGAGTATCTCTTGGTGTCGTTCCGCCCAGACTGGACCTCGGGTCAGCGCCTCTCGGCCAACTATGCCGTGCTCTTGGCCGACCTGCTGCCGTACTACGCCAAGCACGACCAGAAGCGCTATGACTGGCTGATGCGCCTGCTGGTGTGCGGCGTCACCAACACCTCGCTCGACGAGGAGCAGAAACAGCAGTACCTCAACCTATTGCTTGACAAGTGAGCCATGCTGATACCCCTGAGACTGTCGGCACAGACCGACGAACAGCTGATGCAGCGGGCTGCCCATGGCAGCGACCGGGCCTTCGAGGAACTCTACAAGCGGCATGCCCGCCGCTTGCAGGGTTTCTTCGCCCGTCGCTTAGGTGGCGAAGTCGACCTGGCAGCCGACTTCATGCACGATGCCTTCCTGCGTCTCTACGATGCCCTGCGCGAGGTGCTGCGCCGACTGCCCGAGGAGCAGGCCATGCTCTTCTCCCTGCACTACGAAGAGGAACTCACCATTCCGCAGATTGCGCAAATCGCATCGCTGCCCGAGGGCACGGTGAAGTCGCGTCTGCACAAAACAATGAACATCATCAAACAACAACTCAAGCAATATGAAGATAGATAACAAAGACATCGTCCGCATGGCTCAGAAATTGCGCGACGAGGAGAACGAGCAGTTGAACGTCCGTCCTTGGAGCCGTCGCCCCCGCTTTTGTGTTCCAGCCTGGCTCGGCGCTGTTCCCGCCGCTGCCATTGTGGGCTTCCTGCTCGGCATCTGGACAAACAGTCACTTACGAACCGTGGAAACCGGTCTGACGGCCCTCGTAGATACTGTCTACATCACGATGAAGGATACGGCTGCCAACGTCGATACCGCGCTGTCCGCTCCGCCACCCCTCCTTAGACCTACGCCCAAGCACGTCCGCAAGAGCAGAAACACCCGCCACGAAGCACCCGCCGCTACTGGTCAGCCCATCATGAGCGACCGCATCCGCTACGACCTCTTAGTGAAAAACTAAATGCAATCTCTTTGCCGTTTCAAGAAAAGGTTGTATCTTTACACCGCATAATAAATGGGTATGGAAAGAGAGACCTACGAAAGCCAGAAAGCCTTTGCGGGCGAGAAGATACCATCGATGCACCGGCGCATGGTGGGCCACGACTACCAGGAGCGGCGGATGTACATGATAACGATGGTGACCGAGGAGCGCCGCCCACTGTTAGGCATGGTGGCGGGCAAGAGCGATGGCCAGCCAGACACGCCCGACGAGCCGCGCACCGTGCCCACAGAGCTGGGCAGCAGGGTGGCGCAGTGCTGGCACGAGATAGCCGTGCGCTACCCGCAGATCGACGTGCTGGCCCTGCAGCTGATGCCCGACCACTTCCACGGCATCCTCTTCGTCAAGGAGCGGCTCGACCGCCCGCTGGGCAAGGTGCTCCTGGGCTTCAAGCAGGGCTGCAACAAGGCCTTCCGTGCCCTTGTCCCGTCTGTTGCTGTACTACAGCAACAAACTCAACAGCAACAAACAGGGCACTACGACCGCAAGCACGGCCTGCTCTTCGAGCCGAACTACAACGACAAGGTGCTGCTACAGGCCGGACAGCTGAAGCGCTGGAACGAATACCTGCGCGACAACCCACGCCGACTGCTGATGAAGCGCGAACACCCCGACCTGTTCCGCGTGCAGCAGGGTCTGGAGGTGGGGGGAATGTCGTTCTCAGCCATTGGCAATCGGTTCCTCTTGCAGCGGCCGACACTCATGCAGGTGCAATGCTCGCGTAGCCTGAACGAAGCAGAGATTCAGGAGCGAATAGACTTCTTTACGAAAGCCGCCTCAAGCGGTGCCGTCCTCGTTTCGCCTTCCATATCGCCTGGTGAGAAGGCGGTGATGCGTGCCGCCTTCGAGCGGGGCTATCCGCTTATCTATCTGCAAGAGAACGGCCTCACCGACCTGGCCAAGCCCGGTGGCAAGCGTATGGAGGCCTGTGCCCGTGGCCAGCTGCTCATCCTTGCGCCTTGGGAGCACCACAACGAGCGCACTACCATCCGTCGCGACCAATGCCTCTCGCTGAACGAGATGGCCCATACCATCTGTTCCGTCTGTTACTGTACTACCGCAACAAACAAGACAACCTGAGGAGGGGGGACTGTCTAAAATTCATACGGTGAAGTGTCTAATTTTTAGACAATCTGCATCCGCCGGGGCTGAAAGCCTTGGCGGATGCGTTTTATTTGTGTAACTTTGCATCAGTAAAACAAAGACAATATGAAGAGTTATCTGAAGTTCCTAAGTCGCAACAAGCTCTACACCGCAGTTAACGTTGTTGGCCTAAGCATAAGCCTTTCATTCGTCATCATCATCGGGCTCTACTCGCAGATGGAGTTCGGTCGCGATAAGTGGCACAAGAAAGCCGACCGCATCTACGTGGTGTGTAACCACTATGAACAGGAAAACGAAACCGAGGAAGTGGGCCACTGGGCGCAACAGCCACTGCTCTGTCCGCGATTTCCAGACATAGAGGCCTCGTGTGCCATTGCCGGTGCGAGGGAGATGGTGACGCTGGGCAACCAGGAGAAAACAGATGTGCAGGCAATGTTTACCGATGCGTCTTTCTTCCAGATTTTCGACTTCCCTCTCACGATGGGCGACCGCCAGACTGTGCTCACCCGCCCAGAGGACATCGTTATAACCGACGCGATGGCCTCGAAGCTCTTCGGTGACTCCAATCCGATAGGCAAGACGGTCGTGCTGCGCGATACGGTGGCGTTCACCGTGCGTGGCGTGATGAAGCCGCTGAACCATACCTACCTGCGTCCTACAGACATTCTGTTGTCTGCCCGATGGTTTCCTGTTGGAGGTGGAGCATACAACGACCCGTCTATGAGCTCGTATGGCAATTGGAGCGTTTATTTCCTGGCCCGCGAAGGGACTGACCTGACGAAAAGCCAGGAGGCCATGCAGCAGGTGATGGCTCAGAACGTGTGGCTGTTCAAACCCGACTGCATCTTCGGGCAGGCTCAGTTGCAACTCAAACCGCTCAAGGAACTCTACTTTTCCAACATCAACTCTGCACCCTTCACCATTCGTGGCGACCACAAGCAGTCGCAGATGCTCTTTCTGGGCGGGCTCGTCATCCTGCTTTTTGCCGTGATGAACTACGTCAACCTGACCATAGCGCAGAGCCGTTTCCGCATGCGCGAGATGGCCATGCGCCGCCTGTTGGGTTCGCAGCGAAGGCAGGTCGTCGCGCGTCTGATAGCAGAGAGTGTTCTGCTGTCGCTTGCCTCGCTGTCACTGGCCGTGTTGCTGGTGCTGTTAGCCATACCCCACGCCAACCAGATGCTCCGCTCTGTAAGCACAGGTATGACGTGGATTGACGAAGACTCAAATCTCCAGATAGACATCATTCAGGCGGCAGATTTACTTTCGCCCGTCGTCATCTGTGGCTTGGTGGCCTTTGCACTGCTGTTAGGCGTAGTGGCAGGCATCGGGCCGGCATGGCATATCTCGAAAGCCCGTCCCATCGACATTGTGAAGGGTACGCCCCAGACCGCCCCATTGCACAGATGGCGAACCCCGGGACAGGCGCTCTCCATCGTGTTCCAGCATGTCATCACCATGGTGCTGCTTGCCGTGGCACTGACGATGATGCTGCAGATGCGCCATCTCGTCAATGCCCCCTTAGGTTACAACCATGAGCGGCTGATGGAGGTTCGCGCCCGGCAATACGGAGACCCACGGATGAAACTATTGCTCGACGAGGTGCGAAAACTTTCGTGCGTGGAGGATGCCGCCTTGGGCCTGGGCAGCCCGCTACACGCCGGCAGCAACAACACTTACGAGATAGATGGGCGTATCATTGCCTGGCAATTGTTCCGCGAGACAGAATCGTGGATGAAGATGCTCGACCTGAAGCTCATCGCCGACTATGGCACGACAGGTCCCGACGGTGTCAAGACCTACGTGACACCCAACGCCCTCGCGCTGCACGGCCTGCCTGCCGACGCCCGTGCGTTCCGTTACAACGAAGACTCCGTGCTGACACAGATTGACGGACTGATAGAACCCGTGCATCTGCACAACATTCTGGAAACCACCTACGAGGGTCGTCCTCAGATGGTAAAGCTCTATAAAGAACCAATCATCAACTATTGCCTGATGATGCGCTATCGGGGCGACAAGAACGAGGCGAAGCGGCAGGTAGGCGAAGTCTATCGGAAAGTGTTTGAGTGGGATATGGGAAACAATTTCAACTTCTATGACGATCAGCTGCGCTCCTGCCACGACAAGGAGCACCGCATCCTGTCGTTGGTTCAGGTGTTCACCATAGTGGCCATCCTCATTGCCATGCTGGGACTGCTGGCCATGTCCTCCTACTACCTGCAGCAACGCCGTAAGGAGATTGCCGTGCGAAAGGTCTTCGGTGCCGCCAGTAGCGAGGTGTTGTGCCAACTGCTCAGCCGCTTCATGGTGTATGTCGTCGTGGCCTTCGTCATTGCCACACCTATTATATATTATTTTGCCAACGACTGGCTCTCGCAGTTCAGCTATCGCATCACGCTCAGCCCCTGGATCTTCATCGTCACCTGCGCCTTCGCCCTCCTCGTGGCCGTCCTTTCCGTCGGTCTCCAAATCATCAAGGCTGTCCGCACCAATCCCGTAGAAAGCATAAAGACCGAATAATACGGCGGGGCGAAATCTAAAAAAAACGCCTCACAAAACTATTTCAGCGCCACTGAAATAGTATTCACCGTCGCTGAAATAGTATTCACCGTCGCTGAAATAGTATTCACCGTCGCTGAAATAAATTTAGGGGCGTTGGCATGTCAAAAGATTCGGTGTCTAAAAATCATACGCTCGGGTGTCTAATTTTTAGACAATCTGCATCCGCCGGGGCCGAAAGCCTTGGCGGATTCGTTTTTCTGCCGTACCTTTGCAGCCAACTATTGGTACGCAGGTGTCTCACCTGCGGCCGAATCGCAGGTGAGACACCTGCGTACCAATGCGAACCAGCGAAATAACTTTAGTTATATAAAAACACAAAAAGAAATATATGTTGAAGGTATTCAGAAATCTATGGTACATGGTGCGCCGCTTCAAGTCGGCGTATGTGTTGAACCTGCTGGGCTTGAGCCTGGCCTTTGCCTCGTTCTTCGTCATCATGACGCAGGTGAACTATGACTTGGGCTATAACAAAAGTTTTGCGGAGCATGAGAAATTGTTCCGTCTTACCATGGAGTTAGGCTCCGGCATGGAGGACTATGGCGCCACGCTGCCCCGTCCGCTGGTAGAACAGTTGGCGGCAGCGTCGCC
>FLNY01001945.1_pt1 | contig 53073 bp, 31 predicted proteins | sample 1140381 | NCBI WGS metagenome assembly FLNY01 (sample SAMEA3878172, study PRJEB12797) | bioreactor metagenome | biome: Moose rumen | place: Sweden | collected 2011-10
GTTCCTTAACTCAAAATTTGTCCCTTCAAAATCGTGCTTTTGGGAGCAGGCTCGGACAAGTGATGAGGTGTAAAATCGGGGTGGATATCTTGGGAATTCGTATCTTGGCAAAAAACTGATGGTACGTATTACCAAAGGTATCTGCAAACCACATACCTAAATCAGGTATCTGGTTTGTCACCTTTGCAATCGGGCCAACCGAGACGTGATGAGTTCGAGATACGCAGACTTCATATCTTCGTTGAGGAAAGAAACCTGGATGAGAGTCTCCCACTTTGGTAGAGCCTTTTGAATACCAGCTATAAGACGCAGTACCACGTTCTCTTCCAACCCCATCGTCTTTGCCGCTTTCAGAAAATCGTCCAGGCGAAGTTTTGTCTTTTTCCCAGAAAGGGGCAATGCCAATTCCTCTTTGTCCTTGGGGTTGGCAATAACAACGTTTAGAAGGTCATAGGCTGGCGTCAACTGGTATTTCTCAGAAGGGCGATAGAGCGAGAAGTTCTTCAGGTGCATGTCGTTGTTACCCGTCACGAAGCAGAAAAGCAAGAGCTGCATATAGTTTGTCAGGTCGAGCTTGGGCGTACTGCTATACTGCCCTATGGTCTTTGCGATTTGCTCATGCGAGCCTTTATACTTATATTCTGTTGGGTGCAGCGTCAGTTGACACATGTCCTCCATGTCTATCTTCTCACCATTCTTGGTGCGGTCTATACGCTTGGTTATGTAACCAAGTTCTCCATCAGCTAAACGAATGAGGCTATGAGGCACAACACTTATCTTTGCCGCTTCAGCAAGGTGCATCGTTAGGTCTTCGTTTTCGGGCAACTGCGGATAGCTTTCTGTCTGGGGCTTGAAGATGTAGTCACCCCAAAGCCCTACAATGGTCAGTCGGCTGCAGCCCTCATGCTTGCTGAGGTTCAGCGACAATTTGGGTTGAACGCCCGTCAAAGATGTCTGCGCACGAATGACTTGTTCGGCCAGACTATCAAGGTCTTCATGCCGATATTCCATTGACGGGATATCTTTTGTCCCGAAGAACTTTCGGGCGCATCCTGGATGGAAATTCTTTTGTCCTTCTTCCAAAGGTTGATAACAATACAGACACTGACACATTATTCGCCTCCTTCCTTGTTTATGGGTACGACACTGACAGAACCGATACACTCCTTGCAGCATAGCAGCAGCAGAGACATGCGGTCGAGGACGCTGATGTCGGTGTTGCGGAGTGCCACATCGAGCAACCATCCTTCGGGTATCAGACCATCGAAGAATGGGAACAGCACAGGACTGACAAAGGTCTCCGTCTGTAATGGAAGTGTCAGACTTACAGGCTGCGCATCCTCACGAGCGAGATACGCTCCATCATAGCAGAAGCGGTATTCGCCACCTTCTTCTGTCAGGATGCCTGCAAAAATGTTTTTGCGATATATTTCTGCTTGCCTCATTGCTTGGGTGTTGCCGTTAGTTCGTAATTAAACAAATCAAGTAGTTGGTTTACCTTATCCATCCTCAGCGTCGGCTTTCCCTGCTCCAGATTTCTGACGAAGCAAAGTCCCACGCCCGACTTCAGGGCGAGGTCTTCCTGAGTAAGACCATATTCCTTGCGGAGGGTCTTTACAACTGCTGATAGTTTTGTTCTTTCCATGTCAAATTATATTGTTTCGAATGCAAAATTACAACTTTATTTTGATATTACATCACTTCTAATATAAAATCTATGAAATTTAACATAATTACATGCGTTCTACCGCAGTTTGTTTGAGAAAGCACCGCCATTTTTGCTGGACTTAACCTCATTTTTATTTCTCCATCAGTTCTATGAGTAGGGCAGCCATTTCCTCCTTGCTCATATTCTTGATGTCATCTTTTGTAATAGCAGGAGTGGGATTCAGGTTCAACAGCTTGGAGTTGTATTCAATCTGCTTTTCCAAAGGATATTTGGCAATGTAAAGGTCAGTGACAGACTGGCCCTGAGAGTGGGCCATACCTTCATCAATGTATGACCGCTCCACACCAGCATGGGTAAGGTTGGTGGCAAAGGAGTGACGTGCCCAAGTTCCAGAGGGACGTACTTCCCAATGAAGCACGTCTTTACAGATTTTGATGAGACGGTCTTGAACATTGGAGTTTTCACCTGACACACGCTTGCGAATGTCTCGTTCATGGGTAGCCCCCTCCAGAATGTGGGGAAAGACGAGGGCATTTAATTTTGGAGGTGCTGCAATATCATCGAGAATGTGCTGCAAGGGTTCCGTGATGGGAATAATGACTTCGCCACCGTTTTTGCTGCGTCCACGAGTTTTCTTACGATAGAACTTGAAAGCCCTGCGTTCGGTGTCGAAGTAGTATTGTGAGTAGGTTAGCTGGGCCACATCTACTAGATTGAAGCCATTGCCCAGATATTGAACAAGGAAGAGTCCCAAAGCGTAATGAGCACGCTCAGCATATCCTTTTTTCCAAGTATCGGGATAGTTCTTATTTACAAACACTTGATAGAGTTCTGTCATTCGGGCAATATCGAAATATTCGTCCTTGCGCGATGCGGGAGCTGGTATCGACACCTTCCCTTTCTTAGCATTGGAGAATGGGTATTCCGTCTGCAACAGGTAGCCACGACGACGGCATTCATTCCATACTGCACGACATTGACGCATGTTGATTCCGCGAGTAGTGCTTTTGACAGGCTTCAACTTCTTGCCATCAGGGCCAATAGCACCATTTATCATTCCATCCTCCCATTTCTTTATGTGCTCTATACTGACCTCAAATCCCTTGATATCTTCCTTCCAAAGGAATCTCTTAAAGGAATTCAAGGCTGTTTCGTATGGCTCGGCAGTAGTATATCTGGCACCATCGTTTTCTGTACGTAGATTGTGGATTATTTCTTCCCAGATACCGATGAACGACTCCTTCGTTTCCCTTGTGACCTTGCCCTCGACGACCATACGCACGGCATCAAGTGTCAGCTCATGGCCGGGATTGAGGTTAATTAGCATTGTCTTATACTTGTCCACAATGTCCAATAACCGCTTCTTCTCCTCATACTTGGGCGACTTGCTCTTCTGAACGTTACAGATTTCCGAGAACTCTTGCTTCGAGTAGCTTCCACCAATAGGATAATAATAGGAACGGCGGTCAATCGTGAAGCGAGCCTTCACGGGGTATTCCGTCACATCTTTGCGATTGCTGCGGATGTCCAGAACGATTGCCATTGTGCACTGACGCTCTTTGAAACCTGTCAGCGAGGTTGTAAGTTTCTTTGCCATAGTTCTTCTTGTCTTTGTTTTCGCGAAAACATTCAGCCCATAGACACGTAGTCCGCCGCTGTGAAATCGCCTATTTATTTTATTCTGTTTCTTGCAGTTATCTGTTTTTGTTTTCGCGAAAACATTTAGCTCATCAGAACCATAGTCTGCCGCCATGAAATCGCCAAAATCTTGTTCATTTTCTTGCAATTTTCTGAAACCTCCAGACTCGAGTCTGATGTCTTGTCGCAAAATTTTCGCGAAAACAATGCGAAAACAATCGGGTTGAGTTAAGGGGTTTTCCGACATTTCGTTTGATGGTGCAAAATTAGTAAATTGTTGATTATCAGCATACTTTCAGAACAACAAAATATCATGGAATATCACTTTAACAGACTCATAATCTGGAGGTCGTAGGTTCAAGCCCTACCTGGTCCACACTGGAAATCAAGCACTTGCGAGTCGTTCGTAAGTGCTTTTTCTTTTGTTTGCGAACAATTTGCGCACCCGTATATCAACATATCCAGATTTGCTACCTTACAATAAAGGGCACCTTTTTTTAAGTGCCCTTTATTTATGTATATGTTTGTAGTTGAGAGTTCCTTATAATGCCAGCCTCAATCCGATATTGTAAGACTTAAAAGAAGTAGATTTGCTGTCACGATATGAAGATCTGCAATATCTCATACCATCCTCCCAGAAACTGCCTCTAATAACCTTGTTTCCGCCATTTCCGGGTCCCTGAGGATTAGTCATATCTACCGGTAGATAAGAAGCATACCAGTCGTCACACCATTCAGCAACATTTCCTCCCATATCATATAAACCCAATTCATTTGGCATAAGTCTTTTCACAGGCTTCGGTTGCTTAGTGTTATGTGCATTCCAAGAGATGGCCATGGCATTATCACTTCCAGGGAATGTATATTGTCTGGTAATATTGCCACCTCTAGCCGCATATTCCCATTCAGCTTCAGTAGGTAGCCTGAATTTAAGTCCGGTGATTTGATTCAGTTTTTTAATGAACTCCTGACAGTCATTCCAAGAAACATATTCCACAGGTTGATCATCTTCCTTGAATTTGGATGGATTGCTACCCATTACAGCTTTCCAAAGTTCTTGTGTCACTTCCGTTTCTCCCATCCTGAAACTAGAAATCGCCACATTATGACATGGTTGCTCATCGATGTCTCCCAATTTCACTTGTTCCAATGTAGCACCCATATAGAATGAGCCACCTTGCACACCAATCATCTTGAATTGTACATTGTTTACCTTGAATACCTGATCGTTCAAGAATTCCGTATTATAGTCTTGGAAATGTCTGGTTCCTGGAACAGGATTGTTGCTTTTATATTCGGCAACGTCTTTATCTGTAACATTAAGTACAAGCCTCAATCCGGTGTTATAATTAGAATGGCTAGGTCTGAGGCTATATCTGTAGGCAACTCTGGCAGCAGCAACTCCGTCAATCCAGTGTCCACCCCTAACAACCTTGTTTTCTCCTGTAGCCGGTCCAATAGGGTTGGTTTGATTCTTAGGCGAATATGCTCCGTACCAATCATAGCACCATTCAGCAACATTTCCAGACATATCATAAAGTCCGATTTCGTTAGGTCGTTTTTGCTTTACTGCCTTGGTGGATTTAGTATTAAACGCAGTCCATGCCACTTGATTGGCATTATCGTCTCCAGCAAGATGCCATTGGGCAGAGAAATTACCACCTCTAGCTGCATATTCCCATTCAGCCTCAGTAGGTAACCTGAAATTCAATCCTGTTATATTATTCAGTTTTGTAATAAATGCTTGGCAATCATTCCACGAAACAGATTCTACAGGCTGATTTGGACTTTTGAAATTCGAAGGGTTCTTTCCCATGACAGCCTGCCACAACGCCTGTGTCACTTCGGTTTCTCCAATGTAGAATGTGCTTATAGCCACTCTATGAGGGGGATATTCGTCAATCTCTGATTTTCCGAACTGGTCAATAGTTTTGCCCATGGTGAAAGTACCACCCTGCACACATTTCATTAGCATTTGTACCCCATTGACGGTTATGACTTTATCATTGGCCATGACTGTTGAATACTTAGCAAAAGGAGCCAAAGAATCACCAAGTATTTCTTCAGGCATTTCAAATGCAGCAACAGCAACGGTATCAATGGCTGCAGAATCTATAGCAACAGAATCCAGAAAAGCAATGTTTTCATATCCGAATAATGTTGTAGAGTCTGGCATGGAAATAGGAGGAAGCGTATCAACCACTTGGACAACTTTTTCCTTCTTCTTTTTCTTAAACAATTTTTTCAAGAACTGTGCATCCGCATTCATGGGAGCACAAAAGGCCATAACTACCATTGCCGTGCATACTTGCATAGCCTTGATTTTAAAGAATTTTGTTTTCATAAATAATACCTTGACTGAATGAATACGCATATTTTATGTAAAATTACTATTAATTATACAAAAAACACATTTTACGATTGTAAAATTAACATAAATTAATAATTTTTATATAAAGAAATAAAATTTATCCAATATACACATTAATAAATAATAAAAATTTTATTCTATAAAAAACATGATAAAAGTACAATAAAAGTACAAAACCGAAACATTATAAAAAAATAATCATAAAAGCGAGATTATTTCCAAAAAAAGATTTATCTTTGTAAATAATTATATTCAAATATTTGGCAATAAATCAAGCATGCCATAATTAAAGAATAAATAAACATTATTCATTCAAATACAAATTAATTATTAACCAAAAGTAAATTCACTTTTATGAAAAAAATTATTTTATCACTTTCATTACTGATTAGTTGTTTGTCAGTGAGTGCACAGACAGGCATCGTAAGCCCGGAAGTTTATGACAATGTTTATTTTGGAGCCAACATAGGAGCCAACACGAATTTGGCAGGCAACAAATTTTTTCCAGTAAACACCACTTTAAGTTTACGTCTTGGTAAAGACATAAGTCCGATATTCGGTGTAAATTTGGAAGCCACGGCATGGCTTGGTTCCATGATGGAACACCGCAACCATTTTGATTCCCGCTTAGTCGGTGTGCAAGCATTGGATGAATTTGACGATCCTGTTTTTGACGAATGGGATGATCCAATAATTGACGACTATAAAATGAGCACAGGCCACAATCTAGTTCGTTCATTCAACTTAGGCATCAACAGTACAGTAAACCTCACTAACCTCTTCATGGGTTACAATGGTGAACCTCGTCCTTGGGAAATCAGCAGTATCGTAGGATTAGGCTGGGGTCACACATTCGTTCCATCCCACAAATTACAACTAGGCAAAGAAGACAAGGACTACTTGACCGCCAAAACCGGTTTAGACATTACTTATAACTTTGGCAATGAGCTGGAGCACCAGATATATATCGAGCCTGCAGTACTTTGGAACTTGAACCGTGACGGTTACAGTGGCATCCAGATGAACAAACACGGAGCATTCCTTCAGTTGGCTGTTGGATACAACTACAAATTTGGTTGCTCATACGGTGGTCACAATTTCAAATTCTTTGGTCCTGACCGTAGCGAGATAGACCGTTTGAACCGTCTTCTCGAAGAATGCAACAACCGTCCAGTACAGGTAGAATACGTAGAGAAGATAGTATATAGAGATCGTGAGCCAGAGACACGCACAATTAGCATAGACAACTTAAAGGTAGTTCCATTCGAGCAGGGTAAGTCCTATTTGACAGACGACGCAAAAGTTGACTTGAACAGCATCAAGGCCGGTTCACACGTTCAAATTATCGGGACCGCATCTCCAGAGGGTTCAGAAGAGCGCAACCAGGAATTGTCGAATGCCCGTGCCAATGTAGTTGCTGAATACCTTGAGGGTCGTGGCGTCATCGTAGATTCCAAGGAAGGTCGTGGCGTAGAAGGCAAGACATCCAACCGCTTGGCAATCGTTTACGTTATAAGATAAAATACTTGAAATTAAGAATTGAGTTATGTCGAATTTGCAACTTCGTTGAAACGGTTAAGCAAGTTTGTCATTTCTCACTAAGCTCAAACGCATATACGAGAAAGGGCTTTAATTCATAATTTTAATTGATATAGAGTTACAGATGATTTCAGGATATAAGCTATCATGTATATCGTCTGTAACTTTTTTCTTCTCGTTGTATAACCATAAAACAAAGATATATGAGGAAACTGACATCATTAGTTATAATAGCATTAATGCCTTTAATGTCCTTTGGCTCCACCAGCAATGTAAAGAGTCCAGACGGGAAGCTATGCTTAAATTTCGACCTTGATGGTGGTAGAGCGACATACAGCGTTGTATATGATGGTACAGAAGTATTGGAATCATCACCTTTAGGATTTAAGTCGAACATAGGAGATTACGGTAGTGGTTTGCAATATGTTTCAGAAGAGAAAGGCACAGTTGACGAACGATATGAATTGGATCGCATCAAGAGTTCTTACAACCATTACATAGCAAACAGCCTGAAAATACACCTAAAAGCTTCCAAAGGTCAACATTTTTCCATATTGTTCCAAGTATCCAACAACGACATCGCATTTCGTTATGAAATAGATCGTCATAAAGATACTGGTTCCATACGTATATTAAATGAAGAGAGCGGTTTCAACTTTCCCTCTGGAACAACGACATTCCTAAGTCCTCAAAGCGATGCGATGATAGGTTGGAAACGGACAAAGCCAAGTTATGAAGAAGAATACGTTCTAGACGCTCCAATGGATCGTCCTTCCCAATATGGTCACGGTTATACCTTTCCTTGTCTTTTCAAGGTAGATAATGGCAAATGCTGGGTATTGATAAGTGAAACAGGTGTAGATAGTCGTTATTGCGGTAGTCGTCTGAGCGAGCATAAAGGAGAAGGTATCTATGAAATAGAGTTTCCCATGGCAGAAGAGAACAATGGTAACGGGAGTGTAGAGCCAGCCTTTTCTCTCCCAGGTCAGACACCTTGGCGCACCATTACCGTAGGCAACACTTTGGCTCCAATAGTTGAAACGACAATACCTTTTGACATAGTAACCTCACGCTATACAAGCAATCATACATACGAATATGGCAAAGGGACATGGAGTTGGATAGTATGGCAAGACCAATCCATCAATTATAACGACCAAGTGAGATATGTAAATTTAGCCAAGCAGATGGGTTACAAATATGTATTGATTGATAATTTCTGGGACACGAATATAGGTAAGGCCAACATGGAACGTCTGGTATCTTATGCCAGAAGCCAAGGTGTCGGAGTGTTCTTATGGTACAGTTCGAGCGGTTATTGGAATGACATTACCCAAGGTCCTACTAACCTGATGGACAATTCCATATCCCGCAAAGAATGGATGCGTTGGATGGAAAACATAGGTGTTAAGGGTATAAAAGTAGATTTCTTTGGTGGCGACAAGCAAGAGACAATGCGCCTTTATGAAGAGATTCTCAGTGATGCCGACGATCATGGCCTGATGGTGATATTCCATGGTTGCACACTACCTCGAGGTTGGGAACGCATGTATCCAAACTATGTGGGTAGCGAAGCCGTATTGGCAAGTGAGAACATGGTGTTCCAACAGCATTTTTGTGACATGGAATCCCAAAATGCCAGCTTACATCCATTTATTCGCAATACCGTAGGATGCATGGAATTTGGCGGTTGCTTCATGAACCGCAGGCTGAGTCGTGGCAATCAAAATGGCACAATCAGAAGGAGTACCGACTGCATGGAGCTGGCGACAACCATCCTTTTCCAGAATCCAATCCAGAATTTCGCTCTAGCACCAGAAAATATAGAGCCCGAAGATGAAGGTGGCGCACCAACTGCCTGCATGGAATTCTTGAAGGAAGTCCCGACAACATGGGAATCTACTCGTTTTATAGATGGCTATCCAGGCAAATACGTAGTATTAGCCCGGAAGCATCATTCAAACTGGTATATAGCTGGAGTAAACGGCACAGGTGAACAGCTAAAACTTACCCTAGACCTCTCTCCGTTCATCGACAAAGGAGACCACGTAAGGATATATACAGACAATCTGCAAAATCAAGACCCTAATTACGACAAGAACAAAACCATTTCCAAGCCAAATGCCTTTACGGTTACAATGGACAAAGACGGAGGATTTGTAATAATCGATTAAAAAGACATATCATTTAATCAATAGGTCATCAGAACAAGGATTGTGGGAGATATAAAGCAAAATCGGTCAACTAGGAGAAACTTTTTTGCAGGAAAAACAGTCCATCTGATGGAAAAATAGTCAAAAAATAAGAAAAAAAGTCAAAAAATATTCAAAAAAAATTGTATAGCATAAAAAAAAAACATAACTTTGTAATGATTAGTTAATCTAATCATAATAATTCTCCCCGATTCTCTATAATTTTATTAATATCGGCTACGTTGAGAAACGTAGCCGATATGTTTTAGCCCCAAATTGGGGATTAGCAGAAAATATCATTACGCCAGGCTCAAGTCATGATTTTATTTATCAAGAAACCTTTAGGTTAGAGAGCTTGCGCCTCTATTATTCTTGGCTGACGTGAAGTTTAAATTATTCAAAGAGAATTTGTGAAAAAGCCATAAATAGCATTTAGTGTTTGTGGTCTATGTTTGCTAAGCCCATGGTCATCATTATTCTGCAACACCCATGTGGAATTTTTGTATATATCGACATATTTCTTTCCATATTTGAAAGGAACAGCCTTGTCGTTAGAACCGTGAATGACACAAACCGGTCCTTGGAATTTGGAAGCAATTCCATAAACATCACAATTCTTGGCAAAAACAAGGTACTCCCTTCCCACTTTATGCCCCCACACATTGATTGTTTGAGGGATATTATTGACGTTGAAACTTGTTCCCAACATTTTTCCATGCTTGACATCTTCGCAAATATTAGCGGCAGGAGCCAATAGTAGAAGAGCTTTCACATTTTTATTTCCCAACATTCCAGCTGTCAAGCTAGCTACAAGTCCGCCTTGTGAATGTCCAACAAGTCCGATTCTATTAGAATCGACATATTCCCATCCCTTAACCATTCCAATCACCCTCATTGCATCTTCAACCTCATTCTTAATTGTCATATCCTCGAACCTACCTTCGCTTTCTCCATGTGCATTAAAGTCAAATCTGATCGAGCCGATACCTCTTGATTGCAATCCTTCTGAAATTTGTTTCAGCAAAGTTTCATTTTTATTTCCTGTGAATCCATGCATGATAACGACAAAAGGACATTTATCATTTTGTTTCAGTTTAGGTATATGGGCAACACATTTCAACTTGCCTACCGCTCCATCAGTTTCAATGTTGAAAACTTTCTGTGCGTTGACATATGAAAGTATAAAGCAAAACGATATGGCAATAAGCAATGTTTTTTTCAAGTAATAATTCATAACCTTTTATTAAAAATCCGACAAACAATAAAATTTAAACTTCAAAACGAATGAAAACAAAACCATTAATCATTAGTATTCATTTCATCATAACGAGCGATTTTGTCAAGGTAATATTTTCTTAGTTCATTCCATTTGTAATAAGGGAAGCGATCAGTATTGACCGGAAGCGACATTTCCCTTTCGTTCAGCAATGCCTTTACAAGTATGTCCCCTGTCTTTCCCTTCTTGGGTCTGTAGAAAGCCAGTTGGACATTGCAAGCCATTGGGAATATGTCGTAATTTCTCCAAACATTGTCGAGAGTATCAAGGTCCTCAACGACAGACCCGCATTTACCCAGTTCGAGGAGACATGCCAACGGCATAACACACACTTCATGTCCAAATCTCAGGGTTACTTGTTTTTGTGTAACAGTATCGGCCGTTTCTATAATATTTTTCAGTAGGTTTCTTTGGCTAAAAGGCATCACCGACTGTGACAGAGGTGATGGTCCATAATGAACATACCAATCAATGTTCCTGATTCTCCAGAGGTCATAACACTCATCCACTGTAAATAAATCTAGAATTTCCTCAAACTGGTCATGACTTTGCATATTGGTGGCAATATCGAACAATCTTCTCATGAAGGAACCTTCATTGAGATTATCTTTTGTCCATTGCCTATCGTTAAAGAGTGCGTTGAGCAGTCTGTCGGGATGAGTGAATTTATTTCGAAAGCTATCAATCACGTCGTTTCCTTTTCTGCCATTTGCCTTGACTAGCCCTTTCCTCGGTTCGTTAAGATAATACTGTAGTGATTCACTAACGTCATTATGTACTTTTGCCGTAGGATTGAATGCTGTAATTTCCTCACATTCAGCAGTCATGGATAGTATGCACCTGATGACGACCGTACTTCTTGCATCAACAGGCAAGTTCTTTGTCTTGAATAGTTCTGGGAAATGTTCAGTCATTCTCTTACCAATTCCATGATGTTGTCTTTCACCGACAGTAGTAAGGTCTCCGAGTCGATTTACAGAAGAAGGGTAGAATTGTTCCAGTTTTTCGAGAAGTTCAGCACCTTGAGCAGTCAGTTTTCCTTCGTCGTCAGCCTTTCTCATAGGACGTATGACACTCAAATAGTCGTTTTCCGACAACAACCACCTTGCCCCATGCCTTCCATAATGAGAAAGGTAGAACATCTCATATCCTTTTGGAGCAGGAGTAAGTTTTTCTGTTGCTGGATAATTGTCATAATCCAAATAGTTACTAGCACAAACAAACCTGTTTTCTTCAATTTGCTGTCTTGCAGTCTGCGCACAAACATTTATTACTAATGTTGCAATGACGAAGGTAATAGAAAATCTTTTCATATATAAACACTTTGTTGTTTCTTACAATTTTCAAAGATACATAAAAAAAAACAAACTCAATTATTTCAGAAAGAAAACCTTTATTTTTTATTAATCACAGGGGGTGATCACAGGGGATGATTATAAAAAATGCCGGACATCGAGATTCGGCATTTTAACCATTGATGAATTAGATCTTAGTATTCTATTTTGGTCAGGTCTCCGTGAAATCTGACGAAATCCCTTTTAGATGGCTTGACTGTTATATCAGCATTACCATTATAATAAATAAAGACATTGTAAATATATGAATCTTCCTCATTCTTCACTTTAAGCGATATTTCCACACGTTTTTTTCTAGGGTTGTCCGATTGAGAGAAGTCCCGTATTTTCTCCGTGAAATTCAAGCCTTTAGGAAAAGAGGAGTATGCGGATGGCACTTGCACTTGTCCCATATACGGCAAATTGGATTCCAGGACATTGCCTTTGACCTTTATATCATGGTAGGAATTCAAGTTTTTGGAAAAATACCTCTGTGGCATCATGTCGTTGACTACAATACAAAAGCACTTTTCTTGCAGCGCCCGTCTTACGTCGTCAGACATATCATCTAATTTTTGACTGTTTTTGACAGTTGAGGCACAAGCAACAAAAAGAAATGCTGTTAAAAAGAGAAAGGTATTTTTCATATATATTGTTCGACATTCCAAACAAACGCCCTAAGTCCGAGCATTTCATTATCAACATCCACTTGTTTCAGTCTTTCCAACAGAGCTTCAACAACATTGTCTTCCACAACCGTAATAATTGCAGCGTTCATTGTAGGCCAAGCATGGCTACCCATGTGTGGTTCTCCGGTATTGGTTCCCCTACCCTTCACCTGGTCGAGAAGCGTGAATCCCTTGACATTAGTTCTTTCCAGCACTTCAATCACATTATCATGGTTGGCTTGGTCGTAAGCTATAAAGACAGTTTTCATTAAAAATTAACTTTAAGAACAGTATTAAGTAATTAAAAAAATCTAATCTAAATAGAAGCAATTTGTTTTCTCACGATTATTGATTACGATTAAATGTTTACAATTTAGGATTTATTTATGTTATGTTAACCATTCCATTGTCATTCCTCATCCGCTTCATTAACCTCAAAGTTCATTTCCTCATTCTTATGTTCTTTCCAGTATTCGTTCAATTCTCTTTGTTTACGCAGTTTACGTCTCTTATTCTTCACACCATTAGCGCCAAAAATACAGAACATAGAAGGCACGTAAATCAATGTAAGTATAGTGGAAACGGTAAGACCGCCAATGACTGACACACCCAGAGGTCTCCACATCTCAGCTCCGACACCCTGTCCTATTGCCATCGGCACCATACCAAGAATTGTGGTAAGTGTTGTCATGAGAATAGGACGCAGACGGCTTCTTGCAGCCGCTACCGCGCTTCTGATCAATCCATATCCACGTTCACGAAGCAATTGTGTATAGTCGATAAGAACGATACCGTTTTTCACTACGATACCAATAAGCATTATACCGCCAAGCATAGACATGATGTTGAGATTGGTTCCTGTAAGCGTCAGCGCCAAGATGATACCTGAGAAAGCAAATGGAACTGAAAGGATGATAATGAACGGATAGGTCATAGATTCGAACTGTGCTGCCATAACGATGAAGACAAGAATGATGATCAGCACTCCAAGCGTACCCAAGTCACGGTTTGAGTCCATCTGGTCTTCATAGGAACCAGCGACCTGTACTATAACGCCTTGTGGCAGTTCCATATTTTCATAAATAGACCTACCATATTCCACTCCATCAGAAAGAGCATATCCATCTTTCAACACGGCATTTACGGTGACAATTCGTTGTCTGTCCTTACGTTCAATGGTAGGTGGGATGGCAGATTCTCTGATAGTCGCTATATCCTTGACCTTGACATTTCCCGCAGAAGTAGGAATAATCATGTTCATGATAGACTCTACCGATTGTCTGGCTTCCGGTTCGTATCTCACTTTGATGTCGTATTCTTCGCCATCTTCTCTATAGTAAGACATAAGCGAGCCAGTAATCAAATTTCTAACAGTCGCAGAAGCATTTGCCATAGTAAGATTGAGCTTTGAAAGTTTCTGTCTGTCGAAATCTATTACAAGTTCAGGTTGATAGTCGGAACGTGACACATTAGTCTGTCCCACCATCTCACTTTCCTTGAGTTTTGTAGCCAGTTCTTGAGCTATTTGATTAGTGACATCCATGTCATATCCGTAGATTTCGAATGTGGCCGTGCTCTGTCCACCCATGGTAGATTGTCCTCCACCCATATTTACTATATACTTAGACAGTTCAGGGGTTTTCTTACAATCCTCACGCATCTCATCACAAATTGTAATTAATTTTATGTTTCTTTTATTAGATGGCACGAAGTTGAGATTGAATGAAATGATGTGAGATCCATTCGACTGTAATGAAGCAAAAGTATTGTTGTCACCAGCCTGTCCTACAGTGAAGTTACAAGCCTTCAAATCTTTTCCATAGCGTTTCATCCAGGTATATGCCAGATGGTCAGCCACTTCTTTTGCCTTTTCCTTTCTGGTTCCGATAGGAAGTTCGAGTGTCGCACCAATACGTCCATTGTCGTTAGCAGGGAAGAATTCACTCTTGATTCCTACCACATTCATAATCACTATTGAAGCCACAAAGAACAACACAGCCCCAATTATGATGACCCATCTATGCCTTACAGCCCAATTGATACGTTTCTCATACCAGTAATCCAAACCGTCGAGTGATTTCTGTACAGGATGATAAATTTTCTTGAAAAACTTGCTTTGTTTTTTCTGAAGTTTAAGCATCTGTGAGCAGAGCATTGGAGTGAATGAAAGAGCCGATGTTGTAGAGATAGTCATAATGACACACATCATCCATCCAAGTTGCTTAAAGAGAATACCAGCCAGTCCTGTAACCATAGTAAGCGGGAAGAACACTGCAATCATAGTCAGTGTTGAAGCGATAACAGAAATAGCCACTTCGTTTGTACCATGAATTGCCGCTTGTTTCGGGTTGGCACCCCGTTCAATATGTGTAGTGACATTTTCGAGAACGACAATTGCGTCATCGACGACATTACCTATGGCAATAGAGAGGCATGACAAAGAAATCATATTAAGGGACCCCCCTGTAGCATATAGATAGATGAATGACGCTATAAGCGACATAGGAATGGTGATGGTGATAATGACCGTAGCTCTCCATCTTCCCAGGAATATGAAAACGACGACTACTACGAAAAGCATCGCATAAGATATCGTTTCAGTAAGAGAGTCGATGGTATTGAGAATATTCTCAGACGTATTGACCATCACATTCATATTCACATCAGGTGGCAGGCTCTTCCTCAATTTAGGCAATTCCTTCATTACCTCTTCGGATATCTGTACGGAATTAGCTCCGCTCTGTTTCTGAATAATCACCAAAGCACCTTGTTTTCCATTAGTGTAAGTTTGCTGTGCTCTTTCTTCCACATCGTCGACCACTCTGGCCACATCTTTCACATACACCTTCCCGTCTCCATTGCTAGCAACGACAATATCGTTAATAAGCTTAGAATCGTCGAGTTCGCCTTCCACTCTCACAGTATATGTTAGAGTTCCAATATCAACCGTACCGTTTGTTATATTTTGGTTTTCAGCAGCAATAGCCGACGCCACTTGAGCTGCACTCAGGTTATATGCCTCCATCTTGATAGGGTCCATATAAACGTTAATTTCCCTTTGCGGCGCACCAGAAATAGAAACCGTTCCCACTCCATCAATACGTGCGAGAGGATTTGCCACATTGTCGTCAAGGATTTTATACAATGCCTTTTGGCTTTCCTCTGCCTGTACAGAGAGCAGCAAAATAGGAATCATGTCGGTAGAGAACTTGAAAATGATAGGTTGGTTTGCATCATTAGGCAAGTTGTTTGATACCATATCAAGTTTGTCCCTGACATCATTAGTCAAGGCATCTATATCATATCCATATTCAAACTGCAGTGTGACAACAGAAATATTATCTTTTGAGTTTGACGTGATATGTTTTAGGTGTTCTACAGAGTTAAGAGTGTTTTCCAGAGGTCGTGTAAGGTTATTTTCCACATCGCTTGCAGATGCCCCATTATAATAAGTCATGACCATAATGGTGTTGGTATCGAAATCAGGCATGAGGTCGATAGGCAACCTCATCAAGGAAAACAAACCCAGAATCATGATAGCCGCAAAGCAAAGGCTTGTCATAATCGGTCGTTTGACCGCGCTTTCATATAGACTCATTGTTATATATACAAATAATTAATACTTATTGAACGACTTCTACTTCATTGCCATTTGAGAGTTTGCTCATACCCGCCACGACGACTTTGTCGCCACTATTTATTCCGGATATGATTTCAAATTTATCACCTATATGTTGTCCGATTTCCACTTTATTATAAGAGACTTTTCCATCATTATAAACATATACATATCTGTCTCCGGCCCCAATTTGCTTTACAATTGCGATATCTGGCACAAGCACATGATAGTTGTTCGCCATTGTGATTGTAGCCCTGGCATACATTCCCGGTCGTATCATTTGTTTCTCATTCGACATGAGTATTTCCACAGGGAAAGTATGGGTAACCTGATCTATAGTCGGATATTTTGTGGCGACTGTTCCTCTGAAATATTGGTTTGCATAGGCATCAATTGTTATTTCCACCGCCATGCCCTCTTTTACTACATCATAGTAGGATTCAGATACTTTAATGATTAGTTTTACAGGGTTAGTTTGTTCTATTGTAAGGATTGGGTTAGCCGCATACATATCTCCGTCATCATAATTACGAACAGTAACAATTCCGTCCATAGGCGAAACCAATCTGGTGTTTTCTTCAAGCAATCCCGACTGTGTATATAGTACGTTGAGTTGCTTTTGTGCATTTTCGTATGCGATGACAGTTTGGTCGTAAGCCAATTTTGCTCCATCGTATTCAGATTTGGAAGCACCTCCAACAGCATAGAGTTCGGCAGTCCTATTGAACTCCACTTTTTGGTTTTCCATCTGCAACCTAGAATTCTCGATAGCCAATTTTTGGTTTTCTATCTGTATATCGCTTTGTCTGACATTAGTTTTGTCAAGTTCCACCAACACGTCGCCTTTCTTGACATAATCACCTACATCGACATATATTTTCTTAATACGTAAAGGTTGGTTAGGTGAAATATTGTTTTTCACGTCACTTTCAACAGTTCCTGCATACACTTCAGTCTGCGGAATGTTCTCAGCCACAACTTCCTCAATTTTCACTTGTGGCTTTTGTTTCGTCATTTCGGTCTTGGACTCTTCTTGTTTTTTATTGCACGCAACAGCCAAAATGATTGTAGCGGCAAATAAAGATTTAGAAACTAATTTGTTCATATATTATAAATGTTATTATTCAACTATTAAATGCTTACCTGAGAATCTATTTTAAGTAAGTCTCCTTACCCAAAGTATAATCATAATCAGACTTGTTAATCAAATAATCGTAGATTGACTGATTATAAGTCAGTTGTGATTGTGTTAGGGCAGTTTGACTTTGATTTACTTCAAGAATGGTACCCTTTCCCACTTCATATCTTTTATTTGATATGGACAAAGCCTTTTCGGCTTGCGCTACGGCAATACTATTGCTGTTAACTTGAGCGATTGAAGATTTCATGTTGCTGCTATAGCTTTCAGCAGCCAGGTTGAGGTTTCTCAAAGTGTTCAGCTTATTATCTTCGAGTTCAGCCATTTGCAATTTTATTGTCTGCAATTTTGTATAGTTTGAAGCTTTATAAATAGGTACAGATACAGATATGACGAATGAAGCACTAGGTGAATAGCTATATCCAAAGACATTCCAGTTGTCGTTGTAAAGCGACTGGTATTGTCCTGAAAGTTGGAATGCCACTGTAGGCAAGAAGCTAGTCTTTGCAATCTTATATGATCTTTCAAGCAAATTCATATTCAGGTCAAGCTGTCGCATTGCGGAATTATCCAAGAGGGTCCTTTCGTAATCCAGAAGCTGTGGCAGCACAAGTTGTGGCTCATAGTTTTCCAGTTTGTCATGAATAAAAATATTAACATTCGCAGTGACCCCCATGAGTACTTTGAGTTGCAACAATGCCAATGTTAGTCCGTTTTGTGCTTGAACCATAGTGGCATTCATGGATCTCATCTGGACTTCAGCCGACAGTTGGTCGTATTCGCTAACTCTTCCTACTCTAAGTTTTTCGCTAACCATGTCATAATTCATCTTTGATGTTTCATAAGCCTTCTGCATCACATCATACGAATCTTGTGCAAGCAAAGCTTGATAATATGCTTTCGTCACTTGGTTTATTAAATCCAGTTTAGACCCTCTGGCTTTTTCCTGAGCCAACAAAATATCTTCTTTTGTCAACTTCATGTTCTGGTAAACGGCCGGTGCAAACAATGGAACATTCAAAGCCGCCGTCATGTTGACGGTGTTGGTATTATCCTGTCCCATCTTGAAAGTGTTTCCACCCAATTTCATTTCCGCTGCCAAAAGGGTGTGTTGCAATGTGGCATTGACTGTAACTTCTGGCAATAGGGCCTGCCATGCTTCTTTGTCCGCCACTTTTTTAAGTTCTATTTCCTTTTCGGCAACTCGAATAACAGGATTCTCATCCAATGCTATTTCAATCGCTTTAGGCAAAGTCAGTCCAAGTGTACCTTCTTCATTCGACCTGATAGTTTGAGCAGACGCAGTAGTCGAAACAGCAAAAGCGAAGCATACATATATAAACAAATTTCTCATGATACAACCTTTAAAAGTAAATTCAATCTTTTACCTTTTTTAAGAATTCATCCAATACTTCAAGTCCTTTTTTTGTGCAACACCCCCTAAACAAAATCATCGTGATGTTTTGCATAATTTCGTTCATCCCATATTTTTTGTACAGTTCACTATTCACAATATTATGAACTAAGATATTCATCAATTCAATAACAATATTATAATTAAAGTCTCTAACGAAAAGTCCCTCTTCTATACATTTATTTATAAATTCCAAAGCAAACCTATTTCTTTCAGATGCCGTATCCTTAACCGATTTCAACAGTGCAGGATATTTCTGAGAATCTTCATAGAAGGCAGGATTCAGTTTTGACATATCCATAATACTCTGATGTATGAACACGATGTATTTCTCAAGAGTATTTCCAACCTTGTCAATAATATTTTGAACGCAGACTTGATTTTTATGAAAATAATAATTATAACAAGCTATAATAAGTTGTTCTTTGTTCTCAAACATTTCATATAGAGTGCGTTTTGAAATTGAGAAATAGGCTGCCAAATCATCCACCTTAATTTTTTTAAGTCCGAATTTATGGAATTGCTCCATTGCATATTCCATAATTTCAATACGAAGCATCTGATTATCTTTCTTAATTGATGGGGTGACTTGATTCATCTGTAATCAATGAAATAAAATAAACTGACAATATCTTTTATATGGATTAAAATTTATGCAAAGTTAACAAGAAAACTATTTATATCAAAAAAGTTTTCACTAAAAAAGACACGCCAACGGCAAATTAACATTTCTTAACCCTTGTTTGTTGATTTAAAATAAAAGAATTTTAGATCAATACTTCGTTAAAAAATAGTGTATAATGCTATATAAAGAGATTGAAATTAGCTAGTTGAAAATCAACAAATTAGTTAATGAATTTTAACATAAACATTTGGTCGGGTCGCTGAATTTCAGTAATATATCAGAAAATGCCACTTTAATTCTGAGGTTATGCTGATTTTCGAGTCTCCTTGACCAATATTAGACTATTTGCAAAGTATATGTCCCCAACTTAAGCAAAAGCTCAAATATGAACTAAAAAATAAAGAAATGTCAGTCCGAAATAAAAATATTTAACAAGCAAACAAAAAATCATTTTTTTTATGTAAATTTGCAGAAACTAAAAGATTAATTTTTTTATGGGAGGTTTTTTTGGGACTGTGTCAACAGAGCCATGTGCTACAGACTTGTTCTACGGCACTGATTATCAATCTCATCTAGGCACAAAAAGGGGAGGAATGGCTACGTATTGCAAAGAAAAGGGTTTTTATCGAGCAATACACCATTTGGACAACACTTATTTCAGGACCCGCTTCGAGCCTGAATTGCACAAGTTTGAAGGAACGTCGGGCGTAGGTATCATAAGCGATTACGATGCCCAGCCGATGTTGTTCAATTGCCATTTGGGTCGTTTTGCGCTAGTCACCGTAGCTCGCATACTCAACATTGATGAAATAGCCGAGCAATTATTATCAGAGAACATGCACCTGTCGGAATTCTCATCAGGCAAGATCAACCCAACCGAGCTAGTAGGCCTTCTGATTCTGAAAGGGTCTAGTTTTGTGGAAGGTATAGAGAATGTGTTCAAGATGGTTAAAGGTTCCTGCTCCATGCTTCTTCTGACAGAGGAAGGCATCATTGCCGCTCGTGACAATTGGGGTCGCACCCCCATAGTGTTGGGTCAGAAAAAGGATGCGATGGCAGCCACGAGCGAAACGACTGCATTTCCCAATTTAGGTTTCACCACCTCCTACTACTTAGGTCCCGGCGAGATTGTGCAGATGAGCCACGACCATATACAACAGCTTCGCAAGCCAAACCCAAAGATGCAAGTATGTTCATTCCTATGGATATACTATGGTTTCCCAACCTCCTCCTACGAGGGCAAGAATGTAGAAGACGTTCGCTTCACGATAGGCAGGCTTATGGGTGAAGAAGATAAGACCGAGGTGGATACCGTAGGTGGCATTCCCGACTCTGGCATCGGCATGGCCGTTGGTTACAGCGAAGGACATAAAGCCCCATATCAACGTGGCATAAGCAAATATACCCCAACTTGGCCCCGTTCGTTCATGCCAGCCAATCAATCCATGCGCAACCTTGTGGCACGCATGAAATTGATTCCCAACAAAGACATGCTGGAAGGAAAGCGTTGTCTTTTCTGCGATGATTCTATCGTGCGAGGCACTCAACTACGTGAGAACACCAAAGTCCTGAAAGACTTGGGTGCCAAAGAAGTACACATGCGAATAGCCTGTCCTCCTTTGATCTATTCATGTCCATTCGTGAACTTCTCTGCAAGCAAGTCAGAACTGGAACTGATTTCCCGCAGGGTAATCAAGGATTTAGAGACTCACTCCAAGACACGCACACGCTTGTCGGATGCCCATACAGCCCAAGATGTTGACATTTCCCCAGAGAAGCTAAAAGCCTATGCCACTACCGATTCTCCAGAATATAACAGCATGGTGGAAGAAATGTCAAAACGCCTTAACGTCGATACATTGAAATTCTCAAAGATAGAGACGATTGTTCGTGCCATCGGTCTTGAAAAATGCCAGATATGTACCCATTGTTTCGATGGTTCTTCATTCTATACTTTGGAAGAAGACAACGAATGATTGTTTGTTGATTAATAATTACTACGAAATGAACCGATTGTCATACATTGGCGCATTGCTGATATTTTGCATTCCCATATTCACCTGTTGTTCATCCAAAGACAAGTTACAGAACAACAACAAGGTTGATAACATAGACACCATAACCGACATCGTTAAAGTTGACAGCACTTCTGACAGCACTTCAGTTATCATTAAAGCAGAAAGTCCTGTAAGAATAGGTGTTGCCTGGCGTCGCGATACAACCTCATCTACTTTCAGGGGTGTGATTATGGCAATCAAGGAATGCGGTGCCATTCCCGTGGTTCTTAACCTGCAGAAGTCTCCAAAGCTGACCTATTCAGGCAACAAGCTGAATCCTCGCCATGAAGACATCCATGGAGTTCTTCGCCATAAATATGCAGAAATCGTGAAAGAAGAGAGCAGGATGGACATTGGCATAGCAGACAGTCTTTCTGGAATCGATGCCATGATTTTCCCTGGTGGTGAAGACATGAGCCCTACCCTATTTGCCGTTCCGGAATATTGGCATGGCATAAAATCGGAGAAATATTACGACTCCACACGCGACGTGTCTGACTATCTTCTGATGCGTTGGTGCTTAGACCACGATATGCCCACCCTCTGCATCTGTCGCGGAATGCAAGTGCTCTGCATTTTGTCGGATGTGCCTCTGATCCAAGATCTTGCCACCTATTTCCGCCAAAGAGGCAAGGCATATAACCATGCCCACCGTGCCCAGACATCCGAAGGACGCAGATTTGCCCGTCACGACGTTAAAATAACGGATCGCAGTTCGTTACTTTATCAAATAGCCGATACCGATTTAATCCACAATGCTCCTTCTTGGCATCATCAGTCGGCAAAACCATTTAAGGACGGAAAACTGAAGTTAACCGCAGTAACCACGACAAATGGCATAGACGTGATAGAAGGAGTGGAACGAACCGACAAGACATTTTTCGTTGGAGTGCAATACCATCCGGAAATTTCAGTGAAGAAGACTTTAGAGCACGCAATCGACGCCCCTTTCTTCATGTCATACGAAGAAGGAATGCAGTATTTCTACTCGCTGAAGGAAGCTGCAAAGAAAAGTATGGAAAACAATGGAAAAAGAGTTCACATTTCACACCCCAATGATTTTACAATTGACCACATCAACAACTAAAAAAATATATGAGAAGATTATTCAAGTCAATTTTGCTATTGGTTTTAATGACAACAAGTTCTTACGCCCAACGTAAGACCGATACTCTAGACCGCGGTTTGGTTGCAGTACCAACCGGCAGTTCAGGGAATAGTAGTACCAACGTGATTACATGGCGCAGGCTAGCCGAAGAGTATTATGGTGTCACCTATAATCTTTACAAGGACGGTTCGCTTCTTGCAAGCGGTCTCACATCTCCTTGTTATGCAGACAACAGCAGGGGCTACAGTACGACTCAATATCAAGTTTCGGCAGTGGTGAATGGTGTTGAACAATCGAAATGCGCTGCAGTTACACCATGGAATCAATACGTTTACAATTTGGTTCAACGTTGTCCAACCGGTTATATAGATCTCACCTTGGCTCCTGTATATAATCGTAATGGCATAGACGTGTCAGACAATTACTATCCCAACGATGCCGAATTTGCCGATCTCGACGGTGACGGACAACTTGAGATGATTATAAAACGCTATACAGATGCGGAGACGTCCAATGGCAGCAACATGTATCCGGTTGATGCCGTGGAATTTGACGTGTTTGACGCCTATGACATAAATTGGCAGACTGGTGCCGTGAGTTTGATGTGGCGTTTGGACGTTGGTCCAAACATGGTTAGCCTGAACCGCACGGAACTGAACCTGATTGCTTACGACTGGGACGAGGACGGCAAAGCAGAAGTAGCATTGCGCGGTGCCGACAACATGATTATGTATGGCAGTGACGGCAAGACCAAACTCTATACCATTGGTAGCAGTACAGCCAATGAGCGTGACAACATGACAAGTCATAGTAACGCTCAATATATATGGACCATAACTGGATCAGAATATCTCGTATATTTCAATGGTGAGACTGGAGCTCAATATCAGGTGACAGAGTATCCACTGAAACGCTATGAATCGGGCGAAAGCAACCTGAATTCCGCATGGGGCGACAACTATGGACATCGCAGTACAAAGCATTTCTTCGGTGCCCCCGTTCTCGACGGTCGCAACGCATCGCTTTTCCTTGCACGTGGAATTTATACCCGTCATAAGATGGCTGCTTTGGATTTGGACAAGAGCACACATACTTGGAGCACTCGCTGGACTTGGTACAACAATGGCGGTTGGAGCGACCCATGGTATGCGAATGGCAATCACAATTTCTCCGTAGCCGATGTGGATGAAGATGGCAGAGATGAGATAATCTATGGTTCGATGGTAATCGATGACAACGGCAAAGGCTTGTCAACAACCGGTCTTGGTCATGGAGATGCTCTCCACTGTAGCGATTTCGACCCCTTCCGTCAAGGTTTGGAGATTTTTGCCTGCAACGAAGAAGAGCCATGCATGAACTACCGCAATGCCACAACCAGTGAACTATATGTCCGCCGGACCAGTTCAACAGAAGACGGGCGTGCTTTATGCGGTAATTTCACCGACACCTATCCTGGAGCATGCGGAAGGAGCACACAGACCGGCATGATAAGTTGCGTAGCCGATTGTGACATATCAGAACTCGGAGGAGACGATTTCATCAATTGGGGAGACTTGAATTTCAGGATTTACTGGGACGGTGACCTCCTATCTGAGATTCTCAACTCCCCAGGCACAGCGAAAGAAGCTAAGATTGAAAAGCCCGGCACCGGTCGCTTGTTCACCTCAAGCGGATGCAACATGAACAACGACTCCAAGAACAACGCCTGTTTCCAAGGCGACTTAATCGGCGATTGGCGCGAAGAGATAGCCTTACGATGCGGACACAACGTCAGGATATACACCACAGGCTATTACACATCATACAACATATACACCCTATGGCATGACCACGAATATCGTCAGGCAATGGTATGGCAGATGATGGCATATAACCAACCGCCCCACCTCAGCTATTTTCTCGGTGAGACGGAAGAAATAACAGTAGCCCCACCACCATTAACCCTTACAGGACGTAGCGTGATTAATTCAGGTGGAACCATCACAGGCGCCACCAATTCCGAATTACTGACCTATGGTTACGGAAACTACACATACAACCTCATTTCCAGCCTATCCCCAAAGGCACTTATTATGAATGTTCCAGTATGGACTCAAGGCAACGACAATAACAACAGCATTTCAACTACCACATACACTCACAGTCTTAACATAAGTGGCAATGGCAACCTTACAGGGACAGCGCGTCTGGTCAAAATGGGAAAAGGAGTGCTCAACATAAGCAATGTCACTCTCAGCCACACAGGGAATACCGATATTTGGGGTGGTACGTTGAATTTCAATGGTACCTTGACAAACAGCAAGGTATGGATGAACCGCTTCACTACCTTGAACAGTAGTGGTGGCAATTTCCCTGGCGGTCTTGAAATGTGCTATGGTTCGCGACTCAATGTAGGAGGAGCCACAGCTCAGACACTGAGCACTGTGAATATTGGAGCCTTAACCTTAAACTATGGTTCGCGTGTGGTTCTCGACATCAATAGCTTGGACTCAAGCCAAAACGACAAGCTCAACATGAATAGCCTCACCATTGGGACAAAGAATTGGAATTATGGTCCTCAATACCAGTCACCTGTATTCTATATAAACGCCAGCACCACACTTGGTGACGGTATGTATCCGATAGGCACAATAGGCAATGAGCCTTCCAATCTCGACAAAGTGGTGATTGAAAGCAATGGCAACGTACCTTCGAATGCCTATCTCACTGTAAGTAGCGGAATTCTGTATTTAGTAATTGGAGATGGTGTGCCAAAGGAAATCAGCGGAGTGGAATTCAACATATCCGGCATGAATCCATACGCCACCCATTATTACCTTCCACAAGTGACTGCCATAGCTTACGATGGCACTACAACATTGCCAGTAACCATGTCAGGCACATTCACCGGCTTGGACGGCAGTACCACCATCATTGGCAGTAACATATATAGCCATGACTTTGAAAACGAGTCATCCGTGACAGGCTGGACGTCAGGCGGAGCAGCCATGAGCATTACAAGCGGTGATGCCACATACGGCAATTACTTTATGGTGAATACAGGGACAACCAACACACGCTATGCTTATAACAGGGAATTAGAGAGCGTAGATTTGAGTGGTTACAGCCGTTACAAGATAGAATTCGACCTTGCCATAAAATCAGGTAATACCGATGGTGTGGAATTCTGCGTTATGAGCAAGGGAGGCACTAGTCCGTCAAACAACTGGGACAACTATGCAGCCATCAACTCCAACAAAAACATGTTGTTCGACTTGACAACAGGGAAAAACTCCACCACATTCACAGTTAACGGCAGTAGTACTACAACCATGTTAGATAGTGAGACTTGGTATCATTACACATTGTTGGTGGATCAAAACGAGCGCACGGTGGACTGGACGATTAGCAATGGCGACACGGGAACATTTGAACTTCCAGAAGGCACTTCAACGGAGGCTTCAGGTTTCTACCTTGTTGCCGGGCGTTATTACTCCACATTCTGTCTGGACAACATAAAAGTGACATCAACTAACACCGACACATTCCGATTCACAAAACTTGGCACGCTGAGCGTGACCGCTACGGCAACAGGCTATGCCCCTGTATCGGCAATTTACGAGGTGAACTATCCATACGCCATTTATTACGAATCTCCCGATTACGACAAAATTGCGAAAGAAGATGTGGCGACAACCCTTGGAGCCGACTTATGGAACAGCAGTTCGTATGGAAGCCGATGGGCCAACTGGAGCAAGACGAACGGCACATACGGTGAGAGTTATCAGATGGTTGAGGCAATTAACGCTAGTGGATACGTAGATAAGGACAGTGTAATTACAATTGGCTATTCCGGCCAATCGTTGAAACTGACGTTGATAGAAGGATTCGGAATAGGCCAAAACTCCACACGAGCCACCGCCATCACAGCAAGTGGGCTTGGTGATGAAGAGACAATCATATATTATAAAGGTAATACCAGCCGTGGGTCAGGCGAAAACTATAATGAAGGATATGCATTAGCGAACACCGATGGCAGTTTCACTTATTATCCAGATCCATATAACTCGACATTCTGCAAGCTTATCGCCTACATCCCAATCCATGAGGAATACGATGAAAATTCCACTACCCCTCCATCGGGCAGCGGTCATGGCAACGTGGCATTCAAACGCACTTTCTCAAGCATCACATCAGGGTCGGGTTGGAATTCACTCGTGCTCCCATTCAGCATGAGCGAGCAACAGATACGCACCGTATTCGGCCCTGGCAGTCAGGTGGCCCAACTCGTAGGCAGCAGCCAATACTCACTTCAATTCTACAATGAAAGCCGGTTTATCACAGCCAACAGACCTTGCTTGATACGTGTCGGAGATGTTCACGATGACGGATTCTACGTGATATCCGATGTCAACCGCTCTGTTGAAAATGAGCCTAAGGTGGAAACCGACTATTTCGATTTCATTGGTACATACGCCAACCAGGGAACCGTGAGATTTGCTGAAAACACATATTTCTTCAATTCCTCAAATGGAAATGAACTTAATAAGGTAGCAGCGGTCAACAACATCAAGTTCCAAGGTTTCAGGGCTTATTTCAGTGCTAAGGGAGGCGGTACGCTTTCCAAGACAGTAAATGTGGAATTTGGTGACGGCTCCTCCACGTTCATAAGTGAAATTGACGGAACTCCGACATTTGTTCCTATGGACATCTACACGATTGGCGGTCAGTTATTACGTAAGAACAGTTTATCCATAGAGGGCCTTACTCCTGGTGTTTATATAGTGGGAGGGAGAAAAGTTATAATCAAAAGCGAGTAAAGCAAAAAGTAAAAGCAAATGAAACGATATAAATCACCAGAAACATTGGACATTACGACATCTCTGGATTCACCATTGATGGATTTTGAGGTAAGCACCAGCGATCCTGATGAGGTGTCGGAAGGGACTGTCGGTAGTAAAGAACGAGATGATTTTGAAGGATTTGCCCCCGAATCAGACGATAGTCAATATGGAAATTTGTGGTAAAATACCTTAACCCAAATCAGGAAACCACATATAAGGGATTATTCAAGGCAGTATGTCTTACCTTAGGAGCGAGATTATTCGATGCAGAAGTTCACAGAGCCAACGGTGTTTCAGGATGTCAAAACAAGATTGGATTCAAGCCAAAATCCCTCATTAGGTTTGTGATTTAAATGTTAGTCCAATCTTTTGCGCCTATTGATTTGTCAGGATGAAGCATGATTTTACGGCTTCACCTATGGTAGTATCAGTTTCTTTGGGGAGATAGACAGGCATGTCGTTCTGCATAGGAATTATGCGCAGTTCTATCTCTTCACATCCGGCTGGTAGCCTCCACAATCCGAGGAGGAAGTCTCGCCCATAGTTGAAATTGTCGGCAATGAGTTTTCCGTTTGCATAAATTCGCGCACAGTCGCCTCTATAGCCGATATGCAATATGTTTCTATCCTCTGGATTTTTCCATTCGTCGTTAATCGCGATTTTATATACTGAAGCTTGTTCATAGTCGGCATCGGAAGGAGATTCAGCCACCTTAGCCTGACCTATGGTAATATTTCTCAGGTTTCCAGCTTCCCTTTGTTTCCGTAGCTTGACCTTTATTTTCCTTGATTTTTTTTCAGGTTTGAGAAATAGATGTTCGGCATCTTGTGGCGTGAGCAAATATATATTCTTGTAAACCGGTTTGTTCGCACCTTTTGGCTTTAGATTTTTCAGAAGTTTACCATCAATGCAAATGTCGGTAGGGATACCCTTAATTTGCTCCATATAAATTTTTCCATTACGATGTGCTATAAGTTGTCCTGTGGCATAGCGTATTCCTTCGACATTTACAGGCATGATACAAATCGTCCCGGCAGGAATGTCTATTTTGGGAAGTTCCACTCCACAAGCATTCAGCTGTACGTTTCTCTTATCTGAAAGGTTCTGAAGCCGTTCATAGTTGTTAATGAAGATGAATCCACTATATCCATTTGTCCTTACGGTCCATCTGAGTTCTGTGTCTTGTCCTTTCCTTATGTCCTGAGTCGACATGAACTGTGCTTGCATTGGTGCCAACAGTTCTCCAAAATCCTTCATGAAAAGATGCAGTTTCCTGAGCATGTAATACTGCGGATAAGTTTGTCCGTATTCTCCTAGAGGAGCTTGGAAATCATAGGTTTTCTCAGGCATATCGTTGTATGCCGTAGCAAATGTTCTTTGATTTTCGTTTAACGTTGTCATGCCATCCGGATTTGTACCCCCATGATACATATAATATCCGATCAAGTTAGAACCGCTTCCCAATTTCACAATCGCCATGGCATAAGCGTCCTCAGGATACAGATAAGGTCGTCGGTGGTATGCTGTTGCCATTCCCCCACCCAGTTCACAAGTGAAATAAGGGTAAAGGTAGTCCCCGTTTGTCAGACTTTCGTTCTGTTGTCCAAGCAAGTCGGTCCCGATAGCTATGGATGACCTGAATGCCTTGAAGTTAAATGCCTTATAGTAGTTGCCTGATGTAGGTTCCAGGCTTCTTTCCCAAAATCCGTCGGCATAGTCACCATAAAGAGGCAGCATCTCTCCGAATGGAGTCGGTTTGGTCAGTTCGGGCCATCCGGTTCTAGTGTAGAATGGGAGGTCGAAACCAATGTCTGTAGCAATTTTCTTCAATGCCATCAAATAATCGCCAGAACCATGATATTCGTTATCGAACTGACATGCCATGATTGGTCCTCCATCTTTCCATTGCAGTCCTTCCACCTGTTGGTAGATCTGTCTGTAAAGTATTTCCACATAATGTAAGAATGTGGGTTCAAGCGATCTCATCTTGCATCCCTTTCCAAACATCCAATCGGGTATTCCGCCATTACGCGCTTCTCCATGGCAAAAAGGTCCGACACGCAATATGACCGGCAAATTCTCTTCCTTACAAATTTGAATGAATCGGCGCAAGTTTCGTTGTCCATCCCATCGAAACACGTTCTCTTGTTCTTCCACATGATTCCAGAAGACGTATGTGGCAATAATGGTCACTCCCCCCTCTTTCATCATTCTTATCTCTCTCTGCCATTCATCAGGTGGCAGTCGGGAATAATGGATTTCTCCCATAACCGGCACAACCCTATGTCCGTCGATTATAAGGCTTAATTGATCCCATGTAACGACAGGCATTGCCGTTGCAAGCATATGCAACAGCAATGCGATTATGGTAATGAAATTTTTTTCCATTATCTTGATATAATTATCTTTCTGCCCTCCGAAGAGATGTAAATGCCAGGTTTCGAAACGTCGCTGACCTTACGTCCGTCAATCATGAAGAATTCTTCCGGTTTTTCATCCTGGGCGATGTCTTGAATGTCCACTGCCGTAGCGCCAATGAGGTAATATGGTTCATTACGTTCAGAAGTCAATGACGCTTTAATATAAGGTTCTTTCGGACTGACTTCGTCTTCATCAACTTTAAAATATCCCAGTCCGATTTCTTCCCTATAGTCCCACTTATAATACGAAATGGTTTCCGTGGATTGTAGTTTTACCGGCAAGAAAGCGTCACCAATCAGTCGGTTGGTTGTCGTTGTGCCATTAGCATCGGCAGTCTTAAGTCTGACGGAAGTTCCCGGCGTACCTTTCACGAGAAAACCATAGTTAGCAGGAATGGTAGTAGAGATCTTCGTCAACTTCAGTGTATCAGTCTTAGTGTCCAATCCACTGACCGCATAAATAGTGGCGTCAGATGGCACTTGAAGGGAATAGGAAGTATAGAGTGGCAACCAGCCTGATTCAGGTATTGTTGCTTGTAGTTCGTAGGTCTTAGCCGGGTCATAGCTAAGGTGTGGTGGCTGGTTGTATCCCACATTCTGGTTAGCGATGAGTTCAGCATACTGTCTGTTATCCATAAGATGCGGTATCCTATAGTTGCTCTCGTAGTTGGTGGTGGTTATGATGAGTGCGTTGTTGGCACTGTTGTAAGTTACAATTTCCTCTCTCCAGTCACCAAGCATATCACCGAGTACACATGGGTTATACTTCGTACCGTTGTTGAGAGTACCAGGGGTGTAGTTGCTTCCGTTGACCTGTATTCTGTCGAAATATTTCCCACTGGTATTCCAGTGTCCAATCACGCTCTTATCGAAGAAATCATCGTAAGGGTCGCCTTTCCAATAGATGCGGTTGTTGATTCCAGCCCCGGAGCTTCCGATAGCCCAAGAGTCAGCAATGGTGTTTCCATAACAGTCCATAAGGCTGGCAGTGCAAGAAGCCATAAGCTCAGCCCCATCGTCCACAGCACTGAAATCAGCGGCAAGTCCTCTTCCCGTGTCTCCTTCAGCCGTCACGTGTAGCAACACCTTTCCTGTGGCCGCATCTCTCATGTGGTAGCCATAAGGCGATTTCTCCTGAACCATGAAAATTTCCTGCCCCGGGTTGTCCCAGACGAAATCACCCAAATGCAATGCGTCACCATGTCCGAATCCCGTCCGAGAGAGCGCTTTGGTGAAATCGTGGTCGAGTGTGGCTGCTCCATAAACGATTTCGTCAAATCCGTCATTGTCCACGTCTCCGGCAATGCAGAAGTGAGCCCCCTCTCCCCAGAGGTCCTTACCGCTTGTAGAACTTCTATGTAGTTTTGCGAGTTTGAGTTCCGTTCCGTCCCAGTTGTATGCGCCCAGAGCCGCTCCGCTGTAGTATCCACGGCAGAACACACCGCTCGGCGTCACTCCGTCGAGATATGCCACACATGCCAGATAACGTTCAGAACGGTTTTGGTTGTTGTCACCCCAGAATGAAGTAGATACATCGCCATATTTGGTGTGGTAAGAGACGGTAGCCAGTTCAGCTCCCGTCAGTCCGTCGAAGACAGTCAGATATTCAGGTCCGTCATCAGGTTTTCCCCGGCTGTTGAGCCAGGACTTGGTAGGGTCATCATCGCCCATGATGACGTAGTTGCCTTCACCATCTACAGTTCCAGGAGCTGTCTTACACATCATTTCCCCGTATCCGTCGCTATCAAAGTCCCAGCAAAGGAAAGGCGTGGTATGAGCCCCAGCCCTTAGATTAGGTCCGATATTGATTCTCCATAGTTGTGTGCCATCCATTTTATAGCAATCTATATACGTGTCGCTTGTAACGCCATTGCTGGCGGCATCCTTGGAATTGGAAGGCTCCCATTTCACAACAATCTCGTATTCTCCATCTCCATCCATATCGCAGAACGTGGCATCGTTAGGTGTGTAAGTGGCTCCAAGCCCGCGAGTGTCGACAGGTGTGGATGTAGTAATTTCCATCGACTGGTTGGCCCACGTTTTACCGCTCACCTCAGTCTCAATCAAGTTATCTTCAAGGTCGTACACTTCGAGTTTATAATAATTAGCGGTATTTCCAGACGTATCCCTGAAATTGGTTTTTTCATAGATGTAGTTGCCGCCATTTAGTGCTGTGGACTGTTTAGAGGCATTGCCCTTATATAGTTTGAACTTCACCTGATTGTTGTCTGCCTCGCGGTATCTCCAGCTGATCAGATTACCCGTAGATCCACTTGCTGAGAGGTTGATAGATATAAGTCCACGGTTAAGCGTCTTTGCCTCGGGTTTTGGAGTACGATATGTAACCTTGAAAATCACACTGAAAACGAATACTGCTTCACCGTTTGCGTCTTTTACGTTGTAAACCGCAATTTTATCTTGATAGGTCACATCGCATTTATATCCCTCCGTAGGTGTCACCTGAAAGTTGTCTGGGTCGCCATAAAGCAACTGGCTATATGATGCCTGTTGTCCGTTTCCCAAATTCTTCACCACGTCGTACACCGATTTCACATCTCCCTGTGCCGTTGTGAAAGTAGCATCGGATATATAATGACTTACGTCATAAACGGGTTCGTCAACAACACCTTCAACGACAACATTCCTGAAAGCAATCGCCTTAGGGTTTTCGTTGTCTATTCCGTTTATGTTGTAGATATAAAGAAATAGAAGGAATGTTCCGTCCTTGACAATAAAGTCGTTTAGGGTATATTCATGATGAGAATATCCATTAGGATTTCCGTTACTCACTTTATTGCGCAGTGGCACTTGTGTTGTTGCTATTGCTTGTTCACCACTACTGCCAACCTTGACATAAACATCGAAGTTTCCGCCATCCGTGCCACATTTGGCGGCATCGAACGATATTTTGGTAGGCTTGAACGAATGTCCAGAAGAAGGTGTCACTCCAAATGCGATATTGTGTCCACCTGTTTTTGCAGTTTGTCGTGTTGAAACATAAAACTGAGTGAAATAAGGATCATAAGCAGGTGCAGTGTAACCAGTATCGGCATTTCCACCCGTCATTACCGAAGTTTTAGCAATCTGCGAGCCGCTTAGATAAGCAGATGTGATTATTTGCTCATCGTTGCCTGTGATTACAGCGTCCGAAAGATTCTGGTCATTGCTCAGTTCCCATTTCACGCTTACTTTCTGTTGTGCGAATGATGATGTGGACATCATAAGCAACAAAAGTAAATTGGTTAACCGTTTTATCATGAGAATAATGAAAAATGCCGGCACTCTCAATAAGTGTCGGCATAATTATAATTTAATTAATTTACTTTACAATGAATTTCTTACCATTGAGTATGTACATACCCTTCTGTAGAGATTTAATGTCGGCATTTTTGTTGACGATACGTCCGTCGATAGAATAAACGATGCCTCTGTTGACAGGATTACTCTTCACATCGCTGATTCCCACGACATAAGGGTCTTCATAGTCATCACTTTTCTCGCTTGTGTAAACATCGATGTAGAATACGTGGATTCCACCATTTGCAAGCTGAACAGAAAGCAGTTCATTAGACGGCACCTCATGAACGGAAGGCCACCTTGAATTGGTGTAGTTGGATCCCCCTTGTCCTTGATAAATAAGAACATAGTCGCCATATTCAGCCGCATTGCGGTCAAATGTGAGTGTAGGTCGTGCCATGAAATAAATACCGAGTTCGCTCTGGTCGCCATCCATCTTTCCGATATATTGTAAGATAGTACTGTTGTTGTTTGCGTTAGGAGGGCAACTTACTGACAATCCGTCTCTATGTATGATGTTCAGCACGTCGTCGGTGTATCCGAATCCGTTGTCATTAAGGTCGTTTCCACCTTCAATAGCCACCCATGTCTGATCTTCAAGTTGTTCCTTGAGCACTCTGAATGTAGCACGCAGGTTTCCTGCATCCCAATCCCATCCATAATCCGCATATACAAGTGTAGCCCCCGACAGGTCGACCGTACCATCCTCAGACTGGCCGTTTTCATATTCTTCAGCAGAATAATGCACGTCCTCAGCCCCTTCCACATAGCAGTATGCCACTTCTTCTCCTCTAATTTTCTTTTTTATGGTCTCATCGGTCAGCACGAAATTCCAGTCATGTAGCCCAGCCTCGTCATTTTCTTTGTTCTTTCTGAACATTTCCGTACCCTTGTTGAGCACTTCAGTGAGAGTGTAAACACCATCGTGATATCCGTTTACAGTAACGGTAACAACAATATTGTCGGAAGCAGTCACGTAGTCTCCCAGTTGCAGGCCATCATATTGATCCCCATCGCAATTAGCAGAGAAACCGAACTCCTCATGACAGAGGGTATTGTTTGTCCATCCGATTTGGTATACACGCTCCAACCCATTGAGTCCTACGAGCGTAAGTGTAGGTTCGTTGAGGTAAATTTCGTTGATTGCGATATTATACGTAACTATATCAGAGAAAGCGTTTCCAGTTTCAGAAACGGATGCAATCTTGAGTGTAACATATCCATCACCATCTTCATCGCTTGTTTCATCGATTATAATCCCATCCTCAGAGAAATATTGTACTTCTCCGAAGATTCCCTCCTCAAGTGGGTCAAGAACTTTTTTGTAGGTATAAACTATTTCTTCACCAACAACATTACCTTCATCATCGTATGTGTAAACAGTTTCCTCACTTTCCACCTCATCAGTTTCCTTAAGGAAGATTGGGTCGGATCCATCGAGCGAGTACCAGGTAGTCACTGCATTACCTTCAGACGATTCTCCATCAGCAATGTCACCATAACGCGTTGAGAAGTCCACTCTGGTAAGAGAGAATGTAGGAGAAGACACAAATTCCCTTGCATTGGCATCAGCCCATATTTGGAGTCCCTGAATAGAAGTATTTCTTTGCATTTCAATCACGAAATATCCATCAGTTTCCACTTTCCAATATGAGAAAGTGTCAGCAGTATTTGGTTCTCCGGTATCAGGGTCAGTTTCAGCAGCCTGTGCCTCATGAACCTCATCAGTGATATCAGTCCATTCGCAAGCGGTAGCACCAGAGATGGCTGTTCCTGGTTGAACGACAGGTGTACCAGATGAATACCCCCACTGACAGACAATCACTTGTCCAGCTTTAACGTCTGCAATAGCAAAGAAACGAGAGCCAGAGCCATAGTTATGTAGGCCTGTTTTTCCCACACCGGCTCTTAGATTAATGGCAGCAGTTCCAATCTGCACATAGAAGTTTTTCATGCAGACAGGTGAATTCACTTGATAAGCGGCAAATCCATTTAATTTGAAAGAAGCCGCATCGGGAGCGAGTGAGAAACATCCGTCACCCGACACTCTATTACCAGTAGCATCAACCATTTCTTCACCATTGTAGTAGCCGGCAAAGAAATTATAATTTTTAGTCAGTTTGAGGTTGTAGTCTTCTCCTTGGAGCACAGGATTTTCCTCAACCATGTCGAAAGACCATGCAAATGCCATGATAGGCAATAGCACCAAAGTAAAAAAAGCGTAAAGTTTTTTCATAAAAAAAGTTTTTAGTTAATATTTTCCAGTTTACGAGTAGATAAGCAAAAAATTAAGATTTGATAATTAAAATTTATGATTTAAATCTTTGACGAATATTTTTTCTTTACAAGGTAACGGCATTTGTGATTTCATGCAAATTTACATTATTTATTTTGATCATGAAAATAAATATATAAAAATCTTTACTTACTGCACTTTGGCAAGATACCTGAGAACACAGGAATTGGTTTTCTTAATATATTTCCTTGCAATCATTCTTAATTTTTCAGCATCAGCAGCACAGTATCGGTCCACTTCCGAATTGATACGCCCCACGTCTCCGTATGCCTCATATAGTGCCAAATTCTGTGCTCTGTTGAGATAATTCATATTCTGCATATTATGGTTAGCCTCAAACTTGTTTTTGAACTTCTGCAATTCATGATCGTTAACAAGTTCTCCTTGCACTGACAAAATTTCTTCCCACAGTGCCATTTCACAGTCATCAACATTTGCTTGAGGCGAAAGCACCCCCTCAACAACGAACAGTCCTGTATCCAAACGAGAAATTACAGACGCATCCACACTGACAAACAGGCCTTTATCCATAACTAGGTGGTGATACATTCTCGACGACTTGCCATTTGCCAGAATATCGCTGATAATATCGCAAACCATGAAATCAGGATTCTTCACAGATGGAATAGGGAATGCTATGACAATCACGGAACTCGGTACATTCCTCCTGACCGTTTTTCTTCTTTGACGCCGCATTTTGGGTTCTTGGGGTATCTTTTCTTTTCCCATATCCATACTACCTTTAGGAATGTCGCCATACCACTTTTCAGCCAGTTGGAGAATACGTTCCCAGGATATATTGCCCACTACAGACAGAATGGCATTGTCGGGTCGGTAGAATTTCTTGAAGAACCGCTTTACCTGCCCCATAGTGGCATCAGCGATATGGCTGAGTTTCAAGCCGATCGTAGGCCACCGGTAAGGATGTACCTTATAGCATAGGCTGAAGAGCAAATGTCCCATGTCGCCATAGGGTTGATTGAGATAGTTTTGTTTGAATTCTTCCATCACAACTTTTCTCTGCACCTCAAGCGACTGTTTTGAGAAAGCCAGCGAAAGCATACGGTCGCTCTCAAGCCAGAATGCTGTTTCGACGTTCTGTGCCGGAATGGTGATGTAATAGTTTGTGAAGTCGGCATCAGTGTATGCGTTGTTTTCGCCACATGCGTTCTGGAGAGGCGGATCATATTGTGGTATGTTTATTGATCCTCCAAACATAAGATGCTCGAAAAGATGTGCGAACCCTGTGTGGTTCTCGTCTTCGTTTCTTGATCCCACCTCATAGAGAGTATTTACTGCGACCATTTGGGTGGTAGTGTCTTCGTTGTGTACGATACGAAGCCCGTTGGGAAGAGTTATGCGGTTAATAATCATAAATTGTTAAAACTGAAAATAGATGATAGATTAACAATCCATCCGACTATTTGCAAATATAGATAAAATTTCTGAATATTAATCCAGTCAGATAAAGAAATACAATTTCAACTTATTATTTCATCATTACTAAACAGCATAAAGACACAATATAAAAGGAATTTGTTCGTTAATTAATAAGTTTATAAACAAAAATGGGACAAATTCAGTCCTCACCTGTATTCGAATATAGTTTAAGAATTGAAATCTAGACGACTTTTATACTTATTGCTCGTGTTGTGCAGCATAAGCGCCATTGCCGGGATTGGCAATAGCGCACTTTTTTCGTCATCCCACAGAATCAGTCGTCTGGATTTGCAAGCACAGTCAGCACAGTCAGACTTGTCGGTCAGAGAGCCCATTTGTCGCGAGCCAAAAATGGTTGGCCTTCAGTTTGTTGCCTCAGATTTGGCTTCTGAAGAGACATCGGAAGCAATCTATTCACCTCTCCCACCCGACACGGTGCCAAAGGTGAAAGTACGACGCAGCGACTACACTAACGACGAGCGTCCTGACAACTATCCATTCGACTTGGCAGATCCTGAGAACCTGAAACCAGAAGCTGGTGACTATGACGAAAAGAGCGGCTATTATCGTGTAGGTTCAAAGCTGGGAGACAACTTCCTCAGTGCTCCTTACCTGATGACCCCAGAGGAATATATCAAATGGACCGAACGCCAGTCGATTACCAATTATTTCCGTGAGCGTAACGACTCCCTTTTTGTAAGGAAAGGGAAGGAGAAGTTCGATTTCACCAACATGCACTTCGACTTAGGTCCTGCCGAAAAGATTTTCGGTCCTGGAGGAGTGCAATTGAAGACCCAAGGTTCAGCCGAGCTGAAATTTGGCTACAACTACAAGTTCACAGACAATCCATCGTTGAGCGAGCGCAACCGAAAGACCTATAGCTTTGACTTCGACGAGAAAGTGAACCTTTCGATGAATGCCAGTATCGGTGACAAGATGAACTTCAACTTGAACTACGACACTGATGCCACATTTGCCTTCGACTCAAAGAACCTGAAACTCAAATATGAAGGTAAGGAAGACGAAATCGTGAAACTGATTGAAGCCGGCAACATATCGTTTCCCTCCAACAACTCGCTCGTTCAAGGTTCGTCATCACTATTCGGTATTCGCACCGATCTTCAATTCGGTAAACTCACATTGCAATTGGCCCTCAGCCAGAAGAAATCGAAATCGAAATCAGTGTCATCACGTGGCGGTAGCCAACTCACTCCATTTGAGATGGAAGCCTACAACTATGATGAAAACCAGCATTTCTTCCTTTCGCATTATTTCCGCAACAACTATGACAAAGCTTGCTCCACCCTCCCAAACATAACATCAGGAGTGACCATCAACCGCGTTGAGATATGGGTTACAAACACAACAGGCCAAACAGAAAACACCCGTAATATAGTGGGATTCGTGGATTTGGGAGAGCACGACCGTATCAAAAACCCAATGTGGTCGGCTGGTACAGTGACATTGCCAAGCAACAGCTCTAACAACCTCTACAGCGAGATGGTGAACACTTACGGCAACGCCCGCATATCCGATCAGACAAGTACCGTATTAGATGCGATCCTTACTGGAGGCATCGACTATGAGAAGGTGGAGAACGCCCGACTACTGACATCAAGCGAATACACCCTGAACAAGTACTTGGGATATGTGTCATTGAAGTCGAAGTCCACATTGAGCAACAACCAGATACTCGCCATCGCTTACGAATACACATATGGTGGACAAACCTACCAAGTGGGTGAATTTTCGTCGGACATAAAAGACTCCAACCAAGCCTTATTCGTGAAACTGCTGAAAAACACGAGCAACTCGCCTCAGATGGGCAACTGGGACTTGATGATGAAAAACATATATTCCCTTAACCACACATCAATCCAAAAGGACAAATTCAAGTTCGACGTAAAATATTTAAGCGATGCCAATGGTGTGAATCTCAGCTACATACCAGAAGATGGGTTTAAAGAGATTCCATTGATTCGACTGATGAACCTGGACCGTTTGGACGACAACCAGAAGACTAACCCAAACGGCAAGTTCGACTTTATAGACGGCTATACGATCGACCCCACCAACGGCCGAATCATCTTCCCAGTAGTGGAGCCTTTCGGCGACTGGCTCCGTAGCAAGTTGGGCAACGATGCATTAGCAAACAAATACTGTTATGACGAGCTTTACGACTCCACGAAAGTTGTTGCAAAACAAATATCCGAAAAGAACAAGTTCAGTTTCACCGGCGAATGCAAAGCCACTTCAGGCAACGAAATCAACCTCGGCGCAATGAACATACCACAGGGTTCTGTGAAAGTGACAGCAGGCGGCGTGGAACTCCAGGAAGGCACCGACTATACCGTGGACTATAGTGGTGGAACCGTAACCATCATCAACCAGAGCATCATCGATGCCGGCACAAACGTGAACGTGAGCCTCGAAAGCCAATCGGAATATTCCACGATGCGAAAAACGATGTTCGGCTTGAACTGGAACTATGACTTCTCTAAGAATTTCCAGATAGGAGGTACGTTCATGCGCATACATGAGAAGCCCCTGACCACGAAGGTGCTGATGGGTGAAGAGCCTTTGAACAACACCATATGGGGCTTAAACGTGAACTGGAAGACCCAATCGCAATGGCTCACCAACCTGATTGACCGCATACCACTGATCAACGTGACCCAACCATCGTCGATTTCATTCACTGGAGAATTTGCCAAGCTTAGTGCCGGCGCTCCAAGCGACGTTCAAGGCGGTTCATCATATATAGACAACTTTGAATCCACGAAGAACGGCATCGATGTGAGCACCCCATCTCAATGGATGCTCGCTTCCACCCCTGCCAACCTTCAATATGGAACTCTGAGCAACGACCCACGATATGGTTATAATCGCTCTCTGCTTGCATGGTATAACATCGATCCATTGTTCACACGCAGAAGTTCGTCACTTACCCCTGGACACATAAAAAGCGACCTCGACCAACTTTCGAACCATTACGTGAGAGAGGTGTACGTGAGAGAAGTTTATCCGAACCGTGACACGAACCAGGGCGAGAGCAACACGCTGTCGATATTGAACTTGGCATACTATCCATCAGAACGCGGTCCATACAACCTCGACACCGACATGGATCAAAATGGAAAACTGAACGACCCACGCAAACGCTGGGGAGGCATGATGCGCAAGATCGACAACAGCGACTTCGAGACCGGCAATGTGCAATACATTGAATTCTGGCTTCTGGACCCATTCATTTATACCGGTTCCGACTCCCGTTATGGTGGTGATTTCTACATCAACCTGGGTGACGTGAGCGAAGACGTTCTGAAAGACGGGAAGAAATTCTACGAGAGCGGAATGCCGGTGGGCAATTCCGGCAACTACACGGAAACGACATGGGGCCGAGTTCCATCGGAGAAGAGCGTAGTATATTCCTTCTCCACCGAAAGCGGTGCCCGCCAGCGTCAGGACATAGGCTTGAACGGTTTGACCAGCGAAGAAGAACTCACATTTGGGATCTACAGGGATTACGTGAATGCCCTTCAAGGCAAGGTGACACAATCCGTGTATGACTCAATCGTAGCCGACCCAGCTGGCGACAACTACCACTATTTCCGTGGCAGCGACTTCGACAGTCGTCAGACATCAATCCTTGAACGCTACAAGCGCATCAACGGTCTTGAGGGCAACTCTCCAAATTCCAATGAGAGCAACGAGAGCTATTCGACAGCCTACAAGACCACCCCCGACGTTGAAGACGTGAACCAAGACTACACGATGAACGAATATGAGAATTTCTTCCAATATAAAATAAGCCTACGTCCGGAAGATCTTGTCTTAGGCAAGAACCACATAGTGGACGAACGCCGTACCAACGTAAAACTGAGAAACGGCCAAACCGAAGAAGCCACATGGTATCAGTTCCGCATACCAATCGACGATTACGAGAAGAAAGTGGGTAGCATCAACGACTTCTCCAGCATCCGTTTCATGCGTATGTACCTTACCGACTTCGAAGAACCAATCGTGCTTCGTTTCGCATCGCTCGACCTCGTGCGAGGAGAATGGCGCAACTATAACCAAACACTCTTTACCGGCACAAAGCCAAGTGTGACCGGAGCTCTCCGCACGTCGGCAGTGAACATAGAAGAGAACAACGACAAACGTCCAGTGAACTACGTACTTCCTCCAGGAGTGACACGAATCACCGACCCATCACAACCACAGCTCACTCAAGAGAACGAGCAAGCCTTGGTGATTGAAGTGGATAATCTGGCGTCAGGTGACGCAAGGGCTGTATATAAGACAATGGGGCTTGACCTTCGAAAGTACAAGCACATCCAGATGTTCGTCCACGCCAACGCATTGGAAGGCGACAACCAATTACAGGACAACCAGATGAGTTTGTTTGTGCGACTTGGTTCCGACAGCAAGAGCAACTATTACGAATATGAAATACCTCTGGTATTGACTCCAGAAGGACATTACGACACTTATTCCACAGAAGGTTGCCGTGCGGTATGGCCAGAGGACAACATGCTCGACATCGACTTCGACGTACTTACAAACGCAAAGCATGAACGCAACAAGGAACGCGCCTCAAGCGGTTCGAAGGTAACCGAGATATATACCACCTACGACAGTTCTCGTCCAAACAACAAAATCAGTGTGATGGGAAATCCGTCGATAGGTGAGATCAAGACAATGATGATTGGTGTTCGCAACAATGGCAAACAGACCAATTCTGTGGAAGTGTGGGTGAACGAGCTTCGTCTGAAAGGCTATAACAACGAAGGTGGCTGGGCAGCCCAGGGCAACCTGAACGTGCAGCTTGCCGACCTTGCAAGCATGAACTTGACGGGCCATGCGGAGACAGCCGGATTCGGCGGACTGGAGCAAGGGGTGAGCGACCGTCGCGACGACAATCTGTATGAATGGAGCCTTACCACACAATTTGAACTCGGAAAACTGTTTCCTGAAAAATGGAAGATGTCGTTGCCAGTCTATTACTCTTATTCTTGGCAGAAGATATCGCCTAAATACAATCCATTCGATACCGACATGCTCCTGAAGGACGCACTCGACGAACTGGAGGGATTCGAGCGGGACTCATTGTCATCCATCACTGAATCCATCACGAAGAACCGCAACTTCTCTTTGTCGAATTGGAAATCGAACTATTCAAGCCGTATTCCTATGCCATGGGATCCTGCAAACTTCACATTCAGTTACTCCCACAGCAAACGCGAATTGACAGGTAAAACCATAGTCTATGAGATAAACCAGGAATGGAAAGGCAACCTTTCATACAATTACACTCCAAAATACAAGACATGGGAACCATTCAAGAACTTGAAAGGCAAATCGAAATGGCTCGACATCGTAAAGGCTCAGAACCTGAACTACCTACCTCAGAGCATATCCTTCAATACGAGCATGATGCGCAGTTACTATGAATTGCAAGAACGCGACATAGACGCAGGCGTGCAATTGCCAATCACCTTCTCCGAGCAATTCCTTTGGAACCGCGACTTCTCTTTACGCTGGGACATATTCAAATCTCTGAAAATCACTTATAACTCTGCTACTCACGCAGAGATAGAGGAGCCTTATACCGTGATTAACAAGGACCTTTACCCTAGCGAATATGAAGCGTGGAAGGACTCCGTGAACCGTAGCATACGTTCATTCGGGCGTCCGCTTAATTACGCTTCGTCGTTGACCAGTTCATATAAGGTTCCGTTTGATAAGATACCAATACTGTCATGGATTGGCGCTGATGCTACCTACAATGCCACTTACGGATGGGTGAGAGGAACTGAGATGGAAGACGGGACATCACTCGGACACACTGCCACCAGCCAAAGGACTTTCAACCTGAACGGAAAATTCGATTTCCTGAACCTCTACAAGCAGATACCATTCCTAGAAGGTGCAGAAAAACGTTTCTCCGGTCAAAACAACAATCGTAACAACAATAACCGTAACAACCAAAGCCGCAACAACCAAAACAACAATCAAAACAACCTGAACAACAAAGGCAACAACGCAGACCAAAACAAGGGTCAGAAAGGATTCTCCAAGGAGATCACCCTGAACGACTCGACCAATGTGGAAGTGAAGCATGGGCAAAATACAAAACGCATCAACGTGAGGGCAAAAGACTCAAACGGCAAGAGCTACAATTTGAAATACAAGGTTGTGGATGCCAACACCATCATGGTTAAGAACCGCGACTCGGTTAAGGTGACAGTGTTTGTCACCGCCAAGCCAAAGCTGGAAGACAAAGGCTGGTATAAGACATCACAGGTAATAGCCCGTGGCTTGATGATGTTGCGTAATGCCAGTTTCGCATACAAGAACACCTATGCGTTGACCCTTCCAGGTTTCAGCACAGAGATAGGCGATGCATTCGGTCAACGCATGGTGAACGGTCTCATGTCGCCAGGTTTGGATTTCGCCTTCGGAGCCATAGGCGACAGCTACATAGACAAAGCGTCACGGAACGGCTGGCTGATGCAGGATAACGAAAACATCACCACCCCAGCCACGACGAACGGTATGGAAGACTTGCAAGTGAAGGTACTTCTTGAGCCAATCCGCGACCTGAAGATCGACCTCAACGCAGCTCGTAACGTGACCAAGACCCAAAGCGTACAGTTCATGTACGAAGGCATGCCTACAACCCGCAGCGGCAGTTTCTCACAGACCACAATCTCATTCCAGTCCGCATTCGGAAGCATAGGCAACATAAACGACAATTACCGCTCGAAATACTTCAACAAGTTCATATCCAACTTGCAAGTAATGGCAGACCGGCTTGAAGCCAAATATGCTGATGCCGTGTATCCGTCGGGTTCAGGCGAGCTTGCAGGAAAGCCATACGATCCGGCAAACGGAGGCGTGAACTTGTATTCTGCCGACGTGATGGTTCCTGCATTCCTTGCAGCCTATACAGGAGGCAATGCGTCAAAATATCCATTGAACCTATTCCCTTCCCTATCCCGTATGCTTCCTAACTGGAAACTCACCTACAGCGGTTTGACCAAACTCGATTGGTTTGGCAAGCGATTCAAGAGCTTCAACATAAACCACTCTTACAAGAGCGTGTTTGCCGTCGGTGCCTACAACTCATTCACCAACTACATGGGATATATTGGCGACATGGGATTCATACAGGACGTTACTACCGGCAATCCGATTCCAAGCAGCATGTACAACGTGACCACCGTAAGCATCAACGAGACATTTGCCCCATTGCTCGGTGTTGACATGACTTTCAACAGCGGATTGACCGCAAAGGCAGAATTCAAGAAGACCCGCGTGCTCAACCTGTCGATGACATCCGTTGCCATGACCGAGACTTATTCCGACGACATAGTGCTTGGGCTTGGATACAAGATTAAAGACCTTAACCTGTTTGGCGCTAAAAACATTCAGAACCCTACAAAGAGCAAGAAGAGCAAGAAAAAGAGTAAGGACGACAAAGGACAGGACCAGAATCAGGGCAACAACCGTAATACCCGAGGACAAGTGAGCCATGACCTTAACATCCACTTCGAGTTCTCCTACAGGATGCAGAATGCCCTGAACCGCAACATACAGACTTTGATCACTACAGCCACCAGCGGCACCACGGCATATAAGATGTCGTTGAGAGCCGACTACACATTCTCCAAGATGCTCACCATGAGTGGTTTCCTCGACTGGAACAAGAACGTGCCACTCGTTTCCACTTCTTCTTATCCAACGGTAAATGCCGATTTCGGCATCAGCTTGAAGTTCTCACTGACAAGATAATGTTAAGGTATGTCCTAAAAATGAACAAATCCAGATGAATTAACAAACCAGATTATTGCCGAACAACATGTTCGGCCTCCACTATAGGATTGTAGCCGGGTGCTTACGATGGAATTTGTGTCGGTATTCATTATTATCAACCAAGGTAATGACGGTTGTCTTTCATAAAACAATGGCTATAGATAAATCAGGCGTTACCATTATATGATATTTTTATGGGAATAGGCGAAAAAATAAAAGTGTATTTGAACAAGGAAGACTACAATGGGCTGAACACGATGCTTCAGCATTTTTCCAAAAGTGAACTTCGAAGGGCGGAACGAGTAGTTCGCGAGGACATCCTTGTGGAAATGGACAACACAAACTTTTGGAAGACATTCCGTTTTTTCGTCATGTTCCGTCCCCAAGGCTACCTTCCTTGCATAAGTAGCATAAAGCATCTGGCAGAGAATGGTTCTCTTGATTTCAACAATGAAGACGTGGTAGCCATATCAGAAAATCTGTCGCACCAAAACATAGCCAAACTTGTGGGAATGGCTATTCCCTGCCTGAAATCGGAGAAACAAATCACCAATTTATTCAATGCATTCCAATTCCATGACGATTCCGCCTGTGCCTCAATACTCATCAGGCAGAACAGTCCACTCTGCTACTACATGCTTTTCACGACATTGAAACGTCACAGCGACCGCATCCTTTGCTTGAAGTGTTTCGACTATCTTCTCAAACAAAACACCGACACGGCGTACAACATGGCAAGCATACTACGTGCTTACTTTGGACTTCACGAGCGCGAAGGGCATCTGTCGCTTAAGATTGAAGCTTACGAGATAAGCTACCTAGACCAGTCAGCTGAGAATTTTTATTACATGCTTGAGGGTAAGAGGCCAATGGTTAGGTAAAGAATGGAAATATACAATCAATTGTTAATAACATCTTGCGAGCCTAATCTCCTCATGGCATGGTTCAAACTAACATGATGCTGCACATGAGGTTCCGTGGTTTTCCGATTAGTTTTATCAATAAGGTAATTAAATTCTTTGTTTAATTGAGGTTTTTTACTAATTTTGCCGAAACAACACATTTAACACTATAGAAATACAAATTAAAACAAATACAAATAATTTATGAAAAGACTTATTATCAGCACATTCTGTATCCTTTTTGCACTAAGTGCAATGGCACAAAAAGAAGTTGGCTTCAGACCTTTCTATAAATACAGGGTTTATCTGAAAGACAAGAAGGCTTCTGATTTCTCAGTGAAGCATCCAGAGAAATTCCTCTCTCAGAAATCCATCGAACGCAGGCAAAAGCAAGGATTGAAGATAGATGAAAGCGACCTTCCCGTAAGCAGGAAATATCTGAATGAAGTGGAGGCCTGTGGAGTAGAACTTCTGCATTGCAGCAAATGGAACAACACTGTTTTGGTACAGACGAACGACACCCTTTTGATGGACAAGGTTCTGAACTTGTCGTGCGTTAAGTCTGTAAGGAAAGTGGCAACTTACACTAGCCCAATACCAAAGCCAGATCCAAACAGGAAGTCAATAGTTTCTGACGAAGATCCAAAATCCAAATCATTCTTAGAAGGTCTGCAGTCGGATCTGGTAGAGCGTCAGATGAGCAACTCATATAAATACGGCAATGGCTACAATCAAATCAAAATGCTCAATGGCATCGCATTGCATGAACAAGGCTTCCGTGGCAAGGGAATGACCATAGCCATCATTGACGGTGGTTTCCATAATGCCGATGTGATACCTTATTTCAAGGATGTTGACATATTAGGTTTCAAGGATTTCGCGCTGAAGGGCGGTGACGTGTTTGGCGAGGAAGAGCATGGCACAATGGTGCTCTCGTGTATCGGCACGAATTGTCGTGGCAAACTGATAGGGACGGCCCCTGAAGCAAGTTTCTGGCTTTTGAGGAGTGAGGACGGGCATACAGAGCAGATGGTAGAGGAAGACAATTGGTGTGCCGCCATCGAATTTGCCGACAGCGTAGGAGTGGATGTCGTGAACACCTCATTAGGCTATACCGTTTATGACGAGAAGGGCGACAATGTGAAATATTGGGAGCAGGACGGCAAGACCCGCCTGATATCCATCTCCGCTTCCATGGCAGCCTCCAAAGGAATGGTTCTCTGCCAATCAGCCGGCAACGAAGGCGACGAGCCATGGAAACGCATTGGTTGTCCAGCCGACGCAAGCGACATATTGGCAGTAGGTGCCCTTACATCCGCAGGAGTGAACACGAACTTCTCCTCCATCGGCAACTCCTATGATGGTCGAATCAAGCCAGATGTATGTGCTCAAGGCCAATCGTGTGCGGTGATTGACAAATATGGCGATTTGACACGAGCTTCCGGCACATCATTTTCCTCCCCTATCCTATGCGGCATGGTGGCTTGCTATTGGCAGGCACATCCAAAACTCACCGCTCTCGAGGTGATGGACAAAATCAGGAAAAGTGGCAATAACGCCGAACATCCTGACAATGTGTTCGGATATGGCATACCAGACTTCATGAAATAATTTAGGTTCTTACTTGATCGATTATATGCTTAATATAAAGGCATGTTCTAAAAATTAACCATCCAGGAGAGACGACACCATGCGATTATTCGAACTGACCCAAAGGATTCGACAAACGTTAGAAAACGAATTCGACGACACATATTGGGTAACGGCCGAGGTGAGCGACATAGGCACAAGTGGTGGTCATTGTTATCTTGAATTTGTGGAGAAGTCGCCATTCAGCGACGACACCATAGCCAAGGCCCGAGGCAACATATGGGCAAGTCAATGGAACAAGTTGCGTCCCAAATTCGAACGATCTACCGGGCAGCCGCTATCTCGCGGTATGCAGGTGTTGGTGAACGTAAGGATAACCTTCAGTGAGAAATATGGCTTTTCCCTTAATGTGGTTGATATAGACCCCACTTACACGATGGGTGACATAGCTCGTCGTCGAAAGGCAATCATCGACCAACTGAAAGCCGACGGCATATTCGATTGTAACAAAGAGTTGGAATTGCCTACCATAACGAATCGCATCGCTGTCATATCATCTGCGACGGCGGCAGGTTATCAGGATTTTTGCCACCAACTGGAAAACAATTCCTACAAGCTGAAATTCTCCACAAAACTCTTTCCCGCCGTGATGCAAGGCCAAAGCGTGGAAAGCAGCGTGATTGAAGCGCTCGATGCCATAAACGCAGAATTGGACAAATGGGATGTGGTGGTTATCATAAGAGGTGGTGGTGCCACATCCGACCTTAGTGGTTTTGACTCATATCTTTTAGGCGCCAATGTGGCTCAGTTTCCTCTGCCAATCATTACCGGAATAGGCCATGAACGCGACAACACCGTAATTGACGAGGTGTCCAACACAAGGGTTAAAACCCCTACAGCAGCCGCAGAGTTCTTGATTAGCCACCAATACGACACATTGAGCAGTCTATTGGACATGGAAGATTTCATATTGGATTATTGTAGGCAATCAGTTGTAAACGAGCAACATAGAATTCGAACCATAACAGACAAGTTTCCAACGCTTTTCAGGATGCGCAAGGAACGTGAACTGCACTATCTCAACACACTCACGATGCGTTCTACCGACGGGGTGAAATATGTGAAAGAACAGAAACACAGCCAGTTGGAAATGGTTGACACACGTCTGAAATATGGCACAAACAAACTATTGGTATCAAACAAGCATTTGCTCGAAATAGCTTCATCAAAAATTTCAAGTGCAAGTCCAGAAAGGCTACTCAAACTGGGATTCAGCATAACGCGGGCGGATGGAAAGGCGGTTTGTGACATATATGCATTAAAAGCCGGAACAGAAATCATGACAACCGTGGCCAACGGCACATTTAGCTCCACGGTGAATCCGGCAAAGCCCAAAGAGCCAAAGCCACCAACACATCTGACACCTCCAGGCTATGATGTTCACTTGGCATGAAATCTTGAACGATAAAGCCATATACATAGCGATCTCCATGACTACTTGCCTAATTTTGGGCTAATTGATAGAAAGTTACATAAAAACAATTAATGAAAGATCATAAATCCAAAACAACTAATTATAATATGCAAGCAAAAAGTTATAATGAGGCAATACAGAAGTTGGAAACCATTGTCAGAAAGATAGAAAATGGAGAAATGGACATAGATTCCTTGACAGAGAACTTGAAAGAAGCAAAAGCGCTTTTGGCATACTGTAAAAACAAACTTGTCAAGGTGGAAGAAGAAGTCAATAAGATTATGGAAGGAGAATAACAAATAAAAAAGCTAGAAAATCATTTTGCAAAGTGGAGTTGGCAAAATGGGCAAAAAAACGTTATAGTTCATTAACACTTTGAATTAATGGAGTGTTAATTGTGAAATAAAACTAAAAGGTTGTGCTGTTGATTGTCAAAATTACATTTTTTTCGTAAATTTGCATCGTTTTATGGGACATTCGGTGAAAATCACTCATATATTCACCTTATTCACAGCTTATTCAGTCATTTTGTTCCTTTAAAACAAGAATCATATAAACCAAAAATATGGAGAAAACATTGGTAATTCTTAAGCCATGTGCTGTTCAACGCGCAATTGTTGGACAAGTGACCGCACGTTTTGAACGAAAAGGCCTAAGATTGGCAGGAATGAAAATGATGCAGTTGACCGATTCCCTTTTGAACGAGCATTATGCCCATTTAGCCAATAAACCATTCTTTCAACGCATAAAGAACTCTATGATGGCGGCTCCGGTAATATGCTGTTGTTATGAAGGTGTTGACGCAGTTGAGACCGTAAGGTCGATGACAGGCGTGACAAATGCCAGAAAAGCCGCTCCTGGAACAATAAGAGGAGATTTCGGCATGAGCTTCCAGGAAAACATCATCCACACCTCCGACTCACCAGAAAATGCCATAGTAGAACTAAACCGTTTTTTCAAGCCAGAAGAGATATTCGAGTATAATCAGGCTCCATTCCAGTTCTTATATGCAAATGACGAATATTAATAGTTCTTCAAGATGAAGACAAGAAAAACATATTATGGAATTGAATAAAACAATCAAAAACACAAAAGTATTAGCAATCGTAGTCATGTCGATGGCATCTACATCGATGACAGCCCAGACTTTTAACCCAAGCAACCAAGTTGGACAACGTTCAGTCGAGCAGCGCCCTGCCACTCCCAACGCTCCCAAATTGGCCAATACCATAAACAACAGCCAGGACTATCTTATAGCATCCGCTCCTGCGACAACGGCTGCTTCATACTATAATTCAGGCGACTTGATGAATCCAGCTTCAAATATTTATACCGATTGGAAGAACAAGGGCGTTAGGGCCGCACCAGGATATGCCCCTTCAAAAATGAAGATTGACTTGCGCGGGTTCCATATGCCAACTCCAAGCAGGAAGATTACTTCCCCATTTGGTCAGCGTTGGGGACGTCTCCATGCCGGCCTTGACATAAAAGTATATATTGGTGACACAATATGCGCCGCATTCGACGGAAAAGTACGTGTAGTGGATTATGATGCAAGAGGTTATGGCAATTTCGTAGTAATCCGCCATCCAAACGGGCTTGAAACCCTTTATGGACACATGAGCAAACATTTGGTGAAGAACAATCAGATTGTTCACGCCGGCGAACCTATCGGTCTTGGAGGCAACACCGGGCGTTCAACAGGTTCCCATCTCCACTTTGAGACACGCCTCTGTGGCACTCCAATCAACCCGGCTCTCATGTTCGATTTCCCACATCAGGACGTAACTGGGGATTTCTTTACAACAACCCAATCCTACGGAAAACAATAAAAGAAACATTATAGATAAAACGAAATGGGGAAGGCTTGCGCTTTTCCCATTTTGTTTGTAATATGGCAGTCAGTAACCCCAAAAGTCCTCATGGCTCTTCCGAAAGAGGTAAACCAAAATCAGGGAGCCACATGTTCTATAATTTGTATCTTGACATAAAAAGGATGATTCTGTCAAACATGATGACCTATTTGAACTACCTTAAAATCTATTGAAATTCTTTTGTAATTAAAAAAAATGTTGTAATTTTGCAAAGAATTTACAACCAAGGCGGCCTGATGGTGGAATTGGTAGACACGAGGGACTTAAAATCCCTTGGCCATTTCGGCTGTGCGGGTTCGAGTCCCGCTCGGGCTACAACCTATCAAAATTCAAGAAAATTAGAGAGCAACGTAAAGTGCTCTCTTTTTGCGTATTAAAGGGAAAATTTCAGTCTTTAAACGTATAAAATAAGTAGTTTACGCACCACAGCCAACAAAAATTGCGGAATCGACACGATGGTCAATTCCGCAGTTAGGATTTGCAAAGTATGTGTTATGATGATAACGTTTATTGTTCGTCGAGAGCCTTTATTTTTGCAGTTACTTCCTTAAGTTCAGACTTCAGGGTTTCAATCTTGCGGTTAATTTCATCTACAAGCGCATTTCCGTTCTTTGATTTTGAAGAGAAAGATAGGAAACCGAGGTTGTTCTCATACGTCTTTATTTCATTAGTGAGAATATCTCGTTGTCGGATCAGTTTATCCTTTACCCTTCCATCAGTATCTTTAACTTCTTGTTTAAATCTGTTTATTCTTCTTTTCGAAGCTGTTTCATGCAGAGAGCCATAGAGTCGGTCCATTTGTTCACGGAAAGCCTTATATATGGCTTCCTTCTTTTTGAAAGGCACATGCCCGATGTTGTTCCAATCTTCTTGAGCCTTTTTCAAAAGCGGACGGAAATCCTCATCTGTATTTTCCGGGTCGATTGCAACCAGAGAATCAATAACGGCCTGTTTCTTCTCAAGATTTTCATTCTGTTCGTTATAGACAGTAGCATTGGCAACTTTCTTGGCTTCGAAGAAAGCATCACAAGCCTCATTGAACCGTTTCCAAACTTCATCGCTATATTTTTTAGGTACAGTGCCTATTTCCTTCCAACGTTTTTGTAGAGCTATGATTGCATCAGTAGTTTTCTTCCAGTCAGTGCTGTCCTTTAGTTCCTCAGCTTTCTCACAGAGTTCGATTTTCAGTTGATAGTTGGTATTAAGACTTTCATGAACATTTTTTATGAATTCGGATTTCTTATTGAAGAAAGTATCGCAAATCGTACGGAATCTTTGGAAAATCTTATCATTCATCTTTTGTGGAGCAAAACCTATAGTTCTCCATTCTTTCTGCAACTCAATAATTTCATCTGTCTTTGCATTCCAATCGGCAAATGTCTTGAGCAGTTCAGTATCTATATTCTCAATCTTTTCACAAATCGCGGTTTTCTTTTCAAGGTTTTCCTGTTCCTTAGCCTTTCTTTCTTCAAAAAATTCTTGGTGTTTCTTGTTTACAACAGTAGAAGCAGCTTTGAACCTGTTCCATAGTTCCTCCCTAAGTTCTTTTTCAACTGGCCCTATTTCGCGAAAATCCTGATGGAGTTGTTGCAGTTGACGAGATGCAGCCACGACGTCTTCCATATTGGCGAGAGCTTCAGCTTTCTCGCACAGAGCAGTCTTGAGTTCCAGATTTTTCTTAAAGTCGTATGCACGAAACTCGTTATTCAGTTTAAGCGTGTCATAGAAACGTTCAACATAGAGTTGATATGTTTTCCACAAGTCAGTTGCCTTCTCCTGAGGAACAAGTTTTATTTCGTTCCATTCCTGTTGCAATGCCCTGAAATCATTGTAAGCACGGTTTACTTCGTCAGGCTTTTCAAGAATGGTCTTGATTTTTTCAATAATTTGCAATTTTTTCAGATAGTTCGCTTCCCTCTCCTCTTTTTCAGCTTCCGCATTCTTAGCACGTTTTTTATTAATCAGTGCAATGAGTTCCTTGAGCACCTCCTCGTTATTATCCACAGTAGGTGTGAATTCATCAGGGTTACCGCCCTCATCTACAAACTTCTTATATTCATCTTCTGCATTTTGCTTATGAATCTTATAGAATGAAGCTTTAAGATGGTCGCGTTCCTGTCTTGACACCTCATCCTCGTTTTCAGCCAATTCCTTCAGTCTGGCAAGCACTTCATCTATTGTCTCATATACCACAGTAGCATGATCGACTTTAGGTTCTTCAGCAGGAGTTTCTTCAACAGCGGGAGTTTCCTCAACTACAGGAGTTTCTTCAACATCGGGAGTTTCCTCAACTGCAGGAGATTCCTCAACTTCAGGAGATTCCTCAACTACAGGAGCCTCCTCAACTGCAGGAACTTCCTCAACTGCAGGAACTTCCTCAACTACAGGAACTTCCTCAACTGCAGAAGCCTCCTCAACTGCAGGAACTTCCTCAACTGCAGGGACTTCCTCAACTGCAGGAGCTTCCTCAACTGCAGGAACTTTCTCAACT
>FLNY01004549.1_pt1 | contig 53065 bp, 48 predicted proteins | sample 1140381 | NCBI WGS metagenome assembly FLNY01 (sample SAMEA3878172, study PRJEB12797) | bioreactor metagenome | biome: Moose rumen | place: Sweden | collected 2011-10
AAAATTTCGATACATTCAGCAGAGCGAAAATCGCCGTTGCCTTTTAACCTTTCCCAACAGCCGTTGTGCGTCAAAATATAGTGCTTAATATCTTCCAAATCTTCCCTGCCGTCGCCGTTCCAATCTTTAAATTCGTTGATAACAACTTTGTAGGCGTATTCGTTGCGGTGTTTCTTATCGGTACTGCCGCCAAAATCAAAATTCAATTCAGTTTGTGCAACGGGCGAACCTGCGTAGCACGTAACGATTAACTTTTTCAAGCCGAGCGCGTTAAAATTCATGGCGAAATATTTAAAAAATTCACTCTCGTAAGGATCATCGCAGTTGCAAAGAACAGTTTTTCCCTTGAAAAATTTTTGATATTCTTCGTGGCGCAATTCGTTTTCAATATCCTCAAGTTGCGTGTAAAATTCGTCTTTCTTAGCCTTAGCCGCCGCATTTAAATTTTTGTTGCTGTTACGCGCCATTACAATCGCCTCCATAAAAAATTTAACGAAAATTAAATTTTTCCTGCGCGATAAGAAAAATCTTTTTGCAGAAAAAATTCAGCAGTTGCTGTTAAAATATTTAAGATTTAAAAAAAATTCTGGAGGCGAGATTATGAACTTGAAAAAGAAAATTGCATTGGGACTTTGTAGCGTAATGTTGAGCGGCGGAAATGTTTTGGCTGCAGATTTTTCTGTTGTACAAAATTCAAACGGACCAACGCTCGGCTATTCGCCAAATTCCGGCGTAAAAATTCTCAATGTCAAGGGATTATCTTTCAAAGATTTAAATCGCAACGGCAAACTCGACAAATACGAAGATTGGCGGCTTACTCCCCAACAACGCGCTGAAGATTTGGCAAAAAAACTTAGCATTGAACAAATTGCAGGTTTAATGTTGTACAGTATGCATCAGCGTCAAATGTCAACCGAACTTACAGACGAACAGAAAAAAATGCTTGAAGTTGACAATATCCGCACAATTTTAAACGCAGACACCGGCGCAAGTGCCGCCTTAACCGCCCAATGGAATAACGCCCTTCAAGCCTACGCAGAATCTTTGCCTTTCGCAATTCCGGCAAATACCAGCTCCGACCCGCGCAATGACGCTCGCGGCAACGGCGTTTATTTGAAAACTGTTGAAGATAATGTTTCACGCTGGCCAAGTCATTTGGGAATTGCGGCAACTTTTGATCCTGCAGTTGCTGAAGACTTCGCCCGCACTTACTCAAAAGAATATCGCTTGTTAGGAATTGGTACGGGACTTTCGCCGCAAATAGATTTGGCAACCGACCCGCGCTGGACAAGAAATTATGGAACATTTGGTGAAGACCCTGCACTTGCACGGGATATGGCGGCGGCGTCAATTTACGGCGCACAAGAAACTTTCAAAGACGGCGTTGACATTGGCTGGGGAGAATACAGTATTAACGCAATGATGAAACATTTTCCCGGCGACGGCGTAGGTGAAGGCGGGCGCGAGGCACATTCACGCTACGGCAAATACGCGGTTTATCCCGGCGGCGCGTTTGAAACTCAACTTATCCCCTTTGAAGGCGCAATGCAAAACGGCGGCAAGGCGGGGATGCCTTCAGCGGTTATGATGTCATATTCTATTGCGTGGAGTGACGGCGGCGAACTCGGCGATAAGGTCGGCAGTGCTTACAGCAAATACAAAATTGATTTACTGCGCAATAAATATAAATATGACGGCGTAATTTGTACTGATTGGTGCGTAACGTGGGATACCGACAAAAGACTTTCAATGGCATGGGGCGTCGAAAATCTTACAGAGGCTCAGCGTCATTACGCGGCGTTAATGGCGGGCGTTGATCAATTCGGCGGCAACAACGATAAAAATCCTGTCATTGAGGCTTACAATATCGGCGTTAAAGAACACGGCAAAAAATTTATGGATAAAAGATTTAGAGAATCCGCCGTCAGACTTTTGAAAAATATTTTCCAACTTGGACTTTTTGAAAATCCTTACCTTGACGTTGAAAAATCTGCGCGAGAAGTAGGAAACGCCGAAGATTTACGGCGCGGCTTTGAGGCGCAATTAAAATCAATAGTTATGTTGAAAAATAAAAACGGCGTCATACATTCTGCAACAAATTCAAATGTTAAACCTACAGTTTATATTCCAATGGTTTATCGTGATTCTTTGGAAGTCAAGCCGTTCAATTCGTACACTCCCGCAAGTTGGACTTTGCCCGTTGATTTAAAAATCGCGCAGGAATATTTTAACGTTGTAACAGATACAGTCGGAAATTTCAGCGGCAAGGATAGAGACGGTAAACCAATGGCACTTCCTGCAGATATTGTAAGACTTGCGCCGGAAAAAGTTGCTGCGTGCGATATGGTTTTGGCGGTTATTTCTAATCCAATTCCCGCCGGTAACCAATTTGACGGCATAGGCTACGATAAAGACGCGGGCTATATTCCAATTTCCTTGCAGTATGGAAAATATGTTGCAGATTCTCCCGCCGTGCGCCGTTCGTCAATCGCAGGCGATGAAGGCGAAAATCGCTCCTATTTCGGCAAGACTGCGCAAATTGTTAATCCAATGGATCCTGAAAGTGTAAATTACAGCCGTGAATGTTTAAATACACTCGGCAAAAATATTCCTATTGTAACTTTGATACACGCAGATAAGCCGATGATTTTCAGTGAAGTTGAGCCAAATTCTGACGCAATTTTAATTGGTTACGGCGTAAGCGATAGGGCGTATTTCGATATTTTAACCGGCAAATTTGAGCCACAAGGTTTACTTCCAATGCAACAGCCGCGCGATATGATAACTGTTGAAGAACAAAAGGAAGACGTGCCGCGCGATATGACTTGCTACACTGACGGCGAAGGCAACACTTACGATTTCGCCTTTGGATTAAATTGGAGCGGCGTTATCAAAGATTCTCGAACTGCAAAATATAAATAATTTTAATATAGTTTAAAAATTTAAGGAGTAGTGATTTAAAATTTTCACTACTCCTTTTTAATTTTCACTGTGATAAATAGCACTTAACTAGAAAAAAACAAATAAAAAATTTTTAAACCAATGGAATAACCAAATTAAAAGTTGTACCTTTGCCGAGTTCACTTTCAACTTCGATTTTTATGCCGTGATTATTTGCAATCCAACGCGCAATAGTTAAACCTAATCCGCCGCCGCGTACATCCTCAACCGTTTCAATTCTAAAAAATCTTTCAAAAATCTTTTCAAAATATTCCTGCGCAATACCAACGCCGTTATCAGCAATGCTCACCAAAATTTTCTTGCCGTCAACTTTTGAGGCAACAGAAATTTTTTTGCCGTCCGGATTATATTTAACGGCGTTATCAAGAATTTTTCTAAGCATTTCCAAAATTAAATCTTCATCGCCGAAAATTTGGGCGTCGTCATTTTGAACGATTTTAATTTTGTGATTGGGAGCAACACTTTGCATTAATCCTACGGCGTTATCAATCAGATATGCCAAATTAAAATTTGTTTTACTAAGTTTTTGGCGATTCTGATCGATTCGCGCAATGAACAATAAATTTTGTATAATCCCTTCCATACTATGTACAGAATCTGAAATAGCGTCTGTCATTTCAGCAAAAATATTTTTATCGTCGAAACCGTATTTTTTCAAAACTTCGGTTGTACCGAAAATCGCAGTTGCCGGATTAATCAGCGCGTGCGAGGCGTTTATAACAAATTCCTGTTGCTTGTCAATTCCGTCTTGAATTCTGTCAAGCATATCATTAAAAGTTTTGGCAAGTTCGGTTAATTCGTCATTTGCCGGCGAAATTTTAATTCTCCCGTCCATTCTGCCGAATGCAATATTTTTGGCGTGCTCGGTCATAGTTTTAATCGGCTTTAAAACTTTTTTACTTGCAAAATTTCCAACTGCAACCGCAAAAATAATTCCAAATAAATCCAAAAAAATTAACATATTTTCTAACCTGTCAAGTAAATCTTTTTCTGAAGTGATTGTGCGGAAAAAATAAAGTGTGACGTGTTCGCCCTCAAAAGAATAATCAGTTTTGGCACGATAAATCAATGAACTGCCTATCGCCGCCACTTCCATATTTTCATCAGCCAAAATGGAAGGATTTTTTAAAATATTTTTATTAAAATTTTCGTTTGAAAAATAATGTGTATCGCTGTCAACAAAAATATTTCCATAATCATCAAAAACTCTAAGTACAACGCCCGCAATTAACGGCTCGTGAATTGAACCGACTTTGAAAGCGTGCGTGTCCTGTGCGATTGTGTCAACCAAATTTTTAACATTTTCCATGCTGTATTTAATGGAGCGGCTGGCGGGTCTGTAAAGCGCGTAATAAACGCCGAAATACATAACCGCGTTGATAATCATCAGCAACAAAAGAAAGCACGCAGTATAAGTTATCGTAATTTTTGTAGAAATTTCCGCGTTTCGATATTTTTGTAGTATAATATTCATAAAACAAACTCCTTTAAAAATCGGTTGCACGGAGATAAAAATGAACGAAAGAATTGTAGCAGGGTTACTTGGCTATTTGACACTTTTTACGGGCGCGTCCATGATACCGCCTTTTATACTTGCCGCGGCTTTTGAAGAAATTGGCGGCGCGGCGGCTTTTTTGCTGTCAATATTTTTGTGTATTGCCGTAACTTTTGAACTTGAAAGATTTGGTGGCTTGCAAGGCAAAGATAATATCGGCGTTCGTGACGGAATTGCAATAACCGGCTTAGGCTGGCTTTTAGTTTCAATTTTGGGAACTGTACCATATTTGGCGGGCGGTTATTTAAATTTAATTGACAGTTTGACAGAATCTTTTGCAGGATTTTCAGGAACGGGCGCAACTGTTTTTGAAGATGTTGAAATTTTGCCGCGCAGTATTTTACTTTGGCGCAGTCTTTCAAATTGGGTTGGCGGCTTAGGAATTGTTGTAATTTTTATGGCGATTTTATCACAACTCGGACGCGGCGCAATGTTTATTCTTCGCGCAGAAACTACCGGTCCAACTAAAGATAGACAAATGCCGCGTATTCGCGACAACGCAAAGGCAATTTTTAGAGTTTACGTAGGTTTAACGGTAATTTGTGCAATTAGTTATTATTTGTGCGGGCTGAATATTTTCGCGTCGATAAATCACGCAATGACAACCATTGCAACCGGCGGCTATGGAATTTATAACAGTATGGTTAGCGAATACGGCAGCGTTCAGCTTGAATATTGTATGGCTTTTTTTATGATTATTTCAAGTGGAAGTTTTGCAATGTATGCTGTTGCATTACAGCGCGGCGTTGGTGTAATTTGGCGCAACGGCGAATTTAAAATTTATCTGTGGATAGTTTTTATAACTTCAGCGATAATTGCGGCGGATTTAGTTCTTCAGATGAATATGAGCGTAGAAAGTGCAGTGCGCGGCGCAATTTTTCATGTTGCAAGCTTGAGTTCGACAACGGGATTTGTTGCCTATGATTTTGACACTTATCCGCCAGTTAGTAAAGCTTGCCTGATGCTTACAATGTTTTTGGGCGGCTGCGCAGGCTCCACAGCGGGCGGCTTAAAAGTTGCAAGAATTATTTTGTTGTTTAAATTTTTAAGTTCAATCGTGAAACAAAAAATTCACCCGCAAATTTTAAGCCCTGTAAAATTAAACGGTATGATAATTGATAACGGCGTGGTTTACGGCGCGGCAAAATTTTTCTTTGCAATAATCGTAATGGATATTTTATTTGCGTTTGTAATGATGTTTGACGGAATTGGATTTGTGAACAGCGTATCAGTTAGCGTTTCAACAATGGCAAGCGTTGGACCGGGATTTGGAATTGAAGGCGCAACCAGCACTTATGCACTTTTGCCGGATTTCAGCAAATTATGCGCGTGCGTTTTTATGTTTTTGAGTAGGCTTGAAGTTTTTACCGTGCTTGTACTTTTTACGCCGACTTTTTGGAAAAGTGCCCGCGACGGCTGGTGATTTAGGTTTTAGGGGGTTAGGTGTTAGAGTAAGTTTACAAATGAAAGATTAGAAAGACGCCCGCCGCACTCCGTTTTTGATTGGGACTTTAAATTGCGGTAAAGTGAGAAAACGCGGCTGGAATTTTAAATTACTGTAACCTTAAACGCGAAAAACGCAGGCGGGCGAATGTTTTTCTTTGCTAGGCGTTTCTTTTTGCGCCAAAAAGAAATGCCGACTTGTTAAATTTTAAAACTTTGTAAAAAATTCCTAAAACTAATGCAAATATCGCCAAAACGGGCGAAAATTTCCACGACAACCCGCCTTGAAACTTTTTTGAAGGAATATTGATTTAAAGGGCAAAACCTAAGAATTCACTGATAATAAAAGGAACGCTGAACTGTACCGTAACCTTTCTCAACATGCAGATAATATCGAGATTTTCTGTGATAATCTTCAACAGGATTATTATTAATTTTTTCAGCATATTTTAAAGTGTTGGAGGCGTGCGGAGAAGTAAAGCCGAATAAAATTTTCAAATTTAAAGTTACCCCGCGTCGCGGCAAAATTGAATCATCTGCAATATTCAGCGGATAATAATCACGCCCAATTTGAACTAAAAGCATTGGCGGCACGCCCTTTACAAACATTCCGCCCTTAGGCATTGCCAACCAATAATTTCCGTCCGCCAATGGTATAAAATTTTCGTTTTCGTCAAAATAGCCGATTCCATTTGACGGGATAATTTCTTTGTGAAAACTAGGATCTGAATTTTTATCTGAAAAAATTACCGTACAAACGGCAAGTGCGAAAAAAAACGCCGCCGCCGCTAAGTACGGTTTAATTATTTTAGCTCTCATTTTAAAAAGTTCCAAAAGGCATACTAGCCGAATGTGCAGAAATATCTTTGATAATATCTTTTTCCGGCTTGCCGAGTACCCAACCCAAAGTTTTTATTTCAGTGTAAGTTGTAAGTTTTAATTGATTAGTTTCCTGTGGCTTAAAACAAAGTTCTTTGTAATATTCTAACGCTTGATTATATTTCGCTGTAATTTCCTGTTGCGAGCGCAATTTATTTGGCGGCTTGCGATATTTTGCCACTTCCTCCACAATATTATTTGCAAGCATTTCTGACATTTGAAAAACTCCTTTCATTCATTTTAAGGCAGTAGTAAAAACTCTTGCCTACTGCCTCTTTACTTTTGCCTAATTTTAAGTATTCCAAAGTTTTGCTTTTAAAACTTCATAGTAATTTTTGTCAGGGAATTTTACAATTTTTGCAACAGAGCGGGATTTTCTAACAACAACTTCATCATTGGGTTGAATTTTAATAATTTCTTGCCCGTCCAAAGTTACCATTAAATCACGATTCGCCTCAATTTTTATTCTAATTTCGTCATCTTCACTTACAACTAACGGGCGCATTTGAAAAGTATGGGCGCAAATTGGCGTTAAAAGTAAGGCGCGAATTGTTGGATTTAAAATTGGACCGCCCGCGCTCAAAGAATACGCCGTTGAACCGGTAGGACTGGAAATTATAACGCCGTCCGCCTTGTAATTCATCAAGTGAGTATTGTTGACGTAAGTACTTAATTTCAGCATACGCGCGCCGCCGCCTTTTGAAATTACCACGTCATTAATTGCGTTGCCAACAAATCTTTCGCCTAATTCGTTGCGAATATAACCGCTTAATAATAATCTGTGTTCAACAATATAATCGCCGACTAAAATTTTTCCCAGTCTACTTTCCAATTCCGGCGGCTCAATGTCAGCCAAAAACCCTAAAGTACCCAAATTAATTCCGCAAACAGGAATACCTTGCTCACGAAGTCTGCGGCAAACGCCCAAAAGTGTACCATCGCCGCCAATAGATAACGCCATATCAATATGAACACGTTCGACGCAGGGTAAGCCGTATTCTTCCTTACGAAATTGCCGCGCCTCGGTTGCAGGCATTACAAGTCTAACATTTTTATTTTTGTAAAAATTGAAAATCCTGTCAACAATTTCCCCTGCGCGCCGCTTGCTCATATTTGGAAAAACTGCTAATTGCAACATTCCCGCGTCAACGCCAAAAACCGTCCCAAAAATATTTTGTCTTGCCAAAATTTTCACCTCCAGTCAAAAAAATTTCCTGCATTATACCATTTACAAAATCGAATAGCTACATTTTTTGTAGATTAAAACCGGCAGCCTTTTTAAATCGATTTTAAGGCGGCTTTAAAATCTTTTTAATATAAATACTCATAAAAGTTGCTGAAGGGGGCTTGTCAGCAATTTTAGAGTATGTTAACAAAAGTAATATTAGAAGTCGCGTTATACGCCCGCCGCACTCCGTTTTTGCTTGGGACTTTAAATTGCGGTAACGTGAGAAAACGCGGCTGGAACTTTGAACTACTTTTTGCTTGACGCGAAAAACGCAGGCGGGCGAAAGATTCTTTCTTTGCCAGGCGTTTCTTTCTTCTAAAGAAAGAAATGCCGACTTGTAAAAAAAGAAAAATTTGTAAACAATTCCCCGCAAGTTTTACACAAAATTTGGGATTTTTTAAAACAAAAACCGGCAGACGAACATTCAACTGAAAGATTCAAGCGCAAAAAATCAAATTTAGAAAGTAAAAATATTCGCTTAATCTTTAAAAATGAAACTTTAATGAAATTATAAAATGTTCTGAAAATTAAGTTGACAGTTAAAAAAAAACGGTGTATTATTACTGCAGTTTTAAGATTATAAATTTTAGGTTTTTTAAATATAAGGAGGTATTTCTAAATGGCAGTAAAAGTTGCTATTAATGGTTTTGGTCGTATTGGTCGTCTTGCATTCCGTCAAATGTTCGCAGCAGAAGGCTACGAAGTTGTTGCTATCAATGATTTAACAAGCCCGAAAATGCTTGCTCACCTTCTCAAATATGATACCGCACAGGGCGGCTACTGCGGCAAAATTGGCGAAGGCAAACACACTGTTGAAGCTAAAGAAAACTCAATCGTCGTTGACGGCAAAGAAATTATTATCTACGCTGTAAAAGACGCAAAAGAAATTCCGTGGGGCAAACATGATGTAGACGTAGTTCTCGAATGCACAGGTTTCTATACCAGCAAAGAAAAAGCATCTGCTCACCTTGAAGCCGGCGCAAAGAAAGTTGTTATTTCTGCTCCTGCAGGTAACGATCTTCCTACAATCGTTTACAACGTCAACCACACCACCCTTACCCCTGATGTAAAAGTTCTTTCAGCTGCATCTTGTACGACTAACTGCTTAGCTCCTATGACGCAAGCTCTTCATAAACTTGCACCTATTCAGAGCGGCATTATGGCAACAATCCACGCTTACACCGGCGATCAAATGATTCTCGACGGTCCACAGCGTAAAGGCGACCTTCGTCGCAGTCGCGCAGGCGCATGCAATATCGTTCCTAACAGCACCGGCGCAGCAAAAGCTATTGGCTTAGTTATTCCGGAACTCAAAGGTAAACTCATTGGCGCGGCACAACGCGTTCCTACTCCTACCGGTTCAACAACCCTTCTCTTTGCAGTTGTTAAAGGCGAAGTTACCAAAGAACAAATTAATGACGCTATGAAAGCGGCATCAAATGAATCCTTCGGCTACAATGATGAAGAAATTGTTTCCAGCGATATTATCGGTATGAGATACGGCTCCCTCTTCGATGCAACCCAAACAATGGTAAGCCCAATCGGCGATGGCAACACCCTTGTACAAGTTGTTTCTTGGTATGACAACGAAAACAGCTATACCAGCCAAATGGTACGCACAATTAAATACTTTGCAGAATTGAAGTAATTTAAAATTGGCAAAAATCAACGCAGGTTTTACCCGTTGACAAAAACTGAACACGATTAAAAATGTGACGGCTCGGCTCTTCGTCAAATGTTGAGCCGGGTCGTTTCTAATTTAGCGGTAAATTTATTTTAGGAGGAATTTTTAAGTGGATAAGAAAAGTATTAAAGACCTCAATCTCAAAGGTAAAAAAGTATTCTTGCGCGTGGATTATAACGTTCCTATGGACGAAAATCAGAATATCACCAACACAAAACGCATTGACGCAACGCTTGAAACTCTCAAATATTTGCTTGAACAAGGCGCGGCTGTAATTATCGGTTGCCATCTCGGCAGACCTACTGAAGCTCGTGAACCAAAATTCTCAACAAAACCTATTGCGGCGAAACTTGCCGAACAGTACGAAAAAATTGTTGGAAAGAAAATTGAAGTTAAATGGGCTGAAGACTGCATCGGCGAACCGGCAGAAAAAGCAGCGGCTGAACTTAAACCCGGCGAAGTACTTTTACTTGAAAACCTCCGCTACCACAAAGAAGAAAAGAAAAATAAACCTGCATTTGCGAAAAAACTTGCCGCGCTTGCAGATATTGCCGTAAATGATGCATTTGGTATGGCGCACCGTGCGCACGCCTCAAACGTCGGTATTACTCATTTTCTCGAAACAGCCGCCGGTTTCCTTATGGAAAAAGAAATTAATTACATTGGCAAAACTCTTGAAAATCCGCAACGTCCGTTTGTCGGAATTATTGGCGGCGCGAAAGTTTCTGATAAAATCGGCGTCATTTCCAATATGATTGATAAAGTTGACACAATCATTATCGGCGGCGGCATGGCTCATACTTTCGACAAGGCTAAAGGCTACGAAGTCGGCACTTCACTTTTGGAAGCTGATAAAATCGAACTTGCAAAATCTTTGTTGGAAAAAGCAGAAAAGAAAGGCGTTAAAGTTGTCCTTCCTATCGATTTAGTTGTTGCCAATAAATTTGCGGCTGACGCTGAATTTAAAACTGTTCCTGTTGATCAATGCCCGGCTGACTGGATGGGACTTGACAGCGGCGAAAAAACTTCTGAAGAATACGTTAAAGCTCTCGAAGGCGCAAAAACCATTATCTGGAATGGACCAATGGGCGTTTTTGAATTTGATAACTTTGCAAAAGGAACGCTCGCAGTTGCTAAGGCTGTTGCTGACGCTACGGAAAAAGGAGCAATTTCAATCGTTGGCGGCGGCGATTCAATCGCAGCATTGAAGAAAACCGGTCTTGACAAGAAAATTTCTCACATTTCAACCGGCGGCGGCGCAACTCTTGAATACCTCGAAGGCAAAGTTCTCCCCGGTATTGATGCTATTGACGGCGTAGGACGCACTCCAATTATCGCCGGCAACTGGAAAATGAACAACACCATTAAAGAAGGTACTGCACTTGTCGAAGAATTAATTCCGCTCGTAGCAAATGCAAATTGCCGCGTTGTTGTTGCTCCTACAGCTACTGCGCTTGACGCTGTTGCAAAGGCGGTTAAAGGCACAAATATTCACGTTGCCGCGCAAAATGTACACTGGGAAGCAAAAGGCGCATTCACCGGCGAAATTTCAACCGGTATGCTCAATGAAATTGGCGCAGATTATGTAATTCTTGGACACAGTGAACGCCGCGATTATTTCGGCGAAACTGATGAAGGTGTAAACAAACGCGCAAAGGCTGCTTTCAACGCGGCTATTACTCCTATTATCTGCTGCGGCGAATCTTTGGAAATCCGCGAATCAGGCAAATATATTGAACACGTTGTCAATCAAATTAACGCGGCGCTCGAAGGTTTCAAAGCTAACGAAGTTAAAAAATTAGTCATTGCTTACGAGCCTATTTGGGCTATTGGTACAGGCAAAACTGCTACATTTGAACAGGCTGAAGAAGTTTGCAAGGCTATTCGTGAGGCTGTTGCAAAGAAATTTGATCAAGAGGCAGCTGATGCAATTCGTATTCAATACGGCGGCAGTGTTAAACCTGCAACAATTAAAGACCTTATGAAACAACCGAATGTTGACGGCGCACTTGTCGGCGGCGCATCACTTAAAGCTCCGGACTTTGCAGCGATTGTCAATTTCTAATTTTTAAATAATTTTGATTAGTAAATAAATCAAGCCGCCCTACTGGGTTTTAGGGGTTAGGGCGAAAATCCTAATTCCTAATTTCAGGAAGGCGGCTTTTACTTAATTTGAAAATTTATGAAAAAATTTTTTCTTGCCGTAATTTTTACTTTGACAATTTTTTTTACTCCTGCGCGAAATTGTGAGGCAACCGATATTTGGGTTGAAAATTGGAGCGCAGAAAATATTGACATTTACATAATCGAAGAAACAATAAAAAATATTTCTGCCGAAAATAACCGCGCTTTTTCAGTGTCAATAAAAAAAGTTCAAAATAACCAACTTTTAAAAACTCTAAATTATACTTTCAGCAAATTTGAAAATGATTTTTGGCGGTATGAATCAAGCGAAATGGACGGCGAACATTTAACGGTTGTAATTCCGCGCAATCCTATTTTTGAATTTTGTATGAAAAATTTGGGCTTGTCTTATCAAATTGAGGATTATTGGTATTATTGATTTTTACAAAGGAGAGATACGAAGATGGCAAAAATTAAACACGCGCCAATTTGTTTGGTAATTATGGACGGTTGGGGAATTGGCGACCCAATGGATAAATACAATGCAATTCAAGTTGGAAATACCCCCGTGCTTGATGAACTTGCAAAAAAATATCCAAACGCACAACTTCAAGCGTCCGGCGAATATGTTGGACTTCCCGACGGGCAAATGGGCAATTCTGAAGTTGGACATATGAATATTGGCGCAGGGCGCGTAATTTATCAGCCGCTTACAAAAATTACAAAGGCTATTCGTGACGGCGACTTCTTCAAAAATAAAGTTTTAAATGACGTTGCAGATAAAGTTATTGCAAGCGACGGCGCGTTACATTTATTCGGCTTACTTTCGCCCGGCGGCGTTCACAGTCATACAGATCACGTTTACGGCTTGTTGAAACTTGCGAAAGATAAAGGCGTTAAAAAAGTTTATGTACACGCATTTTTGGACGGGCGCGACGTTCCACCGAGTTCAGCGATTGATTATCTTGCAGCACTTGAGGAAAAAATCAAAGAAATTGGCATTGGACAAATTGCCACAATTTCCGGCAGATATTACGCAATGGACAGAGATAAACGTTGGGATCGTGTTCAAAAAGCGTATGACGCCATTGCAAAGGCTGACGCGCCGAAAAAACCTGATTCTGCAACTGCTATCAAAGAATCCTACGATAACAAAGTTACTGATGAATTTGTTATTCCTGTTGTTATTGGCGATTATGACGGCGTTAAACCGAATGACGGAATTATTTTCTTCAATTTCCGCCCCGACCGCGGACGTGAAATGACGCACGCCTTTACAGATGATAAATTTGAAGGTTTCCCGCGCGTCGAAGAATTGAAAAAAGTTCCTTTCGTAACAATGGCGCAGTATGAAGAAGGCTTAAATGTTACCGTTGCTTATCCGCCCGAAACTGTTTCAAACGGACTCGGCGAAACTATCAGCAAAGCCGGCTTAACTCAACTTCGTATCGCTGAAACTGAAAAATATGCTCACGTAACATTTTTCTTTAACGGCGGCGTTGAGGAGCCGTACGCGGGCGAAGATAGAATTTTAGTACCGTCTCCAAAAGTTGCAACTTACGATTTAAAACCGGAAATGAGTGCGCCTACAGTTACTTTGAAAGTTGCGGAGGCTATTCTTTCTGAAAAATACGATTTCATAATTTTAAATTACGCTAACGGCGATATGGTCGGGCATACAGGCGTTATGAAAGCGGCTGTACAAGCTGTTGAAACTGTCGATGTTTGTGTTGGTATTTTTGTCGAATGTATGAAGAAAGTCGGCGGCGAAGTTATCATTATTGCAGATCACGGCAACGCCGATAAAATGTTTGACTACGATTTAAAAGAGCCGTTCACTGCACATACAACTAACCCTGTACCGATTATCGTTGTTTCTGATAGAGTTGCAAAAGTTGAAAGCGGCGCACTTTGTGACGTTGCGCCAACACTTTTGACGCTTGCAGGTATGGAAATTCCCGCAGAAATGACAGGCAAAAATCTTGTTACAATGAAATAAAACTATGAAAAAATTAACTTTAATTACGGCGGTTTTAATTTGTATGTATGCAACGGCGGCGTTTGCTTATACTACGCTTTTTGTTGTAAACTGCAGAGAATCAATCACGCTTAGAGCAGACCCTTCAGTTTACGCGCCGGAACTTGCACAAATTCCACTTGGACAAGCTGTAAGTTATCTTGGAGACGCAGGCAACGGTTTTTATAAAATCAATTATGACGGCTTGATAGGATATGCACTCTCGCAGTATCTTTCTTCGCAGTCGCCAAATAATTCTGCGCGTTATGGAACCGTTGTAAATTGCCGCCAATCAATCACGCTTAGAACTTCGCCTTCAATTCACGCGGAAGAAATTATTCAAATACCGCTCGGGGCGCGTGTACGTTTCCTCAGCGGCGCGGCGAATGATTTTTTCAAAGTCGAATATCAAGGTTTGACAGGTTACGCCCTGCGTGCGTATATCGAACTGGATTAAAAAAATTTTTGAGTCGTTGCAATTTGCAGCGGCTTTTTTTTATTGGCAAAAAATTTTATAATATACAAAACTATAAAAAAGGTGAAGCATTCAATGAAGAAAAAATTTTGTCTGCTGATAATTTTGGCAATGATTTTTACAGGTTGCGGCAATGAAACTGTTGAAATTGAAAAAATTCCCTACGTCAAAACTCAAAAAGTTGTTCCCGCAAGCGTCAGCACTGAAAATATTTATTCCGGTACAGTTTGCGGCAGGTATGAAACAAATATGGCGTTTCAAGTCGGCGGAAAAATTTTGAGTCGAAATGTTGAAGTCGGAAATTACGTAAGAAACGGCGATTTACTTTTGACGATTGATTCAAAAGATATTTTACAACAGGCTAATCAAGGCGATGCTCAAGTAAATTCCGCACTTGCGCAGTTGAAACTTGCCGAAAATAATTTAAATCGTTACAGGCAACTTTTCAATGAAGATGCAATTTCAGCCGCCGTGCTTGACCAATATCAAACAAATTATGACGCCGCCCTTGCAAACTACAAAAACGCGCAGGCAGTAGCCAGGCAAAGTCATAACGCGCTTGCTTACACGAATTTAACCGCAAATACAAGCGGCGTAATTTCTGCAATAAATGTTGAGGCGGGGCAAATTGTTTCGGCGGGGCAAACTGTTTTAACTTTGGTACAAACTGATGAACTCGAAGTTGAAATTAATTTGCCGGAAAACAAACTTTCAGAAATTAAAATTGGCGATAGTGCGGAAATTTCTTTTTGGGCAAATTCAGAAAAAGTTACAGGGATTGTGCGGGAAATTTCGCCAATGGCAGATTCAACCGCGCGTACTTATCGTGTTAGAATTTCGTTGCCTAATCTGCACGCGGAAATTTATTTGGGAATGACTGCAAGCGCGGCTTTTCCTTCAAAAAATTTAAGTTCAAATTATTGTATCTTGCCGCTGTCAGCAATTTATCAAACCGGAACTCAATCTCAAGTTTGGATTGTTACAGCTGAAAATAAAACCGCGCTGAAAAATGTTATTGTACAAGAATTTGAAAATAATGAAGTTTTAGTTAGCGGCTTAAACGCGGGCGAAATTGTTATAACGGCGGGCGTTCACAAACTGCGCGAAGGACAGGAAGTAAGGATTAGGGGCTAAGGGCTAAGCAATGAGAAATTTAACTGAAGTATCTTTAAAAAATCAAAGTCTCGTCTGGTATTTTATAATTTCGGCGGCGATAGGCGGGATTTTTTCATATTTAAATTTGGGAAGAATGGAAGACCCCGCGTTCACAATTCGGCAAATGGTAATTTCTGCGGCGTGGCCCGGCGCAACTGCCGAACAAATGACTTTGCAAGTTACTGATAAACTTGAAAAAAAAATTCAAGATACGCCCGGTTTAAAATTCATAAAAAGTGAAACGCGCGCCGGACAAACTGTAATTTACGTTATGCTGAAAGATGAAGTGCCTACTGAAAATATCCGCCCTACGTGGCGTGACGTGCGCAATTTTTGTGAAGATATTAAAAGAGATTTACCTTCCGGCGTTTACGGTCCTTACTACAACGACAGATTCGACGACGTTTACGGCTCCATTTACGCAATTACCGGCGAAGGTTTTAATTATGAGGAACTTAGACAGCAAGCGGAAAATATTCGCCAAATGTTGTTGAATGTACCCAGCGTTCAAAAAGTTACATTGTTGGGCGTTCAATCCGAAAAAATTTATGTTGAAATTGAACAGTCAAAGCTTGCCGAATTGGGAATAAGCCCGCAAGTTATTTCTTCAACACTTCAACAACAGAATCAAATGACGCCCGCCGGTGAAATTGAAACTTCAAGCGATAATGTTTATTTGCGCGTAACGGGAATTTTTAACGACGTTGACTCAATAAAAAATTTGCCTGTAAACGCGGGCGGTAAAATTTTTAGACTTTCTGATATTGCAAAAATTGAACGAAAACCTATTGAGCCTGCAGAGCCGAAAATGTTTTTTGAAGGTGAACCGGCTGTAGGAATTGCAGTTTCAATGGAAACGGGCGGTAATATTTTGACTTTGGGCGAAGATTTAAAAAATTTAATGAACGCCGTACAAAATGAATTGCCCGTCGGACTTGAACTTCATAAAGTTTCAGATCAGCCGCAAGTTGTCAAAGATTCAATCGGCGAATTTGTCGAAACTTTAATTTTGGCGATTGTGATTGTTTTAAGCGTAAGTTTTTTAAGTTTAGGAGTTCGCACGGGCTTAGTTGTGGCGGGTTGTATTCCATTAGTTTTAGCGGGAGTTTTCGTTGTAATGTACGCCGCCGGAATTGACTTGCACAAAATTTCGCTCGGCAGTTTGATAATTGCGCTGGGACTTTTGGTTGACGATGCGATAATTGCGGTGGAAATGATGAGCGTACAACTGGAGCGCGGCTTAAGCAGATTTGACGCGGCGTGTTATGCATTTCGTGCGACGGCAAAACCAATGCTCACAGGAACTTTGATAACTTGTGCGGGATTTATACCGGTTGCATTTTCAGACGGGCTTGCAAGTGAATTTTGTCGTACACTTTTTCCGGTAATTTCTACGGCGTTAATTTTGTCGTGGATTGTTTCGGTAATGGTTGCGCCACTTTATGGTTACCATATTATCAAAATTGAAGTGAAAAAAGATTCTGAAGGAAATTTGGAGCAATACAATACAAAATTTTATAAAATTTTTCGCGCAGTACTGGAAAAATTTTTGACGCACAAAAAATTTGTAATTTTGGCAACGATTTTAATTTTTGCAGTTTCACTTGGCGCAATGAAATTTATCAAGCAAGAATTTTTCCCGCCGTCAATTCGTCCGGAAATAATTTTAGATATGTATTTGCCAAATGGTTCATCGCTTGCGGCTACTGAATTTGAGGCGCAAAGACTTTCAGATTTTCTCAAGCAACATTCTGAAAAAATTGCAAATTATTCTTATTACGTGGGCAGAAATTCGCCGCGCTTTGTTTTGACTGTAAATCCCGTTGCAGATTCAGATAATATTGGACAATTCGTAATTGTGGCGAAAGATACTGAAACGCGGGAAATTTTGGCGGCGGCGATTGATAAAGAATTGGCTGAAAATTTTCCAAATGTACGGAGCAACCTTCGCTACATTCAAACAGGACCGCCGGCAGATTATCCGATAATGCTTAGAGTTTCCGCGCCGACAATTTCAGAAACTAAAGAACTTGCAAAAAAAGTTGTGGCGATTGTTGCTGAAGATAAAAATAATTTCAACGTTCATCTTGACTGGAGCGAAGAAAGCAAAATTATGCATCTTGAACTTGACCAAGATAAATTGCGAATGTTAGGCGTTACAAGTCAATCCGTCGCGCAGATTCTTTACACTGAAATTACCGGCGCAACTGCCGCGCAATTTTACAGCGGCGATAGGACGATTGATATTGATTTAAGAATTGCAGCTGATGACAGAAAAAATTTATCGCAGTTAAAAAACTTGCCAATTTATTTAGGCGCGGCTGGCTATGTTCCACTTTCACAAATTGCAAAAATTTCTTACGCGGCTGAAGACGGACTTATTAAAAGGCGTAACCTTTTCCCTTCAATAATGGTACAGGCAAATATTAAAGAGGGCACGTCGAATGACGCCACAAAAAAAGCTTATGAGGCAACCGCAGAAATTCAAAAAAATCTTCCGCCAGGTTATTCCATTGAGGTTGACGGCGCGTTAGAAAACAGCCAAACTTCACTAAAATTTTTATTGAAACCTGTACCGGCAATGGTTTTTATAATAATGACGCTGTTAATGTTCCAACTGCGCAGCTTAAAACAAATGATTTTGACGGTTTTAACTGCGCCGCTCGGTTTAATTGGCGTGGTGTGGGGAATGCTTTTAACGGGTTTTCCGCTGGGATTTGTAGCTTATATGGGAATACTTTCATTATCCGGAATGATAATCCGAAATTCTGTAATTTTAATCGACCAAATTAACAAGCACGTAGCAGACGGCGAAAAACTTTGGGACGCAATAATAGATTCAGCGATTTTAAGATTTCGCCCGATAATGTTGACGGCGGCGGCGGCGATTTTGGGAATGATACCGCTAATGCTGAGTAATTTTTGGGGACCAATGGCAATAGCAATAGCAAGCGGGCTTTTAGTGGCGACGATTTTAACTTTGCTTGTACTTCCCGCAATGTACGCTTTTGCCTACGGCATAGGCAGTAGGCAGTAGGCAGTAGTTTTAAATTTCATTTCCTCTTGCCTCTTTACTTTTGCCTTATGCCTAATATTGACAAATGTTGTATAATAAAAAAAATTTTCCGGAGGTGGAAAATATGAACATTTTAAAGACAACAATTTTGATGGCGTTGCTTACCGGCTTAATGGTAGCGATTGGCGGCGCAATAAATGGCAGTACCGGCGCAATAATTATGCTTGCAATTTCTCTCGGTATAAATTTTTTCAGTTACTGGTTCAGTGATTCAATAGTTTTAAAAAGTTACAACGCGCAGGAAGTTTCAGAAAATAGCGCGCCGCAACTTTTCAACATTGTAAAAAATCTTGCGCAAAAAGCAGAATTACCAATGCCTAAAGTTTACATAATTGACAGCGACGTGCCAAACGCCTTTGCAACCGGCAGAAACCCCGACCACGCGGCAGTTGCAGTTACAACGGGAATAATGAAGGCGTTAGATTATAACGAAATTTCCGGCGTACTCGGACACGAATTGGCGCACGTCAAACACAGGGATATTTTGACGGGGACTATTGCCGCGTCAATGGCGGGCGTAATTTCAATGATTGCAAATATCGTTCAATGGGGGGCGATTTTTGGCACGCGCTCCGACAATGACAACGGCGGGATTTTCGGCACGCTTGCAACGATTATTGTTGCGCCTATTGCCGCGTCTTTGATTCAAATGGCAATTTCTCGCTCCCGTGAATATGACGCTGATAAAACCGGCGGCGAACTTTGCGGCGACCCGCGCTATTTGGCAAGTGCGCTTGAAAAAATCGAATACTATGCACAAAGAAACACGCTTGAAAATTCTACAACTTCAACTGCACATATGTTTATTGTCAATCCGCTTGAAGGCTCCAAAAAAATGTTAAAAAATCTTTTCTCGACGCACCCTGCAACCGAAGACAGAATTTTAAAACTCAACGAACAAGCGCGGGAAATGCATTTGTTAAACTAGAGAGTTTTATAAAGCTATACTAAAAAAGGCGCACAGGACGTGCGCCTGCGCGGCTTGCGTAGCAAGGCGTGCTCTCTAAGCGTAAATCGCACGGATGCGATTTCAGCGGGTTGTTTTCTTTCTTTGGTACTTTCATTTCTTTTGCGCCAAAAGAAAGAAAGTACATTCATAAAATAAAAATTTTCAAATCAAAATTTAGCTTTACCGAAAATGCGCCGTAAAGCCCCCGAATTTATTCGCAGGGATATAAGGCGCGGTATTGTCGAATAAAAATTTTCTTGTTAAAATAAAAAAACTGGAGGGGCAAATTTTTAGCTGTAATGGCGGCACTCCAGTATCAAAAAAAATTTGGTTGGGGCATCAACCCTTGCAGGAGGCATCGTAAGACCTCTTTTAGAGGCTAATGCTGTTAATCGCAGAATCCCCTGCCTAAGAGAGCACGCTTGCTAACGCAACCGCGCAAGACGTGGGGAGTATGTCAATGACACTGCCTAATTGAATGACATTTTCTGCAAAATTTATGACGGCTTGACGATGAGTGGCAATGATAATAGACCTGCGCGAAGAAATTTTTTTCAGCAGTTCTAAAACTTTTTCTTCAGTTTCAAAATCTAAGCCCGCCGTCGGCTCGTCCAAAATTATCAATGACGAATTTTTTAATAAAGCTCGAATTAAACCCAGCCGTTGGAGTTGTCCGCGGCTGATTTTTTGTGCTGATTTTAAATCTAATTTCAAATTCAACTCGGCTAAAAATTTTTCCAATTCTGAAGTTTCCAACTGCCCAAACATTGAAAAATTTTCTGAAAGTGTGGCGTCAAAAAGTTTTGGAGCTTGCGGCATGTACGCCACTTTTGAAAACAATGATTCACGTTGAAATTTTGAAGTCGGCAATTCGTTAAAAAAAATTTCGCCGCCCGTCGGTAAAATTAATCCCGCCAAAAGTTTTAGCAACGTCGATTTTCCACAGCCACTTTCGCCGATTATCGCCGTAATTTTTCCTGCGGGTATTTTTAAATTTAAATTTTCAAACACGGGCGATTTTTTTTGCGGGTAAAAGTAGCTGACATTTTCCAAAAATATTTCCGGCGGCAACCGCAATTTTTCTATCGCAGAAATTTTTTCATTTTTAATTTTTAAAAATTTTTCAAGCCGTTCAATAGACATTTTTACCGAAATTACCACGTGAAACATTACGCCCAATTTTCGCACGGGCGCAAAAAATTCCGGCGCAATTAACAGCAAAAATAACGCCGCCTCAAATTCCACGCCGCCCGCAATTAATCTTAATCCTAAAGTTACTGCAACCAGTGCGATTGAAAGTGTTGTCAATAATTCCAATGCGAATGACGACACAAACGCCAATTTTAAAACTTCCAAAGTTGCAAGCGAAGATTTTTCTGACGTCAATTTTAATTTTTCTGCTGCCGCGTCGATTCTGTCAAAAATTTTCAAAGTTGTTATCGCCGCCAAAATTTCTTTGAAGTCGCCGTTTAATTTTTGCAATTCCGCCCACGCTCGCGCAGATTTTTTTGATGTTGCAGTTCCAATTAAAAAAAGAATCAGCGGCGAAATTGGCAATGTTACCAACAAAATTACCGCCGTTATCCGGTCTACAAAAAACGCACTTAACAAAAACAGCGGCAATAAAATTATCACGGAAAAAATTTGAGGTAAAATTTTGGCAAAAAATTCGTCCAGCGTTTGAACTGTTTCAAATATTAGTGTTAAAAGTTCGCCACTTGAAATTTCTTTGTTGAAAATTTCGGCGTGTAAATCTTTTCGTACTAAATTTTGAAATTTGGTTGACAGTTGCAAAATTTTCTTCGCGCAGGTTGCAGAAATTAAAAATCTTACAATCAACGCCGCCAAAAATAAAAATCCTCCAGCCGAATTTATAAAGCGTACCAAAAAATAAGCCGCGCCCAAAATCGCCGTGCCTTCAAAGAATTTTAAAATTGCAATTTCAACGAGAGCTTTTTTGTTTTGCCGAAAAAAGTTTTTTAACGTGACTATCAATCCTTGTTTTAGTTTAGTTGTTAACGATTGTAACTAAAAAATGTTGACTAAGAACGACAACGCTCAATGCCGTCAAGGATGACGGCTCCGGAACCCGCCGCGCGCAGGTCACGTGATGTGACCGCACTTGCGCGGCAAGCGTTTTTCTTTGGTACTTTCTTTGTCGCGACTGACAAAAGAAAGTACATTTAAATAAAAAAACTTGACCTATTTTCAAATCGAATATCAATCTTTTCGGCAGATTATATCACAGCTTGCCAAAGGAAATAATTGGTGTTAAAATTTCGGCGAAAATTTAAGGCAGGTGTACAATGGTAAAAGAATTTGCAAGGGCGAAAATAAATTTGACGCTGGATATTTTGGGCAAACGCGCCGATGGTTATCATGAAGTTGAAATGATTATGCAAACACTTGAGCTTGCTGACATTGTCGAAATTGAAACGGCTGACGAAATTACTTTGAAAATTTCCGGCAATGATTCACTTCCTACCGACGAAAAAAATTTGGCTTATCGCGCAGTTTTGGAAGTTCAAAAATTCTGCGGAAAAAATTTTGGCGCGTCGATAAATTTAACTAAAAAAATTCCTTCGGCGGCAGGATTGGCTGGCGGCAGTTCAGACGCGGCGGCGGTTATTCGCAGCTTAAATAAAATTTACAATTTAAATTTGTCCGTTGCCGAAATGTTGGAAATTGGCGCAAAAATCGGCTCGGACGTTCCATTTTGTATAATCGGCGGTACTTGTTTGGCAAGCGGGCGCGGCGAAAATTTGACGCGGCTAAATGACTTAGATATTTTTGACGTGGTACTGATAAAACCGCACGGCGAAATTTCTACAGCGTGGGCTTATAAAACCTACGACGAAAATATTTCAAAAATTCATCCGCCAAATTCAGAAATTGTTAAACTTTTGAGCGAAAAAAATTACAGCGCGGCTTTTCAAAAATTTTTCAACGTACTGGAGCCGGTTGCAATTAAAAAAATTCCTGCGATTGAAACTTACAAAAAATTTCTCATTGACAGCGGCGCAAAAGTTGCAATGATGAGCGGCAGCGGTCCGACGGTTTTTGCGTTTGCAGATAATTTTGACGCCGAAAAATTCAGCGGCGACGCGCAGATTTTTATTACAAAAACTTTTCAGAGGGTGATTTAAAATGGCAAGACTGCAACCAATAGATTTAGATACATATCAGCCGTTGAGGGAGGCGGTCTGCGAAACACTGCGCGACGCCATACGAAAAGGAATTTTGGAGCCGGGAGAAAGATTAATGGAAGTGCAACTTGCTGAAGAATTGGGAATAAGTCGCACGCCCGTTCGTGAGGCAATTCGCAAATTGGAGCAGGAAGGTTACGTAATTATGATGCCGCGCCGCGGTACTTACGTTTCGGATATTTCCACAAATGACGTTAAAGAAATTTTTGAAATTCGCTCTGCACTTGAATCGCTTGCAACGGGCTTAGCCGCGCGCAGAATTGAACCCGACGAACTCGAAACACTTCAAAATTTGTTGATTGAAATTGAAGGCTACATTGCCAAAAACGATATGGAAAAAATCGTTGAAACAGATATAAAATTTCACGGCTTGCTGTATCAAGTCAGCCGCAATGAACGCCTTGTAAATATTATCAACAATTTGAAGGAGCAATTAGCGCGTTTTCGTACGCTGTCAATGTCATATCCCGGCAGGTTGCAGGAAACTTTGGAGGAACATTCAGAAATGGTTGAGGCTATTGCAAATGGCGATGTAAGTGCCGCACGTGACGCCGCTGAACACCATATGGAACGCGCAGAAAAAACTTTGCTTAAAGCTATGCGCCGTGCAAAAAATAAAGACTAAAGACTAGGGATTAAATACTAAGGATTAAGTAATTTCCCTATTACTTAAAATTTGGGGGCTTGAAAAGTTGGAAACAATAATTTTAGCGGCGGGTAAAGGCACCCGTATGAAAAGCAAATTGCCGAAAGTTTTACACAAAGTCGGCGGAAAACCTATGTTACAACACGTTATCGACGCGGCAAAATCTGCCGGCTCCACTCGTGAAATTGTAGTTATAGGTTCCGGCGCAGAACTCGTTCAAAAAAATTTTTCTGACGTTGAATTTGTAATGCAAAATGAACAACTCGGCACAGGGCACGCCGTTTTGTGTACCAAAGAAAAATTTGCAAACTCTAAAGGTACTGTGCTGGTACTTTGCGGCGATACTCCGCTTTTTACCGGCGAACTTTTGAAAAAATTCGTTGAAAAACATTTAGAATCAAACGCCGCAGCTACAGTTTTAACCGCCGAAATGCCCGACGCTACAGGTTACGGCAGGATTATTCGTGAAGATGACGGCACTTTCAAAAAGATTGTCGAACATAAAGACGCCAACAGCTACGAACGCCAAATTTCTGAAGTAAACGCCGGAATTTATTGTTTTGATATTCAAAAACTTTTTACCGCCCTTGCAAGCGTTAAAAATGAAAACGCGCAGGGCGAATATTATTTGCCGGACGTTTTGACCATTTTAAAAAATGACAGCGAAAAAATTAACGCCTTTGTTGTTGACGATTACCGCCAAACTTTAGGAATTAATTCCCGCGTTCAACTTGCCGAGGCTGATAAAATTCTGCGCCAAAGAAAAAATATTGAACTTATGGAAAGTGGCGTTACGATTCTTGACCCCGCGTCAACTTTTATTGATGCTGATGTTGAAATTGGACAGGATACGATTATTTATCCTAATACCTACCTTGAGGGCAAAACAAAAATTGGCGAAAACTGCGCGATAGGTCCAAATTCCCGCTTTACAAATATGATTGTCGGCGATAATGTTCAAGCGCAATTTTGCTACTGCCACGACGCCGAAATTTGCAACGATGTAATTTTGGGACCGTATGTTCACATTCGCCCAAATTCCAAAATCAGTAACAAAGTTAAAATCGGCAACTTTGTCGAAGTCAAAAATTCAAATATCGGCGAAGGCTCCAAACTTCCACACCTTCAATATATCGGTGATACTGATATGGGCGCGGGCTGTAATTTGGGTTGCGGCACAATCACTGTTAATTATGACGGCAAGAAAAAATTCCGTACAACCATTGGCGATAATGTTTTTGTCGGTTGCAATTCAAATTTGGTTGCGCCGGTAACTGTTGAGGACGGCGCGTACATTGCCGCCGGTTCTACCATTACTGAAAATGTTCCTAAAAATAATCTGGCTATTGCGCGTTCACGTCAAACTAATATTGAAAATTGGAATGACAAGCGTAAATAGGATTTAGGCAGTAGGCAATAGGCAATAGGTAATAGGTAATAGGTAATAGGTAATAGTGATAGTTTTTTTGGTTTTATTTTAAGGAGCTTAAGAATGAAAATAATTGTTTGGATTCAAGGTGTGAATCAAAATAGGGGGGGGGTAGAGCTTTTAAATCCTGCGGCAAGGATTTTAATTCAGCTTTACGGCAACCTTAATACACTAGGCTTTATTGCGCCGCCCGGAATTGGTTTAAATGGAATTCCTGCTATAACTAAAGAGGATTTAAAAAATCTTGACTTCGATTTAATTTTGGTTACAGGGGCTGATACGCCGGTTTTAATCACAAGCGCACAATCTAATTTTGTAAAAATTTTAAAAGAGGCAAAAACTTTAGGCATTGACGAAAATAAAATTATACTTGACCGCGTTGTTTGCGTGCCGAATTTTACACTTGAAAAATATAAAAAACTGCGTCATTCGCAACTTTCGATTTTATCAATGAATTGTTTTGGAGGTTTTTGTTATCACAGATTCGGATTGCCGTTCCTTTCTCCAACAATCAATATGAAAACTACTGATGAAGAGTTTGTAGAATTTTTGAAAAATCCTATTGAAAATATTAAATCAGAAATAAAATATATCCGCACTGAAAGAAATGAAGGGCTTAACATTGATTATCCTGTGTATCAAATTGCTAACGCCGCGTGGCAAATGAATCATTACGGCGACGCAAATATTGCTTACAGGAAATGGTGTGAGCGCAGCTTTAGAATAAATTGGTTTAATATTGTGGTAGCAATGCATACAGATAAACCGGAAGTTTTGGCTGAATTTGATAAACTTCCCTACTCAAAAAAAGTTTGTTTCGTGCCTTTTAAATCTGATTTAGACTCTGCTTATTATATTGATTCTTCAAAATATCAAAGAGGCAATGAATTTTGGCGAATTGCCAACAGCATGGGCTCCGGTTCCGCCAATGAATATGATATGTGGGATTTATTACTTTACGGCAAAAAAACCAAATTAAATTTTTAAAATAGAAAGGGTTAAGAATGAAAATAATTGTTTGGATTCAAGGTGTGAATCAAAATGGGGGGGGGTAGAGCTTTTAAATCCTGCGGCAGGGATTTTAATTCAGCTTTATGGTAACCTTAATATACTAGGTGTAATTGCGCCGCCCGGAATAAATTTAAATGAAGTTCCAACTATAGCCAAGGAAGATTTAAAAAATCTTGACTTCGATTTAATTTTAGTTACCGGTGAAGACACGCCCATGATAGTTACAAATACTCAATCTAATTTTGTAAAAATTTTAAAAGAGGCAAAAGCTTTAGGAATTGATGAAGATAAAATTGTACTTGATAGAGTTGTTTGTGTTCCAAATTTTACGCTTGAAAAATATAAAAAACTGCGTCATTCTCAACTTTCAATTTTATCAATGAATTGTTTTGGAGGTTTTTGTTATCACAGATTCGGCTTGCCTTTCCTTTCTCCAACGATAAATATGTTTACTTCAGATATAGATTTTGTAAAGTTTTTGAAAGATCCTGTCAACAACATAAAAAAGCAATTAGTAACGAAAAAAATTACTAAAGGGGAACAAAAAGATTATACTGTATTTATGCTTGGCGATATTGAATGGGATATGACAATTCATTATAAAGACGAAAATGTAGCTTTTAGAAAATGGTATTCACGTTGCCTCAGAATAAATTGGTTTAACTTGTTTGTTACAATGTATACTGAAAATCCTAAAATTTTGGCTGAATTTGATAAACTGCCCTACTCAAAAAAAGTTTGTTTCGTGCCTTTTAAATCTGATTTAGACTCTGCTTATTGTATTGACATTTCTAAATATCAAGCAGATTTTAGCTTGATTGTAAATAACATAGCAAGAGGCTGGATTTTAGAATGTGATATGTGGGATTTATTACTTTACGGCAAAAAAACCAAATTAAATTTTTAAAATTGAAGGGGATAAAAATGAATATAGTAATTTGGATTCAAAGTGTAAGCCGGAATATGGGGGGGGGTGGAACTTTTAAATCCTGCGGCAAGGATTTTAATTCAGCTTTACGGCGAACTTAATGCACTCGGTGTAATTGCACCGCCCGGAATAAATTTAAATGGAGTTCCAACTATAACTAAAAAGGATTTAAAAAATCTGGACTACGATTTAATTTTAGTTACCGGTATAAAGGCATCACTTGTTCCAATTTTAAAAGAATCCGAAACTTTAGGTATTGATATTGATAAAGTTGTGATTGATCGTACTGTTTGCGTGCCAAATTTTACGCTTGAAAAATATAACAAACTTCGTCATTCTCAACTTTCGATTTTATCAATGAATTGTTGGGGAGTTATTACTTATAATACACTGGGCTTACCGTTTTTATCGCCAACAATTAATATGGTCACTAGCAACGAAGAACAATTTATACAATTTTTAAAAAATCCTATTGAGAATATGGAAAAGGAATTCAAATATCAAAGGTCTTATTACAGCCAAGAAGATAAGATTAATCATCCTATATTTAACCTTGGGGAAGTAGAATGGCGGTTGATTCATGATGATGCCAAAAATTTAGAAAATATACTTCAAAATTGGTACAAGCGGCGTTACAGGATAAATTGGTGTAATAGTTTGTTTGTGATGAATACGAAAGATCCTGAATTACTAAAAAAATTTGATAGAATGCCTTTAGCTAAAAAAGCTTGTTTCGTGCCTTTTGAAACGGATATTGAGTCTGCTTTTTATATGAATCCCAAAAGATATGGTACAGATCAATTTAATAATTCTGTTTTATGTTTTGCAAGAGAAACCCCTTATTGTTATGATATTTGGGATTTATTACTTTACGGCAAAAAAACACCACTAATAGATCAAAAATAAAATTTTTTCGTGCATATAAAATTCTTGCCGAAAATATTTAATTAAACCCTAACCTTAAAAATGGAGGAGTTTTGAGATGGAAAATAACTTTACGACGGCGAATCTTTGTTTGATGACGGGCAATGCAAATCCCGAGCTTGCAAAGAAAATCGCTGAATATATCGGCGTAGATTTATTTGAAACTTTTGTAGGAAAATTCAACAACGGCGAAACTCAAGTTATGATAAAGGACAGCATACGCGGCAAAGATATTTTTATAATTCAGCCGACAAGCCAACCTGTCAATGATAATTTGATGGAACTTTTGATAATGGCGGACGCTTGCAAACGCGCCTCAGCAGGAAGTATTACAGCGGTTGTTCCTTATTACGCTTATGCACGCCAAGACAGAAAGACACGCGGGCGCGAGCCAATTTCCGCAAAACTTGTAGCAAATTTAATGGTTGCCGCGGGTATGACACGTGTTTTGACAGTTGACTTGCACGCCGGACAGATTCAGGGATTTTTTGATATTCCGGTAGATCATTTGGCGGCGGCTCCGGTTTTTGCAGATTATTTCAACGGGCATGACTTTGGCGGCGAATTAGTTGTTGTATCGCCGGATTTAGGCGGCGTTACTCGTGCAAGAATTTTGGCAGATTTTCTCAAGGCTCCAATAGCAATTATTGAAAAACGCAGACCACGCCCGGGCGAGGCTGAAGTTATGAATATTATCGGCGACGTTAAAGGCAAAGTTGCATTAATGATTGATGATATTGTTGACACGGCGGGCAGTCTTTGTGAAGGCGCAAAGGCTTTAAAACGTCTCGGCGCAAAATCTGTACTTGCCGCTTGTTCGCATGCTGTACTTAGCAAAAACGCCGTCGAAAAAGTTAATAATTCTGATATTGAAAAGCTTGTCATTACAGATACAATCACATTACCGCCGGAAAAACAATCCCCGCGAATTGTTGTATTGTCAATGGCGCAATCAATCGGCGACGTTATTTTGAGAATTCAAGCTAAACGTTCAGTCAGTCAACTTTTCAGATAAGGGTTAAGGATAAATTTATTTTGCGGCTTTTTTAGATTTACAGGTGAATAGGGGGCTAATGATTAATAATTAATTATCCATCTAAAATTAACCACTAATCGTCTAAATTTGCCGCTTATTTTTTTTAATGATATAATTCTTCAAATTTAAGACAAACAGCCCTTCTCGTCGATATTAGGCGGCGTAGAATCGATGTTAGGATATTTGGGAGGAAAAAAATTTTGCTGACATTTTTAATGGTTTTAGATGCGATAATTTCAGTTGCGTTGATAGGCGCAATTTTGGGACAAGAGGCAAAATCCGGGGGAATGGGCGGAATGGACGGCTCATCAGACGCGGTATTTTCCGGCAAGGCACGCGGAATTGACGCACTTTTGGCGCGTGTTACTGTAGTTTTGGCGATACTTTTTGCGATAATCACGATTATTATTGCACGTATGATTTCTTAGGGATTAAGAATTAAAAATTAAAGAGTAGGGAAAAAATTCCCCCTAGTCCTTAGTCCTTAGTCCTTAAAAAGGGGACGTTTTATGATTATTGAAGGTGCGGAGCCGTTTTTATTGAAGGGCGGCTCTGAAGGTATTTTATTGATTCATGGTTTTACAGGTTTACCGGCTGAACTTTTATTAATTGGAAATTTTTTAAATCGCGCAGGTTATACAGTTTTGGGCGTGCGATTAGCCGGACACGCTACGAACGAATTAAATTTGATGAAAACCAACAATGAAGACTGGTTTAATTCTGTGCTGGACGGCTACGCAATTTTAAAAGGCTTGTGTGAAAAAATTTTTGTCGTGGGACATTCTATGGGCGCGCTTTTAACTTTAAAGCTTGCGTACTTTCGCAAAGTTGAAAAAATTGTTACGCTTGCCGCGCCAATTTTTATCGACGAAAATTTACATTTGGAGCATTTACCGCCGCGCAGTGAGTGTAAAGATTTTTCATTCATTCGCCCGCACAGAAAATTACAAAATGTACCGCCCGCTGTCAATAAAACTTATCGCAAAATGCCCTATATCAGCATTCATGAACTTGTAACTTTGATTGAAGAAATAAAAATTTTGTTGCCGAAAATTACGACGCCAATTTTGATAATGCACGGCACAGAAGATCATACTGCTCAACCAAAAAGCGCGGATTTTATTGAAGAAAAAATTAATTCTGTACGAAAAGAAAAAATTTTTGTGGATAATTGCGGACACTTGATGCCTTTGACAGAAATGCGGGAAATTGTTTTTGAGGAAGTGCTGAAATTTTTGGAAGGGAATTAATTTTTTAGGAGTGCATCATGAGTAGTTGGTCTTCAAAGGAAATTATTAAAATTTTGAAAAAAGACGGCTGGTTTGAAGTAGATTGTAAAGGCGACCATCATCAATTTGAACATAAAACTAAGAAAGGTAAAGTAACTGTAACACATCCTGTAAAAGATATTTCTGTTAATTTGGCTAAAAATATATTCAAACAGGCAGGTATAACTGATTATTGAGGAGATGATAAAGTGAAAGATAATTACATATTTCCGGCTATATTTAGCAAAGATGAATGTGGCTTTTCAATAGAATTCCCTGATTTACCCGGTTGTTTTTCTTGTGCAGACAATATGGAATTGGCACTCAAACGCGCTAAAGAGGCAATGCAACTTCATTTGTACGGAATGGAAAAAGACGGCGACGAAATACCAGAACCAACTCCAATATTTGAAATAAATACAGAGTCTAATGAAAAAGCAATGCTTATAGAGGCGTGGATGCCAACTTTTAGGGAACAAATGAATCAACAAACAATCAAACGTAAAATAAAATTACCAAAATGGCTTGATGAAATGGCGCGGCGAGAGAAAGTAAATTTATCTGCTTTTCTTGAAGAATCACTGAAAAAATATTTGGGCGTCACAGATTAATTTTTGAAAGGAGCAAATTAAATGGCTTACAGCGGCGATGATTATTGTTTTGGTTGCGGTACAAAAAATCCAATAGGCTTGCACTTGAATTTTGAGCCTATCGAAGATAAAGTAGTTGCAACAAAAATTATAGCTAAAGAATATCAAGGTTACTCAAATGTTGTACACGGCGGAATAGTAACAACTTTGCTTGATGAGGCAATGGGAAATTTCATTCAAAAAAAATACAATGAACAGGCAATGACAGGGCGGCTTGAAATTCGGTACAAACATCCGACGCCCGTTGAAACAGAATTAAAAATTTCGGCGTGGCAAGAATCACAGCGCAGAAATATAATTTTTTTGAAGGCGGCAGTTGAAACGCCGGACGGTACAATTACAGCGGAGGCAACGGCAAAATTTGCGGTGGTATCGTTAAAATGAATGTTGAAAAAATTTCTAACACTGAAAATATTTCTGAAGGCGAAATTTTAATTGGCAGAGTTCACGGCACTAAAAAAAATTTCTGGGTAAAAATCAGCGGCAGTAAATCAAAAATTCAAATTAAGCGCAAAAATATCAGCGGCGAACAACTTCGCACGTGGCGCAAAGATAAAATCCTTGTTGCAATAAAAATTTTGTCCGCAAAAAAATTAATCGGGGAAATTGTCTCAACTGTTGACGATTCAAAAATTTCCGCGCTGATTATAAAACATGGCGTTGTTGAAAAATTTCCCGCCAATGTAAAAAAAGCCGCGTCAAAAATTGAGTACAAGCCCAGCGAATACGAAATTTCACAACGAATTGACAGGCGCAATTTGGAAATTGTGACGATTGACGGCGAAGATGCAAAAGATTTAGATGACGGCGTTTTTGCAGAAAAAATGGACGGCGGCTACTTTTTGGGCGTGTACATTGCGGACGTTAGCCACTACGTCAAAAATAATTCTGTACTTGACAAAGAGGCGTTTGAACGCGGCACGAGTATTTATCCCGTTGATAGGGTTGTACCAATGTTGCCGATTGAACTTTCAAACGGTATTTGCAGTTTAAATCCCGGCGTCAATCGCCTTGCTATGGCTTGCGAAATGATTTTAGATTTAAGCGGCAAGGTTACAAGCTACCAAATTTTTCCTACGGTTATAAAAGTTTTTCGGCGGCTTAGTTATACGCAGGTTAATAAATTTTTTGACGGCGAAACTTCAGAGCTTGAGGACTGTGCGACGAATTTAAAAAATTTGTTGGAAGTTTACAACTTAAGAAAAAAAATTCGTACTGAACGCGGCGCAATAGATTTTGAAATTCCGGAACTCAAAATTACTCTAAACAAGAAAGATATTCCAATTAAAATCACAAAAAAAATTCGTGGAATTGGCGAAAAGATTATTGAAGAATGTATGCTTGCCGCAAATGAAACCGTAGCCGAGCATACCGTAAAAAATCTTATACCGAGTTTATACCGCGTGCATGAAAATCCCGACGCCGAAAAAGTAGAAAATTTTAACCGCCTGTTGGGGCGTTTCGGCTTGCATATTCCAATTTCGATTGAAAGGGAAATTCAACCGTTACAGTACCAAAAAGTTTTGGAAAAAATCAAAGAAACGCCCGCCGGAAAAGTTATTTCCGGTTTGGCACTTCGCACAATGCAACAGGCGCGTTATTCTTCAAAAAATCTTGGGCATTTTGGACTTGCCGCGCAGTTTTACACTCATTTTACTTCGCCGATTCGCCGTTATCCTGATTTAATTGTTCACAGAATGTTAAAGGCAACACGTGAAGAAATTCCAAAACTTGCCAACAAACTTGATGAAATTGCAAGGCAGTCTTCAGAACGTGAACGCCGCGCGGTTGAAATTGAGCGGGAGGCGTTAGATTTAAAGTGCGTCGAATTTATGAAGGGCTTTTTGTTGCAGAAATTTGACGCGGTAATTTGCAACGTTACGAATTTTGGATTTTTCGTGGAACTGGAAAACGGCGCGGGCGGGCTTGTGCCGGTTGCAAGTATCAATGACGATTATTATAATTTTATGGAAAATGAATTTGCGCTGATAGGCAAGCACAAGGGCAGGATTTTTCAAATTGGCGACAAAGTGCGCGTGCAACTTGTTCGCGCAGATTTAAATTTACGTCAGTTGAGTTTTGAACTTGTTGAGGGCGTAACTGACGACGAATTAATTTTCGAGGTTTAAAATGGAAAGTGCAAAAAAATTATTGGCGCAAGGAAAACCATTTGAGGCTTTAAAAATTTTGAAAGAAATTTTACCAACTGTTGAAGATTCAGAAAAATGGCGCGTTCACGAATTAATAGGCGCGGCTTTTCACGATTTGGCAGATGCTGAAGGCGTCGCGCAGGCTTACTTAAACGCGGCGAAAACTGATACAATTTTGAGAATGCAAAGGACACACTTTTCAAATTATATTTTTGCATTGCATTACCTGCCCAAAATTACGGCTGAAAATTTATTTGACGCCGCGCAAATTTATAAATCTTTGTACCGTGAAACTAAAACTTTGACGCCGTTAAAAAAATCTTCAAAAAAAATTCACGTTGCCTACATTGCGCCGCACTTTTTAGATTCTGGCGCCGCAAGATTTTATGAAAGTCTTTTGACTGATTATGACAGGGAAAAATTTTTTGTAACGGCGTGGAGTTTATCGGCGCGTGAAGATAATTTTACAAAAAAAATTCGCCGTAATGTTGACGGCTTTTTTTGTATGGAAGAAATTAGTTTTGAGGAAACCGCGCTTAAAATTCGTGACAGCGGCGCGGATATTTTGTTTGATTTGGGCGGGCAGACTGAAGGCGGCGTGACTTTGCAAGTTGCCGCTTATAAACCTGCGCGAGTTCAAATTTCCGGCGTTGGATATTTTGACACGACAGGAATTTTAGATTATTTTTTGACTGATAAATTTTTGGCAACTGAATATTTTACTGAGCAACTTTTGAAGATTGAAAATGCCTTCGCCTTCACTCCGAACAAAAAAATTTCAACCGCCAAAAAAACTATCCCACTATCACACCACCACACTACCCAACTAACCTTCGGTTGTCTGAATAATTTTATGAAAATCACGGACGAATATTTATTGACAGTGAAAAAAATTTTGTTGCAAGTTCCAAATTCAAAAATAATTTTTCGTGATACAACACCGCTTGAAAGTAGGCGCGTTGCACTTTTGGAGCGGCTGAAAAATTTAGAAATTCCACGCGCTGAAGTTTTTGTCGGTGAAGATGATTTTTTTGACGATTACGCGCAGATTGATTTAATTTTGGATACATTCCCCTACAACGGCGGGGCAATGACTGCACTTGCAATTTATATGGGCGTTCCTGTGTTGAATTTGCGCGGCGAAATTCACTTTTCAAAAGTTGGAGCAGATATTTTAAGAATTGCGGGGCTTGAAAATTTTATCGCAGAAAATCTTGACGAATACATAAAAAAAGCAGTCGAATTTAGACGGCAAGAAATTTCTACCGGCAATTTGACTGACACTAAAAATTTTGTTGACAGCGTGTATAAAAAATTTTGGAAGGTTTTAGGCGTTGAATGAAATTTTAAAATTTGTGCCACCGAATTTTTCAAGCAACGCGGCTTTAAGAATTATGGGGCTTGAAAATTTTATCGCCAAAAATCTTGACGAATACATAAAAAAAGCAGTCCAATTTAGACGGCAAGAAATTTCTACCGGCAATTTGACTGACACTAAAAATTTTGTTGAAAGTGTTTATAATATTTTTCTCAATGCTAAAAATTTTAATTTAATATAAAATTTCGGTTCAATAATTTTAATTTTTATTTAACTTGCAAATATAGCTTGAAAGTGATACACTTCAAATGCGCGGTTGTAGCTCAGCAGGATAGAGCAACTGCCTCCTAAGCAGTAGGTCGGGCGTTCGAATCGCCCCAATCGCACCACCAACAATGAAAATTTTAAGGACTGTCGCTAAGTTTGCGGCAGTCTTTTTGACATAGGAGTGGATTATTTTGAAAAAGATTTTATCAAGTTTGTTGGTAATTTTAGTTTTCAGCGTGGTAAATTTTGCAAGTGCAAGCACAAACATTACAATTTCTAAATGGAAAGTTAATCAACAAGTTTCAAGCAATTTTGCGCGTGAAGTTTTGGAATTGGTAAATTATGAGCGCGCAAAAGAACATTTGAAACCTTTAAAACTTTCAAGTTCACTAAATCACTACGCGCAAATTCGCGCCAAAGAAATTACAAAAAAATTTTCACACACGCGCCCCAGCGGTTATTCTTGCTTTACAGTAATTCCAAAACCTTACAGGACAGTTGGAGAAAATATCGCCGCCGGACAACGTTCAGCAAAAGAAGTTGTAGCCGCGTGGATGAATTCGCCCGGACACAGAGAAAATATTATGAATCCTAAATTTAAAGAACTCGGAATGGGCTATTTGTATTTGCCGGATTCAAAGTACAAACATTATTGGGCGCAACTTTTCCGCACGAAATAATTTTATTCTCTAAATTTCAATGAAGAATTTAATTTAACGCCCAAAAAAGCCGCCAAGCAGGTTTTTAAAACGTCGCCAAATACGAACGGGAAAACCGCCATTGTTGCCGCTTGCCAAATATCAACTTCCAAAAACCATATCATTGAAATTAACCCGCCAATATAAGTTACCGGCATTGCTACAAAAAAATTCATCAGTACGTAGCGTTTAAAATTTATTTCCGCGCCTTTAAAATAACTTAAGAGCGGGTAAGCCAACAGCCACGCAAAATAAAAACCGCCCGCCGGTCCCAAAAGTCTGCCAATTCCGCCCGTTCCTGCGAATACCGGCAACCCCGCTATTCCCAACATTAAATAAACCGCTATAACTATAAAAGTTTGTTTCGGTGTAAAAATGTACGCCGCCAAACTTAAAACGATTGTTAAAGCCGTTACCATTCCGGGCGTAAACGGCAGAGGAAAAACAATATTTGCAGAAATACAGCACAGCGCAACGCACATTGACATTTTTGTGAGTTCGGCTGTGCTGATTTTTTTTGAAACTGTTTGCATTAAAATCGCCTCAATCTTTTTTGCGGCGATTATATAAAATTGAAATGTAAACGTCAAATATTTTTCAAAGTTTACACTAACTAAATATTTTGATAAACAACGGCTTTCACGGTATTGTCACGCCCAATATTTATGGTGGCGTTTGCAATGCGCGCCAAATCCTTTACAGAAAGTTTTTGTTGCACATCTTCAAGCATTTCATTATATTCATCATCTGAAATATCGGAGGCGTATTGGCTTATTTGCGCCTTGTAAATAAACGCCGTCATTTCAAACGGTAAATCAATAATTCTTAATGACTTTAAAATATTTGAATCTGAATCAATCAAACAAATGTAAATTTTACGTGGTTTCATTTCGGCGGCTGAAATTTGTTTGTTGTATAACGGCGCAAAGTAGGGCGCGTTGCCCCAAAAATCATCTTCAACTTGAATTACACATTCTAAAATTGGCTGTATGTATGTAAAATGTAAAGTTACGGCGTCATTTTTAAGGCAAGAAATTTCTTTATCTTTAGGGTTGTTGAAATATATGCACAAAAAAATTCCGAGCGGGTGCGTCTCCAATTTTATACCATCGCCGCCGGATTTACGCGGGAACGGAAAATTTTCCCCTATCGTTAATGAAAATGTATTAGTCATTTTAATCTTCCTTAAAATCGAAAAGTTTAGTTTCGGCAGATTTTTTGTATGAAAAGCCCAAATGTTCATAGTCGGCTGGGTTGCTGAAATATATGCACAAAAAAATTCCGAGCGGGTGAGCCTCCAATTTTATACCACCACCGCCGGATTTACGCGGGAACGGGAAATTCTCCCCTATCGTTAATGAAAATGTATTATTCATTTTAATCTTCCTCAAAATCAAAAAGTTTAGTTTCGGCAGATTTTTTGTACGAAAAGCCCAAATGTTCATAGCCGGCTTGAGTAACAACGCGCCCGCGTGGTGTTCTCATAATAAAACCTAATTGCAAAAGGTACGGTTCATAAATATCTTCGATAGTTTCCCTAGTTTCGCTGATTGAGGCGGCGATTGTATCAAGCCCGACGGGACCGCCACGAAATTTTTTAATCATAGCCTCCAACATTCGCCTATCTGTATGATCCAGCCCTGCCCTGTCAACTTCCAATGCAATTAAAGCCTTGTCTGCAATTTCATCAGTGATTTTTGTACTGCCCAAAACTTCAGCAAAATCCCGCACGCGCTTTAAAAGTCTATTGGCAATTCTGGGCGTGCCGCGTGAACGGCGGGCAATTTCCAACGCGCCTTTTTTTTCGATAGGAATTTTTAAAATTTCAGCTGCGCGCGTGATAATTTTCATTAACGCGTCAACAGAATAATATTCAAGTCTGGAAATAACGCCGAATCTGTCACGCAAAGGCGGCGATAAAGCTCCAGCCTTAGTTGTTGCTCCAATTAAAGTAAAAGGCGCAATGTCAAGGCGAATACTGCGCGCGCTTGGACCTTTGCCAATGATTATATCCAATGCAAAATCTTCCATTGCCGAATATAAAATTTCCTCAACTTGTCGGCTTAACCTGTGAATTTCATCAATGAATAAAACGTCACGCGGTTGCAAATTCGTAAGCAACGCCGCTAAATCGCCGCTACGTTCAATCGCTGGTCCGGAAGTCGGGCGGAAATTTACTCCGAGTTCATTTGCGATAATTCCTGCAAGCGTAGTTTTGCCGAGCCCGGGCGGTCCATACAATAAAACGTGATCTAATGCCTCTTTGCGTGAATTTGCCGCCTTCACGAAAATTTTTAAATTGTCTTTGGCTTTTTCCTGCCCAATATATTCACTCAAGCGGCGCGGGCGTAAACTCAACTGCCAATCGTCAGAAATTTGTTCGTCCGTCGCAACTATTCTTTCTTCCAAAAAAAATCTCCTTTCTTTTTAATGTTAGAGGATATTTTTAAAATTTAAATTTGTAGGCTTAAACAAATTTTCCCGTAAAAATTTTTCTGCCGTTTAAAAAATCTGCCGCGCTTATTTTTTTGAATTTCCAAAATTTCCAAATTACCTTCGCCCGTACCTACGAAAATTTTTTTACCAACAATTTTAATTTCGCCCGCTGTAAACTGCGTATTTTGTAAGCTTAAACAAATTTTCCCGTAAAAATTTTCCTGCCGTTTAAAAAATCTGCCGCGCTAATTTTTTTTGAATTTGGGGCTTGAATTTCCAAAATTTCCAAATTGCCTTCGCCCGTACCTACGAAAATTTTTTTACCAACAATTTTAATTTCGCCCGCTGTAATTTTTTCAGTATCAGAAATTTTTGTACGCCAAATTTTAAATTTTTCATCGTCAAAAGTTGTGAACGCGCCGCCGTATAAACCGCGTACCAAATTATGAATCCCTCGCGCAGATTTATTCCAGTCAATTTTGCCCGTGTCTTTTTTCAACATTGGCGCGTAATTTGACAGTGAATCATCTTGCTTGACGGGCTGAATTGTTTCAAGATTTTTTATTGTTTCAAGCAGTAAATTTGCCCCCGCCTTACAAAGTTTTTCGCGCAGTTCCGGCAAAATCATTTCTTCAGAAATTTGTACTTCAGATTTTAAAAGCATATCGCCTGTATCAAGTCCCGCGTCCATTTTCATTGTTGTTACACCGGTTAAAGTTTCGCCGTTGATTAGGCACCATTCAATAGGAGCCGCGCCGCGATATTTCGGCAATAGTGAGGCGTGCACATTGATACAGCCGAATTTCGGCAAGTCTAAAATTTCCTGCGATAAAATTTGTCCGAACGCTACAACTACAATTAAATCTGCGCGAAATTTTTTTAATTCGGCTACAACTTCAGGCAATTTAATTTTTTGCGGCTGAAATACCGGCAAATTATTTTCAGTAGCGAAAATTTTTACCGGCGAAGGCAACAATTTTTGTCCGCGCCCTTTTGGTCTGTCCGGTTGAGTTACTACACAAACTATTTCTTGAGTTTCATACAAAATTTTTAAACTCGGCACGGCAAATTCAGGCGTCCCCATAAATATTACGCGCATTTTATTTTACCTGCCCCTCACGTTGCGGCTTGCCTTTCTGAATATTTTTTGCAATGTCAATAAAAAGTCTGCCGTTCAAATGGTCAACTTCATGCTGAATGCAACGCGCCAAAAGTCCTTCAGCCTCAATTTCTTTTTCTTTGTGATAACGGGTTGTAAATTTGACACGAATTTTTTCAGCGCGTTCAACTTCGCCGAATAAATCAGGGCAGGAAAGGCAACCTTCCACGTCAACATTTGAACCTTCACGCGAAATTATTTCAGGGTTGATAATATCGTAGCGTTTATTTTCCACGTCAACAACAATCATTCGCAGTGAAACGCCAACTTGCGGCGCGGCAATTCCAATTCCTTCAGTTGCGTACATTGTTTCTGCCATATCGTCTAAAAGTTTTTTAATGCGTTTATCTATTTTTTTAACGGGCGCGGCAGTTTGTTTTAACACAATCTCGCCCGCAGTTTTTATTTCAAGTACAGCCAAATTAATTTCTCCTTTCAGTTGCTTTTAGGCAATAGGCAGTAGTTAAGAGGCAGTAGGGAATTGTTATCACTTTTGCCTCTTGCCTTCTGCCTTATATCTAAACATCAAACAGCGTATGGAAGACTTACAGTGTCTTCATCAAAATTTTTCAAATTCATAGCGTGCATCATATCGTCTTTTGATACAGCGTAAGTGCCGGATTTTGAAACGACAATTCCCGCCGCAATGTTGGTAATGTAGGCGGCGTCGTAAGGCTTTAAGCCGCCTGCAAGTGCCATTGAAAAAACGGCGGCTACAGTATCTGCAACGCCCGCGCTGTCAAAAACTTCCTGCGATTTTGTGGGAATGTGTGAAACTTCATCTTCAGTAACCAAAGTAACGCCGTGCGCCGAGCGCGTCGCCAAAACATTTTTAATTTTAAATTTGCGCATAACGTAACGTCCGGCGCGCTCCACAGTTTCATCATCTTCACCGGAAATTGGCGCAAGCATAACTTTATTAATTTTTGCAATATTTGGCGTCACGTAGTCAGCAAGTTCATATTTTATCCAGCGTTGCCCGTAAGGCATAACGGTTACCGGTACGCCGTGATCGTGCGCAGATTTTATTACACTTTTGCAAAAATATTCTGTGCAAACGCCCTTTTCATAATCTGCAATTACAACCGCGTCCAAACTGTCATTCAGCAGATTTTTAATATATTTTTCAAGCGCGGCATATTTTTCTTCAGATTTTGGCGCGCTGTCTTCAAAGTCCATTCTGAACATTTGCTGATGTCCGCTGATAATTCTAACTTTCGTTGTTGTTGGAGAATCAGTTTTAATTAAGCCGTCTTGATTAATTTTGCAAGCTTTAAGTTGTTGGGAAAGTGTTTCAAAGTTATGGTCTTCGCCGACGAATCCCGCCAAAAAAGTTTGACAGCCTAAAAGCGATAAATTGTTTGCAACGTTAGCCGCCGCGCCTAAACTGCTGCGCCGCTTGATAATCTTTGCAACGGGTACGGGCGCATCGCTTGCAAATTTGTGAACTTCGCCGTAATAATATTTATCCATCATTACGTCGCCCACTACCAAAACTTTGCAACGTTTGACGCGCTCCTCAAAAAATTTTTTCCATTCTGATTTATTCATAAAAAGCCTCACTGTAAAAATTTTTCTGCAATTATAACACGCCTTGCAAAAAATTACACCAACAAAAAAGCCCCGCCTTTGTGACGGAGCTTTTTTATTTTTCCGACCCCTTGCGAGGAAAATATTTCTAAACGGTTTTATCCCACCCTAAGTACGATTGTCCTATAATTTGGTTTCCGACCCCTTACGGGGAAAGCATTTCTAAACTCAGAGAAAATAGATATATTATCAGACGGTGCCAGAATTACAAGTTTCCGACCCCTTACGGGGAAAGCACTTTTAAACCTTCAAAGAATATGATATTCAAGCAGGAGAATTGATGTATGCGTTTCCGACCCCTTATGGGGAAAGCATTTCTAAACGGAAGAAAAAAAGATTGCCAAGCAAACAGTAAAAATGGGTTTCCGACCCCTTACGGGGAAAGCATTTCTAAACGGACCAGAATCACTCGCTAAGGACGGCGATGTTGTTTCCGACCCCTTACGGGGAAAGCATTTCTAAACGCTATTTTGGTAAGTCTTTTCGTCGTTTTTGCAGCCACCGTTTCCGACCCCTTACGGGGAAAGCATTTCTAAACAACAACAGCAACAACGTTGACAATGCAAGCGGCAACAACAACGTTTCCGACCCCTTACGGGGAAAGCATTTCTAAACCTGCTATATACGCTGGTCATCTGTTTAATAGTTTTAATCTTGTTTCCGACCCCTTACGGGGAAAGCATTTCTAAACCCGAGCCAACCGCAACCGCCGGTAGTTGTCGTTGATATGTACGAGTTTCCGACCCCTTACGGGGAAAGCATTTCTAAACCATTCATGAGCGTCAAGTTCTTCAAAATCTCTTACTCTACGGGGTTTCCGACCCCTTACGGGGAAAGCATTTCTAAACCCTACCCCTTGAAAATGGCGTTGCAATGCGGCTCAAAATAGGTGTTTGCGGCGCGGAAATAATTTTCAGACAATTTCAAGGGATTTTCGCCTCCAAAAGTGCTATAAATGGCATTATGACGCCTGCGGCGCGGATTTTTTATCCTGCTCAAATTTCGTATTTAGTATAAATGATTATTCAAAATTTGGCAAGAAAAAATTTTCAAATAAAAAAAGCCCGCCATTTTTGACGAGCCGAAAATTTGAACTGATTTAAAAATTTTATAAAACAATGTGCGCCATAACAAATCCAACACAACAACCGCTGATGACGCCGATTAAACCGGGTATCATAAACGAGTGATTCAAAATGTACTTGCCAATTCTTGTCGTGCCGGAACGATCAAAGCCGATACAAGCCAAATCTGAAGGATAAGTCGGCAGGAAGAAATAACCGTAACACGCGCTGATAAACGACATAATTATTACAGGATCCATTCCGACGCTTAAAGCCATTGGAAATACAATCGCAATAGCCGCCGCTTGAGAGTTTACAAGTTTTGAAGTTAAGAAAGCGATAATTGCAAACGCCCAAGGATATTCTGCAACCGCGTTACCCAAAAATTCTTTCAAAAAAGCCATATGTGCGCCAAAACAAGTATTCGCCATCCACGCTACGCCGTAAACCGAAACAAGCGCAACTATACCCGATTTAAAAACTTGACTGTTGCCGACGTCTTTTGCTTTAACTTTGCAGACAAATAAAATTATCGCTGCAACCAACAACATTACCATTTGAATAACCGCCGTCATTGAAATTGCCTTCATTTCGCCTTTAGCGTTCGGAAAATGTGGCAACAAGTCAGGGAAGTTGCCGAGTACCGCAATTACCAAAATTCCTAAAAAGAAAATGTACATTGCGTGATAAAAACTGGACGGTAATTCTTTTCCCTGCAGTGATTCTGAATCGCCGTAAACGTACGCCTTGTTTTCAGGGTCTTTGATAAATTCTTGAAAGCGTTCGTCCTTGTCTAAATCTTTGCCGCGCCTGTAACTCCATAACGCCGCAAAAAATACGCCTAAGCCCGTTGCAGGAACTGAAACCGCCAAAATTTGTAAAACCGTGTAATGATAACCTGCAGTAGCCATAAATCCTACGATTGAAACTATTGCAACAGAAACAGGCGAGGCGCAAATTCCCATTTGTGAGGCAACCGAAGATACAGCCATTGGACGCTCGGGGCGGATATTTTGTTTAATTGCAATGTCATAAATAATTGGAAACATTGTATAAACTACGTGTCCCGTGCCGCAAAGTACCGTTAAAAACCAAGTTGTCATTGGTGCCAAAATTGTGACGTGTTTTGGATTGTTACGCAAAAATTTTTCAGCATACTGCAACATAACAGTTAAGCCGCCGGAAGTTTGCAAAAAACCTGCGCACGTTACAACCGCCAAAATTGTAAGCATAACGTCTATTGGCGGCGAGCCCGGCTTGTAGCCGAAAATAAAAACATATGTTACAAGTCCAATACCACTGATGACTGCAAGCCCTATCCCGCCGTGTCGCACGCCGACAATTAAACACACCAACAATACAATAAAACCAAGTGCCATTTCCATAAATTTCACCCTCTTTCTAATTCTGTGACAAATATCACTGCGTAAAAGTTATTCTAGCTTTTAAAATCATTTCCTGCAATTTTATCATTTGCAGGCTTTTAGAAAAAATTTTTTAATTCTGCCTAATGATTTTGGAAAAAAATCAAATTTAAGCCGCCTTCAAAAACTCTTTTAATATATTTGTACCCTTGAAAGGTTAAAGGGCTGTTCTGGGGCAAATTAAGCAGAAATATGAGCTAATTTTTTTCTGAATCACTAGAGTATGTTGACAAAAGTAAGATTAGAAGGACGCCCGCCGCACTCCGTAGGGCGAAGATTCTTTCTTTTAAATAAATGCCGTATTCTATTTTTCAAAGTCTTTTCCTGCAATTTTATCATTTGCAGGCTTTTAGAAAAAATTTTTTAATTCTGCCTAATGATTTTGGAAAAAAATCAAATTTAAGCCGCCTTCAAAAACCCTTTTAATAATTTGTCCCCTTGAAAGGTTAAAGGGCTGTTCTGGGGCAAATTAAGCGGGAATATGAGCTTATTTTTCAGTGGCGTAAATTTTTTTCTGAATCACTAACAAAAACAATTAGTCAAAAAATTTTAAAAAAGTTATTGACAATTTGACTATTTAGTGATAATCTTTGCAACGAATTTAAAGAAAGGGGCTGATGAATTGGCAGAAGAAAAAAAGATTGTGGTAGAAAATGAGGATGGTGACAGCGCGGAGTTAAACTCAAATTTGGCGTCTTCGCCTGAAGAAATAAAACCTGAAAATAACGATTTAAATTTATTGGGTGAACTGGAAAAAGTCAAAGCTGAACTTGCAAATAAAAATGACAGACTTTTGAGGTTGCAGGCAGATTTTGACAATTTCCGCAAACGCGCGGCGAAAGAAAAAGTTGAACTCGCCGCCGTCATTGAACAAAGTTTTTTGACAGATTTATTACCGCTTTTAGATAATCTTGCAAGGGCGTCAAGCGCGGCTGAAGGCGAAAATTCAGACGTTGAAACTCTGCGCAAGGGAATTGAAATGATAAAAAATGAAACTGTTGCCGCCTTGACTAAGCACGGGCTTGAAACTATCGACACAAAAGATAAAATGTTTGATCCGAATTTTCATCAAGCAGTCGGCGCAGTGCAAGACGAAACAAAGGAAGATGGCGCAATAGCCGCCGAATTTCAGCGCGGCTACATTGCACGCGGCAAAGTCATTCGCCCGAGTATGGTACAGGTTGTCAACAATTCATGAAGAAAGTTAAAATTACTGTACTTGAAACAACTTTCAATAAAAATTTGGCGGAAAAGTACGCCGCTGAAGGTTTAACGGCTTGTACTTATAACACCGTCGGACAAAGTTTTATTTCAAACGGCTGGCAAAAACCGGCGGGGTTGTGCGATAATGCGTGGAAATCTATGCAAGAATATGTTTTTGCTTTATCGCACGGCGGAAAAAATTTTTTTGACGGTTGGTTAAAAGATGAAAATGTTGCAATAATTTCTTGCAACGACGGCACGCGCCCCGTCATTTTTAAAATTGAGTCACTCGATTAAATTATTGATAATATGTTTGAAGATTGATTAAATATTCTGGAGGCAAAAATTATGGGTAAAGTTATTGGAATAGATTTAGGAACTACAAATAGTGTTGTTAGTGTTTTGGAAGGCGGAGAACCTACAGTTATTACTAATCCTGAAGGCAGCAGAATTACTCCTTCGGTTGTAGGTTTTACAAAAGATGGACAACGCTTGGTTGGACAACTTGCAAAACGTCAAGCTGTTTCAAATCCCGATAGAACAATTTCTTCAATTAAACGTCATATGGGCGAAAATTATAAAGTTACAATCGACGGCAAATCTTATACGCCGCCGGAAATTTCCGCAATGGTACTTCAAAAATTAAAATCTGACGCAGAGGCTTATTTGGGCGAAACTGTAACTCAAGCGGTTATCACTGTTCCGGCTTACTTTAATGACAGTCAACGTCAAGCAACAAAAGACGCGGGCAAAATTGCAGGGCTTGAAGTTTTGAGAATTATCAACGAACCGACGGCGGCTGCGCTTGCTTACGGCTTAGATAAAGACAGCGATGAAACAATTTTAGTTTTTGACTTGGGCGGCGGTACTTTCGACGTTTCAATTTTGGAATTGACTGAAGGAACTTTCGACGTACAGGCAACAAACGGCGATACACATTTGGGCGGCGACGACTTCGATAAAAAAGTTATGGATTGGATGGTTGCCGAATTTAAGAAAGAAAACGGCGTTGACTTGTCAAAAGATAAAATGGCGGCTCAACGTTTGATTGAGGCGGCTGAAAAAGCTAAAATCGAGCTTAGCTCCATGACTTCAACAAATATTAATTTGCCGTTTATTACAGCTGATGCAAGTGGTCCAAAACATTTGGATTTAACTTTGACACGCGCAAAATTTGACGAACTTACACGCGACCTTGTTGAACGTACAATGGGACCGACTAAACTTGCAATGAAAGACGCCGGCTTAAGCGGTAAAGATATTGACAAAATTATTTTGGTAGGCGGCTCCTCAAGAATTCCTGCCGTTCAAAATGCTATTCGTGAAATTTTGGGTAAAGAACCTTCAAAGGGAATTAACCCCGATGAATGCGTTTCAGTTGGCGCGGCAATTCAAGGCGGCGTACTTGCGGGCGAAGTTAAAGACGTTTTACTTTTGGACGTTACACCACTTTCACTCGGTATTGAAACTTTGGGCGGCGTTTGCACAAAAATTATTGAACGCAATACAACCATTCCTACTCAAAAATCACAAGTCTTTTCAACTGCGGCTGACAATCAATCAAGCGTTGAAATTCACGTTTTGCAGGGTGAAAGAGAAATGGCAGCCGGTAATAAAACTCTCGGACGTTTTGTACTTTCAGATATTCCGCCTGCGCCGCGTGGAGTTCCGCAAATTGAAGTTACTTTCGATATTGATGCTAACGGTATTGTTAATGTTTCTGCAAAAGATAAAGGCACGGGGCGTGAACAAAAAATTACTATTCAATCTTCAAGCGGTATGAGCAAAGAAGATATTGACAGAATGGTTAAAGAGGCTGAATCCAACGCGGCTGAAGATAAAAAACAACGCGAGGCGGCTGATGCTAAAAATGACGCCGAACAAACAGTTTATCAAGCCGAAAAAGTTTGCAAAGATTTTGAAGGCAAAGTTAGCGACGATTTAATTAAAGATGTTCGCACGGCGGCTGAATCCCTCAAAAATGATTTAAATTCTGCTGACGTTGAAACTCTCAAGAAAAAGACTGAAGAAGTTCGCCAAGCACTTTATAAAGTAAGTTCAGCGGCTTATCAGAGCGGCGCAAATAATCAGCAGTACTCTCAAGAAAATCAACAACAAGAAAATACTTCCGGCAAGAAAAATGACGACGGCACTATTGATGCAGAATACACGGAAAAATAAGGGCTAAGGGCTAGGGAATCTTTTCTTAATCCTTAATTCTTAATCACTAATCCCTAAAAAGCGGGAGGGGAGAAACTTTCTTCCTTCCCGTTATTTGTGTTAGAAGGTGGAAATTATGGCTGATAAACCAAAAGATTTATATGAAATTCTCGGCTTAAACAAAAACGCAACCGACGACGAAATTAAAAAAGCCTACAAAAAACTTGCAAAAAAATATCACCCCGATTTAAATCGTGACGACCCAAAAACCGCTGAACAAAAAATGAAAGAAATTAACGTTGCTTACGATATTTTGAAAGATCCGCAAAAACGCGCACAATATGATCAATTTGGACACGCGGCTTTTACTCAAGGTGGCGGCGCAGGTGGAGCCGGCGGCTTTGAAGGTTTTGATATGGGCGATATTTTCGGCAACGGCGGCTTTGATATGAGTGAAATTTTTGAGCAATTTTTCGGCGGCGGACGTTCCTCGCGCAGAACTGCAAGAAATCAAGGTCCGGTTAGAGGCGCAGATTTACGCTACGATTTAACAATTACTTTTGAAGAGGCGGCGTTCGGCAAAAGTATGACTATCAATGTTCCACGAATGGAAAATTGCGAAGAATGCGGCGGTACAGGCGCAGAAAAAGGAACTTCGCCGGAAATTTGCCCGGATTGTAAAGGCAGCGGTATGAGACAAACTACCACACGCACGCCTATTGGTATAATTTCAAATTCGCGTCCTTGTGAACGTTGTCACGGTACCGGTAAAATTATCAAAAGTCCTTGCGGACACTGTCACGGCTCCGGAAAAGTTAGAGTCAACAAAGATATTTCTGTTAATATTCCAAAAGGCGTTGACACAGGAAACAGACTGCGTATCAAAAATGGCGGGCAAGCAGGCGAACGCGGCGGTGAAACCGGCGATTTATTTGTTTATATCAATATTAAGCCGCACCCAATTTTTACACGTGAAGGCGTTAATGTTTATTGTGAAGTTCCAATTAGTTTTGTACAGGCGGCATTGGGCGCAACTGTTGACGCGCCGACGATTGATGGTAAAGTTGATTTAAAAATTTCTGAAGGTACTCAATCCGGTACAGTTTTAAAACTTCGTGGCAAGGGGATTCAAGTTTTGCGCGGCGAAGGGCGCGGCGATGAATTTGTTAAAATTAAAGTTTTGACGCCAAAAAATCTTTCAGCTTATCAAAGAAAACTTTTGCAGGATTTTGAAAAGGGCGGCAACGAAAATAATAATCCTGAACAAAAAACTTTCTTAGACAAACTGAAAGGGCTTTTCTCGTGATTTATCTGCAGTTATTTTTTGAATTTGCGAAAATCAGTTTGGTATGTGTTGGCGGCGGCTATGCATCAATGCCGCTGATTCAAGCCGTCGTTGTTGATTCATACCACTGGTTGACTTTGCCGGAATTTATTGACGTTTTTACAATTTCGCAAATGACGCCCGGACCAATAGGCGTAAACGCGGCAACTTTCGCAGGAATGAAAACCGCAGGAATTGGCGGGGCAATTTGTGCGACGATGGGATTTGTGACGCCGAGTTTGTTTTTGTGCATAGCATTGGCGAAAATAATTTTTAAGTACGGCGATTTAGGCGCAATTCACGGAATTTTAAACGGCTTGAGACCTTCGGTAATTGCGTTAATTGCGGCGGCTTGTATCAGTTTCGTACTTATGGCGGTATGGAATGTTGAAGAAATACCGCAAGATTTTTCGTCAACATTCGATTTAAAGGGCGCAATAATTTTAATCGGCGCGTTAATTGCCGTGCGGCTGAAAATTGGCGTTATAAAAGTTTTAATAGCGGCGGGCGCGGCAGGTTTAATTTTGGGAAATTTTTTGTGAGGAATTATTATGCCGGAAATTTTTAGGTTTGTATTCGAGGTAAACTTTTTGATTTCCGCTAAGCGCGGGCTGATTATCGTACCGAAAAATTGAAGAAAGGCTGCAAGATTTTTAATTGGCGCGTTAATTGGCGTTATAAAAGTTTTAATAGCGGCGGGCGCGGCAGGTTTAATTTTGGGAAATTTTTTGTGAGGAATTATTATGCTAGAAATTTTTAGATTTGTATTTGAAATAAATTTTCTTATATTTCCAATAAGCGCGGGGTGGTTATCGTATCGAAAAATAAAGGGCAAGCCCGGCGGCAGAGCTTTAAGAATGACAATTTCAAGCTTGATAATGATGCTTTTGGCGTGGACGGGAATTTTTATGAATGAAACGCGGGAAGTTAAAGCGGATTATCTGCACGGGATAGAAAGATTTTTTAGCGAGCCGTGAGAGGGAAAATTTATGTTCAGTAATTTTATAGTGGCGTTAAGCGCGGTTATACCAATGTTTTTTTTAATGGCTATTGGAGCGTTCGTCAAGTTCAGCAAACTTTTGACGGACGAGGAACTCAAGCATATTAACAGAATGGTTTTCCGCGTTTTTTTCTTTTTTATGCTATTCCACAGCATTTATACTACAGATTTAGCGGCAACTTTTCGCCCCAAATTAATGCTGTTTGGCGCGGGCGCAGTGCTTGTACTTTTTATTTTTCTGATGATATTTATACCGAAAATCGAAAAAGATAACCGGCGGCGCGGCGTTATGGTACAAGCGATTTTTCGGAGTAATTTTGTAATAATGGGAGTGCCCATCGTTGCAAATATTTTTGGCGACGAAAATATAGCCGTAACAACAATGATGATCGCCGTTATAATTCCAATGTACAATATTTTTGCAGTAATTGCGCTTGAAACTTTTCGTGGCGGCAAAATTCAAATTCTGCCAATTTTAAGTGGAATTTTAAAAAACCCAATGATTTTGGGCGCAATTTCCGGCGCGTTACTTTTAAATTTGGGCGTGCAAATACCCGCGCCTGTCTTAAAACCTATTGGGCAAATTTCGGCGGCTACAACGCCTGTAGCGTTGATAATTTTGGGCGCGTCGTTTAAATTGGGAAGTGTGCAGGCGCATTTGTCACAGCTTGTAAAATGTGTATTCGGCAGATTAATTTTGGTACCGGCGGTTGTTTTGACTGTTGCAATAATTTTGGGATTCAGAGGGATTGACTTTGTAACGCTAATTGCGATTTTCGGTACGCCCTGTGCAATAGTTTCATTTGCAATGGCGCAACAAATGCAAGGCGATGCAGATTTAGCGGGAAATTGCGTTGTGTTTACTTCGGCGTTATCTTGCTTTACTATTTTTTGTTGGATTTTATTTTTCAAGACTATTGGTATTTTCTAAAAAAAATTGCCGCTTAAAAGGCGGCTTTTTTTATTTGTGAATTTTAAAATTTAATCGTTGAAAGTTTTGACTGTCAAAGATTTTCCGTCAGTTTTAAATTTAATCAAGCCGTTTAAATCTGTACGATAAATTTTGGCGTTGATTTTTTCAAGCCGTTCTAAAATTTCTGCGCGAGGATGCCCAAAATTATTTCCATAGCCGACGCAAATTACGGCAACTTTGGGGTTCACAGCTTTTAAAAATTCTTCGCTTGAACTTGTCTTTGAGCCATGATGAGGGATTTTTAAAACTGTACTTTGAACATTAATATTTTCGCTTAGAATATCAGATTCATTTTCAGAAATTAAATCCCCCGTGATTAAAAAACTTACATTGCCATAGCTGATTTTATAGACGTTAGAAATTTCGTTACCCGTGCCGACTTTTGGCGCGTACAAAATTTTAATTTCTACGCCGTCAATTTTAAAAATTTCGCCAGTTTGTCCTGCGCGAAGATTGTTTAATTTTTGGGGACTAATTCCAAAAACCGCCGCGTATTCAGATTTACTTTCATTGGCAGTGATAATTTCTCGGACGGGCATTTTGCGAATAATTGTACCTGCGCCGCCGCTGTGGTCTTCGTGCGCGTGGCTAAGAAAAATTGTATCGACTTCAAAAATATTTGAGTGTTTCAAGTAGGGAATGACAACGCGCCCGCCTACGTCAAAAGTTTTTTCTCTAACTCCGCCTGTATCAAAAATTAAACATTTTCTATTAGGCGTAATGACAACGCAACAATCGCCTTGCCCAACGTCAATAAAGCTAACTTCCAAATCGCCGCCCGCCTTGAAAAAATTTACCGCCAATAAAATTATCAACAAAAATAAAATTTCCGCTCGCCGAAATATCAACGCCAAATAATAAATCGCTCCCGCCGCAATTCCCAAAGTTGGAACTTGTACCGCGCTGAACGGCAAATTTGCAAAAAGCCTGTTCAATTCTGCGCCCGTACTGAAAATTAAAGATTCTCCAACAAAAAATATTTTTCCTAAAAATGGAATTGCAAACGCTACAAGTCCGCCCAAAAGTCCGCCTACAATTACAATTTCCAACAACGGCATTACAAAAACATTCGCCAAAACTGAACTTAGCGAAACTTGATTAAAATACCAAATTATTATCGGCAAGCTTGCAATTTGAGCCGAAAGTGTTATTGCGGCAGGCGTCGAAATCCAACGCGGTAACTCTCTCAAAAAAATTCTTAAATCCGGCGCAATGTACATTAATCCCGCCGTTGACGCAAAACTTAACTGAAAGCTTATATCGAAAATTAAAAGCGGCTGATTGATTAACATTGCAAGTGCGGTTAATGTCAAAAATCTTGCACTGACTGTTTCATATTGCAACGCCGTCCCAATAAAAACTAAAACGCCCATACACGCCGAGCGCACAACTTGCGGCAACATTCCGCTTAAAAGTGTATAAGTTCCAATTACAAAAATCCCTAAAAAAACTGTTGCCCAACGCGGGAATTTTAACATTAAACAAAGTGCCGCAGTTGCCGCCGCCAATAAACTCATATGAGAGCCGCTGACTGACAAAATATGAACAATTCCCGTTGTTACAAAATCTTCAACAAGTTCAGGATTCAAGCCCGCGTAGCCGCCGAAAAGCATTGCGAAAATTGCCGCCGCGTCTTCGCTTGACATAACTTTTGACATTGAGTCTTTGTAATGTTCACGAATTGCCGCAACGAGTCTTAAAAATTTTGTCCAAAAATTTCCTTCGACTTGTTCAATTTCGACGCCATTTTTTCCGGCTGACATTCTGGCAGTTATTCCATCTGATTTTAGCCGCGTCACAGTGTCAATTTGCCCGGGATTTTTATAATTGGTTATGAATTTGATTTTGCCTTCAGCAGAAATTTTATCGCCTATTCGCGCAGATTTTATTTCTTCGCCAGATTTATAATATGAAGTTACAATTATTGCGCCGCTTGCAGAATTTTTGCCCGCGCTTGTAACCTCGACAATAAATCTTTGTTGCGTCATTTCGTTTGGAAGAATTTTTATTTGCGGCTCGTCTCGTATTGTTCCTACGATTTTTAAATTTTGCCCTTCAAATTTTGAAATATCATTGGCGGGCAAATTATCAACGCTGTAAAATCTTAGCGCGCCAATTACAAAAAAAATTATCAGCGAAATTATTTTTGAAACGGTTGCTGAATTTTTTTTCCACGTTAGAATTATTACTCCCGCTGAAACGCTCGCACAAATTCCCCAAAAAAATTTCAGCGTAGGATTAAAATTTTCTATAAAAAGAATGCCTGCAACCATTGCGGCTAACAGGCAATTTAACATTTTATTTGTAATTTTGATTTTCATTTTATTGAGCTAATCTGATTAAATCAGCAACAGTTGCATTTGTAGCCTTAACTAAATCTTGCGGCGAAAGAATTAATTGCATTCCGCGCTGTCCTGCGCTGATTGAAATTTTTTCGTGATTTAAAGCGTGACTGTCTAAATAAACGGGATAATCTTTTTTTGCGCCGAGTGGTGAACAACCGCCACGAATATAACCTGTTAAGGGCAAAAGTTCTTTTAGTGCTATCATTTCAACAGATTTATTGCTACTAGCCTTAGCCAAAAGTTTTAAATCAATTTCGTCTGCGCCGCCGATAACCGCCATTAAAATTCCGGTTTTATCGCCGCGTGCAACCAAAGTTTTAAAAACTGTTGAAACGTCAAGCCCGGCGGTTTCTGCAACATGTACCGCTGATAAATCTTCCTCGTCAACTTCATAAGTTTTAATTTCATAGGGAATTTTCAGCTTGTCCAAAATTCTGGCGGCGTTAGTCTTTTTTATTTTACTCATTTTTGAATTACCGTTTCAAGTGCAACTTTTACCATATCGTTAAAATCTGTTTCGCGTTCTTCAGCCGTAGTGTATTCTTTTTTTATAACGTGATCGCTTACAGTGAAAATTGCTAATGCTTGAACTTGCGCGGCGGCGGCTAACAAATACAGCGCGGCAGATTCCATTTCAACTGCCAAAATCCCGTGCTGAATCATTTTTTGGTTAAGTGTCAACCCGCCTGAAGAATAAGTGCCGTTGGCGTCGTTATAATCGTTGTAAAATCTGTCTGTGCAAAGGACGTTTCCAACTTTTACGGGAATATTTAAATTTCTGGCATTAATAACAGACTTGCTTAACAAGTCAAAATCCGCCAAAAGTGAAAAATTAATTGCGCCGCCGAAAGTTCTTTCAACAATAGAAGAATCAGTTGACGCGCCCTGTGCTATTAAAACCTCGCGCAGATTTAAATCTTTGTGCATACCGCCGCAAGTTCCAATTCTGATTAATTTTTTTGCGCCGTAAACGTGAATCAGTTCATGAACGTAAATTGAAAAAGACGGAATGCCCATGCCGGTTGATTGAATTGAAACAGGCACGCCTTTATATTTTCCTGTAAAGCCGTAAATGTTGCGAATTTCGGTATATTGTTTAACTTCGTCAAGAAAATTTTTAGCGATAACTTTTGCGCGGACAGGGTCGCCCGGCAATAAAACTCTTTCGGCAATATCTCCGATTTCTGCAGAATTATGAGGTGATGACATTAAAATTCCTCCTTCAATAAATTGGGGTAACATTAAAAAACTGCCGACAGTTAAGCCGGTTAATTTTATAAATTTTCGCCTTGAAATTATTTTAATTCCCT